>ERZ869921.833-NODE-833-length-15189-cov-100.613585_pt1 | contig 15189 bp, 14 predicted proteins | sample MGYA00579310_ERZ869921 | MGnify/ENA primary metagenome ERZ869921 (study PRJEB32216, sample SAMN09231816) | wastewater metagenome | place: USA: Maryland | collected 2016-06-21 | study: EMG produced TPA metagenomics assembly of the PRJNA472060 data set (Reclaimed...
CAGGCAGTAGACAAGGCAATCGAAAGAAGATACGAAGACGACCCAATTATGCAAGCCATGGCTCTTGGAGCTAAAGACCAAATAGTAGCTGCTTCTGGGCTAGATCAAACTCAAGAATATCAAATGAAGCTTCTTGTTGCAACTGGTGACTTAGACCCAATGGTAGTTTCTCAGCTACTAGCTAATTTTGCTAATGATGGTGCTCAGCTAACAAACGTTCTAAACCTTATGACAAACTTGGGTAGTGCCGAAGGAAATAAGGCTGTTCAGATTATGAACATGTTCCAGGACAAAGATGGAAACCCACTTAAAGAGCAGCAAACAAAGTTTATTGCAGATGTAGAAGCAAAGACTCCAGCAGAAGCAAAGAAATACCTAGAGCTATTTGCAGAAATATCAAAGACTTCTGGAATACTAGACGCAGAAGTTGTTCTTAGTTTTTACAATAATAATCCAAAGGCAGCAGCTCAGTATCAGGCAATGCTAGATAAGATCAATGCTGTTGATGGCAAGATGACTATGGACTTTGTTCAAAATCTAATTGGAGAAGGTCAGTTTGAACAGTTTAAGAAAAACCAAGCATATTTTGAAAGTCTAGATCCAGTTCAGCAAAAAACTTATATGTCTGTGTTTACAAACACAATGCAACTTGAGGGTGACCCAGACATGCAAGAGGCGTATAAACTTTGGCTAACAGAACCTGGAAATGCTAAAAAGATGTTTGAGGAATTTGCTGTAGCAAAGTCTGTTTCAGTTACAGAAGCAACTATGGATGCCACAAAGTCAGCAGAGGCTGCTGTAGAAGAAGAAGAAACTGGCGGTGGCGGAGGACCAGCGGCATCCTCACTAGATGATCTTCTAAAGAAGCTAAGGGATGTTCGTAAGAGCCAGATTGAAGTAGCCAAGGGCTTTGACGCTTCTGCAGCCGCTTTGGACAAACTATTTGGTGGAGATAGAGGAATAAATCTTTTCAACGGTATTGAGCAAAGCATGAGAAGGCTTGGTGCAGGAGAAGACTTAATTAGTCTTATAGCTGGAATGGACCCAGAAGAATTCCAAAAGAGAAAAAATTCTCTATTTAACTTTAACAAGCAAACTGGAGAAATTGTAGGATTTAAAGATCAGCTACAAAGTATTGGGGATGCGCTAGCTGCAATTTCTTTGGGGCAGTATGTTAGTGACCAGCAAAAGTCTGCAAAAGAATCAAGAAACCAAGTACTAGCGTTTAACCAACTAAGAGCAGCTGGATATTCGGTTGCTGAGGCTTATGAAGTAATTCAAGATGCTTCTGTTGCCGCAGCTGTCGCCACTGGCAACGTTACTAGAGCACAAATTGGCACAATGCTGTCAGAGCTAAGAAATGCCCAGGCCGCAATGAAGGAAGCAGCTAGACTAACCCCAGAGGGCCTTCAGGACGTCTTTGAAGAGGGCTTTAGCAGAGCAATGGAATCTTTTGAGGCTAAGGAAAGAAAATTAGTCCTAGAGTATGAGCTTAGAATAAAAGATGATGAAGCCACAATAGCTGCTGCAGAAAATCAAATTGCAAAAATTAAATTTGAGATTGATGATTATGAAGCTGGACTTCGTGGAATTGAGCAGCAAGAAGATGCTATCAACAAAACATACGACGACAAGCTAGATGCTTTAGAAAAAGTAAGGGCTGCTAATCAAAAAATTCTAGAGCAGGAAAAGGGTAGGTTATCAGTTGCAGAAGCAATTACTCGTGGTGACCTTGCAGCTGCTGCTAGAGCAGTTCAAGATGTCAGAGCTTCCTCGGCTGCTGGATACTTCTCTAGTCAAACAGATGCTCTTAATGCTGCTAGGAACTCAGCCCTTAGCCAAATCAGGGGATCGAATGGATTATCCAGAGTTGAAATAGAAGAAAAGATAAAGGGGCTTACTAATGAGATTTTTGAGATTGAAGAAAAAAGTATAGAGCCAGCAACAGAAAGAGTACGTTTGGCTGGACTAGAGCTAGAAAAGAGACAGGCAGAGCTAACAGAGCTTGGAAGAACAAAGACTCAATGGGAAGAAATCAAAGCCAACATTGATCTTGCTAGGACAAATAGTGTTGGGTACAAGTCTGCAATGGAAGAAGCCCTTGCCGTAGTTCAAGATGTTCAAGATGCCTGGAATGGAATAAATAGCAAAACAGTTACCCTATCTGTCAGAGAGTCCAGTTTTGCTGAGGGAGCTACAGCGCCAGCTCCAGGATCAGGCCCAAGAGCTTCGACAACACCACCATCCTCAATAAGACAAACTCCAGCGGGTGGAGGAGGAAAGCCACAGCTATTCTTGGCCTCTGGTGGAAAAGTTATGTCTTACATGGCGGACGGTGGCCGTACTCTAGGATCAGACAGAGTACCAGCAATGCTTACCCCTGGAGAATATGTTGTAAAAAGACAAATGGTAAATAAGTACGGGACAGGACTACTTGATAAAATTAACTCTGGAACTTTCCTATCTGGAGGCTTCTCCTCTGGAGCAAGAGCTAGAAATGTTCAGGCACCAAGATTCTCTAGCGTTAGCCCATCAGTTAGTGTTAGTAGCAACGTCGTGGGCCCTACAGAAACTAAAACTTTATCCAACAGTTCAGTGTATAATTATAACCTAAGTGTAAACGTTTCGTCTCAATCAGACCCTAACGCAATTGCACAAACTGTAATGAGTCAAATCCGCAGTATTGATTCTCAAAGAATAAGGGGCAGTAGATTTTAATGGCAACTAATGCATACATGACCACCAGGAAAAAGTATCAGCGTCCTCAAGCCATGCTTTGGGCCAATAATCCAGGTACTTTGCAAGACGGTCTTTATGTCCCATCTGGATTTGAAGTAGGACAAACTCGTCCAGAAGATGCATCCGCAGAAGATCTTTTAAACGAATTTTTAATTTTATCAGATGACAATAGGGCACCTCTACAGTTTAATCCAGTAAGAATTGAAAAAAAGGAAAGAATGATAAACGGAAGAATGCGTTCTTACCACATTGCAGACAAGCTAGACTTGTCTACTTCTTGGAATAGGTTACCATCTAGGTCTTTTGCATCTTTTCCAGACTTCGATGAATTTGGAAGGCCAGAAGATTCAGCCCTAATTGGAGAACAGTACACCACCGATGGTGGAGCTGGAGGGGTAGACGTTCTAGACTGGTACAACTCCTACAAGGGGTCTTTCTTTGTATACCTTGCGTATGACAAATACACTAAGTTTTCCAGCGAAGATCCTGAACGTTACTCTAAGCTAGGACAATATAATGAAATCCTTGAGATGTATATTTCTAGCTTTACCTACTCGGTTGAAAAACGTGGGGGATCAAATTATGATTTTTGGAATATCAGCGTAAGTCTAGAAGAGGCTTAAATGTTTGATAGCAAAGAACTAGTACAACATCTTGAGACTTCATCTACAATAAAATCTCGTGCTGCCGTAATAGCAGAATGGAATATGAACTTTTTTGACAATATTGCTGATATTGGAAACTATAGATACCGTCCATTGCTAGGCATAGGTGAAAAATATGGATCAATACCAAACATCTATGACCCAAGAGATTTAGGAAATTTTTACACTGATGCAACCCAGGCAGACATAACCATTGATGGAGGCCTAGAGGCTGACGGAGTTACTCCAGCTCTATTCACTAGCATAAAAGAAAAAGAAAAGCTTTTGTTTTCTTTAGAAGAATGCTTTGGAAAGTTTAGGCCAAGGTCAGGAATCAACAAGCTAAGGTATGGCGTTACTGGAAAATACTTACATCACAGTAATGTGGATATGTTTAATAGACCAAGATACTATATGCCAGACAAAAGCGATAAGTTCAAGTACTGGACTTCGTATAGAACTGAGGGTGGTAAAGAGTACGGTATTGCAAATAACACAACAAACCTAGGACATAACATAGAGGACGTAGCTCCATATGTTGTATACAAAGAAGAAATTCCTGTTAACAGGATTGTTATTAAAACTCAAACAAATGTTGGAGACATCAACCTGGGTCCTTTCTCAGGACCATCTGGTATTTTTGCAGACCCATTCTTTGGAGAAGAAAACAAAACAACTCCAGTAAAATGGAAAATTCAATATCTTAAAAATAATATTTGGGTAGATGCAATAGCATTTGACAAGAACTCTATTAGAAGTAACGGCAATCCAATAATTGGAGTAGATGGCTATCTTGAAGTAGGATACGGTCTTATTGTTCCAGAAAAGTTTAGATCAAATTTTATAAACAATGGTGTTGTGGGTTCTACAAACATTCTTCCAGTAGAGAATCAAAATGGCCAGGCATATCTCGTAAAAGAAAACTCTAATGATCTTGGCAGGTATTATGTTTGGGAGAATTCTGGATACTCAGTTTTTGCACCAGAATACGGATGGTATGTAGTAGATGAAAACGTAGACCAGCTAACAAACTTTGTAACAGACACTACCAACCCTAAAAAATATAATACAGCACAAGCTGGAATTCTAGACTATGAAGAATTTTTGTTTATTTCTGGAATTAGGTTAGTGGTCGACACCATGAACAAGTTTGGGGCAACCTTTGATCTAATCGAACTTTCTCCAAGGTTGGCTGTAGATTTGACAGAGAAAACAGTTGGATACTCTGTATCAAAAAATGCTTCAGATCTTGGGATTAGCGGACTTCCAGTTGGACAGCTGCTAGCATCTACTGGAGACCTATCATTATTTGACTATGACCAATCTTTTAATCCAGACAATTCCTGGGATCCTAAGACTGGCGAGGGAAGCATTATATCTAAATACATTAATAAAAATATTCAAATAAAATTCTATGAAATTATTTCGGATGTAGAGGTTATAGATAGCAATAATAATAGAATTAAGAAGAGTTTTTATGTTCCGATAAAAACACTTTACTCAGAGTCCTTTCCAGAGTCAAACTTAAAAACACGAGAAATAAAGCTAGGACTTAGAGACTTATTTTTCTATTTTGAATCTCAGCTAGCCCCAGAACTCCTGATTCCAAATGTTTCTTTGTCCTATGCATTAGCAACGGTATTTGATAGCATAGGATTTACCAACTATTCTTTTAAAAGAATTGATGGAGAAAGCGATCCAATCATTCCATACTTTTTTGTTTCATCCGAAAAAAGCATAGCAGAAGTATTAAACGATTTAGCTATTTCAACACAAACCGCAATGTACTTTGATGAATACAATAACTTTGTAATGATGAGTAGAAATTATGCGTTACCGCTAGAAAGCGAAAGGCCAACAGACATAATTCTTTTGGGTTCTAATTCCGAACCAGTAGCAACAACAACTCAAGAGGTCCTTGACTTTGGTCCCAGAAAGCTTGAAAATATTATTAACATTGCCTCAGCGGATAACAACGTATACAATGACGGCAAAATAAGCTATATTGCAAGATATATTCAAAAGTCCATGGGATCTTTGAAGCAAGCTTTTGTTGCAGATAAAAACATTTCTTGGATATACAAGCCATCTCTGCTTTGGGAAGTGTCTGGAACTGAAAACATTAAGCCAACAAACGGCCAAACGTCTACTGGTAATAAATATGCCTTAGCAGCAATACCGCTAAATTCAAATCTAACTGGTCAAATTCCAGAAGTTGTAAATCACGAAATAGTAAATAACATTATTGATTTTGGCGATGGCATATTGTTTATTGGAAGATACAATGGATACTTTTATTCTAGCGGAGAGGTTATTCGGTATGACGCAGTAGAGTATAACGTTTCTGTTTTGCCATCTAGCGTTATAGGCTCTAGCTTTACTGGTGGAAATGTTTGGATAACTAGCGCACAGGAATACGAAGACTATTTCTCTAAGCTTTCGTTTAATGGAAAAATTTATCCAACTGGTCGTGTTAGAATCTACGCAGAGCCAAACTATGAAACATTTAACGGAATAACCAGAATGGCCAATGGTCCAGTAGCCAAACATGGAAGAGGTCAATTTGGAACAGAGCCTGTAGAGCACAGTGCTGGACTAGATAGCAGATGGACAAATAACGATAACATTTACGGTTGTACGATGAAGTCCTCTTACCTTTTTGGAAATGTAGAATTCCCAGGAGATTCTGCTCCTGGGGTAGCTGGAATAAATAAGTCTTTAGCAACAAAGTCTTCACGATCCAGCATCATTAAAAACTACCTATCTTTCTCACACAGCGAAGAAATATCTAGCAAGAACCAGCTTGCCTCAATGTCTGAGACGGTTCAGGCATCAGCACTTGTGTTTAATGGACCATCATTCTCTTCGCAAGAATCGCCCATTGATTTTATCTCTTATGTAAACAAGCCATTAAACAATTCGTTTAAACATTTTGGAACAAGAATGCGAATAGTTGGTAAGGTTGAAAATAACGAAACATCAATCCAGACTGCTGCAGGAGCCACGACATACTTTAATGTTACCCCTAGCACCCCAAATGAGAATTCCGCTATTTCTGGAGGCAGTGGTGGAATCGCAACATTACTAGATCCAACTACAAACAATGGATACTACTTTGAGATTGTGGCACTTTCAGAGAGCAATATAGATAAGTACTCTAGCTCAAGTGGTGTAGCGAATGTGTTTTTCTATAAGCTACTAAAAAATACTAGCTTTGACATTAAAGCAACAATTAACGTAGATGGAGCAGCCACCGCAACAACCCTAACAGCCTCGGAAAATGGGGAGCTAATATTGCCATCTGGAGGCCTTGCTCCATATATCGTACAGGCTGGACAAAGAGTTTGGCTAGATGGTCAGACAAACACTTCTCAGAACGGATACTACAAGCTAACGACCCCTGGATCAGAAACAACCAAGTGGGTTTTGACCAGAGACGAGGAAGCTATTCCACGTAAACTTTGGAGCGGACTTTCAACAATCATTGTAGACGACGGCAACTTTGCTGGCCAAGCCAGGGTAGTTGCAGAAGAATCAACCACAGTATACGATCTAGCCATAGAGTATGAAGAATTAGAAAAGTCTAGAAGGTTTTATTTATACCTAAATGACACTCAAATTGCAACAGTAGATGACACTGAACCACTTCCACTAGTAAATGTAAATAATGTTGCTTTGTTTGTACGTGGTGGATCTCATTGCATGTTTGAAAATGTATATGCTTTAGCCAACAACTATGGACAAAACTCTAATGCTCCATCAGCTCCAATTGCAAAAGAAATTTTTACAAATAAAACTGATATAGCATCTAATGAAGCTTTTAGAAAATATTCAATAAGTGGAATTATTCAGCCAACGTTTCTTTCTGGAATAAGTTCAGCAGAGCCTCCAAAATACAATATGTATTATGAAGAGTTTGGGGATATTTTTAGAGAGATGGCATACTTTAATGTAAAATATGATAAGGCATACCCAGCTCTTTATGCAGCCATATCTCCGACATTTAATAAGCTTAGAGGCTATACTGTTTCTGGGTTCTTTGCTGGGGCTTATGGAGCAGAGTTTTTAGTGTTTAATGCTACCGACACCTTCTTGTTCTTAGATGAAACTGTAGGAAACTACTTAAGAATTCAGGGTATCACGTTCACACAAGATTCTCGCTATGACTTAACAGTAGATAATTATTTTGAAAAAACGTCAAACTTTTCTAACCCACAACTAAAAGAAGACATGACAATCTTATCGCCCAATACCCAAAAAGAGTTATATAATGACATTAAAAATAGCAGAATTACATATGGAAGAAACCAGTTCTTTTTGGACTCAATTTATATTCAAAGCGCCGATGCTGCAAACAATCTAATGAAGTGGCTGATTTCAAAGATAATGAAGCCTAGGAAATCCATTGGAGTTAGCATATTTGCAAATCCAACTATTCAGCTAGGGGATATTGTGTCTATAGAATACTCGGATAGCATGAATGAAGTATCTTTTGATTCAACAAAAAGATTTATTGTGTACAGTATAGATTATAAAAAAGATGATGCTGGACCAAACATGACACTGTATTTGAGTGAGGTATAAAAATGAGAATGATACATGATGGCGGCGGCGGTGGGTCTAGCAAAAAGCCCACAAAAACTAAAGCTCAAATAGAGGCAGACGAAAGAGCTAGGGCTGCGTTACGTGACACTGAAGCTAGAAGAGATGCAGTTATAGCATCAAGAGCACCTGCTCCAGCAATAAATAGCGTCCTTGACCTTATAAATCAGGCAAACACATTTACTCCAGGAGTTCCAGCCTCTATAGCAGCACCCACTCCGACACCACCAGCTATAGACAACTCACAGGCTCAAAGAGATCAGTCTGCCAGAGATCAGGCAGCTAGAGACCAAGCAGCTAGGGACCAAGCCGCTGCAGAACAAGCAGCTAGGGAACAGGCAATACGGGAGCAGGCAGAAAGAGATAGGGCTGCTCAGGCTGCCAGGGACCAAGCAGCTAGAGAACAAGCGGCCAGAGAAGAAGCAGCTAGAATAGCAGAAGCAGCCAGAATAGAGGCTCTTGCAAGGCAGCCAAAGCCCTTGGTGATTACTCCAAGAGAACCAGTAAAGTATGCAACCCCTTCTGATGTTTTAATTGATACAAATGATCTACCAGTAGATCTAATATTAAAACTAACTTTAGAAAAGATTGGCGGTATAGAGCTAATCAGCCTAGTTAGACATGATACGGTTAATGGTCAAAATATAGTCTATAGACCAATAAAGAATGTTTCTCAGCTAGCAATTAGCTATAACCCACAAAACATGGTTCAGGTACCAGATACCGCAGAGTCTTTCTTTAAGAACTTTCCGATAAGACTAGAGAATCATATACCACAAGACACAAACGAATTCCCACCACCAGTAGCTTATATTGATGAGGAAACTGGCAATGTTATAATTGATACGGTTAATCTGAAGACTGATTACGAAATAGAGCTTCAGATGGTTTCATCTGGAAAAGTTTTTAATGGTACAATATATACAGAGGATAGTTAATGATTACAAACGTTGGTAAAAACTTGTTGGCCAAATACCTTATAGGTCAGGCACCAGCATATGCATCTCATATTGCTATTGGCTGCGGCCCAAACCCTAAAGCTGTAGATGATGATTTTAACAGCCTAGAAATACAAGAAATACTAAATAAAAAGAACCTAGATTTTGAAATGTTTCGTGTTCCAATTACTTCAAGGGGATATGTAAACGAAAATGGAATGTCTAAGGTTGTATTAACAGCAGAATTGCCTACAGTTGAAAGATATGAAATTACAGAAATTGGAATTTATTCTTCTGCATCAAATCCAACCGCTGGAGCATACGATAGCAAGCCAGTGTATTCATTTTCAACAACAGAAAATTGGGAATACCACACACAAACATTGGCAGTAACAGTTCCCACAATCATAGAGCCTTTAGCAACAGATCCGCTACAGCCAGGAATAATTAGTCAGACCTCACCAGTTTTTCAAACCAATGCAGACAACAAAACTCTTTTGGATAGTCAAAGGTTAGATAGGTATGAGTCTTGCAGATATTTAAACAACACTATTTTTATGGCTGGAAATGAATCAACTCTTTCTATTCCTACTGGATCCAAGATGGTTGCAGCTTCTGGATCTAATCACATTCACTTACTGGGGGCTAGCCTTGACTTTAATAAGAACTCAGCAAGCGATGAACTAAGACTTGCCTTTTCTATTGTAAACAAAGACGCAGCAAACCTGGCTCAACCAAGCAGAGTAAAACTGCTAATTGAGTTTTCTGATTCTGATGCAGATGGCTCAGATAACTATGCTCAATTCCAAGTAGACATAACGAATGGAACTGGAGCAGGCCAGCAAGATTTTTTAACTAATAGATATGTCACTGTAACAAAACAATTAAAAGATTTAGTTAAAAGTACAGCCTTTACCTGGAATTCTGTAAACGTTGTAAAAATTTGGGCATCAGTTTTAGGCGCTGGAGGAACACCATCTTCAGATTACTATGTAGCTCTAGATGCTCTTAGACTAGAAAACACCTCTGCTGTCAATCCATTGTACGGTCTTACTGGATATTCTGTAGTAAAAACTCCAGACCTTTTACCAATCGTAAAGGTTCCAAATACAGCAAATTTAGTAGAATTTAGGTTTGCGCTAGACGTTGATTTGGATATTGGAAATGTCAGCTAAAAAAGTAATTATTGAAAAAAAGGATTTACCACCTCTATCTCCCAATGGAGAATATTTAATTAGATATAGGATCATTTCAGAAGATAAAAATAGGACCTCACACTGGTCCCCAATTTATACTTTAGATGCAACACCATACATCGACGCTGTTAGCTCCAATATTGAGGTTACACCATCGGACATTATTTTAACTTGGGGAGACGCAAATAAAGCATCTCTATATGATATATTTATTAGCTATAAAGTTGGGGGAATTTGGGGAGACTATTCTTTTCACGGGTCTTCTCCAATACACACATATGGATTTTTAAAGCCAGTTGGATCTACTGCAACGGATATAAAGGTTGCAATACAAATAGCAGGAATAGAAAAAAACAGAAGCATTCCTCTTACAATTTCTACAGCCGAAAGATCGTTGCAACCAAGTATTAGTGGCGGTAGTGCATGAGTTATTTGATACAACTTAGAAGTGATACTGCTGCAAACTGGGCTAGTGCTAATCCTGTTTTGTCTACTGGAGAAGCAGGTTACGAAGTAGATACTGGTATATTTAAAATTGGTAATGGCGTGTCTTCTTGGACAGCCCTAAAGGAAACTGCTGGCGGTCCATCATCGGTTAATCCCGCAGGAGTGATATCTCAGTTTGCTGGGGCGACACCACCTGCTGGATACCTATTGTGTCAAGGACAGACACTAAACACTAGTACTTTTGCAAACTTATTTTCTGTCATAGGATATACCTATGGGGGATCTGGGTCAAACTTTTTACTGCCAAATTTACAAAACAGAATTCCAGTGGGTAGGGGAACAGAAACAGAATTTGATACTCTTGGTGAAACTGGTGGAGCAAAAGATGTTACGCTTACATCCTCGCAAATACCTGCTCACTCTCATCCAAATACTTTGGGTGGAACAACCACGTTTGCAACGGCTGGACACGCTCACGGTCCTGGATCCTTTCACGCAGCTATTGGTGCAACAAACAACAATATTGCTGCAATTGGATATGTTGCTGGTTATAACAGTGGTGGGCCAGGACAGTCTACTTATACAATCACTGGTGGAATTGGTGGATCCCAAAACTTTAACCATTATACGCCAGTTTATGGTGGCTCAGACGCAGCTAATGCATCGGCATCAGTAAGCCTGACAAATGCCAATAATACGGGTGGTGGAGGCTCTCATACCAATCTACAGCCATACATTGTGGTAAACTATATAATTAAGACATAGGAGAAAAAATGAAACCAGCAAATACAATAGCAGAAACAGTTGCACAGCTAAGGGAAGACAATCTTGCAATGAGCAAACAGATTCAGAAAAACTCTGAATTGATTGAGCAGCTAGATCCGCTAGCAGAGTGGACAGAAGAGCCAGAGCAGAATCCAATAGTTTTAGAAGAAAACTAAGTGGTAGATTCTAAACGGAATAAGTGGTATAATTAGCTATGGCAAAAATTCCAACACCAGATAGAGGACAACCTCTAGACGTAACCTATGTGTATCAGATAGTTGAAGCTATCAATGATTTATCTTCTCAGATCTCTTCTGCAAGATATAAGTATGCATCCGTTGATACTACAGATGGAAATCAGAGCACCCTGCTTACAGACACTAAGGTCGTAGCTGGAGAAAAAATTATTTATCCAACCCTGACTAACGTAACTGCCGAATCAGATCAAGCATTCTCATACTCGTTTAAAGGTGAGTACAAGTATCCACCAATTGTAACAGCTACACCAGTCCTTATTGAAGGAACATCTTCTGGTAAGGACGTGTCTGTAGTTATTTCTAGCGTAACAAACTCTGCTGTAAATGGCATTGTTCGATTCAATAGCCCTGGACAGCTAGCTCTTAAAGTTCATATTATTGCTGTGGGTATTCCAAACTAATAATGACTAAGAGACATGGTCAGGTGGATATGGCAGAGTACAACTCTTTGCCAGTTATTCCAGGGAATAAAAAAGTCTGGTTCTTAAATGGTGACCTAATAAGGGTTCATCATCTAAATAAATCTAATGGAATTATGTCTGTTTATAATATTGTAAAAGATAGGATTGAGAGCTGTTTAATATCAGACTTTAAGAAAAACAGGGAACGAGCCTATACTGTTGGAGAAACAGCAGAGCTTGTAAATCGTCATAAGAAATATATGCCTAGCTTGATGAAGCGTGGTATCATCCCACACCCTACTGGCTCTCAAAAAGGCGGGGGAACTGGATGGCAAGTTAGATCCTATTACGCAGAATCACAAGTAAAAGAGATTCGTGATATACTAGCTACCTACCACATGGGTAGACCAAGAAATGATAAGTTAATTACTAATGACATAACTCCTAGTCGACAAGAGTTGACAAGGCGTATGGGAGATGGTATACTGACTTATACAAGAACTGAGGATGGAAGGTTTATCCCAGTTTGGAGCGAGAGTATATAATTTTATACCTTTATGGTATAATTAATTATGATTGAAATTTGGAAAACAGTTGTTTGGTCAAAAACTGAGGCGTGGATGCCAGACTATGAAGTATCTAATTTAGGTAATGTTAGAACATGGAGACCAAAAGGTAACCAAAAGGGTAGGCTGGAAAGTCCAAAATTACTAAAACCTTGGATGTCTAATGGCTATCCTTCAGTAACTCTAGTCTTAGAAGGCAGAAAGAAAAACTTTGCAATCCATAGACTAGTTGCAGAACAGTTCGTTGCTGACTCAGGAGAAATCCCAAAAGGATATGTAGTTTGCCATATAGATGATGATAAAACTAATAATGTTTATTCTAATTTAAAAATAGGAACTTATTCAGAAAATGGCAAAGATGCTATCAGGAATAAAAAGCTAAAATCTGGAGAAGATCATCCAGAAGCAAAACTTTCTAATGCAGATGTTGACACCATAAGGCATCTTGTGGTATCATTGAAAAAGACACACAAAGAAGTTGCAGATATTTTTGGAGTTGCGAGATCCACGGTATCTGGCATCATGAACTCTCGCAGGAAATAACACCTTGGAAGGGTATGGATATGGAAAACGAAAGCACTAGAGTAAAAGTTGGACTAGGATATACGCTTAATCTTGGCAACTTTCAGTCACTAAGAATTGACGTGGAAGTGTCAGACAGCAAAAGAGATAGTGAAAACACTAACGAAGCTTTTGAGCGGGTCTATGAATTTGTAGAGAATAAGCTAGCAGAAAAGGTTAAAGAAGCCTCTTCTGAAATCGACAGCAAGTAATGGCTGATCGTAAATACCGAATGGCATTGCTTAGTAGGTATAGCAAGCTCCACAAAGCCAGGTATGAAGAAAAGCCAATCATAAATCTAAACGTAGAGCAATGGGCTGCAGATGCACTAATTGAGTCCTTTACTTTAGAGGTCTGTTATGATATGCTAGACTACTACTTTGAAGTAAGTCCCAGCCCAAGCTGGAAGTATTTTGCAAACTATGCAGATACAATTATAGAATCTAGAGAGAGAGTCGTTCAGGACCTAAGAGAAAGGTCTGAAAGACGTAAGAAAGCAAAGGAGTGGTTAAGTGAGTAATGCAGAAGCTAAGCTAATATCTGCAGTATTAAAGGATAAGCAGATTCACGTTTTGCTACAAGCAAACGTAGAAAACTTAATGACCACCCACAATGACGTTTGGCAGTTTATCAGAAAGTATTCTGAGATAAACGGAACAGTCCCTCCATCAACCCTAGTTATAGAAAAATTTAGAGACTTTGCAACAACAGAAGAAGTTGGATCAACCAAACATCACCTAGAAGAACTTCAGGCAGAATATCTTAACTCTAGCTTAAAAGATATTCTTATGACAACTGCTGCAGATGTTCAGGGTGGTAAAGGACCAGAGGCTCTAGAAGAACTAATCACTAAAACCTCAGAGCTAAAGAAAAACACAGCCGTCATCCGTGACATCGACGTTACGGATATAGAGTCAGCCGTGGCATACTTCGAGAATGTTCAGAAGCAAAAAGAGCTAGGCATCCTTGGAATCAAGACTGGCTTGCCAGGATTTGATAACTATCTTCCATCTGGAATTATGCCAGGACAGCTGGGGGTATTCCTTGCTTATCCAGGTATCGGTAAGTCATGGCTTTCACTCTACTTTGCGGTACAGGCATGGAAACAGGGCAAGTCGCCAATGGTAATCAGCCTTGAGATGTCAGAGACAGAAGTTCGTAATCGTGTCTTTACTATTATGGGCGAAGGCCTGTGGTCACATCGTAAGATAAGTAATGGCGAAATAAATCTAGACGACCTAAGAGCTTGGCACAAGAAAAACGTCGAGGGTAAGCCAGAGTTCCACATTATATCTAATGACACTGGTGGAGATATCACGCCATCAGTTCTTCGTGGAAAGATAGATCAGTATAAGCCTGACTTTGTAATTGTAGACTACTTGCAGCTAATGAGCCCTAACCAAAAGTCAGACAACGAAACTGTTAGAATGAAGAATTTATCTCGTGAGCTAAAGCTTATGGCTATTGGAGAAGAAGTACCTATTATGGCTATCTCGTCTGCTACACCAGATGATGTTACAAAGCTCGATACAGTTCCTACGCTGGGTCAGACAGCTTGGTCAAGGCAGATTGCCTACGATGCTGACTGGGTCCTAGCAATGGGTAGAGCAACCAATAGTGATATCCTAGAATGTGTATTTAGAAAAAACCGTAATGGCTTTATGGGAGACTTCCTAGTACAAGCAGACTTTGACAAGGGCTGGTACAAGTACAAGGATTATGAAGATAAGTAGTTATAATGGTTTATGGACAATTTACACCATAAACCGATTAAAAGTTTCTCGCTAGATGGCAACATCTACGATGACTCAGCAATTGCAAGACTAAAAATAGAATACATAAAACTATTACTATCGGAAATGAAAATTTCTGGGTACGTACCAAGATTTGATATTGACCCAGACTTCACAATAAGGTATAATGAAGAAGTACAAATATTTGAATTCAAACTAACAATATATGGAACATACGTAGGAAAGAAAAAAACAAATTGGATAATAGGACTAGACGGAACAAAAGTAATCTTTACACAAAAGAGCAAGTTAAAAGAGTTCTTGCAGGATCGGGTGTAGA
>ERZ869921.835-NODE-835-length-15136-cov-5.309595_pt1 | contig 15136 bp, 34 predicted proteins | sample MGYA00579310_ERZ869921 | MGnify/ENA primary metagenome ERZ869921 (study PRJEB32216, sample SAMN09231816) | wastewater metagenome | place: USA: Maryland | collected 2016-06-21 | study: EMG produced TPA metagenomics assembly of the PRJNA472060 data set (Reclaimed...
TTCGCCGCAGTCAGCGCTTTCTTGAGATCGCGCTTGACCTTATTTTCTGGGGTAGTCTTAGACATGTCCTACGTCAAGCGGCACGGCGGCACGGCGGCACTCGCATCGCGAAGCCACGACATGGCTGCCAACATCTGCTGGGCGTGAGCCTTCGCATCTGACAGCGCGTCATGTTCCAGTGCGGCGATGACTTTCGGCACTGGTACCACGTCCCACAACGTACGGAGACACCGCTCTTGTCGGTACGTCCATGAGGGTATCAGATGGCACGCACGATACGCGTTGCCCAGCCACTGCAGATCCGCGAGCGCGCCGTTGGACCAGATCGTCTCGGCCTGCGAAAGCTGGAAGAAACCTGACAACCCCCCGAGTGCCTGCGGGAGCGACGCGCGCCCTATCGACGGGTGTGTCAGCGCCTGCCGCGCGCCTTCAGATTGCTGCATCCACCACAGGACAGTATCTGCGCCGATGGTGAGACCGTGTTGCACCGCATTAGTGGGGTCGACGAGTCGATAGAACTCCCCCACAACCTTGCCCGTATACGTGTCAACCGCGACAGCACCAATAGACAGGATGACTGGTTTGGGGCCGGTGTCGAATGTCTCGCAGTCGACGACAACTGCGACGGGGCCGTTGTCAGTGCTTGGTGTCTGGGATGAGGATTCCACTGGATGCTCCGGGTAGAGAGATGACTTTGCCATCTGCCTTGGGTTGATTGGTCTCGACCGTGCGCTTGAGTTGCTTGGTGAGTTGTGCGATGTACATCAGCCCCTGCGCGTGGGTCATATCTTGCCAGCTTACGCTGCGGTCGCCTTTCTCCTTGCCCACGTGGATGAGTGCCGAGAGTGTCATATACATCAACGTCTCGAACACTACGTCTGTGGGCTTCTCGCTCAGCTCGCGCATCAGCTTGTTGGCCAGCTCGCGTGCAATGGGGTTGGCCATTACTTGCGCGCCGCTGCTTTCTTCGCCGGCTTCTTGAGCTTCGGTGGCGAGATCTTCACCTGCTTCGGGGCCTTGAGTGGCTTGGTGTCCGTGCTGACGATCAACGCGTCACGCCCGGTGCGACCGTTCGCCGTGGTGTTCTCGCGTGCCAGTGCCTCGGTGAGGAAGCCGCGATGTGCGCGACCGATCATCGAACCATTGATGTAGCGACGCCACCGGTACTGACCAACGTCGTCCTTGTAAATCTGCCATGTGTGTTTCATCGTATCTGTTCCTTTGGTTAGTAGCGGGCTTCGCGTTTGAGTCGCTCGGCCACCGTGTTGTTCTCGCAGTCGCGTACATCACACCACCCGCAGAGCACGCCGGCTCGTTTGGGGAAGTAGTTGTTTGCGATTGCGGACGTGAGGTGCGTGTACAAGGCCGCGTACGGCCGTAACAACGCTTCTGCCTGATCCCGAACGTAGGTGGCATTATCCACCATGTTGTGCTGCAACCGGAAGTACCCGGTATTGATGTGTGTCACCTCGGGGTAGGCGGCAAACACGAACGCACTGTAGAGCTGTAGCTGTGTGGACTTGAACTTACTCTTGCCTGTTTTCCAGTCACCGATCCATGCCTGCCATCGGTCACGTGCCATGACGTCGATGTACCCATGCGCCCAACAGTACGGGTGCTCGGGGTCGATGTGGTTGCCGTCGATGTCGATGCCGTAGTGCGGCTCGATCTCAAGCCCCGGCTTGGCACCCCACCATGGCAGGTACGTGGCGAACTGCGAGCCATATGCCTGCTGCACGTTGTTCGGCAGCGGCGTGCCATGCCGCAGGAAGTTCTCGACGGCCTCGTGCACTGCGGTACCCCATAGCGATGCCTCGCTCTCGGTGGACTGCACGTTCTTGTCCTGGTAGATGCGCTTCCATGACCACGGACAGTTCTTGAACTTGTCAATCTGCGAGTGACTGAACCGGATGACATGTGTTTGCATTACGTCCCGTGCACCACGTTAGCGATGCGATCCCAGTCAGATTGTTTGATGATGTCACCGCACGACACAGGGGTACCCTCGTCGACGGCACGGGCAAACGGCCGGGCCGCTTCGTACAACGCATCCATCCGGGCACGTTGGCGTTTGTTACGGAAGCCGTGGTACCGGTTGCACACCCACGCTGCAGCCCACGCACCAATGATGAATGCCAACACCATCGCTACGATGGTGTCCCCGCGGCCGGCAAAGAACCCGATCACTTCGACCCCACTGCCTTCGGCAACGGGAACGGCACCTCGTTCGTGCTCGCGCAGTAGCCGTCCTGCCCCTTGGCCGGGTGCTTAGACCAGTTGTCTACCGGTGCCACCATCACACACCCCTGTGTCGTACTGACGGTGCTGCACATGACGGTTGCTTTCTCCACCTGCAGGTTCTTGGTGTTGCCCTGCTCGCGCTCGGTGCGCATGAACACCACCTCAGCCCAGCCGTCACCCTGCGGGCACTTGGCGGAGTGCGTGGTGTCAGCCTTCGTGATGGCCTCCCACCCCAGGATACGTGGGTTCTGACGCTGGTACTCGGCGGCGGACGCTTGTGCGTTGGCACGGCCCTGCGCACGCTGTTCTTCAACTGTCTGGAACGGCACCTCCTGCCCCTTGGCCAGCACCTCGCCGTCCTTGAGTTTCTGTTCGACAGACTTCTGGCCGCAAGCAGTCAGCGCGATGAGTGCGATGCACGCGAGTGCGATAAGATATTTCTTCATGATGAAAGTCCTTTAGTGTGGGGTGTTAAAACGATGTTGGTTGCGCCACGCCGCGCGTGATGGCCATGAAGCCTTGCTGCAGCTGTGTTTTACCTAGCGCCACCCAACGCTGATCGAGCCCCGGGGTGTTCTGCAACTTCTCGACCAGCGTCCCGACCTCAGCAGCTTTGCCTTGATCTGGTTCATCGCGTCGATCTCGGTTTGCGTCAGCTCTCGGTACCCCGTGATCTGACGGTGTTGGTTATCCATGTGTGTCCTTTACTGTGTGATGGCGTGAAGCCGGTTCTTGATTTGACGGGCCAACAGGGTCAGTCGGCTGACTGGCTTGTAGGGTGGGCGAGCCCAACCTAGTTGGTAGGTACCCCGTAGGGTGGTATGGTACCACTCCGTACAGGCAAAGCGGTCACACCCGATGGTGGATCGGTAGTAGTAGTCCCCGTGCGGGGTGCCTTGGCTGTTCGTGATCATCGCAGGTACATCCGCTGCGCCGCCTGGACGCCCTTGTTGTACTGCGCCGCCAGTTCCGCGTCCCACTCTTTCCGTGTGAGCACGTACGCCTCGAAACGCAGGACCGTAAGCCACGGTGCTCCGCCAGCCACAGGTGCCGGCACATAGAAGTCCGGGTTCGCGAAAAGCGTACGTGCAAGCAACTGTACTTGCCTCTCTCTGAAATACTGTACCTCGCGCCACGCATCTTCGCGCCTGTTGTCATAGCTTGTCTGTGCGATAAACACCATCGGGGCCTTGGCCACGGGGAGCACGTCGGGGAACTCGTCATACGGGCCGTTCACGCTCGCGCTCGCGCACTCCGCACTTCCCCCACCATGCGATAGTCGCGCATGGTTGGGGCCTTGGGGTTGTTGGGCTCGGTGGTGACCGTGATGACACAGCCGCAGATGTCGGCTTCGTGTAGTAGAGCCTCTAGCTCTTGTCTGATGCGGGATAACGTGCCGAACCCCGCACGGGCTTCGGTGTCCTCGATGTAATGGGTAGGTACTGTTCTGTACGGCATGATGTGTCCTCTCAGTTGTGTTGGTCAGTTCGATACACGTGCACTTGTAACTTGTACCCGTGTGCAATGGCGATCATGTTGCGTGTGCCGGGGGACACCCCGTCCCACACGGCAACCAGTGCTTGCGCTATGCGTGCCATTTGTGCATTGCGTATGTGTCCTGCACGCAGGGGGTATTTGTCCCAGTCAGCTGGGTAGCGCTCGATGGGGATGGCATGTCGACGTGCCCACTCCTCCCCTAGCCGATCTACCCCACGCGCGGCGCCGCTGATCACCGTACTGGGCACCCATCCGCAAGCGGCCACAGCATTCGCGACGACTGCGTAGTCGACGATGTCTCGGCTGCCCGCAATGATCGTGCGCACTATTTGCATTCCTTGTAGTTGTCACCGATAGCAGACTCAACCGCCAGCGGTAGTTGGATGACGGGCATGTTCTGTGCCCACGCAGGTAACTGTGTCATGCACCACGACATGATCTTGACGCAGTCTTCGGCCCGATCCTCCGGCACACACGAGACTAGCTCATCGTGCACCGTCATGAACGGGTGATACATCTCGGGGTAGTTGTCGAGAATCAATTCCCAGCCGTGCCCCATGATGTCACGTGACAGGCTCTGCACGCAGTTGTGCACGATGAATGGGCCATTGGCGCCACGCACTACGAATCGTTGCCGCGGCCCCGCGTTTACGATGTCATAGACGGGGTAGGTACCCACCCCCGACGCAGCCGGGCGTATATGGTTGACGTGCTCGTGCCCATCATACGGGCCAGCAATGTCACGTCGTACCCCACACTGTTGCGTTTGTTGAGCGCCTGCTCTCGCATGGTCACCCATCGGCAGTTCTTGGGTGTGTAGTTGCCGTCGTTGTTCACGCGGTCCAAGGTTAGCCCCGCTACCCACGTTGGCCCCATGTCGGTCCAGAAGTTCTCGAACGATGTCAACCACCGCCTGCACACTTTGATACCCCGCGCGCCATAATTTTTGTACGCGGCGTCGTTGGGGTTGTTGCACCTCTGCAGGATAGCGCGGTATGCCCAGTATGCCGAGTGATTGCACATGCGGTGAGAACCCATGTGCGCCCCAAGCTGGCAGCCGCATGATGGAACAAACCCACGAGATACTGCTTTCTGCACGTCGCTGCCCGTACGCGTAACCTCGCTGCCACAAACACAACGCAGCCTCCACGAGCGTTTCAGTCCGTTGCTGTGCGCGGGGCAAATCACCGTCAGGTACCCGAATGTCCGGCCTGTAAGGTCGGGGGTTCGTGGATGCAGCTTTCCATCCTTCATCAGTCAACACCTCATGGTCAGGGGTCATGCACACGCCGTCAACCTCAACGCACTGCTGAACAGATTTATACACTGAACCCCCATGCGTTGTCCACTCGACACCATCATGCACTAGGTCTGTTGGTAGCACATGCTGTATCTCAACCCACCCACGGCGGGTCAATACTTGAGTAGTGTTTCTAATGCAGTTATTGAACAGCGACCCACCGTGTAGGAAGCACTGCTCCGTGCTGCGCCCCTTGGCCTTGCTGTACATAAACGACTTGAACCCCTCGTCGTACCGCAGGTTGGGGTACCACAGCGACAGCCCCGCAGGGCGGTGCACATACTCACCCTCGATGACGAATGGGTAGAAGAAGTCTGTGCCCCCACCCATACGCATGGTGTCGAGGATGTTATCTAGTTCCTTCCACGCACGCACCACACCCTCTCGGTTATCCGTGCGGAACGTCTTCACCAGTACCTTGTCCATGCCGGGCTCAAGATAGATGCCGTACTGAGTACGCAGCCGGTGGTTCAGCTTGGCTGCTGCCACACGGAACTGACACGACAGCTCAGTTTCCTTACCCATCTGCCGCTCGTTCGGGTTGTCTTTCTTGTTGATCGGCCTGCCGATGGCGCGCGACGCCGTGTCACTGTACAGATCCTCGCCCGCTGCCACCATCTGAATGGTGCGAATGGCATGTGGGCACGAGTACCAGTTCGCTGCCAACCACCGAGCCACACGCAGCTCGATGCCGCTCAAGTCCACCGCCACCAACTTGGACCCTCGGGGCGCACACAGAACCTCACGTAGCACGCTGCCACGCTTGTTGTTCTGCATGTTGATGGCCTCAGCCTTGTCAGCACCCCATCGGTTGGTTACCTTGGCGCCCGAGTAGCTGATCGGTATGGGGATGGTGCCACGTGTGTCGATGTCGAGCAGGCGCACCAGCCGAGTCTCGATGAGCGATGACTGCGTGCCGAGCTTGGCCTCCACCAGTGCAACCACCTTCGGGTTGTCGTGTTCAAGGAGATCCGTGAACTCCTCGTCGGTCTTGGCGAACGCGTACGTCACCTCGTCCTCGTTGGAGGGGGACACCTTGATCGGCGGCTCGCATCCCTCGGCACGCAGCAGCTCGGCAAACTGTTCCTTGCTGCGCAACTGGGTAGGCGTAACGTTCACCGCGTTAAGCAGGTTGGCGCGGCGGGCGCGCTCCTCCGCCAGTGCGATCGTGGCCAGCGGTGCGTTGAGCACCACGGGTGAGCGCAGATAACACTTGTCCGTGGCGTCGATCAGTTTCAGTTCGTGCTCAGGGAACCCCTCGGCCAGCAGCATCTGGAAGATCGCCATGCACAGGCGTGCGTCGTGCCGGCAATACTCCTCGTACAGGGGCTTCTGCCACTCGGGCATATCACGCAGCCGCTTGCCGTCCATACGTGTGACCTCGTCGCCCTTCGGCGGCAGCCCCATGAAGGCAGCAGCGGCTTTGAGACTGAGCGCACAGCCCATGCCGTACCACGCACAGAACATGGACATGACGCAGATGTAGCCTCGGGGGCGCATGCCCATCTGCCACTCCAGAATGGCGCCGTCGAACTTGGCATTCCATGCCAGCACGTAGCGCTCCTCGATGTCGGGCACGCGGGTGCGTATCAACGCTTCGAGATCTGCTGTGACACCCCACGGCACGTCAATCTGCGGGCTCGTGTCGGGGGTCAAGATCGCACAGCAGATGGTCTCGAAGCGCGAGTCCATCACGTACTGCTCACCGGTCATGCATGACAGGCTGTACTTACCCTTGGTATGGAAGTACGACTCGAAGTCGAGGATCGCGAGCTTAGGTACGGTCACTGACGCCCCCTTGAACACGAGCGCGCAGCTGCACGAGTTCTGCGCTCTGCCCGGCATTCGCCTGCTCCAGCGCGGTGACGTACTCGGCCACTGCCGTAGCCTCCTCTCCACCCAGGAAATCCATCGCAAAGTCCCAGCATGCGGGGCGTACTGGTGTTGTCACGCCTTGTCCTTCAACCACAGCGTGAGGCTGCGGTCGATCATCGGCTCCTGCCAGTCGTAGTAGAACCTGGCGTCCGTCTTTGCTTCAAGCAACGCGGTGAACAGCTCCGGGGTCAGTGCCTGCACGACTGGCTCACCGCTGTCGTCGGGCTGTGCGACCAGCAGTTTGTAAGGCACCGTGTGCTGCGTCTGTGGGGGTATCTGCCACTCTACCGCGTCACCGTTAAAGTGCGCGACGGCAAGCGCTGGCTGCCCGCCGTTCGCGGTACGTGTCTCGTCGTAGTCCCATTGCTGCCATGCTGGATGGTACGTGTCGTCACTCGCGACTGCTCTCCACTCGATCACCTTGCGGTCGGTGTACGCCGCAAACACGGCACGTGCCTGTTCACGTGGCACCGTGAACGTCGTGGTCTTGGTGGCCACAGCCTCGGCTGCCTCGGGGCCAGGTGCTTCGTGGGTCACCTCGGGGTGGAACCCTGCGGCTTCGGCCTCAGCCTGCTTGGCACGTGCAACGGCTTCACATGGGGTGCAGCCGGGCTCGACCTTTACTGGGGGGTCGAATGCCACCTGCGTCGGGACGGCAATCTGCATGGCGAGCCCACGTGTGGCACCCACTGCGGCAAAGGCTGTGGCCAGTGTCTGTACATCCAGCAGCCATGCACCAGCGCGGATGAGCAACGTCGCGATAATTTGCTGGATCATACCTTCATCCCCCGCGCGCGCTGCTCGTTGCGCTTGCGGCTAAGCCGGGCTGCCTTGACGTTGGTGCGCTTCGATGTCTCGGCCCGTTTGCGGTTGTTGCCGAACTTACGTGGGCCTGTGGCGTCAACCCATGGTAGGGGTACTAACGGATTGTGCGCGGACGCCATCAGTGCGGCGGCTACGGCGCCCATGATGTTGAGACGTGGTCTGTGCATGAACATGCGATGCTCCTAAAAGTGAAGGGGGTATTTCTTTTCGCCGCCGGGGGCGACGATGTTGTTGTCTGCTGACAGTAACGCGAGCCCAAGAATGTGTGAATTCTTGACGCAGTCCGTCATGGTAACGTAGCCCTGCGATGCACAGCCGACGGTCTTGCCGTTGCGTGAGACAACACGCCAGCGGAACTTGCCCGCTTTGTCTTGATAATAGGTCATGTACGCGCGGGGCGCGACAGAGTCTTTGATTTCCACGATGTGTCCTTTCAGTGACTGGGGTGGTAGGGTACCACTACCCTTGATTGTTTGCAACCCGGAACACGGGGGTGAATCCGTCGAGCAGGCGCCCGGTCTGCCGGTCAAGATGGTTCTTGATGCCGAACACATCGTGCATGAACTCACGATCATCGGCCTGCAGCAAAGCCGGCAAGTCCAGGGGTGTGTGCTTGTGGCACAGCTCGATGTCGAACTGGAGTGACGTGCGACTCGGGCGGTACAGCACACCGGGCAGCTCGTAGACACGGTCGAGGATCAGTCGCATGGTCTGCCCGTGGGCTGTGATCTCGGCCGTGCCCGGGCTACACGCATCTACGACGAGCTGGGGGCGGTGATGTGCACGCACCGCGTTCTCGACAACCTGTGTCTGATGTACCCGGTACTGTGGGGCGACGCTACGTTGTTTCATTTCTGTCCTTCGATTGGTTGGTGGTGTGACGTACGTTGTGGTGGATGTACTCGACGGCCTGCTCTGCCGTGCGGCATCGCTTCGACAGCACGAGTCCACCCTGTACGACACGGGTGCCCTTGCGATCAGGCAGGATCTTTAACAGGGCGGCGTTAGTGTGCATCAGGTACCCGCTGGCGTTAGGTATTCATCGGACTTGACGTACTCGAACCCGTAGGTCTCAGCGTACGCCTTGGCATGGGTAGTGTAGCGTTGCATGTGGACGATCTCCAGCAGCTGGCCGACGATATGCGGCTCAGCCTTGATATCCTTGCACTTGACCCAGAACTGCTCAAGCGTCACGTTGCCGTCAAGCTGTCGAGTAACGAACTTGGCGTGGTGCATGCCGGTTGACCCGTGCAGGTTCACCGCCACCCCATTCGGGTGCTCGGTCAGCATGACATGCACGGGCTCATGGGAGTATTTGTATGCCACGCTCGCGCTCCTTCTTTGTTGTGGCATACCACGAGTGCACGCCATGGACGTAGTCAGGAGTGTTCCAGAACTCCGGGATGGGTTGCTCTGTAGGTATCGACAGCCCCTCTACCGATACCCAGCTATGCACGAGCCCGGTGTGACTCGGCACCAACACTCGCAGGTAAAAGCCCCCGAAAGTTGCGAGCCACGCGTTCATGGTTTGCCGCCATCGAGCGCGCCATGGGATGACACACACGTAGTAAACCTCATCACCCGCAACGAAGCCACCCAGCACCCGAACAACCCCTTTGACACCCGTACTAATACGCACCAGCGTTGTTTCAGCACGTCGCAGTGCATCGTCAATGTTGCCGGGGGTATGCTTTACCGGGCACACGGGGATCATTACGATCATGGTGCGCACGCCACTCATACGGCCTCCAAGAGTATTGCGTTATCAGGGCTCTGCCCATCCGCGTGCACCGTGAAGTACGTGGCCAGGCTCTCGGGGTCTCGATGGATACGTAGTGCCTGATTCACCGCGTCCTGCGGACTGTCGGCATCCAGCTCGATGTTCCATTGGACTCTGTATAGCGTGCTCATTGCAGCATCTCCTCGATCAAGGTGTTAATCTCCGCGTCCGTCATCAGTTTGACAGTGCCCCCATCAGTGGCAACGTCCTCCAGCTCAGGGTGTTGCGCGCTCTCCTGCTGCCAACACCGCAGGGCGGCAACGACGGTGTGGAACTCCGGCATACTCAGCCAGACATTCATACCCTGCGTCTTCCATTGCCTGATATACGCTCGCTGCTGAACAGCACTGTACTGGAACGAATCATCAAGCCCGAAGAATGCCCGTGCGTTTTCCCAGTCATCCCCGGTCGCATCGTATCGCGGATTACTGCATGCGTACTGCTCCAGCCCGTCAGGCGGGTACTCTCGCAAGTTCGGGTACTTGGTCATGAGCCCGATAGCCAGCGCCTCGGCAATGTGCCGTTGCTCAGGTGGGTAGTCCACCGCCGACTCGACCCCACCTTCGGTCAGGTGCAGGTACACCGAGATCATGTGTGGTGTTGTGGTGTCTTGACAGTAGTCAATAGCTCCGTCGTCACCCACTACCAACTCGTTTGCAGTGATCTCAATGCCGTCGTAGCAGGTGTTGCCTATGTCAGCAGTGCTAAGCACCCACTCACCCCAACGGACCTTGGCCAGCTCGGCATCGATCATCCGCTGCTTGCGGTCGTCGTTCACGGACAGCATATAGTTACAGGCTACCGGCCCCATCGGGACTACCGCGTACCGCCCCTTGCCTCGGGGCAGCCACAGTACGACACGATCCACAGGACGCGCCAGAAATACCGCAGGATGTGCGTCGGCCCCATAGTACCGTCGAACTAGGCTCGATGTGGGCGTGACCCCGGCGGGGATCACGTACTCCACGACTCCGTCCTCGACGATCTCCCCTGACCACCGGCGATACTTGACCTCATCTCCCAGCTTTGGCGTCTTCATGCTATCACCCCCTTATGCACATGCTTGAGTAATCGCGGATACAGGTTGCGTCCTTTGATTAGCCGCAACGACCCGTCACTCAGGCGTACCGAGAACGTATGTTGCCCTCGATCAGCACCATAACTGTGAGCTTCAATAACCCCATCACGTACGGCGCCCGCTGCCACATCGTAATACGTAACTTCGTCCGAAGTGCGAATGGGGTATGGCGTCTTGATGTACGTGTGTTGTCCACCTTCACGTGCTGATGCCGCATAGGCAGCTCGTTGAGATGCGCTAGGTCTCCACTTGTAACTCATACTGCCACCCCCTGTGTCAGCCCCAGCTGCTGAGCAATGTACTCGATCTCAGCCCACGGGATAGTGTGGCACCCCACCACCAGATTACCCGAGCCCTCGGCGTTGAACTCGTGGAACGACTGGTACACCCCGAAGTGCAGGCCACCCCCTTGCTCGGCAGTAATGTGCGTGCCGTTGCGCTTGGCACGCAGCAGGATAGGCCACACGCGCTTCGCGTGTTCGACCGGGATGTTCGCGCCCCGGCTAGTCTCAACCTGATCCTTGCGCACTCGGAGACGAGTGTCACTGATACTGCCGGAGTAGTTGATCTTGCCTTCGCGCCACTCGACCAGTGCTTGCTCGGGAGTCAGGCCCTTGACACGTAGGTACTCGGCTTGCTGACGCTCTCGTTCCGCGTTCCGTTCTGCAAGTCGCCTCTCTAGCGCAACCGCATCCGCAACGGCGTGCTCCAATGCCGCCGCCAGTTTCTTCTCGTCGAGAAACTTAGACCACACGTACTTGGGTACCTTGAACACTTTGCAGTAGTCCATTGCGCATGCCAGATGTCGACGCGCCAACCCCTGCTGTGCTATCCGCGTGGTCTGCCGGATTCGTGGCTTGCCTGCACGTTGCAGTGCTTCGGTGTGTAGCCGAACAAAGTACCGCAGGTTCTCCTCGTGTGCCCGCCGAGTTTCTTCCTTGCCGTGGCCTACAGGGTCGATGCGCGGCACGTCGAACGTGTGTGGGTACGTGACCCTGCTGTAGTCGGAACGTGCTTTCCAGTAGTGCTTGTTCGTTGTGTTCGAGTACCTGATATACGCTGCGTTGAACAGCACCACACCCTGCTTGGGGTGTAGGCATGCAATGTTAGCGCGGTAACTGTACAGCGTGGTGCCAACAAAACTGCAATGGTTAGGGGAAGTACGTGCATCTGACTGCACTTGGTTGGCCCAGTAGTGGATGACTGTACGCCAGTCGACAACGCGTCTCATGAGTGTGTCCTTTCATGGGTGCCACTGCAACGCAGTAGCTATCTGAGCAGCGCATTGCAGCAGGATTGCTGCGTGTGCTGTGTTGTTGGTGCGAGTGATCGCATCCTTGAGCGGGAGCCATTCATGGCCGAAGCCGATGTAGGCCCTACCCTTCACCGACGCCACGATGTAGCGTAGCCCATTGGCCACACCCACGTCGTGAAGATCAGTGACATCGTGCATGATGCGGGCGTGGGTGCCGATGCGCTTGTGTGCGGGGATGATGACGTTCTCACCCACCCAGCTATGCTCGCCGATCACCACGCCCCGCATCAGGTGGCTGCCGCGCTGCACTACGACAGAGCAGCCCAGGTGTACGTCATCGTCCAGTCGACAGTGCTCATACACGGTGGTGTGCGGCCCGATGAACACGCGCTGCCCGAGCTGCGCAGTCTCATGTACTTGGGGTTGCATCTGGGCGCCGGTTGTCGATGACGGGAATAGATGCCTTGAGCGCAGCAATACGCGTGTCAAGGTCTGCCAGTGCAGTAGCCCAGCCCTGCTTACTGTTCGGGTATTTCTTCTGTGTCATCTCGGTGGTCATGCGCAGCAGCGCTGATGGTGTTGCCGTACGTGTCATCCGCAGCCGCCCATCTGTCTTGATGAGCATGCTCAAACTCGCGCGGATCGTGGCTACACGGTACAGATGCACTGCGTCCCCCGTCAAGGTCATGCCGCCATTGCCATGGTGCGTGATGGCAGTTTCGTCTCTTACTACGTTCATGGTCGATACTCCTGTTTAGGTTGAACAACACGTACCCCTTGCCCGCGGTCGACATACTCCAACCCCAGGCCGTTGAGCAGCTGCGCACGCTCTGCTTTGGTGAGCCGCCCATGCACCAGCATCCACGCTACGGCGCCGATCACGTTCTCCGTGACTAAGTCACTGCCATCATGGTTGACGCGCCACGCAATGTCCTTGTCGAGGGTTAGTGGCCCTGCACCATGGTTGGGTGGGAGATAGGGGGTCACGGCTGCCGCCCGAGCGGGTCTTGCGCATCGAACGCGCTGATCGCCGCTTCGAGTTTCTTCTCGACAGTGCGCAACTCAAGATACACACGCCACAGACCGGTGTCCTTGGTGTCTACCTTCTTCTCATGCAGCCATGTGCGCCGGGCAGATACCTCGCCCAAGATCAACGTGAGATCAGCGCGCGTGAAGAACTTGTCGAGCGTGAGCAGGGGTGCGCCGATACGAGACGCCTTCTGCACGGGGGCGCCAAGGTTACTGGTGTCGGGTGCTGCCCACTCGACGGGGTCAAGTTTCTGTGGGGTGAACGGGGCCCCAAGCGCGGGGTGAAATGCTGCTTTCCGAGGTGGTTGCTGTGTCATGTGTTACTCCAATTCCTTGATGTCAATGATCTCGACGGTGTCGCTCTGCTTACAGCGCACCATCATGTGCGAGTGACTGATCGCCCAGTCACCTCTGTCGTTCTTGTAAGACATGGCACGCATCTTCGCTGCCATGCCGGTGTTCGCCGTCAACATGAGTCGACGGGTGCGCCGCTGCCCTTGGTGGTAGAGCACGAAGTACCAAAGTTCAATGCTGTTCACGACACCGGCCCCGCAGACCACGTGTCATACATCGCACGCAGCTCAGACGTAGGCACCCCTGTCGCCATGAACACACGCCACTCAGCGTCGGGGTACTCGACTCCCTGCTCGATGAGCTGCGTCAGTCGGTCGAGCGCACGCTGTTCTTGGTCGTTGGTGGGGATCATGCGTATCTCCATACACGTGTCGCCAGTTTCTTGGCACGTCGTCGGGTGCGCGCTCCTGTTCGATACCAGTTGTATCCGTCAGTGCTGATGTTCCACGCACCCATTGCCCATAACACGTAGTGCCGGAAGCGTTTCTTGTTCATGCTGCCACCTCAGTGCACACGTCACGCGATTCCCAGTACCGGCGTTCAGTGGCTTCCTTCTCTGCTTCGCGCACGAGTGCCTCGGCTGCCCCTCGAATCTCATCGTAGAAATACGCGTTCTTCTCGTCGTCGAACAGCCAATACTCGAAGCCCCAACAACTGTCCTCGTGCCCCGATTCTTCGGTACCATCCATGAGCGTGACCACGTACCCGTGGTACTGCCACATGTCGTTGGCCCAGTCGCGTAGGTACTGGTACTGTCGCTCGACCGCCTCCGCTGTGATCTGTGCTGCTGTGGGGGTGCGCCCGAGTTTCTTGGCCAACTCTGCCTCGGCCTCCGCACCAACACCCCAGCAGTCACGTTTGGCTTCGATGGTGGTGGCTCGCACGTCAAACATGTAGCAGCTACCGAACGGGCGTTCACCTGCGTGCTTGTTTCGCTGGTCGCGTGTCTCACGGATGACACCCATGCCGTCGCAGTTCTTCCACGGTAGTCCCCCGTCAGCGTCGTACTCGATGCGCACTCGGACATCGTAGCCCCGGATGTGCAGTGTCTCACCGTCGTCAATTGATTGCATATTCATGGTACTCGTTGCTCCTCATGCAGTTCGGTGCGGTATGGACTTCTCCGCCATGCGGAGCGCCTCGGTGCGCGTCAGGCCCCCTTTCTGCAGCAACGTGGCCCATTGCGCTACATCACTGATACGCTGCTTGACCGCGTTGTTCTCACGCCTGCGCGCCTTGCGCAACATCATGCCTATGTTGATCTTCATGATGTCAGTTCCTTCGCGGTTGCCCGCATTACGGCCAGCACTTCTTCCTTCATGCGGCCTGGGGTATCGTTGTAGTTGACGATGTTCTGCCCGCTACCCCCTTCCGGCTCACCGAACTCGCGGACTACGTAGTTGCTCAGTGCGTTAGTTGCTGTGGCGATCAGGAGTTGACGCTCAGGAATGTCCTCCATCGTTTTCGCCATCGCCCCATACGCACAGAAGCATGTCGCACGGGGGTCATACACCATCACGTGCTTCCCTTGAGCGTCACGGGCGTTGCACTTCTGTGACCAGCCTGTCTGTTCGATCAGGTCGGCTGCCTTGGTAATCAGTTCTGCTGCGTTCATGCGTATCTCCATATCCAGTAGGTCCAGCCAGATCGGGTTGCTTTGCGGTACTGATGGGTGTGGCTGAGACCACCATTCAGATAGAACTCCCGCTTGGAGATGCGTGTCTTGTGCGTGGTGGTCATGGCCGTGCCTCCTGCACATCCCACACGATGGCGGACATGGCTTCGGTGAACTCGGCAATCAGCCCGGGTAACCGATCTTCCAGCAACTTGATCACTGGCTTTGCCGCCTCGTCACGAGTCACCTTGAGCAGACGTGCGTCCGGGTGACAGAGCAGGGACTCG
>ERZ869921.836-NODE-836-length-15134-cov-4.313283_pt1 | contig 15134 bp, 28 predicted proteins | sample MGYA00579310_ERZ869921 | MGnify/ENA primary metagenome ERZ869921 (study PRJEB32216, sample SAMN09231816) | wastewater metagenome | place: USA: Maryland | collected 2016-06-21 | study: EMG produced TPA metagenomics assembly of the PRJNA472060 data set (Reclaimed...
GGCATTGGTGTGGTTTCTGCTGGGCGTGCTGGTAGGGAGTGCGTGGGCGTCCCCACCTAACAGGCAGCTAGAGTGTCTGGCCAGGGCGGTGTACTGGGAGGCGCGCAACCAGCCGTTTCAGGGACAGGTGGCCGTGGCCCAGGTGGTCCTGAATAGGATGGAGGATGCCCGCTTCCCCGATAGCTTGTGTGGGGTGGTGTACCAGCGCACCGAAAGGGGATGTCAGTTCGAGTGGGTGTGTACGTTGGGACGGCGCCAGCCCCGTGATGTGCGGGCGTGGGAGATTGCTTTGTATGTTGCGGAGATAGTGCAGACCGACTACATTGATTTGGTTGGTGGTGCCATCTTCTTCCACGACACCAGCGTTAGAAGGTGGCGTCACCTGGAGAAGACTGTTCGTATCGGCAACCTCATCTTCTACAAGGAACCCTAAGATGTGCCGCAACTATAGCCCGATGGCTAGGCTAGAAGTCGAGCGGGAGCGGTGGCTTCAAGAGCATGGGACTGAGATGCCCCGGCCGGAACCCCGCACTAGCTTTGTGGTGATTGCTCCTGTTAAGGTGGAGGCCCTCGTCAATGAAGACCGCGCTGGTAGTTGACTGGCCATCGGTGGATGCCGGGCCTAACGGTGTCATGTCCGAGTGGGAGTGGCAGGTTACGCAGGAGCTTATGCGTATCGCCGGCTTCAAGCCTGATGTGATCCTGCCTGCCCACCGCCAGTACGTGGCGAAGTGGCCCACGCTCTTTGTGGGAGGTAAGCCCGGCGCTCCCATGGTGGAGGAAGCCGAGCAGGATCGTGTCCGACTGGTGGAGAAGCTGGCCGGTTATGATATTGTGCTGACGCTAGGCGCCCACGCCATGTACTGCCTGACCGGTGAGACGAAGATCGACACCTATCGGGGCACCCACATTGACAGTCCCCTGGTCGAGGGGTTGCAGGTGGTGCCTACTTATGCGCCCGTGATCTATGCACGGATGGCGTGGAATGAGCGGCCCGTGGTTGTGTCTGCCATGCGGAAGGCGCTGACCAGGTTCGTCGATAAGGACCGCACCATCTACCTACCCGATAACGTGAAAGACCTGTATGCCTTTACGGAGCAGTTCGTTGGTGACGAGATCGTGTTCGACGTGGAGACTAACAAAGGCTGTCGCATCACCGAGTTCTCGCTGGCCACTTCCTCCACCTGTTGCCTGTATGTGCAGTTGGAGGATCGCAACTACCGTTCCATCTGGAGTGAGGAAGACGAGCTAGGTATCTGGCTGTGGCTGCACCGCTTGGCGCGCATGGAAGACTTGGCCTGGGGTTTCCACAATGCTACCTTCGACCTGACCTATCTGGACAAATATGGAATACGCCCTAGAGGTCCCATCTTCGATACGATGCTGAGGCACCACGCCTTTCAGCCTGAGTGGGAGAAGTCGTTGGGATTCCTGGTTTCGATGCATGTGCCGACGCGAGCATGGAAGCATTTGCGAACGAAGGCTAAGAAGGATTTCAATAAGGCGGGTGCGTTGTGAGTGACGATGATGCAGGACTGAGGAGGCTGTGGGCCAGCGTGATTGTGCAGGCCCTCATTGATGCGACCTCCAATCCGAAGACGCCTATCGGGGCGGTGCATAAGAGGCAGGCCAAGGCGTGGCTGACGGTGGAGCATGGCACTACCGCGCAGAACTTCGATGAGGTATGCTTGGCCGCAGACATCGAGCCGTCGCGGGTACGCAACTTCGTCAAGAGTTATGAGGGTCCGCCTCTCTCGCTCCACGTATTGTCCCGTATGCGCGACAACATCCTGAAGGGTAATGGTAATGCGGATAATAACTGACATGACCCCCGCCAACGCCGGGCTTACAACAGGCACTTGCAATTTGATCGCCAGCCTGTTATACTCTTCTGGTTAGAGGAGAGACACATGCCAATTGAAATCAAGTTACTTAACAGCGCTAGCGTAGCTTTAATCGACGAAGCTGATTATGAATTGATAAAAGATTATAGTTGGTGGCAACATTTTCCCCGAAGTGAAAGTTCGTTAAGTTATGCTTATGGAGTAAAACTTCCACGCACCCGCAAAGGTGAGCGTGTAGTTAAGATGCATCGTTTGCTTCTAGGATTAACAGGAGCAAAACCTTTAGTAGATCACATTGATGGGAACGGGTTAAACAATCAACGCTGCAATCTACAATTTATTACGCCTGCCCAAAACATACAAAAAGCTAACTTCGATCCAAGCAAAAATCCCAAGAAAGTGCATAGCCTATTTAGAGGTGTAAGCTATCTAGGATGGCATGGTAAATTTCTTGCCTATATTAACTGCGGCGGCAAGCGTGAGTATCTTGGCTACTATGACACAGCAGAAGAAGCGGCTCGGGCTAGAGATGCACGGGCTATCCAACTCCACGGCAAATACGCGAGGTTGAACTTTGAAAACGCTGAACATCAATAATCTAGAAATAACAACAGAGAACCAGGAGATTGTTTACAATGCTCTAGATGTGATGCAGACCATGGCCCTCAAGGAGGTTTATGATGGGGGCCTGATACCAGCGTGGGCCAAGCCTGCATACGAGTATAGCGAGTTGATGCTGGGTCCTATTATGACCATGATGCGGCGCGGCGTGCAGATTGATGTGGCCCGGCGTGACAAACTGGTGGCTGGACTTAAGGAGCGGGCTGTCAAGGTGCAGGCCAACTTCGATTCTGTGTGCGAGCAGTTGTGGGGCACGACCATCAACCACAACTCCACGCCGCAGTTGCTGTATCTGTTCTACACTTTGTTGGCGATACCGGAGCAGACCAAGTCGAAGAAGGGCGAGACGAAGGTAGGTGCTGATCGGGAAATCCTTGAGCGCATTGGCAAGGATTATCCAAGGGGTGCGTTCCTCGCCAATCATATTCTGCGTATCCGCGATCTGGAAAAGCAAGTCGAGTTCCTGACCAAGAAGCTGTCACCGGCTAACCGCTTTCACTGCTCTTACAATTTGGCGGGCACCGAAACTTTCCGACTGTCATCTAGTGAACACCCCCTTCGCATTGGGTCTAATGGTCAGAACATCAACCCGTTGACACGTGGGTGTTTTGTTGCAGACCCTGGGTATGTTATGTTCTACAGCGATCAACAGAGTGCAGAGTCTAGGTTGGTCGCCTATTTGGCTGGCGACGAAAACTACATTGCCGCTGTTGAAGGGGGCGACACACACACACTTGTCGCATCAATGGTGTTTGGTTTTGATCCTATACGCGAGTTAGCAGATCGTCAGTATTACCGCGAACTTAGTTATCGTGATATTGCAAAGCGTGCTGGACATGCCTGCAATTATTATGCAAAGCCTTACACTATTGCGAAAAATGCAATGATTGAACTGGGAATTGCAGAGCAATTTCAGTCTCAATACTTTCGCAAGTTCTCTCAAATCTCTGACTGGCATGTGTCTATTGCCAACAACCTTCAGCAAAAGGGGTATCTGAAGAATCCTCTTGGTGTTCGCCGCAATTTCTGGGGCAGGCGTTGGGATGACTCAACCTTGCGTGAGGCAATTGCGTTCGGCCCCCAAAGTACGGTTGGTATGTTGACCAACATTGGTCTGTATCGCCTGTGGGAAAAGTTTGAGGGCAAGCCTGGGGCTGATGTACAAATCCTTGGCAACATTCACGACGCAGTCATCGGTCAGGTCAGGGCAGACAAGGTGGTAGAACTTATTCCGGAGATTCTCGATTGTTTACATTTCCCTTTTGACATCGAAGATATTTCTGGTAAAACCAGGTCGGCTCTGATACCATATGAAATCGAGGTCGGACACAACTTTGGCAAGGCCGGACCAGACAATCCAGATGGTTTGAGGAAGTGGAAGTTCCCCAAAAAATAGTATCACTCGAACAGGCAAGGCTTTCTGGGGAGAAGTTTTACTTCACCGGGAAGCCTTGCAAGAGGGGGCACGCTTGGACAACGATCTGCTGGAGGAGTTATATGGCAAAGCATGATTACCTGTCGGACAAGGCAGCTAACTACAAGCTGATGACCGACATCAAGGCGTGGTGGGCGAAGCGTGGACATACGGTTAGTGTGTGGCTGGAACGGGCAGTCGATCCAAGCAACGGCACTAACATCCATGTGATCCGTACCAACATTGTGCAGTCTGTAGAAAACGCAAGGAACCGCTATGTCGTCGATTGATAACATCTTTCCCTTCAACAACGGGAAGAAGAACAACAAGCAGGAGACTCCTGCCGAAGGCCCGACCGAGTCAGCGATGACGGAGATGGAAATTTCTCTGGCGAATCTGAAAGGCTTTCTCCTGAGCCACAATCCCCTCATCGAGAATTTCATCTGCGGTATTACGTGCCGCGATCCCGACAATCCTGAGAACGGCGACGATGTCTTCCACCTGATCACGTCGCCTATTGAGGCTGCTGATTATGCGCTGTCGCTGCACCTGTTGCAGGATGGCCTGAATCGCAGGCTCACTCTGATGCGAGACAAGTGAGCCAGCATGAGTAGAAGACCAAGTCCTGTTAGGCTTGGCAGCCCGCTTGTTGCACGCCATGCCGATTTCGTTCCTGACTTTGAGAAGGGACCTAGGACGGCTGCCCAGCAAGCGGGCATTTCTTTTGAGGGCGCTGTTCTCAAGAAGGTCAAGGACATTTACGGGAAGGTTGATCCCTCGCCTTGGCTTTACTACAAGACGCCTAGGCGCAGCGGCCTGTGTCAGCCCGATGGACTGTTGTGGCTGGCCGACAATCACATATGTGTGATCGAAGTGAAGCTGTCGTGGATGAAGCCCACAAGGCAGAAGCTCATGCAATTCTATGGGCCTGTCGTAGCTGCGATCTATCCCCATGCCTGTTTGTCCTATCTGCAAATCTACAAGAATGCGAAGCCGGGTTCCCACAAGAAGGCGCTCAGCATTTACAAGCTTGACGAAATGCGAATGGGCAAGTACAGAGAATGCCAATGGCTAGGTATCTGAAAGGAAACCACATGACACAGACGCTGTTGAGGTTCCAGAAGCTGACGCCTACTGCTATGCTGCCGACGAAGGCGACAACGGGCGCTGCCTGTTACGATCTGTATTCCGATGAGGATGCCTACCTCGATGATACGCGGACCTTCCGCACCATCCGCACGGGCATCGCAATGGAATTGCCGCCCGGCTATGCGGGCCTTGTCTGCTCGCGCTCAGGTCTTGCTGCGAAGGACGGCATGTTCGTTCTCAATGCACCGGGTATCCTCGACGAGGATTACCGGGGAGAGTTGAAGGTGGTGCTGGGGCGGATGCCCTTTACTCCGCAATGGCCTTCTGACAAAATCTTCGAGGTACGCCCCGGTATGCGTATCGCTCAGTTGCTGGTGGTGGCGTTGCCTCAACTCTATTTGACGGTGACGGACAACCTCTCTGCAAGTGAGCGTGGCAACAACGGCTTTGGAAGCACGGGAGTCTAACATGCTGGTTATGAAGCTTGCCATTACCGTCACCCTGCTTTGTGCGGTGGTGCCTGTCCTCGCAGTAATCGTTGAGGATCGCAAGTACATCGTCAACCGGTGGCACGACATCTCGCTTTCCGAAAAGGTAGTGGTGGGATGCTTTGCTGTAGGTGCGGTGGCGGTTGTTGTGGCGGTGGCGGCTTTCGTGTGGAGCATCTGATGGAACTGCCCGACGGCAATCCGAAGACGGCTTACGGCCTGTCGAAGCCGGGCATCGAGGGTGTCCCGGTCGCCCCTCTCTTCCAGGTAGGCGAGGTTATGCGCCTGGGCATCCGTAAGTATGGCCTTACCAATTGGCGCCATGATCCGATCACGGCCTCAGTGTATTACAATGCAGCTATCCGGCATCTCTTTTCGTGGTGGGACGGCGAAGACGTAGACATGGAAAGTGGGCAATCGCATCTGGCCCATGCGGTAGCTTGTCTGCTGATCCTGCTAGATGCAGAACGCTTAAAGGTATTGATGAATGACCGTCCAGTTGATGGCGACGTTGCTGATTTTATTGTCGCGATGACGAAGCCGAGGAAGGATACTCCGTGAAGACCAAGACCGTATTGGTACAAGCAGTGACGCAGGAAACGACGATCCGAGCGCCGGTCCTCGACGTGTGCAACGAGTGCGCCGTCGCTGGCGGCGGCATCTGGCCAGAAAGCCACGTCGCTACGTTCTGGCGCGGGAATTGCGATGCCTGCCGCCGGGAGCGGGACTGCTGCACGGTGGGGGACTACAACTGGCCAAAGGGGCTGCCCGCCGGCTGGCGCGACACAGGGAGGGACTGATGGCTGGAAACCAAACCACCAGTGCTTACGCTTGGCGCGGCGAGGGACCGGCGCCGCCGTGCTGGCGCGAGCCTGACGGCACAGTCGTGTTCCGCGATTACGAGAGCTACGTCTTTGACGATGACGTGCCGGTGCCGAGCCCGCCGGCAAGGGAGGCCACAACCAATGCCGAGTGACCAAACCGCCATACCGCGCACCGCGCTCGACGCGCTGCGATACGCGAGCGGACACGGAAAAGCCGACACACTCCTGATCCTGTCGCATTTGGAACAGATTGGGTGGGCCATAGTGCCGAAGGTCAGCACGCCTGCCATGGACGCCGATGGCGTGGTCTATCTGCGTGACCATCCGGCTGATGCCAGCGGGTGCTGGGAAGTGATGCTGGAGGCCTGCCGATGACGGTGCAAGAACCGACCATGAAGCCGGTCAAGGTGACCGTCACCGATCCCGACACGGGGGACGTTCTGGCCGAGCGCATCATCGACAACGACTACGCCGTCATCTGTGCGGGCAACCGCTACGTCGGGCATACCCAGCGCATGGGCTCGACGGTCATGCTGTCCATCAAGAAGGGGCGCCCCAATGGCGAGTGACCAAACCACCGAACGCGACTTGCGACTGCGGGACCTGCGCCCGTGGGCGCGCTCGCGCATCGTGGTCCTGGCGCTGATGCCAATCGTTGTGCTGGTCCATGCCGGACGAGGGGTGTGGATCGGGCTACGCGAAGGCTTCGATGAGGCGCGGGACGCATGGAGGGCGGTGCGATGACCGTGCAAAATCCGACCCCGGCAGAGAGCATCGTCGCCGTCGCCTTTCGGCTGCCGGATGGGCTGGTCCTGACCCTGCCCGCGCCGAACCGGCACCACAACATCATCGGAGCGGTCGATGCCCTGCAAATCCCTCGCGAGGCGAAGATGCAACTGGTGCTGTCCGCTGATGGAGAGGGCGAGCGGTTAGTCGATCAAGGGTTCCTGACTTCTGCCGGGCGCTACGTCACGCGCGAGGAAGCCATGCCGATTGCCCGCGGCCAGGGGCAGCTAATCGGCAAGCCGCCTGTCCCGCACATGCTGTTTTCGGAGGACGTGTGGTGAGCGAGCAAGCGGGACACAAGACGACCGGGAGCGAGCTTGCCCGGCTGCGCGTCGACGCCGCGCGCCTGGACGCTCTCGACCAAGCAAACGCCGCGCTGAACCAGCAATATGGCACGACCTACCGTTGGCGCTGCGACGCGAACCACAATCGGGTGGCGCTGACGGACATGCACGCCAATGGCTACCCCACGGTGCGGGAAGCCATAGATGCATGGATGGCTTGGAGGGCGGGCAAGTGACGCACCAAACGACCCCGCGCGAGCGGCTATTCAGCCTCCGCTTCCGTCGCGCGCCTTGCTATGGAGGGGAGCGATGCCTGAAACGACCGCCACTCCCATTTGCTTTCGACAGCGACACGAACGCGGGCCGACGGCCGTAAGATCAATGCCTTAGTGGCCGGGTGCTTCGTCGATCCTGAAAGCAACTTCGCTTATGCGAAGGCGTCTAAGAAGATGTGGTGGAACGGGGCACACCTGCTGCACTTTACGGGTCCTGGCGCTTTCGATGTAGAGTCTGTCTCTATTGAAAGACTTGCCAATCCATGATAAAATAGATGCATGGTAAAAGACCCACGACTAGAGCGTGCGGGGGTTTCTGGTTACAATAAACCCAAGGCTACCCCTTCGCATCCCACGAAGTCTCATGTCGTGGTTGCGAAGGAAGGCGATAGAGTTAAGACGATTCGCTTCGGGCAGCAAGGGGTAGAGGGTGCCGGAAAGAACCCGTCGACCGCCGCCGATAAGGCTCGCCGTAGGAGTTACTACGCGCGACACAATGCTCAGGACTCCTCGCCGGACAAGCTGTCGGCGAGGTATTGGAGCCACAAAGTAAAGTGGTAAAGGAAGCCTAAGATGCCACTGGCCAAAGGCAAATCCAACAAAACCGTGGGCAAGAACGTCCAGACGCTGGTCGATGACTGGCAGCGCGACGGTAAGATAGGCGCGTCGAAGCCTAAGAACAAGGCCGCCGCGGTTAAGCAGGCCGTAGCAATCTCGCTGCGGCAGGCCGGCAGGCAGAAGAAGGAAGCCTGAAATGGCCGGACCCCTGCTTGCTTTGCTGCCGACGTTGCTGCCCATGCTGGGCGACGTGCTGGACCGGGTAGTGCCCGATCAGGCGTCGGCAGCTAAGGCCCGCGTCGAAATGGAAGCCAAGTTGCTGGAAGCAGCGACGGCGCAGGCAGCTCAGCAGGCAGCCACCAATCAGGTCGAAGCGGGCCACCAGTCTATCTTCGTAGCTGGATGGCGGCCTTTCATTGGCTGGGTGTGTGGCGCTGGGTTGGCGTGGGCATTCCTGGTAGGACCTTTGCTGACGTGGGTGCTGCCGGCGGTGGGCGTGGCGACGGTGATGCCGGTGTTGCAGATGGAGTACCTGATGGAGCTGGTAGTGGCGATGCTGGGCCTGGGTGCTTTGCGTTCCTTCGAGAAGGTTAAGGGAGTAAATTCCCGGTGACTCTAAATATCCGTAGTCGTGAGCGTCTCAAGGGCGTCCATCCTGATTTGGTGGGCGTCATCGAACACGCGGCTGGGATGGCGCCGGGAACTTTCATTGTGACTGAGGGCCTCCGAACACCGGACAGACAATACCAGCTTTATGTGTCCGGCGCAAGCAAGACGCTTAACTCGCGGCACCTGACTGGCCATGCAGTTGATATTGCTGCCCTCGTAGACGGCAAGGTTCGTTGGGACTGGCCCCTCTACCACAAGCTCGCAGAGCTGGTCCGCGAGGCATCTATTGCAAAAGGAATCCCAGTTCGGTGGGGCGGTACGTGGAAGCTTTTGACCGAAACCCCAGGCACTATAACCCCCGCGCAGCTAAGTAGAAGCTTTCCTGACGGCCCCCATTACGAACTCGATAGGAGTATATACCCGTGAAGGAATTTTATTATCATGGCCGATGACATCTCTGGAATCGACCCGCGCGAGGAAGCTGCTCGCAGGTTGCGCGCAGGTGCCGCTAGGCGCGCTGCTCGAAATTCCCTTGCACGGGAACAGCTCCCCGCTACTTCTAGTGGCGGACGAGGCGGGCCTCCCGCCGTACCACCGGGAAGGGGGGTGGCCATGCCCGACCCAGGTTCTCCGGCAGGGCGTTCGTTGACCGCGCCCAGCAATGTACCTATGGTGCGCCCGCGCCCTAATTTTGATGACATCATGCGACGCGGGATGGCAGACATGCAGCGCCCTGGTATGAGGGGGCGAGGCGCCGGTCCTGCTGCGGCGGCAGGGGTGGCCATGACACTAGCACCTGCCATTGAAGAGGGCCTGCGTGAGTGGGCGACTCGCACGATGGATGAGCGTGCACGGACAAGCCGGCTTGATGGGATGCGGCGAAGCCTGCCTGCGGGGCCTGACGCTGAAGTCGAGCGGCTGCTACGAGACATGCCTGCCGGGCCTGACGTCGAAGCTGAGCGGGCTGCTAGCCGGCCTATGCGTGAGCCTGCACAGCGAAGGCGTGCGTCAATGGCCCGGCCGGAAATGACAGCCGATCAGCTTAATGAAATGGTGCTGAGGCAGTTGGGGCGCGAGCCTTTTGAGACGGTGCCCGAAATGCCGGAGGCTACCGGTCCTGGTGCAGCGGTGGCGCGGGAACGAATTGCAGCGCGCATGGCACAGCCCTATAAGAAGGGCGGTATGGTGAAGCCGAAGGCGGCGCCGAAGAAGATGATGAAGGGCGGGATGGTCGCCAAGCCTACTGTCAAGGGCAAGGTCAAGCCGAAGGGTAAGCCGATGCCAGCGTTTAGGAAGGGCGGCAAGGTCGCTATGAAAGGGAAGAAGTGATATGCCTGGGATGATGAAGCCTAAGTCGAAGATGAAGTATCAGGAAGGCGGGCCGGTGCGTATGCCCGGTAAGCGCCGTGTGCTGGAAGGCGGTGAGAAGGGCGTACCGGTTATGACGCCGGAACAGCGCCGACAGGCCCGCGAAGCAGAGACGCCTGAGGAGCGCCGGGGTCGTGAGCGGTGGGGTTCGCCGGAAGACCTGCGCGACTACCAGCGCCGGATGAAGAAGGGTGGTGTTGTGAAGAAGGCTAAGGGCGGCATGATCGGCAAGGGGTGTAAGTAACGTGGCAATGATGCGCTCGAACATGGGGCAGCAGGTTACGAAGCCGCCTGGCAAGAAGCCTGTGAAGATGCAGAAGGGCGGGGCAGTTCCCTGCAAGGGCTGTCCCAATCCGGCGGCATGTCGGAAGGCAGGCAAGTGCCTGATGGCGCGTGGCTAAGAAGCCGGAGAGTAAGGTGAACGAGGCGGGCAACTACACGAAGCCTGGGCTGCGGAAGCAATTGTTCGAACGCATCAAGGCGGGAGACAAGGGCGGCAGGTCAGGGCTTTGGAGTGGCCGTAAGGCACAGCTGTTGGCTACGGAATATCGGGCTAAGGGCGGAGGTTACACTTCGTGAAGGCTCCACAGAAATCGCTGGTCAAGTGGATTGAGGAGGATTGGGGCACGCGGAGCGGCAAGCCCAGCACGCAGGGTCCTGATGCTACGGGCGAACGGTATCTGCCTAAGGCGGCCATTAAGGCCATGCCTGCTGCTACTTATGCGGCGTCGTCTGCTGCCAAGAAGGAATCTCTCCAGAAGGGCAAGCCTGTCAGTAAGCAACCAAAGGCAGCAGCACAGCTTGCCAAGCGATTTAGATAGGAGAGAATTGTTATGAGGCTTGTCACTGTAAATGTCAGCACGACGGGGACGCGGGTCATTCCCCTCGATGTGCATCTGGGCGACGGCGTGGCGATTGGTGTGGTGCCCGTAAGCGGGTCGCCGAATCCGACCATCCAGCATTCGTTCCAGAATCCTCTAGAGAATACGTGGACGGAAGCCGGGTCTTACTGGTTCAACCATGCCACGCTGGTGTCGGTATCGACTACTAGCGATGGCCACTACAACCAGATTCCCCATGCGGTGCGCATTGTGAATACGGAGCCCGGTGACTTCGTTGTGTTCATCCAGCAGAACGGGCTGACGGTCTGATGTCGGGCACCTTTAGCGGAGCTGGAATCAGCGGCGCCAAGATCAGCGGCCCTCTCATCAGTGGGGCTACCCTAACACATAGGCCAGGACCTGCGTAAGAAAAGTCCCCCTTGGCATATGCCTTGGGGGATTCTCTTTTAGAACGGATACTCCTGAGGGGGACTGTATTTCTTGACAGTCGAGTTCCAGATGTGGGTGCCCGCGCCGTCGCCGTGAAAGGTGACGGACAGGTTGTTAGAGACTAGCCACTTGTTCCACTGACCCAGGTCCTGCATGGCGGCGACAAGTTCGCCCGTGGTTAGGAACTCTTTGGCGTCATCGCCGATTGCCACCTTCATCAAGGACTGCTTGAGCTGGGAGGCAGGCGTGTCGGCCGGATAGAAGAAGTCGTAGCCGAAGAACTCGAAGCGCCGGAAGCCCATCGTGAATGCCAACATAGGCATCCGGGTTGCCGAGCAGGTGCCGCCGCCGACGACGAGGCCCTTCTTCAAATTGGTAAGAAGATCCGATGCGAAGGAAGCGGTCTGGGCGTGCCAGCCGATGAGGCGGGCGTTGACTTTCTCTAGCTCCTGGCGAACTGACGGATGCGTCATGCTGGCCAGAAGGACCTTGTCGTCAGGCCCCATGCCCTCGAACAAAGATGTGCGGACGACGCCGTGGGTAGAGATACCGTCGATGGGACGGGGGTCAAGCACCACGGTGAAGTCCGGATGGATGCCGGCCGCACGCAGAATCGGATAGGCGTGCTTGACGCAGAAGATGACGGCGCCGGCGGCTTGCCCGGCCTTGATGGTGTCGAGGTAGTCCTTAAGGGTTGGGCCGGCAGAAACCAAGAGGGCGGTCCGGCCGTGAGCTTGATAGGAAGATAGCCAATCGGAAATAGCGTCGGTGTTTTCCACAATGTATTCGAGCTGGATGGACTTGTCTACAGAATCTACCGGCTTGACCTGGATTTTCTGCTTCACATCAAAGACAGGAAAGCCTGCCTTGCTGACGATGCCGAGGCCGATGTCGCCGACGAACTGGCCCTTGATGAAGTAGCGGTCCTGACTAAGGGCGAGGCGCTTGTTTCCGGCAGCAGATTCGAAGACTCGGCGAGGACCGTCGGGTGCATCGGCGTGGTCGGCCTTGACAACATCGTCGAAGACAACATAAGGAACGTGTTGAAGGGCAGCGTAGTCGGAGAGGACGGTTTCGTAGGAATGCCCGCCGTCGATGTAAGCGAAGGAAGCCTGTTGCAGCAGGTCTTTTGAAGAGGGCAGCGTGAGGTTGGTGTTGCCCTTGACAAGGTGATATGTGAAGGTCTTGCCCACACGCTGCATCAAGGTAGCGTAGTTGTTAAGCCTCCGCTCGACTACAGAGTTTCTTGCGTGAGGCTTAGTGTGGCCTTCTAGGTCACGGTCGTTACCTCGATCGAAGGTATCGAAGCCCGTGTAGGAGACTGCCGTTGCGCCCGAGGCGAAGGCAGCTTCGGCCATCTGGATCGCCCGGCTGCCATTCCAGGTTCCGATCTCTACGAGGTTGGCTTGCTTGGTGTGCTGGATGGAATGTTGCACAACTTCGCAAAGCGTTTCGTAGCGGGAGGGGACGCCCAGGCCGGGCGAAGCGATGGTGTTCTTGTTAGGCCCCTTATAGTGAATCAGGTAGGCGCCTAGCAGGGACTGATGGAAGGCGTCGAGGCCCAAAGCACCACCTGAAAGGTTCTTGACTTTGAGGCCGTGTGCCGAGTGTATGTTGACAAGGCGGTCTAGAATTGCGTTGTCTGTCTGCTTTTTGAAATGCAAGAACTCCAGCGTGGTATAGACGCCGTAGTAGTCGTGGAGCAAGGAGGCGCCGTTAACGGTACGTAGGTTGAAGGCGAACCAAGAGCCTTCTGATTCGCTGACAGACTTGCGATAAAGGTAGGTCAGGTCGTAGGCGGGATCGAAGAGTTCGGAGAGAAGGGTCTGGTCGACAGTCCGCATAGTTTCCGTGTCCGCATCGACAAAGGCAATCCAGTCGAGGTCGGGGGTCACAGAATGGGAGAGCGCGATGGCCTTGAAGCAATAGGCGAGGGAAGGCCCATCCTTTGCTTGAGGGCCGAGGGCCTGCGACACTGTCTTGAAAGCGGGCGTGTCGTCGAGGCAACGGAATGTAACGCCCGGATAGGACGGAACCTCGCCGTCCAAATGGTGGTGCCAGATTTCAAGGATGGTGTCGGCGGGCCAGTGGCTTCGGAAGGATTCCGCAAAACGCTTGGCGTAGCGTTCCCACGAAGTAGGTCCGATGGTAGTTACGATCTTGTATTGCATCAGAAGGTATTCCGGGTTGCGGTGATGAGTTCGTCTTTCCAGAACTCGTCGAAGGGCGTGGGCTCACGGTCGGTCATGCCGGGGACCGGCGGGCCATACGTGAAGTGGACTGCGTTGATGGGGACGGGGCGATAGGCTTCTTCGGCCCTGATGGCGTCGAAGGTAGTGGGGCTGTAGTTGGGAATCCAATGCCAAGCTTCGGAGAGGAAGCCGATGTCAGAATCGTTCAGCCACTGGAAGCCGTGCAAGTAACTGCCGGGTGCAGAGTTGACCATCTCGAAAGTGGGAAGCTTCTTGGACTTGAGGTTCCACAGCATAAGCGCCGACCACATCTTGCGGTGGTAGCGGGACTGCTTCTGGCCGTCCATCTTGATGGTGCCTCCCGGCTGGAAGTTGTGGGGAACCACCATAACAGTTTTGGAGGGATCGGCTTCCTTGAGAAGATTTTTTACGTCGTCCAGCCAGAGCCAATCGCAGTCGGTGAAGAGTGCCCAGTCGGTGACGCCGTCGGCTAGGGCGACGAGGGGTGTGAGGAAGCGTGAGTGTGAGAACTGCACGCTGAAGGGGCGACCATCCCGTTCGTCGAGATAGGTGCCGTCTTCGCAGATGCGCCAGGGCCGGTCGAAGTATTGGCGGCGGCGCAGGTCCATATGCTCTAGGTGCCTGATGGTCAGCGGCTTGCTGGCATAGGCGCGAGCGGACGATTCGGTTACGCGCAGAGCCTCCGGTTCTCGGTGGTCTACGCCAATGTAATAGGCAAAGTTTGTCATGGGCCATAGGATACTATTCCGGCCCACAACTGTCAACTATTTAGTTAAGGTTGTGGCGTGCCGTAGCGGCGCGCGATGTCCTGGATTTCGCCGCGAGTGCCGGGGCCGCCCATCTGGTTCAGCATTTCAGGGCTGGTACGCCCATAGAGCATTTCGAGAGTGCGGCGCCGGATGGTAGCCGCGTCAGGGTTATACATCTTGTCGCGCTCACCGGCCCGCTCATAGGCTTCGTTGCGGCGCCCATGTTCTTCGAGAATGCGACGCCTCTCTGCAAGCGCGGCGGCAGCGGCCTCAGGATCGTTGGCCTGACTGGCGCGGACACGGTCAGCTTCGGCGCGGGCCAGCCTGTTGGTAAGGCTTTCACCGTAGGCGCGGTTCTGCGTTTGGGTTTCGCGGGCAACCTGATAGGCAGTCCTGAGGTCGGCGACGGCCGGGGAAGGAAGGCCCAAAGCCTGCCGAACCGAGACGGGAAGTACATACTGCTGGTCGATGGTTTCGATCTGGGACTGAGATACAACCACGTTGCCGCGTGGTGTGCGGTATTCCCTGGTACCAAATTCCAGATTAGCGCCCTTCAAAGCATTGCCGATGACGCGTGGCATGACCGTTGCAAGCGCGTTGAAGTAGTCGCCGTTGGACAAATAACCTGCAAGACTTGTTAGCATGTCGATGAGGCTGCCGCCAATGGGGCCTGCGATTTGGAGCGGCGACCACTCAGCGATTTCCTGGAAGGGAATAGGATCAATGGCCATGCGCTGCGAC
>ERZ869921.837-NODE-837-length-15131-cov-766.299549_pt1 | contig 15131 bp, 26 predicted proteins | sample MGYA00579310_ERZ869921 | MGnify/ENA primary metagenome ERZ869921 (study PRJEB32216, sample SAMN09231816) | wastewater metagenome | place: USA: Maryland | collected 2016-06-21 | study: EMG produced TPA metagenomics assembly of the PRJNA472060 data set (Reclaimed...
CACTACCCGGTCTCGGCATTCCTGCTGAACCGCTCTTCCGATCTGTGTTCTTCCGCTATTAAAAAACCTACCCCCCTTACTTAGATTGCATTGAACGCACAATAGTTGAAGGTTACTTAGTTCATCGGTTCCGCCTAACTTACGAGGGACAATATGATCCACATGTTTACCTGGTTGCCCACATGCTTGGCATGTTCCTGCATCTCTTTGGATAACAACTTCTCTTAACTTACGCCATTGAGTAGTAGAGCCACTACCTCTTAGTGCGCTTTGCTTACCCATTACTGCCAGCCTTTAGTCTTTAGATGATGAAGTGCCTTGCAATAATCAGGCTCCTCATATGGTGTCTGACCGTAACGCTTGGTTACATAATCCCAGTATATCCAGAATTGATAATCGTACGGCTTGCCTTTGATTGACTCAGACTTAATTTGATAATAGCCATGAGTTTGCTTAGTACCGGATAAATTGCCAATAGCATCGATCTTCCATCGACTTTCAATATAGATAATCTGATTATGGCATTGGTATTGCTTATCAGTTAATTGATAGTTAGCCAGTTTCTTTATGTTTTGTTTTGGCACTATTGAAGCCTCTGATCTAATGGCTCCTGCTATAGATAGAGATATCCCAATAACGACGGCTAACTCTCGCGCTACGCCTTTCAGGCGCGAGTTGAAGCCTTTAGGGCTTCTAGCCGATAGAGTACCAGAGCGACCTAGCACATTCGCAAAAATCCTGCTCAGAGCGGCGTTGCGTAAGTTACTTGTCGGTAGAATAGAAGCCACTACCCTTGAATTGGATACCAAAACTGCTATAGATCTTCCGCATTGGTTCATGGCATAGACCGCATTCAACAATATGTTCTTCATTTATCTTGAACTCCTTTTCGTAGCGAAGGTTGGCCTCGCATCGATCGTTAGTGCATTCAAATTCATAGATTGGCATTATTTGGCTATTCCATGCATTGTTTGGATATGGTCTAATAATAGTCTGCTGACTCCTGTTTGACCGCCTAAGAACTCATAAGCGCCTATCAACGAGTAACCGCAGTAACATGTATGCAGGGCTTTTGGTAACACATTCTCATTGTTGCTCATTATCATCCTCACACGTTAAGCAATAAGATCGAGATAAGACATAAGCACCGCAACCCTTGCATTTAGAGATATCTACATCCGTATAGAGATCTTTGCGGCCTTCAAACCCGGCGGCTTTCAGTAACTCCACCAGATCGCCCAGGCGGAGCATGGCAACATAATCCTCAGCATGTTCACCTTGTCCATTAAGCCGAAAGCAAGCGAACCCCAATAAGCCGCTTTTGGCCGTCCTAGTTTCGATCTGGCGGAGTGTCCCTGAGACATCGAGTCCAGTGCGCGCCTTAACCTCGCAATCGAACGGGACATTGAGTATGTCGCGCCCTGAACCTCGACCAACTGAAGCGCCTTCCCACGTGCGCCTCAGAAACTCCGCTACTACTCGCTCGGTTCTAAATCCCCGATGCTTTCTACTTTGAGACATTAACCGCGTGGCATTTCTTGCATGACCAGGTAATTGCCTGACCTTCAATCCAGAATGCCAATTCTTCTTTAGGCACTGGCTCATTACATAAATGGCAAATAATCCTGACCTGAAGAGAGTTTAGCAATTCTTGATGTTTAGCCTTTTCTGCCAACACGTCATCAGTTGGAAAGTTTTCCCATTCGCCATCTTGGTTCATAAATTGGAGACCGCTCATCATCCACGACCCTTCTGCTTAACCCATTTGCCGTCTTGATTAATCTCTAGCCAGATCGGCTCACACTTTTCTAGAAAACCGCCTGCAGGGTTTTGGCATGAGAATTGCGCCCAAGGCTTATTGTTCTTCTTGGAAACCCCATCGCGAAACTTCATAACTCCATGCTCGCAACTAGGAATATCATCATCAATCTTGGCTCCGCCTAGCGTTTCAGCAATAAGGGCAACCGCTTCTGCTGCCGTCCCTGCTGGCGCAACTTCCTTGATCGTCCAAGGATCATCCTCTTTGGCTACCGGTATGTATTCCTTTGGTGTATCAGTTAACTTTGCCTTGGTTTCAGCAATCAGATTTTGAGTCTTTGCGACTTCTTCCATGCTTTCGCGAGTTGCGGTCTTGCTCGATCCTTTGAGCAGAATAATCGCCCTGCCCAAAGCGGACGTGGCCGTATCTTCTACATAATAGCGAGCCATGTTGCGGTTATAAAGATCTCTAGCGCCAAAAGCAACGTTTGTTACTGTTGGTTGAGGATCTTGAATATCGCGGTAAATCTCTGCTCGTACACGAATATAACCTTTATCTGGATCATGAAATTCAGTAACCAAATTAGATCTAAACATCGGATAATTTTCGATCAGCCATTTGTTAAGCGTCGCCACATCCTCGTAATCTTCAAGATTAAACATTAGAATTCTCCTTTATTTGAGTGATAAACACTTTTAGTGCTTCAATCGCTTCTTCGGACTTAGCCCCTAACCAATAGGTTCCTTGGCTGTCCAGTTTTAACGTAACGTCATATTCTTTAAGTATTTTGAATTCTGCAGGCATCAAGTCATCAAACATATAACTCATTCTCCTCTGTCGCTAGTTCACAAGCCAAAGCCAAATATGCGATGGCATCTAAATATGAATCAACGTGTGTTTTTGTTTCTTGAATTCTTGAAAGTTTGATTTCGACCATCGCCAAGCATGCGTCGTAATCGTTAACTTCAATCTCAAAAAGTTGGGTGAGTCGTGATGCAATTCGACCCTGGTTGATTTTAGGATGACCGTAAACGGCTCCTCGCTGACCGATAACGTCTGTTGCAGTAAGTAAGATTTCATTTGCTTTCATGCTCTTACCTTATCGCGTTGTTCATAGTGCTTGCGCAGTGCGCGTCGGCCTTCAACGTAACCGGAATTAACGCCCATTGTGTAAAAAACCATAATGCTGGCAAACCAGCCAAGCATCAAAAATCCAATATTTAGTAGGCTCATTATGCCACCGACTTGATCGCATAAGAAAAGGCTTCTGAGTAATGTGTAGTGCATGACTTGCAATTCTGTGCTGCGGTCATTAAAGATTGTTCAATTCCTGCTGGAACTGCAAATTCTTCTTTGCAGCGCATGCATGTTGCTGTAATCATTTTTGCTCCCGATCCGCCAGAGTTTCTGGCTTCTTGGGATAAGCATGGCATGACCCTATGACCTTGCCTAGCACATTTTGATAACGATATGGTAACAATTCTCCATCATCCATCGCGTCATCGATTGTGCGCTTTATATCGTTATCTAGATCGTCCATATCTGCGACCATGAACCACGAAGGTTCCGTCCTTTTCTAGGTTAACAAGCGTTACCTGGGTATCTTCAACAATAATAAAAGCCTGCTGCCAGTTCATGGTTCCCTTGGTATAGCCAGCCTTGCGAACGTCCATAAGATGGCCGCCTTCTACGCCTCTCAGGATACGCCCTATTTTGCCCCCAGAAGCCTCTGTAAAGGCCGATGATCCTGCCCGATGAGTATGTCCGCAAACGACGCTTAAACCATGCCTACGAGCCGCTCCAAGGGCTGTAAGACCTGCATTAGGGTTTATGCCCTGTTCGTCTCCATGAACCGCTACCCAACCCTTTGCAAACGCGTATGGCTTCTTGTGATAAGTGATACCCAATTCATCGAGTTTAAGAAACTTCTCAAATCGCAATTCTGGCAAGGCCAAGAATGCTGGGATTTTCTTCATAATGACGTTATAGAGCCGATCCGTATGATTTGACCGGATCATATGCGCTTCCTTGGCATGCTCGACCAAAGACCATAAAACCTCTACGGCCTGATCTCTATCGTCGGCTAAGGTTTGTTCGTACCAGCCTGGGGTGTTTTCTGTCCAACGGCTGATTTGGGGTAAGTCGATTTCATCTCCCAAAGTAATGACGCTATCTGGGCGGTATGCCTTAATAAAAGATGCAACATTTCTTACTGCTAATTCATCGTGATAGGGGACTTGTAAGTCTGGAACTATTACGGTGCGTTTCATTTTTAATCCTCATCGTCATCATCGTATGGGATCTCGCCGGGTAAGTTAGGAAGCCAGTTAGGTGTAGGCAAGATTGTTGCAGGATAAGTTAAAGGTTCAAGCAGAATGGCCAACGCCATTTCAGCAGTAAAGCCAGCACGTCTCAACGATTTGTAATACTCATTAAGCCCGATGCAATATTGATCGAGTACGGAATAAGCCTCTAAGTCGATGACCTTTTTACGCGCCATGAGATAAGTGTTACTTACCTAACAATTCGATGATGGTATCGACACGCGCTTCTAGTCGGTTAACTTGATCCTTTATTGATGAACCGCTATTGGGCTTCAATTCCGCTAAATAGTGTTTGACCATGAATTGAAGCATCGCAGTAACACCACCCAGCACCGTTACGATCGCCACTGCAAGAGCAGCATAATCCGCTAGACTCATTTTTTATGATCGATCTCATCTACTGCCGCTTCAACTGCATCTACGATTACGTCTTTAATTGCCTTCTTAGCGCGATATGACTTAATGGCAGCACGAATGGCTGGGATTACTGCTAGTGCTATTCCTGCGTAGATCATTTCTTTCATGTACTGGCTCCTAATAGTGGGATGTTAAAGAACGAACCGTCTTGATCGCCTTTGCTAGTAAAAGATACGTGCATATGGTGATTGTGCTTATTGATCCCCGTATAAGCGCGCCAACGCCAGACGCTTTTTGCGCTGGCAATCTTGCCGTCAAAGATGATGTACGAGATGCGTTTATCAGACTTGGCCAATAAACGAAGTTGATCCGCCACATCAGGCATGATGTCTGGCTTTGGCTTTCCCGATAAATCCCGGTCAACGTCGATGGCACGTACCCAACCCTGCTCATCAGGATTATGATCAGACTTACGCGCTGAATGGCGAGTATCGCCGATCCAGCCGTCCGAGGTACGATCACGATCGCTGAAACAATCGTCAAATTGCTCACGAAGTTGTTGTCCAGCCTTGCAAAGTTTAGGCTTCATCCCAGTAGTAATGCTGCTTCTTCGGCTGTAATGCCTAGACGTTCTAATAAAGCAACCTTTTCAGCAGCCTTTTGTGCGCTAGCATTATTTTCAGCAGCAATTTGTGCCAAATTTTCTTTATATTGCTTAAATTCAGCAGCCGTCATTTCACGATCAATAATTTCATCAGTTTCAACGTTATGTATGCGAATGATTGGATTTGGCATTTTATTTTACTCCATAGATTTTGACGGTTCCACCGTTGAATGTTCCCGATGTTGCACGGAATTCAACTGAAGTAACCGCTGCGGTGATTGCACTAGCATTGACTTGGGCAACGTAAGTTGTTTGTGTTGATGAACTATCGGTAAAACTTCCGCTTAATTGAGCATTTTTCTTTACTGTTGAATTAACGTCATTGATTGTAATTGCATAAGCATTTGCAGCGCTTGTGTTTAAAGTGGCGACGACACCTGGTGGATTTAAGAATACACCAGCACGGTTGCCTCTAGAAGTAGCAGCAACGCTGGTACCAAAAACACCTTCGGTCCAAGTCAAATAAGTGCTACTTGTTATTCCATTCATGCTCATATAAAAATCGGCGTTATTGGTGCAAGTCATTCCTGATACCAAAATTAATAAATTAATATAACCTGTTGGAGCAACTGATATTGTTGTAGTTGCGCCTGAAAGGGTTGTAGTTGAAAGTAGAGTCATACCGCCGCTCGCAGCCGATGCCCATTTTAAACCTGTTGCTTCTGCTGAGTCAGCCGTTAAAACTTGACCATTTGTGCCTACTGCCAATCGTGCTGGAGTATCGGCGGCAGTTGCAGCAATCAAATCGCCTTTAGCGTCAACAATCGCATTTTGAATTGCATTAGTATCATCGGCTGTAACCCATGAATAATCCAAATCTGTATTTGAGGCTTTTGCTAAAACTTGACCAGTTGTTCCGCCTTTAAGATCCACAAAAGCGGTGTCTATATCTTGACCAAGGGCGGCGATGGCTGTTGCGCCGTCTTTCACCAAGTCAGTTGATTGGGGGATATCCCAACCAAAGTTCGTTGTTGTTGTTGCCATTAGGCTACTGCTCCGATCGCATTATTCCAGGTTAGGGTTGGACTTAGGGTGTTCCAGGTCTCAGCCGCGTTAACTTGGTACCATTTTACCGCAACTTGGCTGAATGCTATAGGACTTGCGTTGAATGTAATTCTTAGGTCGTTGTAAGAAGCCTGAAATCTCCAGCCTTCGATGTAACCCTGGAATGATCCATCTGAGATGTTGCCGGGTAGGTTTTGGATCCAAACTGGCTGACCCATAAATATATTAAGTAAAGCATCTCGATCTGTCGCATCGATTTCTGGATTGCCCAAAGGAAAAGTTATTGACTCAAATTTAGCCTGAGGATAAGCGCGAAGGGCTATATATCGATCAGCCAATTCTTCAGCATCTGGAGTATCTTTTATTCGAGAAGCAAAAGTCTCCGCGTACATTCCATATGTAGCCTGACTCAAAGTATCTTCAGCAGTATAAGTGCTTGCGCCTGATGTGCCATAAGTCAGATTATATTTATTGCGAAGATCGCCAGATTTAGTCGTAGAAGCAAGGCCAGCACCAAGAGCCTGATTAGCATCTAGAATTGTGTAACCATTAGCCGCTAAATAATTCTGGCGATGCACTGAGTCCGCGTAACCGATATTGCCCTGAGGATCCTCATAAAGGACACCAAGGGCTGAATTGGCAATAGCGGTAGTCAAAGAATATAGATCAGTTTCCTGAGATGATCGAGCAATCATTAAATAACTGCCAGGACGATCGATCTCACCTAAGCCAAGATTTACGGCATTTGCCCAGGTTTCGGTTGGATCGTAGGTGGCCCAAGTTTGAGCGGCTGGGACTTCGTTCCATTGGCCAAGTAAGTAACCTGAAAGAAGGGTATAAATCTGATCGCCATCTTCATCAGTTGAAAGAATGCCCGGATCGATAATCTTGGGCAATTTAGATAAAGCGCCGAGCGCGGTAATTGTGGCAACGGTTGTAATTCCAACTGATCCAGCATCATTTACTGAAATAGTAAAATCGCTGATGTAACCGCCAAAAATAGGTACAAGATCGCCAGACGAGTCTGTAACTTCAATCGTCATGCCTGTACCGACATTGAATGGATAACTGCTGTTATCAAGGTTCAGTAATTGGACTTGGCAATATCCGGCAACTGGCTGTGAGTAAATATCTGTTCGGCCAGAAGTAACGATTAGGTTAGCAAGAGTTGCGCCAGTAACTACTGACCCATTGATCTTGATTAACCAACTTGGTGTGTATTCTGCCATTTAGAAGGCCAGCGCCCCTGCGCCTAGTGTGCCTCTGGCGCTTGATTGATTAAGTACGTTAACGATGCTTCGCGCTGTTCCTTCGGCATCGATTGCGCCATTTACGGTTATATTGTTATTAACCATTTGAGTCGCGCTCATGCCATTAGTTGAAGGTACTGAAAGAGTCGAAGAATAAGACGCATTATCAAATGGATTTAGAGCAGATCCAATTTGCTTTGATATTTCGATTACTCGCTTAATTTTATTGTAAAGATTATCGAAGAATGAAACTACTGAAGCAAGGCCATCGATCAAGGCCCCAACTGCTCCACCTACGATTTCAAAGGCCTTGCCTAGGGTCTTGCTTAGGATTGGCGCTAATACGTCTCTGGCAAATTCTGCTACGCCTTTGAATAATGCAAAGAGCGGCTTTAGTTCATCTTGATTTTCTACGAAAGAGTCTTTTACTGAATTAAAGGCTTTGCGAAGGCCATCAGTAATCGGTGTTAGGAATTCAATAACCGGGCGCAACTTGTCTCCAAGATTGCTTGTAAAGTCTGCGATCGCTGGAATAACCTTTTGAACCAAGATCTCAACCATTGGAGTAATTGCGGTCAGGATGTATGAGCCTACGGTTTCCTTGCCTTCATCAAAGGCTACCTGTAAACGGCTTAACTTTCCTTGAAATGTTTCTGCCTGCTTTGATGCTTGATTTTCAAAAGTGCCAGCAAGTTTTGCTGTGATCTGATCGAATGTAAGAGTTTTAAGTTCAGCCTTATCAAGGCCAACGCCTAACCGGCCAAGGCCTGCTAAATTGCCTTCCTGAGCCTTTGAAAGCGCTTCTGTAACCTGCTGAAGGCTTTTGCCACTACCTGCAGCGATATCAAGCGCCAAGGTTTGTAATTGCTGAGCCTTATCAAGATCTTTAGTGGCTCTAGTCAACCGATCTAGCGACGGACGAAGTTCCTCATCTGAAATGCCAGTAGCAAGGGAAGTCTGGAGAATGTAATCCTCTGTGCTTTTAATTTGAGCATCGGTGGCTTTAGTAACATTTTTTAGCGTATTGGCTAATCTTTCCTGAGCGGCTGCATCTTCGATGGCTGATTTAACGCCATCAACTGCTAACTTTCCAGCATAGGCAACGGCTGCGGCTCCTGCTACTGCAAAAGCAACGCCAGCCTTTTTACCAAAATCACTTACCTTATCGCCAAAAGATTGAACATCTTTGGAACCAGCATCTAAACTCTTTTTAAGGTTATCGACATCTCCAAGGATGGATAACTTCAGCGTTCTATTGCCTGCCATTAGTCCCACTCCTTTAATATGCGATCAAATGCGCTTTCCCATTGACGGATCAATTCTGGCTGGATCTTGCGCAAAGTCGAATAAATGAAATATCCGCTATTGCCTCGACCCTGGCGAGGTGTCCGCGTTGGGAATTGCTTGTACTGCTTTGAACCAAATTCCATGCCGTAAAGCAGGTCTAAGGTTGAACCGCCACCAGAAAACTTTTGACGAGCGAAGCCATAACTGAATTCACCGACTTTAGAAGTCTTTGAAATCTTAACGCCATCTGCGATCCTGCGAGCAGCAGTACCAGACACTTGACGCGTCGCTGCTGTTTGCTTAATCTCATTCGCTGCATATTCGGCTAATGCTGAGGACTCTCGCTTAGCCTGTTCGGCCGCGCTTTCATCCATAGCCTTAAACGCTTTAATGATTGAGCGCAGTTCTTGCTTATCGTAGGTGATTGGATCACTTGCCACGATTGCGCTCCTTCAATACATCGATCGCTGTTAAAATATCTTCCGCCGTTTGCCACTCAGACATTGGTATCCCAGTGGCTATTGCCAGTTCAACTATTAGTCGGCTGACGCTTCCTGGCTGATGGCTTTTGGGTCATCAGAGTCCGTATCAATATCGACTACGGTTTCCATCCAAGCCTCGAAAGGCTTAAATGGCTTACCGCCTGCTTCGCGTTTAAGTGCTGAATAAGCCACAAATAGAAGATCCCATATACCTGAGAATTCTCTAATTGACTTCTTTTCCGCTCTTTCCCACTTAGCGAAATCAGGCGGATAGGCAACAACCGTTGCCATATCCCCTGATCCGTATGTAATTGTTAACTGCTTTTGCATGCTCCCGGTTTCCTATCTCTTAACTGAATGTTTCTGTTGGTGTTCCAACAACGGTCATTGTCCAAGTATCTGTTTGAGCATCTGGGCCTGTTCCGCTTACTGATGGGAACACTGGCAAGATGTTACAAGTAAATACTGCACCTGTAACTGCTGTTAATGATACTGCCAAAGTTGTATTTGGTGCGCTTTCGCAGGCTGACCACATCGCTTCAAATAGTGATGAAGTAGCGCCCCAATCGGCAAGAAGTTCAACGGTTAGAGTCCATTGATTATCTGTGTGCTTGTAAGCCTTGCCATCAAGTGTCTGATACTCGCTGATGGTTGCTGCGTTTGCTAGTGAGACGCTAGTTGCCTGTGCATCGTATGCTGCTGATGCGATGGTCAGGGTGAGGTCGCGTCCAGTGATGACGGTTGTTGCCATTTATTGGATCTCCTTAGTTTGTCTGCGTGTAGTAGGTACTCACGCGAATATCTGCGACCAGCAAATTGCTAGCGCCTACCTGTGTAACTGTTGGTCTTTCGACCGATGCCACTTCATATCCACCTGGGATGGAAGTAACAACACTTGTTATTAGTTGCTCGATGTTATCGAGGCTGGCTGGATTGCTGTTATATGCAACGCAGCAGGTTATTGTGTAATTAAGTTTGGCTCTAAAAACTGATTTACCAATAGTTTCAAATTCCATATATGGTGAGTCTGGAACCAAAACAACTGCTGGTACTGGAATTTGCTCCGGAACATATGAAAATACGTTTGCGGTAACCCCTGTTAGGGCTGCGGCAAGCGGTGTGCGTACTGCTGAGAGAATTGTTGAAGCGGTCATTGAGCAATACTTTCAACGTCAACGTAACCGCCCAAAAGGCCCGATACGCGGTTATAAAGGCTGCGACCCATTCTGAAAGGTGTTGGAGCAAAGTCCACGCCCTCGATCTGACCGCCAGGCGCTGTGATTGATTGAAATACTTCAACCGCAACGATGGTAACTGCTGTCTCTACGGCTGAAACGCCAACGTAAGTTGCAGCGCCAGTTAATGTTGCACTGCCTGCTGGAATGATGTTCTTTTCTTCGATGTCGGCATTTGTGATTGATGCTTGGAAAGTAAAATCGGTTATATCTGTGTCTAGCACTGTTCGAGTGCCATTAAAAGGTGTTCCGCATCCTGCGATGACCACGCTTGAACCCTCGGTAAATGGATGCACGAGAGTTGTTGTAAATGTTGCGACGTTGCTATCTAATGAAACTTTTGAGATTGGTGAAGAAAATGTAGTAAGAAGCGGCAAAATTACCTGCTCGCTAGTGTCCACAATATCTGCTAAATATGCATCAGAATAGAGAGCAGAAGAAACGCCAAGCACTGAGCGCAACTGCGCTACGGTAATTATTGAGGGCATTTCTCCTGCTTTCTACTTTGAGGTGGGGAGCGACCGGGAGCAGCCGCCCCCCACGATTAAGGGATTACGCTACGTTTAGTTTACGGAACGCGGCTGGGTAGCGATTTACAACTGCTACATAACCGTAAAGGCCAATTTCAACCTGTCCATTTGCTACGACGTTAGCGCGTAGTTCGATGCGTGATCCTTCATGGAAGCGCATAGCGTTTGATGGGTAAACAAGTGCATGCTTAGCATTTGCATCATCACCTGTGTAGTTAGGATCTACAACGAGATCAAGTCCAGCAACTGTGCCAGATGTTGAACCCTGAGAAACTAGACCGTTAGCATTCTGAGGTGCTGCGGCTGCGTATAGTGGGCGGCCTGTTGAGTCAACTGCTCCAAGAAGTCCTGAGAAGTCAATTCCATCTTCGCCACCTGTGTTTGCAACGAGCAAACGGTTTGGAGTCATGCGCATTACGCCGAATGAGTCAGCAATACCAAGGGCAATAGCCTTATAGATTGTTGATGATGAAGATTGTGTTGCATTCTGTGCAGCAATTTGTGCAGCATATGCATCTGTCTTCTGTGCGTAAGATGCAGCCAACTCACGTAGATATAAATCTAGGAATGATGGGTCTGAGCGATCAAGGAGTTCTACATCGATTTTTCCAGCGCCCGCGAATTTGACTACTGAGTCTTCTTGGAAAGTTACTGCTGTATCTGTTGAAGAAAATTCAGCACCTTCTGCTGTAAGTGCAACTGTTGCCTGAGCGCCCAACTTAGGAGTGAAAATCTTCATTCCTGATGCTGGAAGTGCAGCAGTTTCGATGCTTGAAATGAACGGACGTGATGAGTCGATAACGCCGATTACATCGCGCAAGTATGTTGGTGGAACCATGCCGGTATTTTCAGCAACGGTTGCAACCTGAAGTGCAGCAACAAGATCGCGAGCATCTGCATCGCCACGTGCTGCTGAGATTTGTGCCATCGCATATTGTCCTGCTGTTACATCAGTGTTTACGCGTGGCTTTGAGTAAGCAACTGGAGCAGATGGTGCTGCTGCAATTACTGCTGGCTGTGAGGCTTCAACCGCTTCGGTTGATGTTGCCTCTGAAACGGTTTCAGACACTAGGCCTTCTCCTTCGGTTAATGGAACTTCCTCGGTTGGAACTTCCTCTATATTTTCAGACGCTGCAACGGATGAAACCTTTGCAGACGCGATCGCTGGATCAGTTACCAGCGATACTTCTATTAATTTGGCGGCAGTAATATGCATCACGCCATCTTTGTTTTCCCATGAGTCAACTTTTACACCCACTGAAAATCCGTCGCGTAATCCAGTGCTTGCCTCGACCAGGGCATCTGAACCCGAAGTCGTATTAGCAACGTGGAAAACGGCATCTACACCTAGATTATTAATATCGTAAGATTTTAGAGTCCCAATCGGCGCTGTGCGCTCATGTTCAAGAAGCAGTTTAGTTTTCTTGCCGAAAGCGATTGAATTTGGTTCAAATACTGTTTCGCCTGCTGAGGTGTAACCTTTTTCGCCCCATGTAACTACGCGGCCAGTAATTTCACGCTTTGCCGCGTCAGCCGCGACCACGTTCATTGAGAAGTTAATTTCCATTGTTGATTAGATCTTCTTCCTCTTGGATTTGTTCTACCGACATCGCGCCGATGCGGTTTAGAATTTCGTAAACCTGAGCGCGTTGTAGTGGATCGCCGCGTAGGAAGTCATCCAAGTCGTGGCGAATAACTGTGCCAGCAGGGATAAAATCTGGCTGGCTTAGGCGTTGTTCGATTGCGATAAGTACCGGGCGAAGCGAAAAATCTACGAGAGATTTACGTTCGGAAATCGCGTTTGAGTAAGTCATTGAGTTTGGTTCAGCAGAGATGAAATATGCAGGAATGCCTGCGGCTCTGGCTATTTCTAAAGCGATGTACTGTCGCGCTTCTGCCAACTGAAGTTTAGAAGGATCAAAGCCAAGTACCTGAATATCAATATCGGCATTTAGGAATGCGGTTGAGTCTCCATCTTGACGTGAACGATTAAATGATGAAACCAACGCTTTAATTCGCTCAGCAGTTAAGTTTGCCCCAGTTGATTTTAGGATTGTTGCTGGAACTGGAGTCTTTGCGTATTTTTCTACTGCGCGTTCCATATACATGCAAGCGCGGATAGTGCGACCTGCGCGATTGAAGAAACCTTCGTCTAATCCTGGGAAATAGATAACGGAACCAACGCCAGATAATGGAACGGTTTGTCCATCGATCATGTAGCCGATAATTTCGGTCATGTTGCTATTGAACTGAGGTGATACCCGGTCAAATGCTACGTAAGACCAATCTTGAATGCGGCCATCTGCATAAAGCGCATTTACTACGCCATAACCTGCGCCACGCGCCCAAATATCAAATGAAAGCCAAGAATAGACAACCGCGCCAGCAATTCTTGCGTCAGGTTGATTAATGCAACGATTTGGCTCCAAGTGTGCGCCAGTTGACTTTACATATTGCTCCTTGGGCAGAGATGCCACCGTCGAGCAAATAATTCCTTTAGCGCGAGCCACTGAAGGAACGGACATGGCTTCTTGCGGATTGGCAATTACCGTCCCAGCATTAATCATGCCGTATGGATATTGAACATTGAAAGGTTGTAGAGATGCTTCAACATCGACCGTTGGTGCTAGTGGAGTTGAAGTCTTAAATATATCTAAAAGTCCCATTAAGGGCTAATTGTACACTATGTCCGATTTATCCGATGATTATATCTACTTCACTTTCAGGACGCGTCGCAAAGTGGCAACACATGGCCATTCCAACGGCCGCGCAAATTGTGGCGTTGCTGACCTTGCGTCCTAAATACCAACCACCGTCTTTGAACGGAAGTTTTACGGCAGACAACACTTGTCTGTTGAATTCGTCTTGGTCTGGATGGTGGAGTCGGCCCGAAGTGATGGCGGACAACATTTCATCGCAAGCCTGGCCATAAAGTGCGCCATCGATAGGCGTTGTCGAAATACCTGCTGGGAGAAGTAGAGCGGCAATAGCCCCGGATGTTTGACGAGAATAGGCAATAGTTTGGGTCGGGTATTTGCGATACCAAGTGGCGATATCGTTGGCAATTTGCTTTGCGTCGAGGTTGACCGGGTTTGTCCAGGTTTGCAATAACACGACATTGATTTCATCCCCATTCTGTTGCGCTGCAATTAATGCAGCCTCTCGCCTATCTGGAGAGAGATCGATCGCCATCCAAGTATCTTGCTCTTTACCTAATTTCAAATTTGGGTTTGCCCCTGCTGCCCAGTTGCTAGGGCTAATCGCTGGATTTACTACGGATACCCATTGGCACAATAATTCAGTGCGAACGATCGACTCATCATCGCTCATGGCCGTTTCGAGATTTTCAATGCTAATAGTGTGTCCAAGGCTTGGGTTGGCTTGCGCCCATGCTTTACGGTCTCGAATATCGCATCCAGGTTCGGCTGACCATTCAAACCAACCAATTCGATCCTCAGCGCCAGCAGCAGCAGCAAGGCCACGCTCGCGCAATCGGTTAAGCACTACTGAGTGTTGGTCTCCTGCATTTGAAAAGATCAGAGCCTGGGGATTGACGGAAGCCATTTGGGTATATCTGAGCGATGACCAAATTTCATCATCTTTATATTCGCGTACTTCATCGAGGTAGATCGTGTCGGGCGCTGCAATACCGCGAGCGGCTGAGTTGTTAGCCCGGACTAGGTAACGCTGACCGCCTTTAAGTTTAATCTCCTGTGAACCTTTGGTCTCGTACTTCTTCGTAAAGTGTTCAATTAGAGATGCATGGCTTTGGATCACATCATCGATCTTCCAAAAGATTTCGCTCGATGTCGTTAACTTGTGAGCGGTGTGAACCTGCAACTTTTGGCCAAGGGCAAACATGCGCCACAAGATCATCAACTGCATAAATGTTGACTTGCCATTCTGTCGCGAGATTATGACCCCAACCTCTTTGAAGTGCCAGCGATCGAATTCGTCAACCTTGCAGATTTCATGGCTTAGCCATTTTTGCCAGGGAAGCAGTTCGTATCCGATTGACTCGCAGAATTCCATGAAATCGATGCCCAAAGACGGTAAATCTGGGCTTTGAGTCCAAATACGAGGCTCCACAACCCCCTGTAAGGGCTGTTCAGGCGTTTCTAGGGCTATCTGGGTATCTTTAGTCATATCTAGTCGTTTTCATCGCTGTAGTGCCGTTTTGAGCCGTTTTCAGGGATAAAAGGAACAAAGATCGGAAGAGCGTCGTGTAGGGAAAGAGT
>ERZ869921.839-NODE-839-length-15124-cov-236.495122_pt1 | contig 15124 bp, 26 predicted proteins | sample MGYA00579310_ERZ869921 | MGnify/ENA primary metagenome ERZ869921 (study PRJEB32216, sample SAMN09231816) | wastewater metagenome | place: USA: Maryland | collected 2016-06-21 | study: EMG produced TPA metagenomics assembly of the PRJNA472060 data set (Reclaimed...
CCGGTCTCGGCATTCCTGCTGAACCGCTCTTCCGATCTCTTGATCTTTCTAACCGACGAAACACCTCAATTGGGCACGATCCATTCAAACCGAACCAGTCATGACCAATTCTGAAGCGATCGGGCTTAATCTGGCACAATCGAAATTAGGAGGTGTGCCAACTCCCCGAATTCACTCCAAACTCAACGATTTGCCGTCAAAAGGGCAAGAGATGATCGACTTTGCAGCTGAGATCGGCATTCCTTTGATGGAATGGCAAAAGTTCGTGGCTATTCATGGGCACAAGATCAAACCAGACGGCAGATGGCATCACTCAGAAGCCGGGCTAGTTATCGCACGCCAAAATGGTAAGTCCACATTCATGATGCTTCGAATGCTTACCGGTGCTTATGTATGGGGCGAAGGATTGCAACTTGCATCGGCTCATAGGCTTACAACCTCACTTGAAACTTTTAGACAAATAATTGCCCTAGTAGAAGAAAACGACAAACTGGCATCTGAAGTAAAGAAGATCCGTTGGCAACATGGTGCTGAAGAATTGGAACTTAAAGGCAATCGTAGAATAGTTATCAAGGCAAGCAATAACGCATCTCGTGGTATTTCCAAACCTGAAACTATTCACATGGATGAGTTGCGAGAATACAAAGATCAAGACGCCTGGTCATCAATGCGATATACAATGATGGCTGCTAAAAACCCTCAAACATGGATTTACTCAAATGCCGGAGATCAGCATTCAGTTGTGCTAAACGCTTTAAGATCCAGAGCACTAGCTGCAGCCGGTGGTGCAAATGATGATATTGGTTGGTTTGAATGGAGTGCCGAACCAAACACTCCTATCACCCTTCCGTCAGGTGAGCCGAACTGGGAGGCGTTCGCTCAAGCCAACCCATCTTTAGGGATAACTATCCATCCTGATAATTTGAAAGCAGTAATCAACGATCCACCAGATATTGTGAGAACTGAAGTATTGTGCCAATGGGTCGATACGATTAATTCAGTTGTAGATGCTCAAAAATGGCAAGCATGTGCAATTGAACCCATACCACTGCCAACTGACCAAACTATGTGGCTTGGCTTGGATTTATCGCCTGACCGCAAATTTGGTGCTTTAGTAGGAGCAATCCGATTACCAGGTGAAAGATTTTATATTCAGTTATTACATACCTGGTCGAATGATTATTCGCTAAATGATTTGGCTATTGCTAACGATGTTGCGCCTTATTTCAGGAAATACTCAGTAGAAAAGATTGCTTACTCAAAGCGAACTGCAGCAGCCGTTGCTACCCGTTTATCCCAAGCCGGAATTCCAGTGGTTGATATGGATGGGGCGATTTATAGCGAAGCGTGCGATCGTTGGCTTGGTGCTATTAATAGCCATCGACTACAACATGGAGATCAGGAAGAATTAACTCAGCAAGTGCTATCAGCTGCCAAATTACCTTATGGCGATGGTGCTTGGATTATTGGTAGAAGAGCATCAAGGGTTGCAGTATGTGCCTCAGTAGCGAGCGCACTGGTTTCCTATTTTGCGACACAACCAGAAACTGAGGTAGATATACAAATCGGATAAATCGGACATAAGGTATAATATACGCCAATGGGACTATTCGATCGTTTTATAAATACTAATGCTCCAGCAACAACTTTGGATGTAGCTGCTGCAAATACACCTTACAATCTTCAAGCATCAGTTAGCGGTTTATTCTTTACTTCACAAACTGCAACAAGAGATCAAGCGATGTCCGTTCCATCTCTTGCAAGAGCCCGCAATATCATTTGCGCAACAGTAGGCTCATTACCAATCGAAACTTACAATCATTTTACTAAAGAGCACCTACGCCCACAAAGAGTAATTATGCAACCAGATCCTAGAGTTGCTGGTTCAGCAATTTATGCTTGGATCGCTGAGGATTTACTATTTCATGGCGTTGCTTATGGTCAAGTTTTAGATGCTTATTCAGCAACGGATGGTGGTCGTGTTCGTGCTTGGACAAGAGTTGCACCAGATCGAGTTACTTACAATTTGAATGCAAATCAAACTGAAATTACTGCTTACTTAATTGATGGTCAATATATCCCTTCAAGTGGTGTTGGTTCGATCATCGTTTTTAGTGGTTTAGATGAAGGCGTGTTAAATCGTGCCGGTCGCACGATCAGAGCTGCACAAGAATTAGAAAAGGCAGCAGAACTTTATGCTAAAGAGCCAGTGCCTACAATGGTGCTTAAGTCAACTGGCACAAATTTGACTTCAGAGCGCATTACTAAACTGCTTGATAGTTTTAAGATTGCTAGAAATACAAGAGCAACTGCATTTTTAAATGCTGATGTGGCTTTGGAAACTTTAGGCTTTGACCCAACTAAATTACAATTAAATGAGGCTCGCCAATATCTAGCAACTGAAATTGCAAGAGCAACTGGTATCCCGGCTTCATTTGTATCTGCTGAAACCACCAGCATGACTTACTCAACAACAGTAATGGAGCGTAAGGCACTTATCGACTTCTCTTTGAGAAATGTAATAACTCCGATTGAGCAAAGGTTATCTTTTCCGGATTTTGTGCCCAACGGCGTTCAAGTAAAATTTGATATTGACGATTTCTTGCGTGGTTCTGCTTTAGAGCGTGCGCAAGTTTATGAAATCCTAAACCGCATCGGTGCGATGAGTGTCGAGCAAATACAAGAGGAGGAGGACTTAATCCGATGAAGATTAATTTCCCAATTACCCTAACTGCTGCAGATAGCAACAAGCGCACTATCTCAGGCAAAATCGTAGCCTGGAACGAGGCTGGAAATACAAGTGCCGGAAAGACAATCTTTGCAAAAGATAGCATTGATTTCTCAAAGCCAGTTAAGTTATTACTAGAGCATGACCGCACACGCCCAATCGGTAAATTACAAGACATCACTGCCGATGATGAAGGCATTAACGCAACTTTTAAGTTAGCAAAAACATTTGCAGCTGATGATGCTTTAGAAGAAGCAGCCACAGGACTTCGTGATGGTTTTTCAGTAGGCATCTTGGTTGATGCTTGGGATAGCAAAGGCGGAGCGATGGTTATTAGCGCATCTACTTTGCAAGAAGTCAGTTTAGTTTCAGAGCCAGCAATTGCATCCGCAAGAGTTGCTGAAGTCGCAGCAAGCGAGCAAGAGAATTCCGAAGCAACCGCTACGGATGAACAACCACAGGAGGACACAGTGTCTGATGTTAAATCAGAAGCCCCTATCGCCACCGAAGCGGTAGAAGCGGCAAAGGCTGAGCCAGTGGCAGTAGTTGCAAATCAACCAGTTGCATTTACAAAGCCACGCTCACCAATCAATAGCAAGGCAACATACTTGGAGCACTCAATTCGTGCTGCACTTGGATCAGATGAGAGCCGTCAATTCGTAGCGTTCGCAGATGATACAACTTCAACAAACGCAGGACTTATCCCAACTCCACAATCAACAGAAATCATCAACCCACTATCAAATGCTGATCGTGGAACAATCGATGCAATTTCTCGTGGAACACTTCCAGCAGCAGGAATGACTTTTGAAATTCCTAAAATCACTGCAGTGCCAACAGTTGCAGAGACTGCAGAAGAAGGCACACCATCTGAGACAGGAATGACCAACTCTTTCCTTTCAGTTTCAGTTAAGAAGTATGCAGGACAACAAACATTCTCAGTTGAGTTGTTGGATCGTTCTTCTCCAGCATTCTTTGATGAATTAGTTCGCCAAATGGAATTTGCTTACGCAAAGGCTACAGATGCAGCAGTTGCAGCAGCAATCATCACAGGCGCAACAGATGGTGGAAACCGCACATTAGATGCAGCAGGAATTCTTGATTTCGTTGCAGATGGCGCAGCTTCTATCTACTCAGGATCACTAGGATTTGCTCGCAACCTAGTTGTATCTCCAGAAATCTGGGCAGGCATCATGGGTCTAAACGACTCAGGTCGCCCAATCTACAACGCATCAAACCCACAAAACGCAGGTGGAGCAGTATCTCCAACTTCACTTCGTGGAAATGTTGCTGGCTTAGATCTATATGTTTCCCGTTCACTATCCGGAACTGGCGATGGCGATGCATTCATCATCAACCCAGAGTCATACACATGGTATGAGAGCCCACGCCTACAACTTCGCACCAATGTAATTGGAACTGGTCAAGTTGAGGTTGCTTACTACGGCTACGGCGCAATTGCAACAAAGGTTGCAGCTGGTGCTTACAAGTGGATGGTTGCTTAGTCAATAAGTAACTCGTGCCTGGTGGTGCTCCCGCTGCCAGGCATCCATTAATGGGAGTTTAGAGAGGAAGATATGCCTACAATTATTACTGCAACCGAGTTGCGTGGTGTGCTTGGCGTATCTTCCGCTCTTTATGATGATACATATTTGAACGGCATAATCGACACTGCCGAAACAGTTATTCTTCCAATGTTGGTTACATTCAAGAGCCCTATTCAAGAGGCATCATTGACCGACAATGTGGCAACATTTACCACAGTTGGAGTTCATGAATTTACAGAAGGTCAATCAGTAGTAATCGCAGGATGTGGAACACCTTATAATGGAACACGCACAATCTTGGCAGATAATCTTGGACAATATACATTCTCATGCGCCATTACAAACGCAGATGTTGCGAGCGCAAATATCATTCCATCAGGAACTGCAACCCTTTCAGCTGCTGCAACTTATGTTGGCAACCAGGCAGTTAGATCAGCAGTATTCGCAGTATCTTTAGAAGTATTCCAATCACGCCTGGCAGGTGGTGGACAAATTGAAGGCGTTGATTTTACTGCCACACCATTTAGAATGGGTCGATCTTTATTTAATCGTTGCGTAGGTTTATTAGGTTCTTACCTAGATGTTGAGAGCATGATTCAATGACCGCCTCAACAATCCTTTCACAAGTTAGACAACCATTAGCCACTGCACTTGGATCAGTTGCTGGAAATGTTTATTCATTTGTTCCAGAGAGCGTTATCCCGCCAGCAGTTGTTGTTGTGCCAGATAGTCCATACCTAGAACTTGAGACAATCAACAAAACAACAATACATACAAAGATTAATTTCACAATATCAGTAGCAGTTGCCTATAACTCAAATCCAGCAAGCCTGGACAATATCGAGCAACTCATTTTAAGTGTTCTGGCAGTTATCCCGTCAGGATATGTTGTAAGTTCAGTTGAACGACCAACAGTTACGCAAGTTGGAGCAAGCACACTGCTAATCGCAGATGTTCGAGTTTCTACCTATTACACACAAACCGCATAAGGAGCATCATGGCAACCACAGTAATAACCGGTCGTGATATTTCGTTGTCTTTCACAGGTGGAACAGACATCGAAGCACAAGCGACAAACGCAGTTCTGACTAAAGAAGTTGATCGTCAGACCTACCAGACTTTGGATGGCGAAGCCTACAAAGTTGTAAATGTATCTGGATCATTCCAGTTAGACATGCTTGCAGATTGGGGCAAGGCTAACTCAGTTTGCGAAGCAATCTGGACAGCTGCGGACACTGCACCAAATACAGAAATCTCAATTACACTAACTTCAGCAACTGGCGCACAATTTGTGTTCCCAGTATTGCCGGTATATCCAACAGTGGGTGGCTCAGGAGTAGATGCTCAAACAGTATCTTTCACATTCCCAGTCGCTCGTGGCGAAGTTACTGAAACATTCAGTTAAGAAATAAAACGGGAGCAAACAAATGAAACTAGCACTAACAATTAAATATAACTCAGGAGAAGAAGCGACAGTAGTTGCCCAACCTCCTGAGTTCGCAAGATGGGAAAAGGAAACAGGCAAGTCCATAACCAAATGGGGAGATGAAGGTTATGTAGGAATGTGGGATATGTTGTTTTTATCTTACAGTGCATTAAAACGCACATCCGATAAGCCAGTTAGACCTTTTGAGGCTTGGATCGACATAGTTGAGGAATGTAAAGTCGCAGCTGGTGGTGATAGCCCAAAAGCCATAGAGAAGGAAGCCTAAGCAGGTTATTGGTTGAGTTGGCAATCGCCACACAAATACCAATGAGTGAATGGGTTGATGCAGACGACATAATGACCGCAGTAGAGATATTGGAGCGAAGAAATGGCAGTTGATACTCAACCATCCATATTCTATTCCCAAAAAGAATTGCGGGATATTGCAAAAGTCTTGCGTAGTATGAGCGATACTGCAGTTGCTGAGAGTAAGAAGCGCATTCAATCTCTTGCACAAAGAGAATTAGATGCTATTCGATCAGTTGCTGCTGGTCGAGGCAAAGTTGCTCAAAGAATTGCTGAAGGCGGTAAAGTCAAAAAATCATCTTTGTTGGGTGAAATATCTTTTGGTTTTGCTGGTCAGAAATTTTCAGGTGGTGCTACAACTCAATTTAACACTCGCAATGATCCACCAGGTAATCGTAAAGGTATTGGTGCTGCAACAGAATTCGGATCTAAGAGATACCCACAATTTCCAGCATGGTCAGGTCCAATGCCTAAAGGTCCAGGATCTCGTGGATGGTTTATTTATCCAACAGTAAGAGCATTACAACCACAGATTATTAAAGAATTTGAAGATGTCGTATTAGACATAAAGAAGGAGTGGGATAGTGGCAAGTAGAACCTTAACCCTCGCTTTAGCAGCTGATATTGACGATCTTAAAAAAGGCTTAAAAAAAGCCGATGATGAAATCCAAACCTTTGGCGATAAGGTAAATGCGTTTGGCAAGAAGGCTGCCGCTGCATTTGCAGTAGCCGCTGCCGCTGCCGGTGCTTATGGGGTCAAATTAGCCGTTGATGGCGTTAAAGCAGCGATTGCTGATGAGCAAGCACAACTTAAGTTAGCCAATGCCTTAAAAGCTGCCACAGGGGCAACAGATGCCCAAATAAAGGCAACTGAGAGCATGATCTTAAAAACATCTTTGGCAACTGGTGTTGCTGATGATGAACTACGCCCAGCCATGCAAAGATTGGCAGTATCAACTAAAGATGTTGGTGAAGCCCAGAGACTATTAGCCCTTGCTTTAGACATAAGCAAAGGATCGGGCAAAAGCCTAGAAGAAGTAGCAAATGCACTTGGCAAGGCTCAAGATGGCAATACCACCGCACTTGGCAGATTAGGTTTAGGTTTATCTAAAGCAGAATTAAGCACCCTTTCATTTACACAGGTGCAAGAAAAATTATCTAATCTTTATGGTGGCGCAGCAGCAGCTAATGCTGAAACATTTCAAGGCAAGATTGATCGTTTAAAGGTTGGCTTTGATGAGGCTAAAGAAAGTTTAGGCACTGCCTTGTTGCCACAGGTTGAGCGGTTTATTGGCTTCTTAAATACAACTGGCATTCCAGCACTAAACGCATTCATAGCAGGATTAACTGGTGATGAAGGATTAAATGCAGGATTAGAACAAAGCCAACAAGGCTTCGCTACTTTTGGCAAAGTGGTTTCAGGTGTTATCGGAATTGTGCAAGGGTTTATCACATTTGTTAGAGAAGCAGCGGGATTATTAGTTGAGTTTGCTAATCAAGCAATTCGAGCAATTAACATAGTTAAACCAGGTGCGGATATTGGTTATATTCCTAACCCATCACCAAATGCTGGAACTTTGGGAATGTTAGGTGCAAGTGTGCCATCAGTAGCCACATCTGCTAACACCAGAGAGAGCCGGACAACAGTTAATAACATTACAGTTAAGGCAGTAGATAGCGAAGGCGCAGCAAGAGCCGTTGCAAAGGTAATTAACCAATCAGCTGCTAGATCAGTCCCAACATTAACTAACAGAGCAATCAGAGGCGATTAATGTCGGCATTTACACCAGAATGGAAACTAACCATCAATGGGGTTGATTACACCAATGTGGCTATTTCAGATATTAGCCATCAGGCTGGTCGGGATGATATCTATCTTCAGCCGAACCCATCTTATATTGAAATTGCTTTAGTTGCTTTGCAAAATGAGAATTACACATTTTCCATTAATGATGGAATAAGCCTACAAATCAAAGATAGCACTGGCACATACCAAACACTCTTTGGCGGTAATATCACAGATCTAACAGTTGGTGTAAATACCACTGGATCAGTTGGCACAGTTTATTCATACACCATAACCGCACTTGGATCTTTGGCTAGATTAGCCCGGACTATTAGCGAAGGTGTATTAACTTCAGATTTTGATGGAGATCAGATCTACACATTATTGACTGAATTCTTGCTTGCCGATTGGAATGGCGTATCAGCTGCTCAAACATGGGCAACATACGATGCCACAACAACTTGGGCAAATGCTGGAAATCTAGGTTTAGGATCAATCGATCAACCTGGTCAATATGAAATGGTTAATCGTGGATCTAATTTTGATACGATCTACAACATAGCCTCACAAATTGCCAATTCAGCCTTTGGTTATTTGTATGAGGATAGTTCAGGCAATATCGGTTATGCCGATGCTGACCACCGCCAAAATTACCTGGCTACTTATGGAGCAACTGAAATCTCAGCCAATACTGCAATCGGTGCTGGTATTCAGACAACAACCCGGTCAGGCGATATTCGCAACGATATAACCTTGAATTACGGCAACAACTTCAACGATCAAGAGACCATAATTGATGCAACTAGTATTGCCATCTATGGCTACAAATCTGAGGTTATCAATTCCAGTATTAAGAATGCAGCTGATGCTGCAAACATAACTGAAAAATACATCAGTTTGCGTGCCTATCCATTCGCCAACTTTGAGAGCATTACATTTCCAATAACCAACCCAGAAATGGATGATACAGATCGAGATGCCCTATTAGGCGTGTTTATAGGTCAACCTATTACCATCACCGATTTACCGGCTCAAATCGCCTCTGAGGGCGTATTTCAGGGCTATGTAGAAGGCTGGTCATGGAGCACATCATTCAATCAATTATTCCTAACTCTGAACCTAAGCCCAATTGAATTCTCAGCCGTATTCCAGGCTTGGAATGAGGTCAATGCTTCAGAGGCTTGGAACACTTTATCTAGTACAATTACCTGGCAATCAGCGATAGGAGTAATTTCTTAACATGGCAAATACCACCAATTACAATTGGGAAACCCCAGACGATACCGATCTGGTCAAAGATGGCGCACTTGCCATTCGCACTTTGGGTTCTTCTATTGATACAACGACAAAAGCATTAAACCCATCAACAACTTTGGGCGATATTGAGTATCGCTCGGCTACCGCAAACACAAACACCAGATTAGCAATTGGATCGACTGGAAATGTTTTAACAGTTGCTGGCGGAGTTCCTACTTGGGCTGCACCTGCAGCTGGTGGCGGAATGACTTTATTAGATACAGTTTCATTAAGTGGATCATCCACTACTTCAGCAACATTTAGCAGTGCGTATAAGCAATTGGTTGTTTATATTAAAGAATGTGTGGCTTCAGGTTCAGTTGGTCACAGAATTCGATTTAATGGTGATAGTGGAACAAATTATGCATATCACTATATTGAAGTTTTTGGTTCAACCAATAGCGTTGATCGTGATCCTAATTACAGTTCAATTAGAATTGGTTATACCTCAAATTCTTCAACTCCAAGAGGCGCAGCATATAATTTATTTACAGTAAGCAGACCATCTGATACAAATCAAGTATTTGTGAGTTCTCAAGGTTATGCTGGTTTTTCTACAGGACCAGTGGGTGATCGTTCAGTTGGTGTTTACGATAGCAGCGCAGCGGTTACTTCAATAACATTTATTCCAGACAGCGGAACATTCTCATCAGGCACAGTTTACATTTATGGAGTCAACTAATATGAAAAAACCAATAGTTAGAGTTTATTCAGCACCAAACGAATTTGAAGATCGTGAAATGAACGATCAAGAATTTGCACAATATGAAATCGATCAAGCCAGTTTAGCAGCTAAACAAGCCGAAGCAAATGCTAAGGCTGAGGCGAAGGCTGAATTGCTTGCTAAACTAGGCATCACTGCCGAAGAAGCAGCATTACTTCTGGCTTAAATGAAACCCTGGCTGAGTAAATCTGCCGTTCAATTAAGAGAGCAGATCGATGATTGTTTTCCAGATCGGGATCGTGCTTCTGATGGTTGGATTGGCGATGCTCGGCATTCAGCTGCTAAGTCAGACCATAATCCGGCTAATGATACGGGTGTGGTTCGTGCTATCGATGTGGACAAAGATCTAAACAAGATCAAAGGTATAGCCGTTCATTTGGTTGAGCAGCTAAGAGTTTATGCCAAGTCAGATAAGCGCAAACGCATTTCTTACATAATCTTTGATGGTAAAATTTGTTCTGCTAAAAGAAACTGGAAATACCGGCCTTACAAAGGTTTTAATCCACACAAGCACCACATCCACATTTCTTTTAGCCCTGCGGGAGATCAGGATCAATCGTTTTTCGACATCCCACTTCTCGGAGGTAAAGTATGAAACTAAACAAGAAACACAAAGCAGCAATCAAGTCATACCTACGGGCAGTTGCAGCTTCTGGAATTACAGTTGCGCTCGCCATTGTCGGCGATGTTAAGCCTGAATACGCAGTTTTATTAGGTGCAGTTATTGCTCCATTAATCAAGGCATTAGATCCTAAAGAAGCCGAATACGGCATCACTGAGAAACTATGAGCCAGGCAGATTTCTTTACGCTTTACTTTGCAACAGTAGGAGTTATCGGCTCACTAGCTGCTTATGTGATCTCTCATTTAATGGCAGAAATTAAAAGATTGAATGAGCGTGTCGACGAAATCTACAACATCCTCCTTGAGAGATAATTAAGAACATGGCAGCCAAAAAGAAACCAGCACGCCGTCGTAAATCAGTTGCTCGTCGAGAGACTACTGCTTTAGATCAGCACGCCATCTGCATGCATGAGTGGTATCAATCATTGCGCAGGGCTGGTTTTAGCGTTGAAATTGCACTTGGATTAATGGACAACAAAAACAGTATGCCGGACTGGTTAATTCCACAAACTGCCGATACTGACATTACTCCATTTCATGACGACGATGAGGATGAGGACTAATACATTAAGCGATACTTGGTTATCTCGGATTTACAAATCCCCTATCACCATGAAGTAGCAGTAAAAAATGTAATTAAGTTAGCCAGACGGGAGAAGTTCGACAGTGTTCTTTGTGTTGGCGATGAAATCGATTTTCAAACAATCAGTCGTTGGGCTGAAAAAACACCTTTGGCTTATGAGCAAACTTTGCACCGGGATCGTGAACAAACTCAGCAAATTCTTTGGGATCTCACCGAGCACAGTCGAGAGGCTCATATTGTCCGCTCTAATCATACTGATCGCCTATACAACACTCTGTTAAAAGTTCCTGGACTAATCAGCCTGCCAGAGCTGCAATACGACAAGTTCATGGATTTCGCCACAATGGGCATTCAATTCCATAAAACATTTTATGAATTTGAAAAGGGCTGGATCTTGGCTCATGGCGATGAAGGCAACGCTAACCCTAATCCCGGCATAACTGCCCTAAATCTTGCCAAAAAGGCAGGAAAGAGCGTTGTTTGTGGTCATACCCATAAGTTAGGGCTAAGTGCCTTCTCAGAGGGCGTAGGAGGGCATTACAGGACGATTTGGGGCATAGAGGCTGGTAATCTTATGGACAAGAAAAAAGCCAGTTATACAAAGGGTATAGCCAATTGGCAGATGGGCATCGTGATCCTAGATTGGGATGGTAAGAATATGACCCCACACATGATCCAAATCAACAAAGATGGGTCGTTTACCGCTTTGGGCAAATCCTATGTCTAGAGAGACCGATTACAAGCCACGCACAATCGATGAACAAATTGATGTAATTGATAACAGTATCGTTATCTAAAAACACCCCTATTAGATTGATTAGATCCCACATTTAGAGGATATTTCTCATATCGGAACAAACCAATCCGATAGGGAGCAAACATGAAACTAGAAACAAACACCAGAGAAATGGCTCTGGATTATGCAGCTAGAGGATGGGCAGTATTGCCACTTCTACCTAAGAAAAAAGATCCGCATTTTGATCTATGCCAAAGGGCTTACTTATCAGCAACTACCGATGAGAAGTTAATCAATTTTTGGTTTGATTATGATGCAAACATCAATATCGGTATTGCTTGCCATACATCTGGCTTAGTTGTATTTGATATTGATTATCGTAATGGTGGCGAATTGCTTCAGCAGTTTGAGCCAACCTACACAGTTAAGACAGGCGATGGATTGCATCTTTATTACGCAACCAGCCAATCAAATGTATATCGTGGCAAATTAGCCGATGGCATAGATATCAAATATAAGGGCTATGTTGCCGCTGCGCCTTCAATACATCCGTCAGGTGCAAGATATACAGTTATCGATGATCGCACACCAGTAGCAGTGCCTAAAGAGATATGGGAGTGGGCAACAAAATGAGCAACATTACAGATATACAAGCAGCAGCTATAGCCATGATTACATTTGTGGTTGTTTATAGTTTCTTTGCTTGGCGAGAAGATCGCATCAATAAGAAAACAGATGAAGCATGGCGTGCCGGGTATGAACAAGGCATGAGAGTGGTGCAGAAGAATGTCCGCTAATCGTGATCAACTCTTTGCAGAAGCCACTTTACTCACACAAGACAGAGGTCGCATTTATGGATCTCCTTACACCAACCACAAGCGAATTGCAGACATTTGGTCAGGAATACTCGACATGCCAATTACTGCACACCAGGTTGTGTTATGTATGGTCGGGCTCAAAATCGCTCGGCTGGTTGAAACACCATCACATCACGACAGTGTTGCAGATGCGGTTGCATACTTTGGCTTCTACGAAGATGTGCTCGAAGCGCAGCTGAGCGATGATTACGAAAAATTCTAATCGAAGCATTTGGTGTGATTACTGCAAAGCGCAATATGGAGCGCATACAATCAAAGGTCAAAATCCTGCTACCTGGATCTCGACCAGCACAGACGGCACAAAGCGTGCCTACTGCGACAGATGCCGACACTATGTGGAGGCTTGGCATGATGGGAGCACTTGGGATCTTCGTGCGCAAATCGAATACCGACAAGGAAAACAGGAGTTAAATTATGGGTTTTAATTTAGATGATTACGAACCAGTCGAAGTGCGATTGGCTAAATACTGGGAGGAGTATCCAGATGGTCGTGTTGAAACGGAGTTATTGGAAGCATCGAAAGATCGCTTTATTGTTATGGCTCGGATTTATCGAACTGAGGCTGATGCGAAGGCTTGGACAACTGGTATCGCTGAAGAAACAGTGGCACAGAGAGGTGTTAATCAAACTTCTGCACTTGAGAATTGCGAAACTTCAGCGATTGGCAGGGCTCTTGCAAACGCAGGTTACGCTACTAAAGGAAAACGACCTTCTAAAGAAGAAATGAACAAAGTTGTGCGAGCAAATCAAGAGCCAATAAAGCCTATGTATGGCAAGCCGGGATCAAAATCTGCAGCTATGGAAATGGCACTTCGCACAAGCATTAAGAATGAACCCTGGGAAGCACCTAAGTTAGAAGATCCAGCACCAGTTGCTTGGTCAGTTGATGATGTGGCTAAAGAGTTAAATGCCGAAAAGGTAGGCGAAGTGTTTGATTGCAAACATGGTCAAATGCTGAAGAAGGAAGGCACATCAAAAACCGGCAGACCATTTATGGGTTATGTATGCGTAGAGCGCAACAAAGCCGATCAATGTGAGCCAAAGTGGGCAAAGATTACTGCCAATGGTAAGTGGTATTTCCCAGATCCAGATAAGGATAAATAAATGGGCGAACTAGAAATAACATACAAAGACGGATTACGCTTAAAATTCGAGGAAAATGGCGTAGTGCCAGACATAGTGCCGCTATCTGAATGTTGCGAACTTTGCAACGATCCACGCATGGTTCATGATGAAGGATTGCTAAAGTGCGTTGGATGTGGAGTTATCAATCGCATCGATTACGGACATCATGCTTAAACACCTTTGGTGCAAGATTACACAGAACTTCTTATGGGAGGTTTGCAATCCTAAAGATCGTGTTTGCGATTGGTGTTTTAAATGCACCAGATGCGGATATACAAAACATGCCTAAATATGACTATGAATGTCCAGGCGAGGAGGTTATCGTGGAGTTTGACCTAGCATTTGACCATGAGCCTCCTGCTTGCACAACATGTGGAGCGAAGATGCGCAGAGTGTTTACTGCAACACCTGCCATCTTTAAAGGTCGAGGTTGGGGAGCAAAGCCTTGATTGAAGCTGCAGTAATGAAATGTAATGCTTGCAAGAAGCCAACTATATTTGAGATTGAATATGGCTGGGATGTGCCAGTGGGCATAGTTATCGCTGAATGCCAGAAATGCTACCGAAAAGGTGCAAGATTGGATGAAGATATTATGGATAAGCAAGTAGAACGATGTGAGTTATGTGGTGGCTGGAAAATGGAATACAACAAATGTGGGGCTTGTAAGCAATAGCCGACACGCCGTCTGACCTGCGGTTTTAGAAAGGATACTTGCATGGATATGATACGCTTTAGAAGCATTCGCCTTCAAGGGCGAAAAGGCGAGCCCCGTAGGGGATGGCTCGCAAGGTGCTCGCTAATTGGGATAAGTCTATTTGTGAGCCAAATGATAGCCTTAGAGCCAGCACAAGCACAAACAATTAATACATATAAACAATATACATTTATTCAATTAAATCATTCATTTAAAGAGTTTTATTGTGTAAGTGATCTATGGTTTAAAGAGAGTAGATGGCAACCAACTGCTAAGAATAGTAAGTCATCTGCGTATGGGATACCTCAGCTGCTAAACCTGAAGAGTAAAGATCCATTTATACAAATTGATAAGGGATTGATATACATAAAGGCTAGATACACAACTCCTTGTAATGCGCTCGCCTTTCATAAGAAGCGAGGCTGGTATTAATGGCTAAGCCAGGAGTAGGCACAAGAACATGGCGTAAGACTAGAGAACGCATACTGCGTAGAGATGGATTTATATGCCAATATTGTGGACAAGAGGCTGATACAGTAGATCATGTAATACCTAGAAGATTAGGTGGATTAGATAGCGATGATAATTTAGTTGCTGCTTGTTCTAGATGTAATTATAGTAAAGGGGGGCGTTTTTTTGTGAGCAATAGGACACAGATCGGAAGAGCGTCGT
>ERZ869921.841-NODE-841-length-15119-cov-3.809280_pt1 | contig 15119 bp, 14 predicted proteins | sample MGYA00579310_ERZ869921 | MGnify/ENA primary metagenome ERZ869921 (study PRJEB32216, sample SAMN09231816) | wastewater metagenome | place: USA: Maryland | collected 2016-06-21 | study: EMG produced TPA metagenomics assembly of the PRJNA472060 data set (Reclaimed...
AACACTTATCGCGTGCATGGAAGCGGAGATTTTCCGGCTGTATCAGATCCCCAAGCCATCGCGACAGCCTTGGGAGGGTATTCCATTCAACGAGCGAAGTACCGCTCAGCCGCATGTATTTCCGCAGTTGCCGCTGACGAATGAACAACTGCCGTCGCCTTCGGGCACGATTTGGTGCAACGGCGTACCGGCACTGAATCCACTGTACGAAGGGGAGCGTGTTTCATGCTCCTCCTAGCCCTACTCTTCGCGCTAACACCCGACGTTCGCCACGAACACATCGACGTTATCGAACTGAACCACGTCTGGTCGATCTGCGAAGAAACCGGCGTTCCCTCGCGGGTGTTCAGCCAGATGTTGTTTCGGGAGTGGAACCAACGCACCGCCAATCAGACGCAATACGATCCCGAGATTACCGAGAGGGACTTTTTGCCGAAGGAGAAGCGGCGGGAACTGAGGAAGCGATGAGCACAACGCTAAACCTCAAAATCCGCCTGGATGCGCACGACGATTTCGGCTCGGCGTCGTTCGGTCTGCTGGGCGGCACGACCGTCCAAGACGGGAAGCCGATCGGCTTCAACATGCGTGCCTTTTACTTTTTTGATCGCGACACGGGAGGATCGGCGTTCACGCTGCCGAAGAACTCGACGATTGTCTCCGCCACGATCATTCGCAACCCCAGCGACACGGCCAATCCTGCAGGGCTCAACTACAAGCTGCACTGCGAAGCCGCCGACACTCCCGCAGTACCTGCCAGCGGCTCGGCGCTTGATTCCGTCGCGCTCACGACTGCTTTCGTCAACATCACATCGGCAAACACAACGGTCGGCGTTGACAACAACATGGACGTTACCGCTCCGGTGCAGGAGCTGGTGACTCGCGCGGGATATTGCGAAACGATCGTCAGCATCATCGCCGTCAACAACGGCGGAGCAGATTCAGTGCGGTGGAACTCGCGCGAAGCCAGCACGACTCTCTGCCCGCGACTCACGATTGTTTACGATCCGCCGGCGGCGGGCGGTCCCTTTCCTCACCACACGCGACGACTGCTCACCGGCGGAATGCCGGTCGGAGGTGGAATGTGCTAATCGGATACAAACGCGGGCAGACGTCGATCGTTCTTCGGCTCAAGCTGCTCGACAGCGCAGTGACGACTGGCGCAGGCAAAACCGGCCTCACGAGCAGTTCGACGGGGCTACTGATCAGCACGATCGCCGACAACGAATCGAGCGCCACGGTCTACGCGCAGGCCAGCAGCAATATCGAGACGATCACCACGCTCGGGACGTATGCCACTCCCACTGCCAGCAAATGTCGGTTCAAGGAAGTCGACGCCACGAACCACAAGGGCGTTTACGAGATCCAGATTGCCGACGCGCGATTCGCTGTTTCCAGCGCCAAGAGCCTGCTGATCTCCGTCAGCGGCGTGACCGGCGTTGCGGAGACGGACGTTGTGATTCCGCTCACGGACCTGAATGTCTATGACGCTACTCGCGCGGGACTCACGAGCTTGCCAAACGCAGCCGCCGAAGCCAGCGGTGGGCTCGCGACTCTCTCTGCTGCCCAGGCTAGCAACGGCACCATTCCAGCAAACGTGCACCGCTGGTTGACCGGCACACCCAACGCCCTGCAAAGCGGACGGGTGGACAGCTATCTCGGGGCAACCGCTTCGGCAGTGATCGCCAGCGCCTCGTTTGCTGCTGACACGGGGCTCGTTCCTGCCCGCTCGAATACCGCCCAGGCCGGCGCGTCAACGTCGATCACGCTCGATGCTTCCGCCAGCAGCACCACCGACTTCTACAAGGGCTGCTTCATTGCGATCACCGGGAGTACTGGGTCTGGACAAACCCGTCTCTGCACGGCTTACAACGGCACTACGAAGGTTGCGACAGTGACTCCGGCCTGGGCGACAAACCCGACCAGCAGCAGCACGTTCGCGGTGATCCCCGGCGGATCGGTGGATGTTCAGACGATCAACTTCACGACCCAGACGGCGCGCGACATCGGGGCAAGCGTCCTGCTCTCTCCGGGTACGGGAACGGGACAACTGGACATCACGAGCGGGATTCCGAAGGCCAACGTAACGCAATTCGGGGGAAGCGCTGGCACGTTCTCGGGCGGCCGCCCCGAAGCGAACACAACGCACATCGCCGGCACGGCCTGGGCGTCCACGACGCTGTTCACGTTGGCCAGCCACGATCCCGGCACAACGCTTTCCTCTCTCACGCAAACCCAAGTCACAGGCGGAGCCTACCCACTGAGTAACGCATCCTTTGCGTTCGCCAGCGGACTCGACTTCACCACTACGCAGAAGACGAGCATCGGAACCGCGGTGGCTGCAAGCGCGGTCGCGAGCGTGACGGGGAATGTGGGGGGCTCAGTTGGCTCGGTCGCTTCGGGAGGAATCAGTCGCGCGTCGTTCAATGCCGATACTGGCCTGCAGACGATTCGGAGCAACACGGCAGCGAGCGCCACCGGATCAACGATCAATCTGGATGCCAGCGCCAATGCCAACGATGGATTCTATGCGGGAGAAATTGTGCTTATCACCGGCGGGACCGGAGCAGGACAGGCTCGCTATATCCGCTCCTATAGCGGCGCTGGGAAGTCGTGCGCGATCACCCCGAATTGGACCACGACCCCAGACAACACCAGCACGTTCGCAATTCTTCCGCACGGTTCCGTCGATATTGCCACGGTCGGCGGTGACCCAGATGCTGGCGATGGTCTGTATGGGATGGCGTTCGAGTATTTCAACAACAGCTACATCTCGGCGAACGCTTGGGACATTCCCACCACCGGCCATGCCACCTCAGGCACATTCGGCGAAGCAATGGCAGCGGCCGGATCTGCAGGCGACCCGTGGACCACCGCACTCCCCGGCAGCTACACGGCAGGCCAGGCGGGCTACATCCTCGGGAACAATCTCAACGCGACGATCAGCAGCCGAATGGCAACATTCACACTGCCGACCAATTTCAGCTCGCTGGTGATCACCGCGGGCGGTATCGTCGATGCGGACATCGAAACGATCAAGGGGCAAGCTGTCACCTGCGCCGCTGGGGTGACTGTCCTGGCCTCAGTTGGAACTGCTTCCACCAGCACGGCACAAACCGGCGACTCCTACGCTCGCTTGGGCGCACCGGCTGGGGCGTCCGTTTCCGCCGACGTTGCCGCTGTGAAGACCGACACGGGCAATCTGGTCACACGAATCACGAGCACGCTGTTCTCGGGCATCACTTCGCTGGCTCAATGGCTGGGGGCGATGGCCGGCAAACAGACCGGAAACAGCACCGCCCTGACGGAGATTCGGGCGGCAGGCGCAGGCTCAGGCACATTCGATCCAACGACCGATTCCATCGAAGCGATTCGCGATTACGCTTCTCCAGCTTCAACGGCACTCAGTACAGCGACCTGGACGGGAACGCGAGCGGGCTACCTCGACAACCTCTCGGCTGGTGCTGTGGCTCAGGCATCGGCTCTCTCGACGGTCAACACGAATCTGAACAGCCTGATTACGACCGTGGGTACAGCAGGTGTTGGGCTCACGAACATCCCCTGGAACGCTGCCTGGGACGCCGAAGTGCAGAGCGAGTGTGCGGACGCCTTGACCGCTTACGGAGCGAGCACCTACGCCGGAGCGGATACCAGCGGCACAACGACGCTGCTCTCCCGGCTGTCGGCCACGCGGGCTGGGTATCTCGACAACTTGAGCGCAGGAGCGGTTGCCCAGGCGAGTGCGCTTTCCACGGTCGGCACCAACGTTTCGGCGCTTATTACAACGGTTGGCACCGCAGGCGACGGACTCACGGCACTGGCCCAGGCAAGCATTTGGACCAGCACGATTGCCGGACGAATTGACGCGGCTGTCAGCTCTCGAATGGCGACATACTCCCAGCCAACCGGATTCCTAGCGGCCACGTTCCCGGTCGCGGTGGCCAGCACAACGAACATCACATCGGCGTCAGGCGTCACGCTCACCAGCGCCTACGATGCGGCGAAAACGGCCGCTACCCAGGCGAGCGTTGATCTCCTGCCAACTGCCGACGAAAACGCCTCTGCGCTCTTCGAGATGACCAACGGCGTGGAAGGCGGGCTCACCTTCCGAGACTACCTGCGACTCACCTTTGCAGCCCTGGCCGGAACGTCGTCAGGTCTGCCAGGCGGGCCGATCGTGTTCACAAGCAAGGACGGCTCAAAGGAGCGAATCACGGCAACCTTCGACAGCGACTCGAATCGCGTTTCCATCACCTACGATCCGAGCTAAGCCATGTTTCCAACATCGTTTTTCCCGGCGGAGTATTTCGCGCCTCAGTATTGGGGTGGGAATGTGGTGGGGAACGGACCCACCGACGTCGGCCTCGGCATCGTCGAATCGGTCCAACTCTACGCCCCCGGCGCTCAAGTCGCCCAACGCTATTCGCCCGGTGCCGAAGCGGCCCAGATCGGAGACTAAATGCCCGCTGCTCAAATATTCCGACTCGCCAAGTGCTTCGAAGACTCGACGGCCTACATCCTCGCGCGGATCCGCGGCACATCGGGATCGCTAGTCACGCAGGGTTCGCTGTCGGCCATCAATCTCCGCGTTTACGACGTCGCCAGCCCGCCCGAAACGAGCGACCAGTCCGACCCGGAAGTGATCGCCGCCCGCGACCTGACGATTTCCTCGGTGGTGTTCGACACGCTCCAGACCGATTCCGGCTGGGACACCGAACAAGACGCGAGCGGATTCAACCTGAAGATCGAAGTGCTGCCCGCCGACTTGCCGCGCGGCGGAGTGGTCTACCGCTTCGAGGTCAAGTTCACGAACTCGAGCAGCAAGATCTGGCACGCGGCCTTTGATGTCCCATCGGAAGGGCTGTATCGCTCCTAGCCAAATGTCCAAAGACAACCCACGAAGTCAAAACCAGAAAGCCGTTGCCGAAGAACGCCGCGCGCGAGTGTCGCAGTTGTTCCGGCAGGGGAAGCTGCACTGCGAGATCGCCAAAATTGTGGGCGTGAACGTCGACACGATCACCGCCGATGTCAGGGCGATTCGCGCCGAGTGGAAGGAAAACCGCCTGGAAGCGATCGACGAACTAGTCGACGAGCAGAACGCCAAGCTGCTGATGGCCGAGCGTGAAGCCTGGGAGGCGTACTACCGCAGTTGCCAAGACGCCGAAATTACGACCGAAATCGACAGCCCGTACGGAACCACCACCAAACACGAGAAGCGCGGCCAGTGCGGCGACCCGCGCTACCTGAAGCTGTACCTGGAGGCAATCCAGCAGCGACGGGAAATGCTCGGCCTGGACGCTCCGAAGAAAACTGACATGAGCCTCAAGGGCTCGCTGGAATACACGCCACCACCGACCCGCGAGGAAGTTGCGGCGAAGTTGCGGCAGTTGCTTGGAAGATCGAAATCAGGATAAGGAAACCGAAGGAATGTCGCGAAGAAGTGAAGCATTGAAGGCGGTTGCTCAGGACTTTTGCAAGGTGCATCAGGAGTGGGTGGACGCCAAGAACCGGCCCGACCCGGACAACGTGTATTTCGACGCCGCCGACGATTTGTTCCGCGCGTTCGACGCGGGCGACATCCCCGGCGATTGCCGACCGCTGGCCGAAGCCGTGGAAGCGTTCCGCGAGGCCGTGGCGGACTTCGACGGGCGAGAAGACGAACAGCAGTTGCACCCCGGCGAATCGTTCTGGCGAGCCCGGGAAGCCGTCGAGGCCGCGCTAAACGGTCCGTCCCGCAGGGAGCTTCCGCCCCTGGAGTCGATCAAAGACCTGGCCGCGTTGCCGTACATGCAGCACGCCCAAATCGCCAAGATGTACGGCTTCATTGATCGCCGCGGCAATCTGATGCTCAAGCTGGTTCAGATGGAGCTCGATTCGCCCGGTTCCGTCATTGGACCGGCCGCCAAGGGTAAGGGCCTGATCGATGGCCGCGACTGGGCGGATCCGCGCTTGGCCGAACTCGACGAGCAAGACGGAGCAGCCGAGCGGTCAATGGACGCCATCCGCGCGAAGGGGCGGGAGTCGAAGCGCGACGCAGCCCCCTGCCCTGAAACGCCCCGGGAACTCTGGGAACAGGGCGTCGGCCCCGCCCAGGCGGCGCGGATGCTGAAGCAGCCCGAGCACGACGTTCGCCAGCAGTTCACCGAATGGACCGCGGCGACAGACTTCAACCGCAAAGTCTGGGATCTGGTCGACAAGGGCGTTCACATCGACAAGATCGTGAAGCAGACCAAGTCCGATAAGGCCAAGGTCGAAGCGGCGATTCTCGCGCGACCGGCTGGCGGGCCCGAAGAAAGCGAGGCGGCGTAAATGGGGTGCGTTTCACGAACCGTCATCGTATCCGACCGAATGGCAGCGGCTTCTCTCTGCGATGAACCGGCAACATCGCGCAAGCGCTGCCGACGCGAGGCACTCGTCGCACTCGCAGACAGGATGGAACCGGGACGGTACATCGTTGAAGTAATCGAAGAATCGTGCGCGTGTCCGCATGTACGCGGAACCCAAATAACTTGCATGGTTGAATTCGAAAGGCAGCAACCACGCGATGAACGTCTCTAGTCTCATTTTGGGGATAATCTTGTCAGTCCTGGCTGAATTCTCGACGGCAGAAATCGAACGGCTCGTGAAGAGCGGCGACGAGGACGCGCTGCGCCTGCTGTCCGGCATGCTGGACAACCCGTACCTGACCTTCAGCCCTCGGCCCGACGACGTCGCCGACTACGAAGAGCAGGAATCGTTCGTCGAGCGAAATTACACGTTCGAGAACGGGCACTACGTTTACCAGGACGGGATTCAGTTCAAGATCTGCCTGGGCGGAACTGGCTCCGGGAAAACGACCGGCGCGGCACACAAGACCGCCCGGCACGTCCTGGAAATGCCACCCCCGCGCGATCACTGCCCGTTCTGGGTGATTGCCGAAAGTTACGACCAGTGCTGCCGTGTTTGCTGGAAAGAAAAGCTGTCGGAAATCATCCCCGAGGAGTGCATTGCCCATCGAGACTTTTACAAAAAGGCGCGCGACTGGCCGTTCGCGGTGATGCTCAAGCACCCGGAGGATCCGAATCGCATCGGCTGGGTGCTCGAGTTCAAGAGCTACGAACAGGGCATCGGCGGAATGAAGTCGGCCAGCATCGGCGGGTACTGGTTCAACGAGGAAGTTCCCTACAGTCTCGTGGCGGAAGTGCAGGGACGCTGCCGGGAATACAACTCGCCCGGCTGGGCAGACTTCACACCGATCGAGAACCGTGATGCCGAATGGCCGAACGCCTACGAGAGCCCGCCGGGTGGCTGGCAGTTCTACCACCTGAACACCTCGCGGAATTACTACAACGCGCCGGGCTGGTGGGACAGCTACATCGCGTCGATCCCCGAGGACATGCGCGAACTGCGGACCGTCGGCAAATTCACGACGCTGATGGGTGCGGTTTACAAAGAGTTCCGCAAGTCGATTCACGTCATCGACCCGTTCAAGATTCCCAAGGCATGGCGGAAGGTGCGCGGCCTGGACTTCGGCTACAACAACCCGACCGCATGCGTCTGGGTGGCGCGAGATACGGACAACCGATTCTACGTCTACGACGAGCATTACCGCTCACAGATGCCCATCGAGGCCCACGCCAAGGAAATCCACAAGCGCGAGTGGGATTACAACCAGCCATGGTTCGGACCGACCTACAGCGACCACTACGGCCAGGAACGAGCCCAGTACTCGCTGCTTGGCATCCCCTGCACGCCCGCGAAGAAGTCGATCAACCCCGGCATTGAACTGCTGCGGTCTTTGATGATGGTCAAGGGCGACGGCAAACCGCAGTTCTACGTGTTCCGCACCTGCGAGAACCTGATCAAAGAAATCCAGGGTTATCGCTGGCCAGAAGGAACCGTCGGCCGGAACCCCAAGGATGAGCCGATCGACAAGGACAACCACCTGCTCGACGCGGTCCGATATGCCATCTTCTCCGACTTCCACCAGGACCACGGCCACAAGCCAGAGTCGAAATTTGTTCTCCCCGACCACAAACGTCACGGCGTTCGCTTTACACGAGGAACCAGATAATGTCAGCCATCGTCAGCCGCTTCCAGGAAACCACCTGCACCATCGCCATCAGCACGACGACGAGCGATGCCGTGGCCATCGCCGAATTCAACAAGGGGTCATTCCACGCCCCCGCAGCGCTCACCGGCGCAAACTTCACCGTGCATGTGAGCAACGACGGCACGAATTACAACGCGCTGCAGAACGCGGCCGGAACCGCCATTGCGGTCATTCCCGCGACGACCAACGAAGCGAACATGCTTCCGGCGGAGACGTTCAATTTCAAGTTCATGAAGCTGGTTTCCGCCTCGAGCGAAGCCGCGGCGCGAACGATCACGATCTTTTTGAAGGGGTAAGCCATGGTTAGCGACGAGCGGCGGAAACAGGTGCGCGAAGCCTATATTGCTGCACTCAACAAGGAGAAATGGGCCTTCGAGTTCGTGAAAGACTTGAAGAACATCGACCACCAATTGATTGCGATCAAGTACCGAACTGGATTGCCTTCAGAAATCATGGCGAAACTGCACGAGTTCGCGCAGTCGTTCGGAACTGCCGTCAACGCCACCGTGACGCTGTATCCGGAGGAATTCGACATCAAGGCGATTCCGCGCGCCGAAGCGGTGAAGTGGCTGAAGGACTTGGCCCGCGGCATCGGCTGCGAGGTACTTGACCCAGCCGAGCCGTTCGCTTTCCCGAAATTGTCCAGCGAGAAGATGCAGGAAGTGCGGCAGGCGATTGCCAATTCCCCGCCGGCGACAATGACGACGCTGGAAGAAGCAAGCGATCGGCACGGCCAAAGACTTGGCCAGCGGCTAGCAACCGCGGTCACGCGAGGCTCTGCGCCAATCGAGGGGCATAAGTCATGAACCTCGGTTCCGGCAATCGACATCTCGAAGACCTGGCCAAATCCCTCGGCCTGTCGCTGTCCGTCGTCACGCGGTACGCCAAGGGCGGCAGTGTGATCGGCTGGATGCAACGGCTGTGGAATGCGGTCAATGGCTCGGGACGCTCCAGCAGCCGGATGAAGCCGACCGAAATTCCCGCTGCCTTGCTTCGGACGCTCGAAGGGCTGGGCCGGACCGAGGCACCCGAAGAACGGCGCAGCCGAACACCGCCACCAGCTCCGCCCAATCGCACCGGACGAGGCGGAGGTGGTGGACGACAACCAAACCCGCCTGCTGGTGATCTGCCACCGGGCGGCTTCAATCGCTCCCGGTTCAACCCGAACTATACCCCACCGCTTCCCGGCGAAACCAACCCGCTATCGGAAGAGATCGTTTGCGTCAGCGAGTCGTCGAACGTCTATTCGTTCTCCTACGACTATCAGGCCAGTACGCTGTACGTGACATATCAGGGGCACAAGATCCGCCGCAGCGGAATTAGCCGGGGACGAGTGCGCCGAGGACGCGGCACCAGCCGACCGCAGTTAATCGGGCAGGCCGGACGAACGGTGACCGGCGAACGAGGTGGCCGCGGGCCCCTGTACGCCTACTACGACGTTCCCGTGAAGGTCTTCGAGCGGATGCGCCGGGCGGCATCCAAGGGGAAATTCGTCTGGGATGAACTGCGGGTACGCGGCACGGTCTACGGGCACAAGTACCGCTATTCGCTCGTTCAGGGCCAGGTATCGACGCAGCGGGGCGTGCAGGGCGTTTACATTCCGCGGAAGGCCACCCCCAAGGGATTCAAGACGCGATCAGTTGCCGACCTGGGAAATGGGCGGCGCGGATTCCAGACGAGCACGCTGCCGAGTCAGAATGGGTTTAGTACACGGAGGCCGCGAGGATGAACAACGAGATAATGGGCAAGCAGGTCGTTTTCGAAACCCTCGGTACGACAACCGCGGGCCCGATGACCTTCGGAGATCTGACTCTCGAAAGCCTGCGCGGCATCTTGGCCAAGATGCCCGACTGCGCGACGATGGTTCGATGCAGTCCGGCGGCGTACTACCTGCTGAAGGACAAACTGCCTCCGTCTCTCGGCGAGGTTCCGCCGCTGCTGCCAGGATTCTCTTTCTGTGGCCTGCCGTGCGAACTGGATTTCGACCTCTTCGGCTATGCGGCTGAAGTGGATTACCGCAGCGGCAAGATTGAGAAGTTCGACCTCTCGAAGAAAGAAGGAATAGCAATGCTTCCTGCTTTGCCGAAAAACCTATTTCGCATTCCTCGGCCACAAGCCGCGCGATGGATACTGACTGCCGCCGAATATGCTTCGATTGATCTTATGGACATGCGCAAGGCCGGAAATCCAGCGGCGAAGTTATTTGCGTTTGAGGCCGCGGCACTGTTTCGCGGGGCGCTAATGCAAATTGGAATCCACGTTCCGAATTCAATTCACGACGAAGATTGGCACCTGGAGCTGCTGTTCATCCGTGGAAGCATCAGCCTGCCTTGCGAGAAAGAGTAGCCGCCCGCATGAACAACCCGCACAAGACCGCCGCCGACGCAATCTGCCGCGACGTCATCACGATCCTCGCCCCCTTGCTGGCCGAGTGCCTGTATCCGCGCACGTTCACCGGCAAGTTGGGCGTTACTCTCAATTTCCAGAACGGAGCCGTTCGGCACATCAAATCACTCGACGGCGAAGAACAAACGCCCGGCGTGGCCGAACGGGAACCAGCAGGCCCGGGCGATTCGGGCAACGTCCTGGAATCGGTGATCGCGGACCTGCGCGAGAAGTTGCCCGGGCTGCTCGCGGGATACAGCGGGAGCCTGTCGCTGTCGATTGCCATAGAGGCCGGGATCTGCCGGAAGGTGGTTTGGGAACGAGAGCGGTTTTTCAGGACGCAGGGGGAATAATGAACCATTACCAGTGTTCGCTCGCGATAAAGCCTAAGGAATGGCCGGCGCGTGAGACTCATTACGCAAATGTTGCGTTGCCGTACATTCCGACAGCCGGACTGGCAATACTCTTTGGCTGCACACTGATTCAAGTCGAAAGCGTTACGTACTTCGCTGACGAGGATCTGTTCAGGCTTGTGTGCAGAGTCGTTGACTCAGAACGAGACGATCTGACGCTCTCGTGGGAGGAAACCGCTGCCGACATAGCGGCTTTCGCTCGCAAGTATCCAGTGCGGCAGGATTTGCCCAAATAGGCTTCATCTGCCACAATTCACTAACTAACCCGGCCTTCAGACCACCTGACGCCCGTGCATTGCTCCCCAGCATTGTGCGGGCTTTTTTCGTTTCTTGGGAGCCCGCGATGGCAGACCAGAAGAATACCCGACGCGAACGCTATGGCCGCCAGCCTGTGAACGGCCAGGCTTCCGTCGATCCTGCCTCGCGCGTCAAGGACGCCGCCCCCAATTTCGGCCGCCCGTTCCTGCCGCAGATCATCACGTTCTCGGGGCAGCAGTCGACCGTCAGCCACGTTTACCGGAACCCGGACGAGGCCATCCGGCACTTGGCCGACAACGCCCGCTTCATGCGGAACGATTGTTCCATCATGGAGTGCCTGGAAGCCCGCCAGCGAGCCGTGGCGCTGCTCAATTGGCACCTGGAGCCCGAAGACAAGGACGACCCGCAGCAGAAGCAACTCGTCACCGACCTGACCAGCATCCTGGAAGAGATCGAGCGGTTCACCGAATACCGCCGCAATCTCCTGGAAGCCATCTGGTACGGCCGCACGGCGATTCAGAACCGCTGGCAGCGGATGAAGATCCGCGGGGAATATCGCTTCTGCATCAACCGCTGGACACCCGTAAACGGCGACAAGCTGGCTTTCCGATTCGACGACGGTTCGGGCAAGTACGATGGCGACCAGATCGGCATCAAGGTCGGCGGGGCATTCTCGCAGCACGACGCGATTGCTGGGGACCGACGGTTGGAAATGACCGATAGCGGCATGGCCTACTTCCTGGACCCATGGGAGCGCAGCCTGCTCACGATTCACAAGCACATGATCGAGGACGGGGCTTACGAAGACCCGATTAGCGCCGGACGAATCCACGGTGTTGGCGTCCGCGACCGGATTTACTGGTGCTGGTTCCAGAAGCAGGAAACGATGGCCCAGTTGATGGAAGTCATCAACCGGACCGGAACCGGCTTCACGATCTATTACTACGAATCGGGCAACCCGCAGGCCAAGGCCGAAATGGAGGCCATCGCCTACAAACAGGCCCCGACAAATACGATCCTGATTCCCCGCGTTTCCGAAGAAGCCGGAATGAACGCCAACGGCATCGACCGGATTGAACCGTCGACCGCCGGAATCGATGCGATGAAGAGCATCATCCACGAATTCTTCGGTCACCAGATCAAGCGGTACATCCTCGGGCAGATTCTCTCGAGCGAATCCGCAGCCACCGGGCTCGGTTCCGGAGTGGCCGACCTGCATCAAGACACATTCGCGGCGATCGTGCAGTACGACGCGGTCAATCTCGAGGAAACGATCACGAAGGAAGTGCTCACGCCGCTGATTCGGTACAACTTCGCCTGGGCCCACGATATCCGGGTGAAATTCAAGATCGACACGAAGGACAACGACGCCGAAAAGAAGCTGCAAGCGTTCAAATCGGCCTGGGACATGGGCTGCAAGCTGAAGGCCACCGATGTCATGGACGTGATCGGCGCTTCGATGCCTGATGAAGACGACGAAGTCCTGCAGAACCCGTCGATGCAGCAGGAGCAGCGGCTGTGGGAGCAGACCCACCCGGGCGATATGGGCCCCGATGGCTCCGTGACCGGTCAGGACGGACAGCCAGCACCGGAAGGAAGCGTCGAGGACCAGTTCGGCCCGCTGGCGAACGAACTCGGCGGTGATCAGGACCAGGGCGGAGGCGATCAACCACCCCAAGGACCGCCCCCAGGCCCACCAGGACCGGCGCAGTACGCCAAGCAGGTGAAGAGCAGCCCCGGCCAGCGGAATATGTTCGACCACGACACGCTGCGGCAGACGGCGCACAAGTGGAAGGAAGAACTGCACCCGCGCGGCGACGGCGGGAAGTTCGCCGAGAAAGGCTCGGGGCACGTTTCCACGGCGACCGAAGCCCCCGCCGGAGTCCGCCGGAAACAGGCCAAGAGTTCACCCGGACAACAACTGCTGGGGCTCGCCGGCGATGCCCTGGAAGGCCGCCCCAAGGATGAACCGTTCGCCCTGAATCCGAAGCCGGTGCGATCCAAGTCGCTCGTTCCCGGCATGGGGAATACGCAGCAGAAGGATTTGTTTGCGGGGAGAGGGGATTCGAAGGGGCAGGCGTCGTTTTTTGATGATGTGGATCCGGCGACGAAGAACGTGGCTGACCAAGAGCAGCCTGCGCCCGAACCGCTACCGAACGATCCGCCACCACTGGCTGAAGAGCACCACCTGGAGCGGGCCCGCGCAGTGCTGTCGCGAATCCCGAAGGTATCGGCCAAGGGGCTAGTGGTTCAGTTGAAGGGTGAGGTCAGCGAGGAGCATGCGGCGGAGTTGCTGGAAAAGCTCAGGGGAGAGAATAAGCCGACTGACTCCCCGCCGTCTCCAGTCGAACCGCCCGCGACTGCGGCGACGCCCGAAGAGCCCGAACCGCCCCCAGTCTCCCCCGCCCTTCAATCCGCCATCGCGCAGGCCCATCAGGACTTGCATGAGAAGGGAATGGCGGAAGCTCCGCCGGAACCCGAAGAACTCGGCGACCCCAGTGGACAAGCATTCCCGGATGAAACCCCACGCGAGGCGGCGGCGCGATCTACAAAGAAGGCCGTGGACGAGGATTACGCGTTTGCCCGCAAGTCCGAAGTACCGAATGTCGGCGAGGATTTACTAGGGTCCGCCCGGCACAAGCGAAATGAATGGAAGGGTCTTGCCGAGGCAGAAGCCAGTGGCCGCGCTGGTGATCTCGTCACTCGCGACAACCTGCTAAAGAACGAGCCGCACAACCTGCTGTCGAATGTCACTCCGCAAAACGCCCTGACTTCCTTGGCCGGTCACTTTGCCATCAACGCATTCCCGGCTGCTCCGTTCGACGAAAAGACGCTGAAGGCTTACGCCGGAGCCTATTCGGACGAGGGGCGCGTTCCGGGAACTGAGCACATTAATCCGAAAGGCAACTCTCGCACCCCCGAGGAACTTCGCAAGCAGTATTACGACGCATATACCGCAGTCAAAGGCGAGGTGGAGAAGTCAGTTGCCGCTGGCGACAATCCCGACAAACTAATGAAGCGGGTTCACGACCTGACCAAGCACTTGATTCATAAATACCGGGACGCCAAGGGATCGCCGGACGATTACATCAATGGCGTGCTGGCAGCCGACCGCTACAACCCGGTGGCGAATGCCCTGGTCGATCTTCACAAGCGGTCGAAGCCCTATTCAAGCGACCGACTCTATAAGACGAATTCTGTCGGCGGAAAGCTCAAGGACTTCACGGGAAGACTCGCGAAGCACTACAGCGACCTGTCGAACGACGAGATCCTGGAGAAAGCGGCAGACCACGCCCAGGATGTGATGGAGGGCGACAGTTTCAACAAGACATTCGGAACGGTCGGGACGAAGAAAAAAGACTTCGATCCGGCGGAACTCTATGTGAAGCACGCAACGCGAAAGGGCGGGAGAGTGATTGATGCCGATACGGTCAAGACGAGCACCGAATTCCTGACCGAGAACATGGGGATGCGTGGATTGCAGCATGGAAATTCCGTGACCGACGAAGAGCGTCAGCACCACTTGCAGAAGGCGTCCGAAGCGATGGCCGACCTGATGGACGCCATCGGCCTGAAAGACCGCGACGCATCGCTTGGCGGAAAGCTCGGTCTGGCATTCGGTGCACGCGGTCGCGCCGGGGCTCTCGCGCATTACGAGCCGCACAATCAGGTAATTAACCTCACTCGCGCCCGCGGAGTTGGCTCACTCGCCCATGAATGGGGCCACTTCTTCGATCACGCGCTGATGGACTTCAACATCAGCAAAGCAGCGACAAACCGACCTGATGCGGATTTCATGAGCGAACGCGCCGACGAAGGGTCGCGCGATCCGATGCACAAGGCATACAGCAACCTGCGCGAGTCGTGGCTTAATTCTGGATTCCGCGAGCGACTGAACGACTACGTTCGCGAGAAGGTCCGAGAGGGCCAAATGTCAGAGGGCAAGGCAAAATACTGGCAGACCCCCAGAGAGA
>ERZ869921.842-NODE-842-length-15118-cov-6.321052_pt1 | contig 15118 bp, 20 predicted proteins | sample MGYA00579310_ERZ869921 | MGnify/ENA primary metagenome ERZ869921 (study PRJEB32216, sample SAMN09231816) | wastewater metagenome | place: USA: Maryland | collected 2016-06-21 | study: EMG produced TPA metagenomics assembly of the PRJNA472060 data set (Reclaimed...
GACCACCATCGTTGTGACGCACCACACGACCAAGACGCAGACAGAGGACCCATTTGATAGTGTCCGCGGCGCCGGCGCGATTCGTGGCGCGTACGACCTTGGTCTGTTGATTCAGCGCAAGCAGAAAGAGCGTGAGGCCCTGCTCTGCGTGGAGAGCCGCGACATCGAGGCCGAGGATATGACGATCAGCTTTGAGGGCGCAACCGGGTGGAGTTACGAGGGCGACGCCAGCAAGCTCGATGACATCCGCGCGGGCAAGAAAGTCGTCAAAGCGCTGCAGCAGCTAGGTGATCAAAAGACGGTCGAAGAGATTGCCCAGGCGTTGAATGTCACGCGGGAGGCAGCAGGGCAGCAACTCCGCGCAGCTGAATTGCAGGGCAAGGTAGTGCGTGAAAGCGCGCCGACTGAGGGCAAAGCACGCAAGCCTAAGGACCTGTGGAGCCTTGCATCATGAATAAACGATGCCCTTCCATGGCTTCCTTTTCTTCCATTCCTTCCGTTGCAAAGCCTGAAAAGGAAGGAAAGGAAGGAAAGGAAGTATGTTGTATTTTCGCGCGCGCGAGGGGTGAAACGCGATGAGTGCCGACATTCCCACCCTGCTGGCAGCCATCGACCTGGCGGAACTGGCCGAGCGCGATGGCGTGGTTCTGCGCGGCGGCGCTGAACGATCCGGCGCCTGCCCACTCTGCGGCGGCCGCGACCGGTTCCACGTCAAAACACACGATGGCCGTGGATATTTCTTTTGCCGGAAGTGCCATCCGGACCGCGGCGATGCCATCGAATACATGCGCTGGGCGCACGGCATGTCGACCGGCGATGCCATCCGCGCGCTTGGCGGCGACACCACCCACCCTGCGCAACCGGTGCGCCGTGTGGCCACTGCGCGCCAGCTCGACGAGTTCCCACCCTGCGAGCGCTGGCAGCACCGCGCGCAGGCCTTTGTCGGCGGCTGCGCGGCATACCTTTGGACACCAGGCGGCGCACGTGCGCTGGCATATCTGCGATCGCGTGGCCTGGCCGATGACGCTATCCGCCGGCACGCACTCGGCTACAACCCCGCGTGGCGCAAGGCCGCCGGCGCTGACTGGGGGCAACTTGACCGCGACACCGTCAACGCGGCGGCCGGCATCACCATCCCGCACCAGGTCGCCGGCCAGATCTGGGCCGTGCGGGTGCGCCGTCTGAATCCTGACGGCACGGCATACGCCGGCCCCAATAAATACGTCGCCGTGACCGGCAGCCGCCCTGCCCTGTTCAACGCCGATGGGATCCGCGCCGATGGGCGCGTGATCATGTTTGAGGGCGAATTTGACGCCATGCTTGCACAGCAACACGCACCGGCTGGCGTGGCCTGCGTGACCTTTGGCAGTGAGTCAAAAGCGCCGTCGCCGCGATGGCTGCTTGCCCTGCGCGGACTGCCGGCAGTCATTGCCTACGACGCAGATGACGCAGGCGAGCGTGGCGCTGCGCGCTGGCTGGCCGCCCTGCCCGGATCGACCCGGGCGCGCGTGCCTACCGGCAAAGACATCACCGACCTGTGGCGCGCTGGCGGCGACGCGGCCGTGAGCAGCTGGCTGCGCGAGGTAGCCGGCATGTCTGCGGACATGCCTCGCACCGCCAGTGATGAGGATGAGCAGGCAGCAATCATCGACTGGCTGTTCAGCGCCGGCTATGAGCCGCGTTTTGGTCCGGATGGGCGCATTGTGGCCGCCCGCCCGGAGGGAGTGCCGGCATGAGGCAGATATCGCGCCAGATTGCGCGCTGTGGCACGTTCGGCGCGTCGAGGGCCGTCTTCACCCCCACGACGGCCATTCGGCCCTTCCTACCCCATTCCTACGGATTCCTACACGGCCATTCTGAGGCAGTCCGGCAGACCTGGCCGGCGCCGAAATGGCCACGCGACGTATTTGAGGCCGGCATGCGCCGGATGAAGAGGAGCTGACCAACATGGCACAAGAGAGACTCGAGATCGTCACCACCGGCCGCGACCAGGGCGCACAGCAGACGCTGCGCGACCTGGGCAGTGCGGCAGACCAGGCCAACCGGCAGATCGACAAGATAGCGGACGCCGCGGACGGCGACGGCCTGTCCAGATCGTTTGGCGACGTCGCGCGGACCTTGGGCGACGTCGGCAATTCGGCTGTGTCGGCCGGCAGCAAGGCCGCGGGCAGCATCGGCACGATAGCAGTCGCCGCCGGCGGCGCGGCCATCGCTATTGGCGGACTTGCGGCCGCGTTTGCAGCCGCGTTCGCCGCAGCGCGCAGCTTTGTCGACCAACAGGCCGAGTTTGCGGAGTACGTCAACGACATCCAGAACGCCGTCGGCGTGACGGCCGAGTTTGCGAGCACGCTGGCAGTCGCCGAACGGCTGAGCGGCGCGACGCAGGGCTCACTCGTGCAGGCCGGCCAGACGCTGAGCCGGGTGATCAGCGACGCCGGCGCCGCGGCCGATGCACTGGCCGAACGGGTCGAAAAGGCGCGCCAGTCGGCGACAGATGCCACCGGCGAGATCGAACGCGACTATGCCGAGCGGGTGACCGGCATCAACGAAGCCGCGGCTGAGCGCCTCACCGGGATCCGTGAGCGCCAGGTAGAGCAGGAGGCCGCCGCGCTGGCCAGGCGCGAGGACCTCAACCGCGAGCACACCGAGCGCGTCAGTGACCTTGAGTCGGACATCACGCGCGTGCAGGCCGACGCCGCACGCGATCGCGCCGAGGCTGAGGCCGAATTCGCGGCATCGCGCACACGCGACGCCGAGCAGGTCAATTCGCGCCTGGCAGACCTTGAGCGCACGCACGCAGATCGCGTCGGCGATCTGCAGGAGCGCATCGCGGACGTGGCCGGCGAGTCACTGCAGAAGCGTGAGCAGCTCGAGCGCGACCACGCCGAGAAGATCGCCGACCTCAACAACGATCTGACGCAGCTGCGCATCGACCAGATGCGGCGTGAGACGGAAGAGCAGGCGGACATGGCGCGGCGCGTGCAGGCCAGCGTCGAGCAGCTTAACGAGCGCCTCGAGGAGCTGGCGCGCCGGCGCACTGAACGTGTCGCGGATCTTGAGCAGTCCATCGAGGACCTGCAGCTGTCGTTTGCCGAGCGGCAGGAGGAGCGCGCGCAGCGCAGCGCCGATAGGCTGGCCGAGCTCGACGAGCGCGCCGGACAGCAGCGCGAGACCATCCTGCAGCGCATCAGCCAGACCGGCACCGAGGCTGAGGAGCGCGGATTGCGGGCCGAGCTGGCCGCGTTCGATGCGTCGACGGCCGAACGCCGGCAGGCACTCGAGGAACAGGCGCGCGCGGAAGACGAGAAGGCGCAGGCCGAGTTTGAGCGCAAGATTGCCCGCATTCGTGAGCGCATCGACCGGGAGAACGCCGAGTATGCGCGGCAGACCGAGGCCCTCAAAGCCGAGCAGACCAAGCGCGAGGAGGATCTGCGCGCGTCACTGGCGCGCGAGCTCGAAGAGCAGCGGGCGGCCAGCGAGCGCCGGCAGGCCGAGATCCAGGAGCGCATCGCGCGCGAGAACGACGCCTACGCGCGCCAGAACGCCGACATCACGGCGACGCTGGCTGAGCGCACCGCCGCGCTGCAGCAGCAGCTGGCCGATGAACAGGCCGAGTATGAGCGCCAGACCGGCCGGATCCGGACGGAGTACGAGAAGCGCACGGCAGAAGCAACGGCGCAGTTTCAGGCCGAGCGCGCCGAGGCCCTGCGCGTGGGTGAGGAGCGTGTCGCCGATCTGCGCGGCCGCATTGACCGCGAGAACGCCGAGTATGCGCGCGCCACGGAAGCCATCACGGCCGCGCTGGCCAAACAGACCGCCGAGAACAAACGCGCGCAGGATCGCATCGAGGCCGACACCCGCGCCAGGCTGAAGAGCGAGTATGACGCCTTCAACGAAGCCATATTCGACGTGACGTCACGGCTGGCCGAGGCCCTGACCGAAGCCAACAAGGCCACGACGCCGGTGACACGCGCCATCGACGAACTCGGACTGTCGTTTGACGACCTGCGCACGAAGTCGCCCGACGAGCAGCTGAAGCTGGTGCTCGAGCGCCTGGCTGCGATGCCGGACGGCTTCGACAAGTCACGCACGGCATCGACGCTGTTTGCCGAGCAGGGATACAAGGTCATTGACATCGCCGAGCGCCTCGCGGCCGCGGGCGGATTTCCTGCCGTTGAGCAGCGCGCCAAAGACCTTGGGCTGTATCTGTCCGGCGAAGGCGTGCAATCGCTGCTCAAGTACAAGCAAACGCAGATCGAAACACGACTGGAAATGGAAGCAGTCAAGCGCAAGCTGGCCGAGGAGCTCGCGCCTGCATTCCAGAAATTCGACGACGCCGTGCTGCGGTTTGCCAAAGAGAACGGGCCCGAGCTGGCCGCGTTCCTGTCGGACGTCCTTGTGCCGGCGCTGTCTTCAGTGCTCCAATTCCTCGGCGACATCATCGACAAGCTGAACTCGCAGGCCGCGGCCGACATGCTCAAGAAGATCACGGACTTCTTTGCATTCCTGCAATCGATCGGCGCCATAGGGCAGACGGTGCAGAACCCATTCGGGGCCGGTTTGTCTGCGGGTCAGGCGGTTGGCTCAGACGCTATCCAAAACGTGCCGCCGGGAACATACGTCAACCCGCTCAACCCGGGCGGACCGCAGATTGTGATCAACGCGACCTATCAGTATCAGGATGAGCGCTCCGTGCGGGATGACTTGCAGACTGTGATGCTAAGCCTCCCGTAGCAGTTGCATTGCGCCGTCCGGCAGACGCCGGCCGGCGCCCATGATGAGGTAACACACGATGGACGAACTACAGCAGAGAGTGCAGGACGCACTGCAGAAGGCCCGAGCCGCGGCCGATGCCGAGGCGAAGCGCATTCAAGATGCGGTTGCCGGCGCAAAGGCGGACTATGAAAGTGCGCGCGCCGATCGCAAGAAGGCCGAGCAGAGCAAAAACGACGCCACGCGCGCCGCGATCGCATATCGCATCGACTCGGCGATCAAGACCGAAGCGCGCGCGGCATTCATCGCCGCCGGCGGACTTGAGGCGGAGTTCGAGCAGCGCTGGCCGGACTTGAAAGCGCAGATTATCCAGGCGCGCACAGTTGCCGGCGTGAATGGCCAGCAGACGCGGCGGATCAGCCCGAACGCGCGCCTGTAGCAGGTGGGGTGCGAGTGGGGGAAATCGCGGAAGTGTCCAAAAACGTCAAGCGCCTGACTGCGCGCCAGGTGGCCGCCGTCGACTGTCTGCTTGAGAAAACCTCGCTCACAGCGGCGGCCGAGTGCGCCGGCGTGTCACGCCAGACGCTTTACAACTGGCTGGCGATCGACGAGTTCAAGCAGGCCGTCGACGACGCCAAGCGCGCCTCAGTCCGGCAGGTGACGCGTCGGCTGGCCGGCGCCCTTGGCGCCTCGGTCGACCAGGTGATCAGCCTGGCGCGTAGCGCTGAAGATGAGGCCGTGCGGCTGCGCGCCGCGGTGGCCATCGGCACGATGCTGCGCGATTTGGACACGCACGGCGAAATCGATGAGCGGCTGAGCGATCTCGAGGAACTCGTGCAGCAGCAGATCAAAAGCAAGAGGAAAACACCATGAGTGGAGCACTGGCGCGCTTGCGCCGAATCGAATTCGTAACATCGGAATGGCGCGGCACTGACGGCAGGCGAACAGAGCGCCGCGAGCTCGGCGAGGCTATCGCCAGCATCTATAGCATGGGCTATGAGCCGGTCATGATGTCCGACGAAGCCTATTCGAGCCTGCAGCACTATCTGCCACGGATCTACGGCCAGCCGCTGGCACAGATCGAAACACAGCCATGAATGACGATAGCAACACCGCCACCATTGACCTTTTCGCGCGCTATGCAGGGCTGATCGCGGCCATGGGCAAGATGCACAAAGAGCTGGCCCAGGACGTCGACGCAGTGGCGCGCGCCTACCGCATCCTGCGTGAAGAGAAGGGCCCGGGATACATGCGCGATCTGCCGGCGCTCGAATATGCGCGCGTCATCGCCCATGGTGAATATCTCGCGGCCAAGTCGCGCGACCTGCGGCGGATCATCGCATCGGCCGAGGCTGACGACGCGGCAAAAGAGAAGGCGCGCGCAGAGCTGGCCGAGATCGCGGCGACAGTGAAGGGCTATCAACGCGCGAGCCACATGCGGGAGACTGGCAACGCGGAAACGGCCGATTTCCGGCCGGCGGCGCAGCTGTTCTCTGAAGCGATGCGCGCCACGGCCGCGGCGCTGATGGTCTGGGCACTGTAGCGGCACTGGCTGCAGCATGCGCCACCGGCCCGGCAGGGCAGGCATGGCGCGGTGGCCAAACCGCGATACCTCAGAGGGTGCGTCCGGTGCACTGCATCGGACGCACTGAGGTTGTTACCGCTTCTTCGTCTTTGGCAGTTTCTGAACTGCGCGCCGGCTGGTATAGCGCTGATGCCGGCCCTCGAGATCCTCGGCGCCTGGCAGCTCATACCAGGGCAGTGTGCCGGCGTTCATCATGCTCACGATCGTGAACACGCTGCGGCTGCTGATGCGCGCAGCCTCGGCAGGACTGATCAAGTCCTGCTCATCGATATCAGCCTCACGCCTCACTCGCACCACTTCAACCATTCGTATCACCCCTTCACTGTAACAGTTCTGACGCAGCTATTGCTAGCATCGCTGTTAACAGTATAATGCAAAGAAAGTCGGGCGCGTTCGGCGGGGTAAACACCGAGTGCGCCCTGACCACGTTCAAAACGGAGGTTTGTCAGTGGCTGATTCCAATTATCCTCACAACGCCCAGAATGGGCAGGATGCCGCGCCGTACGTCGGCGCCGGCATGACGTTCGCCGACGAGATAGAGCAGGCGAAGATCGAATCGAGCAAGCACTTCGTCAAGAAGGCCGCCTACTTGGTGTTCTTTGCAACGGTCATCTTTCTGGGCATCTTCAACTACATGTTGTATGCGCGCGCCTTCACTGATGACACGGCCAAGCTGCTGGCCATCCTGCCAGCGGTGGCCATCAGCGGCAGCGTCCTGCTGCTGACGTTTGCCAACATCCGATGGTTCTCCGATGGCACGCAGGCGATCATCGGCAAGTGGGCGGGCTATGCGCTGTTCGGCGTGGAAGCGGCCAATGCCGTGACCGAGTGGACGCTGATCAACGGCTGGCTGGACAGTTCGTCGCCGGTCATCCGGATCTATGCGCAGTTTGGCATCCCGCTGGCACTGGTGGCCATCGCGCTGGTCTACAAGCTGCTCATCGACTCGGACGAAGACGCCGAGGCCATCCGCGACCACAACCTGACGGCCGCGATGATCCGCAAGCGCAAGCGCGCCGCGCAGCTGGCGTTTCTCGACGATCCCACCAACATGGCGCGCATCACGCTGGCCGGCCGACTGTCGGCACGCCGGCTGACCGAGTCGCACACACGCGGGGCTGATGTCGATGCGCTGGCGCAGTTTGCCCAGGATGCGCCGGCACTGCCGGATGGTGACGCCGGCGATGCGCCGGACATGTCCGCGGACATACCCCAGGGTGAGCGGTTTGGCCGATCGGCGCGCGGGGGTGCGGCGCAACCTCCCAAAAGTTGAGCCCGAGACTTTCAGGCGCCGCGGCTATCGCCTTGAGATCAACGTGCAGCGCGGCGTGACGTACTGGCGCAAGGGTAGCGGGGCGAATCGCAGCAAGAGCGAGCGAGCGCACCGTCTGAACGAGCTCCCACAGGAGCGCATCGAGGAGGCAAAACGAAATGGCGAAAGACTCAAAGAGCAGTGGCGCGCAGCCGCAGAGCGACGCGCCCGAGCAGGAACACGACGCCGGCGCGCCGGCGCTGAGTGACATCGAACGTGCCATCGAGATCTTCGAGCACGCACTCGGCACGCTGGCCGAGCTCGGCGGCTTTGTCCTGACCACCGCGAATGACGATGAGGCTGGCGCGCTGATCGTGCACGTGCACGGCCTGCAGCGCGCCGTCGACGCCGACGGCTACACCGTGTTCACACCACGCACCACGGCCGCGGCGGTGGCCAGCAAATCATGATCAGTGCAGGCCGGCGCGCCGTCATCTACGCCCGTGTGTCGAAAGACGACCAGGCCAAAGAGGGCTACAGCCTGCCATCGCAGCTGAAGCGATGTAGGGAGCATGCGCAGCGCGCCGGCCTGCAGGTCGTGGCTGAGTTTCAGGACGATTACACCGGCCGCAAAGCCTCGCGGCCGCAGCTCGACAAGGCGCTGAAGCTGTTGCGCACCGGCCAGGCTGATACGCTGGTCGTGCTCAGCCGCAACCGCTTCATGCGCAACACCCGCGAGCACATCCGGATCCGCGATGAGCTGCGCGAGCTGGGCGCCACGCTGGCGTACGCCGAGGAGGGCGGCGATCTTGACACCTCGGCCGACGGCCTGATGTTTGACAACCTCGGCGCCAACTTCAGCGAATGGTGGTCAAACAAGATCAGCGAGGCCGTGCGCCGAGGCCTGCGCGAGAAGGCCGAGCAGGGCCGCATACCCGGCATGGGCGGTGCGCGCTACGGCTATCGACACGTCGCCGGCCAGCTGGTCGTGCATGAGCCCGAGGCGCGCATCGTGCGCCAGATCTTCCAGCTCTACACCGTCGGCGATGAGTCCGGCCAGCGGCTGCAGACGCCGACCATAGCAAACAGACTGAACGCACAGCAGGTGCCACCGCCGGTGACCAACAACAACCGGCGCGTGAAGCGTGCGCCGCAGTGGAGCGCGCCGACCTTACTGCGCATCCTAGCTGACGAGATCTACGCCGGCCGCTACGTCTACGGCGCGCGCACGAGTTACCGCCGGCGCACCAAGAGCGCGGCCGCGCCCATCGAGCTCAGCGTGCCGGCGATCGTCGACCAGAGCACATGGCTGGCCACGGTGGCCAGACGCGAGAGCAACCGGATCAACGCCGCGCGCAACACCAAGCGCTTCTACCTCATGCGAGGGCTGCTGCGCTGCAGCTGCGGCCGCGCCATGATCGGCCATCACAATGTGCGCAGCAACGTCACGCGCTACGAATGCAGCGGATATCACAACGGCTTCAAGTGTGGCCAGCGCCACGTGCGCGCCGAGATCGTGCACCACGAGATATGGACCAACGTCTGGCAGCTGCTCAACGTGCAGGACTTCGCCGGCTTTATCCGCGCACAGGCCGAGATGGAACAGCAGCGGCACAGCGACAAGGCTGCACGCCTGACAGAGATCGAACGGACGATAGGGGAGCGCAAGGCCGAGGCCGAGCGCCTGGCACTGGCCATCGCCAAGGGGCACGCCGGCGCACTGGGTGAGGCCCTTGAGCGCACAGCCCATGAGATCGACGATCACCTGGCTGCACTGCGCGCCGAGCAGCGCGAGATCCGGACAGCGCTGGGCATCGTGCAGATCAGCGACGCGCAGCTGGCCGGCGTATCAGAGTTCCGGGCGGCCGTGCTGGCTGGCCACGCACACGCCACCGATCAGGAGAAGCGCGCCGTGCTCGAAGCGCTCAATGTGCGCGCGATCATCAAGGGGCATCAGTTGCGCCTGTCTTATCACTTTGGCGCGCCTGTTGGGGTCGATAGCAACGCGTATTCCTGTGAATACACTTCGCAATTATCCATCATGCACACGCTGGATTTGTCCGGCTGCAAGGCCGAGCACGGCGCTCGACTGCCTGAAGTGCGTAGAAAAGATCAGCCTTGTTGAACATGCGTTCTATTGCGACCATTGGATTAGGCACAAAGCCTGATCCAAGATGAGCAAAGACTCACAGCCAACCCCACATCAGTCAATCAAAGTCGTGGCATCCGCAGTGCCTGTGTTCGAACTGCGCGCCTCGGACTCCTACAAGCTCCTCGCAAAACTGTATCCAGCCGACGGCTGGCTTGAAATCAAATCCGGCGGTATCTGGTATCGCCTTGATGTGCGAAGACTGCTCGCCGGCGAAACACCTGACCGCACGCTGCCGATCAACCCGATTCGGCCTGACGCCGCGTAAATTCAAGCCCAAACGACGCGCGCAAGCACACATACTGGCCCGTTTGTCGATCAAATCCGCCTGGCGCATGGTCTACATATAAGCTATAATCAACATTACAGCCTATATAGGCAAAAGTAGCTGCAACACCATGACCATAACCACACTTGCGACCCTGAACGACGCCGGCGCGCTCGCACTCCCGCCTGAAATCGCCGACCTTGTGGCCGCCTGGCACGCGCATCTGGCGCGCTCAGTCGAGCTCGGCGACATGGCCAGCACGTCGGCGACGACCTACCGCGCGTCCGTGCGCAAGTTCTGCGAGTGGCTGGCCAGCGCCGGCGCGATGGCCACCGGCCCGGATGCGGTGCGCGACTTCAAGCTGGCCATGCTGGCCAAGGCATCACCGGCATCGGTCAACGTGTGGCTGAGCGGCGTGCGCGCCTTCTACGCCTGGGGCATGGAGAACGGCCGCATGGCCAGCAACCCGGCGGCCAGCGTCAAGGGTGCGCGGCGCCGCGGTGCCAACAAGTCGCACAAGCGCGACGCGCTGAGCGATGCCGAGGTTGTGCGGCTGCTGACGCTGCAACTCCCGGCGCGCGATCACGCCATTCTGGCGCTGAAGGCCTTCACCGGCGTGCGCGATGTCGAAGTGCACCGCGCTGACCTGGCTGACCTGCGCACGCGCGACGGCCGGCGCACGCTGCAGGTGCGCGGCAAGGGTCACACCGATAAAGATGACTTTGTCGTGCTCAACACGCAGATGGAAGTCGCCCTATCGGCCTGGCTGGCCGAGCGCGGCGCGGATCCGGGGCCGCTGTTCACATCGGGCAGCCGGCGCAACCTGGGCGGCCGCCTGAGCCTGCAGGCGATCCGCGCCATGGTCAAGGATGCCTATCGCGCCGTCGGCATCGTCGAGTCGACAAAGACCTCACACAGCCTGCGACACACGGCGATCACCAAGGTGCTGCGCGCCACGCGCGACCCGCTGCGCGCCAAGGGCATGAGCCGGCACGCCAGCCTCGACACGCTGATGATCTACGCGCACGAGCTCGGCCGCATCGAGAGTCCGGCCGAGGATGCAATCGACTACGGCGCCGGGAAGTGAGCACAAGCAACGATCCCTATGAGCACAACACCGCAAGCCTACCTGCCCGACGAGAACAGCTTCTATGATGACCTCGTGACGCTGTTCGTGTCGTTGTCGTCGTACATGTATACGATGCACGTCAGCATCGCCAGCAACAAGCCGGTTGAATTCCGCGACCGCCCGCTGGCGGAGTGGATCAGCTACATTGCGCCACTGCGTGTTCTCGAGTGGCCACTCGCTTTGCATCGCAATGCCGACGGGATGGATTTTGTTGTCTACCCTGCCAATCTGCTGATGAGCATGTCACTCGGCGTGCGACCACAGTACATCGAGTATTCAGTTCGGCTTGCAGGGAGTGCCACACCTGGCTTCAAACTATATTCGGCAGAGAACAGGAGCGTGATTCTCGGCATACTTCGATCAGCTTACGTGAGCTACTACTCAGACTGCGAGGATGCGCTCAAGTCGAGGTACGGCACTAACACCAACGCGTGGCCAGACGCATTCTTGTTTGCGTGGGCGGTGCGCAATGCGCTGGCGCATACAGCAGGCGGAAAGTTGAAACTCAACGACAAAAGCCTGCGCAGCTTCACTTGGAAGCGTTGGACATTCGGTCCGGCGGACAATGGCCGCGAGATCATACTGACGCCAGACGGCCTGGCGATCGGCGACATTGTGCTACTCATCGAGGAGATCAACAGACTGATCAAGTGAGCGCACTTGCGCCCCGCCCCACCCGGCTCCACAATGCGGCATGTCGGCGTGTATTCACCCCCTGAGCGCGCCGGCCACAAACCACAAGCTGCGGCGCTCGACTATCTGGCAGGAAGCGAGCGCCGCAGCCGTTTTCCCCAGGCTGCGCCGTCAATGATATGCAGAAGTAAGCGAGGGAAAGCATCGACCCTTGACGCCATAGCACAAGCGTTCTACAATCTGACCTGACAGAGCTGTAGGTGTTTTGATCGGCATGCGCGCGCGGGATGTGCGCGTATGTGGGGGTAACGCCCCCGCAAGCCGGGATGGCAGGTGATCACGACATGATTCTTGCGAGCTGCAGCTTGGAGCCGTAGTCAACGGCTCTGCACCCGAGATGGGGAAGTCAAATACCAATGAGTTTGCGCTCATCGGTATGGCTTCCATTCGGGTTCCAAGTGAACTGAGGCCATATGCGGCGCAACTCAAAGGTTGCGCCGTTCGCGTTTTCCGTTCAGGAGGAACAAGATGCAGTCGAAGAAAACCGCGCGCGTATTTCACTTCCGCGCACAGCCGGAGCTTTACCAGGCCATTGAGGACACCGCCGGCGTACTCAACCTGCGGCCGTCGACATTCGCCCGCATGGCAGTGGCTGAGAAGGTCGCACAAATTCGTGCGATGCAGACGCTGATCACGCCGGCGCAACCGGCTCCCGCCCCTACCCCGGCGCCAGCGCAGAAGCCCGGGCGCGTGGCCACGCAGCGTGAGGCGGTGCGGCCGTGACGGCATCGGCCGCGTTCGTGCGATCGCTGGCGCACACTGAACGTGCAGCTCGGCGCGCCTGGCAGGCCGGCCGGCGCCACGGCGGATGGCTGTATCTGGTCGCGCAGGCGTTGCGCCGGCGGTATGCGTCAGGCCTTGGGCTTGCCGGTGGCGCGGCGGCGATGAACCTTCAATGCCATCACGGCGGAGCGGCTAGTGTATCGCTGCGATCGTGCGCCACTGACGCCTGGAAGTGCGGCAACTTCAAACCACGGCAACACGCCTCGGTCCACAAGATTGGCAACACTCGGAAGTCGCTTGTTCAGTTCGCGTGCGGCATCCGCAAGCGAAATCAAATCCGACTCGTCGACTTCAACCTCACGCGTCGCGCGATAAACCTCAACCATTCTGATCACTCCGTCAGTCTAAGTTACCTATTGACATGTGTCAGAATACATGTATTCTTACATCAAGTCAACAGCAGCCTGCTGACACGCTGGAAACGCGTCAGCAGGCCTACCACAGCAGTCATGGAGGTGACCGCCATGGATACCACGAACGTTATCACGTCTACGTCCGCCCGCCCCGCCGCACAAGTGCTCCTGCGCAGCCGGGACGCCTCACTCGCAACGCCGGAATTCGCGCGCCAGATCATCGACGGCAAGTCCGACGCACTGAAAGCTACAAGCGCACGCCGAGCGACCGCAGCACGCGACATGCTTGAGATCCTGCGCGCGTATCGCACAGTCGACGTTACCGCTGATCCCGATCGCACCTTTCAGGTCGCACTGGCGCGGCAAATCATCAAGCAGCTGGCCGACCGGCTCAACGGCAACGACGCCGTGGCCATCGCCGAAATACTCGAAGCCCTCGTCGATCACCCCTTTCGCCCCGCGATGCTCGCCGACTATTTCACGCACGACGCGGTCAAGCGCAAGCGCCGCGAGCAGAATCGCCAGGCGCAGCAACGATCGCGCGCACGAAAGGCGGGTGCAAAGTGACGCAGCGCACCCCCACCCGCCGGCCGTGGATGCGTCCGGCGACGCCTGACCAGGCTGCGCGGTTCTTCACCGCTGTGATGCGCGGCCGCATCGCACCGATGCATGCGCCGGCGGCGAAGCGCATTCGCGCAGCACTCGCGCAGCTCGGCCTATACCGCGCCGAGGACATGACCGCGCCGGCGCAGTCATACAGCATCAGCATGGCGCGCCAGCTGCTCACGCTGGCCGCGGCCGAGCTTGACGCGGCCGACGCCGCAGCGCTGGCCGATGCGGCGCTCGCACTGCTGGCCACGCGATCTAAGGCACCGGCGACTGTCGGCGCGACGGAGGCCCTCAATGGTTGACCACACCCCCGCGCCGGATCTCGCGCCACCGCCCGTGCCGTTTGAGCTGACGCCAGATGCGCGCCGGCGCATGTTGGACGCGCTGCTGGTGCTTGCGGCTGCAGGCCGGCGCGCCATGGCCACGCCACCGCCGGCGGACACCACGAGTGAGGAGGCAGGCGATGCAGCTGACATGGCCAGCGTTTGACCTGCGCAGGCGCATCGACCGCGCGCTATTCGTTGGCCGCGTGATCGTGGCCGCGGTGCGCATCACGTTCGAGCGGCGGCCGGTGGCCAGTCCCACGCCGCCGGCGCCGCGCCTAGTGCTGACACCCGAAGAGCGGGAGCAAACGTGTGCAGCGCTGGCGCGTTGGCAGGCGTTTGCGGACTGGCGGCGTTCACGCGGCGATGAGGCCGGCGCTGAGCGGCTCGACTTTGGTATCGCGCTGCGCCGGCGATTGTATGGATGTGACACACCAGAATGACAACACAGCAGCCATCACCATCCGCAGGCAAGCGGCCGCGCATGAATCGCGACACACGCGAAGCTGCGCGCCAGATCTGGCGCGGCGCGCAGCTCAGCGACGCCGACTTTGCAAAGCTCAACGGCACAGCCGCGCGCGTGCGTGAACTGGCCAGCCTATCGCCTGATGAACGCCGGCTGCGTGGATACGATTTGCTAGAGCAGCTGGGAGCGTCGGCACCTGACCTCGAATACATCACCGGCGACGACGCACAGAGCGATGAGCCTGAGCACTTGCCCGTTCTTGCGCCTGACCTCGTGGCCGGCGATGAGCTGTTCGATCGCACATTCCCGCCGCTGAAGTACGTCTGGGATGGCCTGATTGCGCTCGGGCACTGCGTGCTACTGGCCGGTCGACCCAAGTCCGGCAAGTCGTGGTTTCTGCTGCAGCTCGCGCAGGCCATAGATACCGGCGGCAAATTCGTCGGCAGAGCCACCAAGGCTAGCAAGATCCTGTACGTTGCGCTCGAAGATGGCCAGCGCCGCATCCATCAGCGCATGCACATCAGAAATTGGCGGCCACGTGCCACTACTTTTATTTTTCGGTTGTTGCCCCTCGATGGCGATGGCATCAAACAGATCCGGGCAGCCATTGCGGCCGGCGGCTACGAGATCGTCATCATCGACACGCTGCGCGCGGCCGTGTCCAGCTCAGTCGATGAGAACTCAAACGCCGAGATGGGCGGCGTACTCAACGAGCTGGCCCAGCTGGCGCACGAGACCGAGACCACCATCGTTGTGACGCACCACACGACCAAGACGCAGACAGAGGACCCATTT
>ERZ869921.843-NODE-843-length-15106-cov-6.541160_pt1 | contig 15106 bp, 32 predicted proteins | sample MGYA00579310_ERZ869921 | MGnify/ENA primary metagenome ERZ869921 (study PRJEB32216, sample SAMN09231816) | wastewater metagenome | place: USA: Maryland | collected 2016-06-21 | study: EMG produced TPA metagenomics assembly of the PRJNA472060 data set (Reclaimed...
AACAGGTATTTCAGGCGGACAATCAGTTATTGGAGGTACAGCAAGTGGGAACAATCTAACCCTCTCATCAACAAGTAACGCAACTAAAGGTAAGATTCTGTTTGGTACTTCTGCATATGACGAAGTAAATAATAGACTTGGTATTGGAACAACAACACCAGCAGCAGCTATAGAAGCAGCTGGAAGTATTAGAGGTAACGCATTTGGTTTTGCTGTAAAACTTGTTCCTGATTCTACTGGTTCAAGAATCCAATTTGGATTCACTGCAACTGCAGATAACTCAATGATGGAAATTGGTAGTTATAATGCTAAAAATAATATTGACACTAAAGGTAGAGATTTACAAATATTTTCAACAATAGCAACGACAGGTTTAACGTTTAAACAAGCAAATGGGTTTGTTGGAATCAATACAACAAACCCAGGTTCAATGTTAGAAGTAATCGGTCTTTCAGAAGATACATTGAGACTAGGTAATGTAGCCAATTCATTTGTTTATAAAATAGGACGTTCAGCTGGAACTGGTTTTTTAAGATTCCAAGGAACACAGTCAGGATTCTCTGGATACGATTTCAGAACATCTGACGGTACAGGCGCTGTTGTTATCCAAGACAACAGCAATACTGCTTTTGGTGGCTTAGCTGCCGTAACTGCTGCTACAGCAAAAGTTCATATAATGTCAGGTACTGCAACAGCAGGTACAGCTCCATTAAAATTCCGTACAGGTATAAATAACACAGTGGCAGAAGTAGGTGCAATGGAATATAATAATACATTACATTTCACAAATTCAGACGCTACTCGTAGACATGTAGTACTTGCACCTAATACAACGAAAGTTACAGCATCAGCTCCATATACAAACGATGGATACATTATAATTAACATTGGTGGTACAGACTTTAAAGTAATGACCACGGCATAATATGAAATACGAACTTATAAAAACAGATATATCGCCAGAACGAACTATTATGCGAGATATAATAGAGGTTATTGATGGTATAGAGACTATTACAGGACAAGAAGAAACTGATGATTATGAAGTAATTATAACATTAAGTATTCACCCAATTGATGACATAGTTCCTTATTTTTTAAATGAGGTTATTATTAGAAATAATAACTCTCAGACAGGGTTTCAAGTTGATATAGAACGAGCAATGGCTATTGAAGAATATATGCAAAGTATTAACTCCGTGATATAGTATATTTATTATTAAGTAACAATAAATAATATGACAAACGAACAGTCAGTACAATTATTAATTCAAGTAGCACATCTTGCACAAAAAGGTGGATTACTACAATTAAATGACGCAGTAGCAGTAGCACAAGCAATTAATATACTAACTCCTGAAAAAGAAGAATTTAAAGCCAGTGCAGAAGAAGTTAAATAATGGTATAATACAAGCATTACAAATAATTTTATTAGAATATGGCACGATTACCATCAATAGATGCTCATGCAACTGACATCGAATACATAAAAAAAGATATTGCAGAAATCAAGGAACGCTTGGAACGGAAGTATGTTTCACATGAAACCTTTGACCTATCTATTCAAGCGGTTAATGAAGCTATTTCATTGATGGCTAAAGTAGCTATGTTTGTCATTACTCCTGTTTATGCGGCAGTAATAGCATTAATGTTTAAAATATTTACACAATAATATGAAAATAAATGAAACAAAAACTTTCAAGAAACTAAAGTCTAGTCCAAAGAATAATGACTTGAAATTCCTTGTAATCCATCATACTGGTGGTACTGATGCAGACCCACAAGCAGATAGTTCACACCACACAGCAGAAATGATTGAACAATGGCACTTGTCTAAAGGTTGGGAAGGTATTGGTTATCATTATGTTATACATAAAGACGGTACAATATATGCAGGACGTCCTGAATATAGAACATCGGCTGCAGTATTAAACCATAACTCAACAACTCTTAATATTGTTCTTACAGGTAATTTTGACCGTAAAGGCTCTGTACCAACAAAAGAGCAAGAGGAAAGTTTTAAATGGTTATACCGTGATATATTAACTCGACATAAACAATTAACAAGCGATAAAGTTATCCCTCATCGCAAACTACAAAAGAAGTCTTGTTATGGTTGGAACTTATCTGATACTTATGGACAAGAGTTAGCAAAGAAAGCAGTTATGGAAAGTATACCTGAACTAAAAGACAATACACCGGAAGCTAAAGCATTGTGTATTTCTATTGAACAGGTTGATCAGATAAAACAAAAGGTTAAAGGTAAAGAGGTTTTAGGATTATTCGCATTTATTAAAAAACTATTAAATATATGAAATTCATTGATTGGTTAGTATACTCAAGTGAGAACCCAGAAAATCTGTCTCTTACATTAAAAGGTGCGGTAGCTACATTGTTACCAGTAGTAATTATGCTTGCACAGCAATTAGGATTTACTCTTGATACTGCAAATATAGACGCATTTATGTTGTCTGCAATTACTATCTGTACAACAGCTATCACACTATTAGGACTTGTACGAAAATTGTATAATACATATTCTGATAAAGAAGTTGTAGTATTCACAAAGAAAAAGACTAGTAATAAAAAATAGTTTCATGGTATAATACTCTTGTTACTATACGAAGTCCGTCACTCTTATTTATGGACAGCTAGTACACATTAAACATCATTCTCGCGGTTGGTGTTTTTTGTTATAAAATGTTCGTAATTATGTATGCGAAAAAAACCCCCGAAGAGGTTAGTTTCTACGCCGACAGAAGATAACCAAATGTCAGCGGTATTGATATGATATCATAATAAAAATATTATGCAAGTTATAATGTAGTCACGGTTGGACTCGAACCAACGATAACAGAGGTATAAGCTCTGCTCTTTAACCAACTAAGATACGTGACTATGTTTATAGTGGATAGTTTACTATAAACTATAACCATATGCAAACAAAAAACCGCCGAAGCGATAATTTGATATGACTAGATACAGAATCATTTGTTTATAAGTGGGCGAACCCAATGACTTTTTACCTGTACCCATACTAGCGAGATTAATGCTCGTACATATATCATCCAATCTACCTAGTAATGCGATTGAAATTAGCCAGACTTCAAAACAACTGGTCTGACGTTGTACTTGTATTATATCACTTTCTTATATCTACGCAAGAACCTTGCTACGTCACCTTCATAGTATAGAACCTTTCGTGGAACATATGCACATCCTTGTCCAAACATAAACTTATCAAATTCATCACGTGGAATATCAAGTTCTTTACAAAGTAAATCAATACTTTCATCTGATACTCCAGAAGTTACATATCTTTCTATATTAATCATATTTTTTGAAGATAGATATTGCTCGTAATAAATCATCAACGGGTACAATTATAGGTTCAAACTGTGGGAATGTTTCTAATTCTTTATCTGACTCATCAAACTTGTCTCGTATTTCTTCAATAAACATTTCTACAAAGTTAGGATTGTTTAAATCATTGTCTGACAATATGATATTGTATCCATCGGTTGGTATTTCTATTTTCATACTTTTGTTTTAATTATATTATAAAGTTTTTCAACAGTATCGATTTTTTCTAGTTTATCATTAAAGCCTGCAACCATTCCTCTCTTACCCATTTCATTATCAAATACATACCAACCTATCCAATCGTTCTTGTCACCTACAGTGAAAGATAATAGCTCAATATATTTATCTATGTAAAACGAGTCTAACAACGCATTAGTATCAGGACACAATACTGCTATTGCATCTTGTTTCTTTTCATTATCTTTTATCATATTCTCTAGTACCTTGAAGTACTTTTCAAATTCTTTTAGTGTCATAAGTTTTTATTTAGATTATCCAACACGTTTTTAAGTCTATCATACTCCACAATATAATGATGAACATCACATTTTGTATAAGCATCCTTTTTTTCAAGCAGATCTTCCCACCATTCTAATCCTTTAACTTGTATTAGTTTACCAGTCCACAATATCTCATCAGAATGTAACCGTAAATGAGACTTATTTGTTAATGGTATAAGATTAGGTAAATAATATCGTAATGAAGAACTGGTACTTTTTTTAATTGCATGGTGTGCAACTTGTGTAGGTTCACCTGTAAATATACAATATGGGTGCATCAACTTTATTATTGGAGTAAGTAACGCATCACATTTATTTCTCATTGATTTAATAGTAGGTAATTTAGTTCTTACCTTACTCTTTATTACCTTGTTTGGTGATACTTTTCTGAGTGCTGTCCTTTTCAGTGGAACAGTCAATTTTTGCTTAAAACCAGACCTACGCATATTGGTTTAAAAATTAGATAATAATTCAATACAGAGCATTTCGACTTTTTCTCGTCTTATATTATAAGGCTTATTTTACACAACTTTTCCGATACTCCTGAAACCACAAAAATGTTTCTTCCTCATTATTATCAAAATCAGACTTATCTATTTTTGACCATAATTCTTTTAATTTAGCATGATTCATTTTTACTGATTTGTACTTTTCTATAAAGTTTATTAATGATGATTTCATACATTTAATCGAGCTTCCGCTATCTTAATATATTCTGGGTCTAATTCCATACCTATGTAGTTTCTATTTAAGTTCTTGCAAGCGACAAGTGTTGAACCTGAACCTGCAAAGGGGTCTAAAATTATTGCATCCTCTTTTGATACTAGTTTTACTAGATATTCCATAAGTGCTATAGGTTTAACTGTAGCATGATTGTTGCCATGATCTAATTCTTCTGTTCCTTTATTACGCTCACTACGAGAAGATTTAGCACAGTAGAAGAAGCGAGATGCTGAACCTGAATCTCCAGTATGTCTACCAGTAAATTGATTAAACTTACCTAATGAGTTGCTCTCCCTCCCTTGTATATCCTTTGTAATACTCCCAGTCTTTACCTTCGGAAACAACCCTACTACTTCATCAGAACCAGGATTAGGTAATTTCTCGTAAAGTGCCTGTAATTCTGGTGACATTTCTTTATAGTCTGTTTCTGTTATTTTATACATATTATTCTTTGATTAAATGGTTTAGTTTTTCTAGTAAGTCCAGTTGCATTTTCTGCTTGTGTATATGACTGGTATTCAATCCCTGTTTCTTTATCCTTGCATCTGGTTGAGTTCCACACCCCAGTCTTTTGTCTTGTCTCCCTCATTTTCTTTTTAGTTTCCTCGCTATGCTTTTTTAAATAGTTTGGGTGGGTTCTGCCAGTATTCGCTTTCTTAATAGCTTCTCGGTGCTTTTCGCTTATTGGTGGTCTTTTATATTTACTGAAATCCTGTTTTTCTTTTAAGTATCTTTGTAAGTATGTCATTGAAAAGTAATCTCTTTTGTTTCCGTATAATTCAAAGTTCTTTCGGTGTATTTCAAAATGTTCTTCTGGGGAAATACAAGCAAGGTTCTTAATATCGTTATTTGTCTTATCGTTATCAAGATGGTGGATATGGTAGCCATCTGGTATTTTTTTGCCAGTTAGCTTTTCCCAAAGTCGCCTATAATACTTGTGGTTTCTTGTTTTCATAATACCTTTTAATCTTTAATATATCCTCGTCTGATATACTTGATTTTATCACATATTCATCTTCATTACAAGACCAGATAAAGTTGGCTGGGAAGCGACCAAGACTTTTCATTTTATCTATTGCTGCGTTTTGCTTGTCTAGTATGTTTTGTTTATCTTCCATCCAAGGTCTGCTAAAACCTTTTCCGTCTACTTTATTTTCAGGCATAGAACCAAATGCTTTTATATCTGACATATCTTCGCTACTTTCTACTCTACTCTCATCTATATTTATTCCACCTGTTCCCCATTTAAGACAGTTAGAAGCTACTGTTTTTTCTGATAGTGGTTTACGAGCTACTGTAATAGGTTCTAGTGCTGGTTTAAGAGCAGTTCCCCAACCTTCCCATTCCTTTGCTTTATCTTCTGTTATCTCGGATTTATTTTGGTGTCTATTTGAATAGTCTTCTGGGCGATAATCTTGTTTGTGTTGAAGTTTAGAATATCCCAATGCACCATTACTACTATCTCCAGTTCCATTCCAAGAAGCGTTGCCTGTTTTTAGAAACTTGTCTAAAACTTTTCCTATGTTTAGTGATTTCGGGAATCCGCTCCCGTAAACCCACGCAATCATATCTCTAATTTCAAATCCAGCGTCTTCAATTCTTATAGCCATTCTGTGCTGTGTTCTAGTTCCTGCAAAAGCAAGTAAATATCCACCTGGCTTCAATACACGTAAACACTCTTCCCATATATCGGTGCTTGGTACATCATAGTCCCATTTCTTACCCATAAAAGAAAGTCCATAAGGTGGATCGGTTACAATCGCATCTACACTATTCTCTGGTAATGTTTTCAAACTGTCTAAACAATTTCCTTGTATAATTTTGTTCATAAAGATACTCGCGGTTACCTAATAATAATTTTATTATATCACTACCAATAGTATTGTCTAGTATTTATCTAGTATTTAATTGTTATATATGATATACTACACATGTTCTTGCCATTAAAAGCAAGTGAAGCGTTTGCCAGTATTTACTATCTTATAAGTAGTAAACTTTCGTACAAGAAACTGGCTCATGATATTGCAATAAAAAAACAGCCCATAGACGGCTGTTTTTTCGTTACAATGTACCAGTAGCAGTACATTTTAATATTTCTCCATTATAGGTGATTACTTCACCTAGTACACATAATCTATAACCAGTCCAAAGTCTTGCTTTTCCAGAAATAAATTGTTTTGCTGTCCAGTCTAAGCAAAATTTAGGGTCATTACGTTTATCTGCAGGTATTTTGTTTGATGAGTGAATTTGGCACGCACCTAAACTTGCACCATTATCACCCTTGGCATATTGCTCAAAATTACTTTCTTGATCAATAGTGATTAAAAGGTTATGTATATTAATACCATATTCTTTTGCAGTTAATATAGCCAATTCATAAACTTCCTCTCTTGTATAGTTTACTTTTACAGGTATATCTTGTAATTTCTGTTCTGGTGCTTCTGCACTTACTTTCCCAAAAGAAAAACTTACTAATAATAAGGGAAAAATAAGAAATAAAGCAATATATTTTTTATTCATAGAATACGATTTTGGCTATCGTGAAACTCATGTATGTATTTCTACCAATTTAATGGTTGATCCCGAAGGACATTGTTCGCACTGAGTTAATTATACCAAATTACAACATTTTATGTAACTGACTTATCCACACCTTTGTTGTATAATAATATTGTATACTACACCACATATTGTATAATAAAAACATGAGAAGATTATCAACGACAAATAGAAAGAGGGTATTTGCAGTATGTGTTCTTTGCAGTAATGCAGAATATAGAGGAAAAGATTTAGGTAAAAAACCAACTATAGAATTTATTCATATTCCACCATTAGAAAATAAGTTTCACCCAGTATGTACGGAATGTATACCAGTTCTAGAAAAGTATAAAAACATGTTCCCATATCTTTGGGAATAGTAAAGATTATTATTAACCGCGATTATGGTATACTACAACAAATTGTTCACCATAAAATAATAAAATGATGAAATACATTATCACAACAGCACAAAAGAGTGCTAAGGCTAACAAGAACCTCATCGTAAATATTAAAACCTTTCAAAAAGTACACGGTATAGATGATGATGGATTACTTGTGTTCATTATGAATGGTAAGTACAAAGATGACGAAATAATTGACCCTACTATATTCAATGCTGGATTTTCCATTGTTGAAAATATTAAACTCAATTCTAATTTACGTCTCCGAGACATGAAAGTACAAGCACAAAAGATTAAACCCTTTAATGGCTTAAACTCTAAATTACCAAGAGAGTGTTCACACATTCTACCTGCTACGAAGTTACGATATGAAACATTGTCTAACTTGTCACATCACCCAAGAGCATTAATCTCAACAGGTGCGATTACTGAAGGTGCTTATAAACTTAATACCCAACTAGGTAATAAGGCTCAAGAGCAACATCAGTTTGGTTTCGTCTATGTAAAAATAGTCGATAACCGTATCTTTCACGCCATGCAAGTGGACTGCCAAAAAAATGGTAACTTTCATTACTTGAATGAATTTTACAATAAAGGCAAAATGACAAAGGTTTCACCAAAAGCAATTGTACTTGGCGACTTACACATAGGTATTCTTGATAAGAAGGCATACTCTATGTCACTTCAACAGTTACGAGACATGAAACCTGAGTACGTTGCACTACATGACATCTTTGATGGAGCAAGTGTTAATCACCATGAAAGCAAATCATTCATTTCAAAGTTGAAAAACTTTCAATTAAAGAAAGACTCACTCGACAAAGAATTACGAATGGTACACAAACATTTATGGGACATGTCGAAAGAGTTTCCCAACATTAAGTTCATTATTCCAGAAAGTAACCACGACGTTTTCTTAAGACGTTACATTGACTCAGGTGACTTCATGTATAATGCACAAAACTTTATGTTTGTTGCATCTATTATTCCTGAAGTTCTTAAAGAGAAACGTCCAGTGTTAGAAATAGCATTGTCACATATCGGTAAATTACCAAAGAATATGCAGTTTCTTTTAGAGAATGACGAGTTTAGAGTAGCAGGTGTAAACATCGGTTCACATGGTCATTTAGGTGTATCAGGTAGTAAAGGTTCTGTTTCTCAATTCGATAAACAAAACTTCAATCAAATGTCAGGTCACACGCATAAACCTGAACGTCAAGCAAATGCAATCAGTGTTGGAACTAACAGTATCTTAAATCAAAGATACATGAAAGGACCAGGAGCTCATGCTCACGCTAACGGTATTGTCTATAAAGATGGTCACCAGATGTTGTATGTAATGATAACATAATTATAAACCGCAGGTTCACACTTGCGGTTTTTTATTATTTGTTTATAATTAAGTTATGATTAATCAAGTAATACAAGGAGACTGCCTAGAAGTAATGAAAGATATACCTGATAAGAGTATTGATATGATACTTACTGACCCACCATATAATGTTTCAAGACCAAACAATTTCAAAACAATGGGTTCAGCTTGTCGACAGGGGATGGATTTCGGAGAATGGGATAAAGAGTTTAATCTAATAGATTATATTAAAGAATTACTAAGAGTTTTAAAAGAAAATTCAAATGTAATCATATTTAATGCTTGGGAAAATTTACAAGAGATAAAACAATCTTGTAAAGAAAATAATATAACAATTAAAAGGTGTTTAGTTTTAAATAAGAGTAATCCTGCTCCATTCAATAGAGATAGAATGTTTGTTAATGATGTCGAGTTTGCTTTGTGGGGAGTTTACAATAGTAAAAATAAACCTACAGCTTGGACTTTTAATAGAGAAAAACCTCTAGAAAAATGTGTAATAAATACAACTGTTCAATCTTCTAAATTACATCCAACAATGAAAGATATAAAAGTAATTGAATATTTAACAAGATTACTAAGTAATGAAGGAGATATAGTTTTAGACTTATTCGCTGGTAGTGGAACAACAGGAGTAGCTTGTAAAAATACAAACAGAAACTATATTCTTATAGAAAAAGAACCTGAATACATAGACATTATAAATAAAAGATTAACACAGGATACAAATCCTAAAGAATAATATGGAACAATTTACAAACAAAGTAATACAAGGAGACTGTTTAGAAGTGATGAAAAATATACCCGATAAGAGTATTGATATGATACTTTGTGATTTGCCACTTGCATAACAGCGTGTAATATGATAGAATAGAAGTATGAAAAGAGTATTTACAAAAACACATAGAGAAAATATAAGCAAAGCGTGTAAGGGTAGAAAAGTTTGGTCGGAGGGTAAAAAAATGAGCCGAGACCACAACCTAAAGAATATGAAAGCACACTTGAAGTATGAAGTTTCACTTGAATGGCTTAATCAGTTTGGGGATATTGAAAAATTAAAGTATCTCAACCGTTCACTTTCAAGGAAGCGAGATTGCGAAGGTTTTACCACAGAAATATACAAACAGTTTATTGAAAAGTTTTATAACGATAAGAAGTTTAATGAGTTGTTTGGAGAGTGGAAGTTTACGAAAGATAAATGGATTAAGCCCTCACTTGACCATATTGAAGCAAAATCTAGAGGCGGAACGCTTTTACTTGATAACTTGCAATTTGTATCGTGGTTAGAGAATAGAGCAAAAGTAGATATTCCACAGGTCGTATGGGATAAGATTAAAAAGAATATAAATTATTATTTATGATAAACGAAACAAAAGAAGGTTTGCTAAAATTAAATTCGGTTAATCAAGGGGATTGCCTTGAGCTGATGCAAAATATCGCTGACAAGTCAGTGGATATGATTTTGGCAGACCTTCCTTGACTATATGGAACTACTGCCTGCAAGTGGGACACTATTATTCCTTTTGAACCACTCTGGGAACAGTACAAACGAATAATTAAAGACAACGGGGCGATAGTTTTAACAGCTAGCCAACCTTTTACAAGTATTGCAGTTATGAGTAATCTAGAAATGTTCAAGTATTCTTGGATTTACAAAAAGAGATGTGCTTCAAACTTCGCACAAGCAAAATATGCACCAATGAAAGAACATGAGGATGTATTAGTTTTTGCAAAAGGTAAGGTAAATTATTACCCAATAAAAGAGGAACGTCAAGGAAGTGGAGCAGAAAGAGTAAAACATTCTTTTAGTGAAGCAACCAGACATAAAAGTGGAGAATTTGTTGGTGCTATGAGTGGAGAGTTTAATGAGATGGCAGATGAACTTCGTTATCCTTCATCAGTTCAAGAGTTTAACAATAGAGCAAGTGGTGATAGAGGTTTCCACCCCACCCAAAAGCCGGTTGCCCTAATGGAGTACCTAATCCGCACCTACACCAACGAAGGAGACCTAGTACTTGATAACTGTGCAGGAAGTGGAACTACTGGAGTAGCCGCCAGAAACCTCAACAGAAACTTCATCCTCATAGAAAAAGAACAGGAATACATAGATATAATCAATAAACGACTGCAATAACTTGCGGTTTTTTATATACAGGAGTATAATTAAAGAAAACTTAATATGTCAAAATCAAAAAGAAAAAAACCGCAACTCTACACATTGGAGCAAGTCGTACTAGCAGTAAATCACTGGTCTATGACAACCGTACCAACGGAAAATGTAAAACAATTCATTAACAAAGAGGTAAAAGATGAAAATCAACTCTCATTTTTCAATCACTAGTGCATAGTTCACACTATACTATACACATAGACACATCAGCGATGGTGTGTTTTTTTATTTTATCCACAGTTTTGTATTTAATTATTTATTTTAATATGATATAATACTCACATAGCACTTGTTTCTAGCAAGATTTGTGCTATAGTTATACACGTGGTTTTTTAGAACATTTATATCGGGAAAGGAAAGGGGCAACCCTTGCAGGTGACGTGTAACCTGTTTGCTAGTCCTTTTTCGATATAAGTGTTTTTTTATTAATAACATAATGCCTAAGTAGGCGATCGCGAATTATGAAAACAAGAATATTAAAGACTGGAATATACACAAACGAGTGTATATTACAGGAAACACCTGATGTAAAATTCATTTGTGTGTATCTTTATACTAATTCACATATTAGTTTAACAGATATATATAAAGTCCATCTCCGTGTAGTACAATTAGAAACAGGTTATGACAGTAGTACATTAAAACTAGTTATAGATAAGCTACAAGATTATGGAATTATTAAACATAAAGACTATCTTTGGTTTAAATTATTAAAAGAAGACTTTGCAGGATTGAAGTATTCAGGCTCAACAAATGAAAATGCAATAGAAAAGTATAATGACGAAATACCCAATGAAATAAAGGATTTTTTTACTATTGATACTAGTATAGATACTACTATGCATAGTACATATAAATCAGAAATAAGAAATAAGAAATCAAAAATAATAAATAAGGAACAAGAAATCAAGATTTTTGGTGAATTTGAAAATGTAAAATTGACTGATGAAGAGTATCAAAAACTTATAGAAAGATTAGGAGAAAATAATACAAAAATAATGATTGAGGAATTATCTACTGGAATTGCATCAAAAGGATATAAATATAAATCACACTATGCAACAATATTATCATGGTCACGAATGCGTGTCACAAAACACCAAGAACGTAACCAACCTAAACAACGAACAATTGCATGATATATACACTACACTTGTCTAACGGGAGTAAAGTGCCTGTAAATGAAACAGAACTACAAAAATTCAAAGACAACGTATCGTCTAACTTTATAGAACTTACAGCTGGTATTATCAATCCATCTTTTGTGGTGTCGATAATACTAGATACAGAATTGTCTATGATTGAAAATAAAAAGAAAATGTCTTTATTAGAAACAAAGAACTTCACAGATAATGAAATAAAATTTTTGAAAGAAAATGTAGGTGACATAGATCCATATACAGTGAAAAGAATTGACTCGATTATTAACAGAAACTTAATTATAAAATAATATGAAAAAAGATAATGACGAGAATGTAGGAGCAGAGCCATCAAAAGAAATGCTACGCAATTTTTTGAATGACATAAAAAGATACAAAAAGTTTGATGACTTCCTATTATCAGTAAAAGCAATGGGAAATGACAATGGTAGATTATTTGTAATTGAATATCCATTAGGAGATATTGAGAAGTACGAAAATTCTTATGTTAAAAAATATGCTACAGGTTCATTAAACGATAGTTTTGTTTTTGCAGATAAAGCAAAGAGATATAAACAAACTGAAAGTGGTAAAAAAATATCGACAACATTTATTCCAAGAACATTTTTTTCATACTTACTAAACACAATGAAAGGTGAATAATATAGTTATGGAAAATAAAAAAGTAAAAAATAATTTATTAAAACTATATCGCTTATTGAAAGATAAAGACTCAATAAAAGATGAATTAAAACTGTTACTTGACACAATTAATATACTGTATCACAAGTAAAAGTTATCCACAGTTTTGTTTAAAATGTACTTGCATAAATAATTGTAGTATATATACTGTATATATAGAGAAGATAACCAATCTCTTTTAAATGTATGTCAGATTATATTATTGACCAGCAAAACGTATTCGATGATAGTGACTTTCTATACGAGGAGTATTTAAAAACTCAAGGTGGAGTAAATGTATCAGATTGGAAATCAACATTTAAAACACATGCAGATTTCTGTTATGCTTTACACCATACAAAAAACCCATTGCACGAAACAGCAAAAACAATTAAAAGGAATAAGGATAGAAACTTTAATTTCAACAACACACATATTGACTTAGGACAACAATCAAACATAGAAAACTATTATTCAAATGTATCAATTAATGAAAACTAATATGATTAAAGACACTGAAACAATAATCGAAAATAACTTGGAACTACTACAAGATATACATGCACAAAACTATAATGGCACAAACGATGCCATGCTAGATAATTTTGAAACTTGGATATCAGGTTTCGGGTATGACGAGTTAGAATTATTAGTATCAAAAATACCTAATTGGTTAGATGACAGTATTCTTGATACAATAGATGAAATTAAAGATAGAGAAAATGAAGCACCATTACAAAAACTTAAACGATTAACAAACTATGATTAATTTATACAAAGCATTAGCAAACTTCCAACAAGAAGTACCAGTTATTCACAAAGGAACGTCAGGGTATGGATATTCTTACGCCGACTTACCTGCAATTTTTGAAACTATCAATCCACTACTTAAAAAACATGGTTTAGGGTTTTACCAATCAGTAAACGGAACAAAAATTGATACAACAGTGTTCCATATTGAAAGTGGTGAACAAATTACAAGTAGTACAGATATTCCACAAAATGTAGAATTAGCAAAAATGAACCAGTTTCAAGTGCTTGGATCTGCTATTACTTACATTAGACGTTACGCACTATCTGCTATGCTAGGATTAGTAACAGATAAAGATACAGACGCTAGTGGCGAACAAGTAAAACAAGATACGAAACCAACAGTAAAAACAGTAGCAGGACAAACAGGTGGGGATGTCCCTTTTTAACAATTAATTAATAATTTTATGAAAACAAAGACAATTTTAGACGTAACAAAAGATGAAATAATGATTAAATTTGATAAGTTTATACAAGATTTAGGTATTCCAGGCTCATTAATTGGATATTATGATTTATATAGTGCTTTATATACAGAGTACGAGAAAGGTCAAGCAAAAATATTACAAGAAAACAATTAACTAATAATTTATGAAAATATCACTAGAGAAGGTTGGTATATATCTTACTCCAGAAAATTATGCAGATAAAATGTATATTGCTAGATTTATAAAAGAAGAAAATAATAAATTTGGAAACATTGAAGCTAGTTACATAAGTGAAACTTGGCGCGGTGGTAATGGACATATTAACCCTGACAACCTTGTAGAAAATGAGGATGATTTAAATGATAATTCAATTACAATAAACGAGATAAGCGGATTAACAATTTTACCAACAAAAATATAATTAACAATTAACTAACAATAACTATGTCACAACAATCAATCAAGAATTTTTCAATCTTTAAAAACAAAAACAAGAAACAAGAAACACACCCAGATTATACAATTAGTGCAAAGGTGCAAAAAGACAATGTAGACGAGTATAAAGAAATTGGGGCAGTTTATTTAAAAGAAACAAAAACAGGTGAAAAATTCTTTTCATGTTCTCTATCAAAACCACGTGAAGTAGCTGGAGTAAACTTCTCAGGGTATGTAGTAGTAGATGAAGAGCGTTTTGAAAAAATGAGTAAGGTATACGAAGACTATTTAATCCAACAACGTAACCCTGGATATCCAACAGAAACAACTCAAGGACTAGATATTGATGAAATGGAACGAATTTTCAAAGGTGAAGTATCTCCAGAAAATAAAGTAGTTATAACTCCTGAAATGTTAGATGTATCACCTGATGATATAAATTTTTAACAACTAATAAAAATAAATATGATTAAAGCATACAGACATGGAGAACAACTCCTAAAAGTAATTGATTCAATTCCTGAATCAGTGGAAAAATTAAAAACA
>ERZ869921.845-NODE-845-length-15103-cov-4.970827_pt1 | contig 15103 bp, 34 predicted proteins | sample MGYA00579310_ERZ869921 | MGnify/ENA primary metagenome ERZ869921 (study PRJEB32216, sample SAMN09231816) | wastewater metagenome | place: USA: Maryland | collected 2016-06-21 | study: EMG produced TPA metagenomics assembly of the PRJNA472060 data set (Reclaimed...
GGGGAAGAAATAGAATGTTAGCAATTAATGGACCTATGCAGGGTAAGTATTATCGCACCTCAGAGATTACTAATACAGTGATTGATCATGTAAGGAATGTATATAATATTTTTGAACTAACTTACTACCGCACCAAAAATGGGTGGGCATTTCATTCATGGAAGAAGGTATATTAATATGATTGCATACGATAGTTCTAAGAAGCCTGAAGTTAGATTCAATGCTCATCCTGGCGGAGTCTTTTGGGTTGAGTGCGAGGTTTGTTTATATGATGGTGAGTGGGAGCCTAATGTTACCAAAGACTACGCATTACGTATGCTAAAAGAACATAATCATTACCCTGAACTTATGAACGAACGTATTGAGATGATTAAGAAGGCATATAAATGAGTACTCGTAAATGTAAAAATAAAGGATGCAATAATACATTTGATGCTGTTACAATGGGTGCTAAGTCATGTTTAGAATGTCTTAATAAAAATACTCCCAAAATAGAAATTAAATCAATGCATCTTTGGCAGTCTAAGATACTCAATGCAGTTGCTTGGATTATTGGTATAAGAGGCGAAGATGCTTGGATTATTACTATCAGTAAAGATTTAGTAAAAGAAAAAGGTATGAAATGAAATGCCTTTGGTGTGACTCCATTGCCACTTATTGGAGTGAGTCAGAGATGGCAGACGGTAAGGAATATGCCTGTGAGGATCATGTTCCAAATAACCAATGGCAGCCATTAATAAAACCATTAACACTTGAACAAGAGATTCTTGAATTAACTAAACAATGGATGGACTATGTATCACAGGATCATCATAAAGACCGTGATTGCCATTGGTATGTAACCAAGGTATACTCATATGGGGAGGAACCATATTATGAAGCGCACCATGCAGGATATATATTGGACAGTTGGACTAGCCCTAGATGTGGCACAGAAGAGATGGCCCTTACTCTTTTGCGTGATAAGTTAAAGAAAGCATTTATATAGTGCAAACCTTCTTACCATTTTCGGATTACGAACAAGTCGCTGAAACCCTGGACAATAAACGCCTTAATAAACAAATCCTAGAAGGTTATCAAATACTTAAAGTATTATCTGGTGCTTCAGAGTCTGGGGCATGGAAAAATCATCCAGCAGTACTGACGTGTAAGAACTCTGAGCATTACTTAGATGAGTATGTTAACTATATGGTTATTGAGGCTGCATACCGTGGAATTAAAACGGATAAAAATGTGTCAAACCTTAAAGACTTAAAGGCTAGTTTTAGTAAGCGTTGGGGCAATGCTAAACCAATCTGGTCTAAGCCAGAGCACATTGATCGTGTTCTTACTACCCATAAGGTTAATCTATATCGTAAAGATGCTGAGGCTTATGCTCAGTTTTATACCGCAAAAGTTAGTGAATTTAATAAGCCTTGCTGCGATAAATGTTTATACTATTGGGCAACACACATTAAAGATAAGGAGAAAAAATGATTAATGTATTATTGCTTATCCCCGCTTTTATTTTAGGATATGTTGCATGTTATTTTGTAATGACATACAAGGTTGACTAATGAAAGAGCCTAAGATTATGAGTATGGACTGGCGTGGACTTGGATATTGGCCTGTCTGGAAAGATGGCAGAATTGTATGGGAAAAAGATGACAAGTGATGAGTTTCATAGGATTGAGATAATGCATCCTGTACTTGCTGGCAAAATGAGAAAAGGTATTATTAAAGAAATTCAAGCCTTTGCGTCTGAATATGGACATTCTGTTGGTGGCAGAGATGTTATAATTGTTGAACAACTAATTGATTTTCTAGACATTGGGGAAAAAAATTAATGCACACCTATGAATTTATTTGTGATTCCTGCGGTACTAAGATTAATATGGAAATACATAAAGAGTTAGACTATAACCTTCATTGTCCATGTGGGCTAAAGATGACGCTAGTGTTTTATTTAAAAAGTCCAGATAACAGAGCAGGTTCTTAAAAATAATGTGTGATCCACAAACGCCTTCAGGATGGGATATAGGTGGATTACCAAAGTCTATTAGTCCTATTACAAATACAGTAGATGATGCTGTAGATAAAGTTTTAGATATTAGCATCTTATAACTTTACAAAACGCCTTAGATTGGGTATACTTATACTATGGAAAAAACATTAGAGATGCATTTTAGAGAACTACGAGAGCAAATAGCAAAAGAAATTGAGGCTATTGAAATTAAAGATAGTATTGAAAATGCTGTTGGTATGAGATCGCTTGCTGCTAAGGTTGCAAGAGGATAAAATATTTAAGCAGCAGTAGCCAAGTTGGTTAAGGCACCGAACTCATAATTCGGCTATCGTAGGTTCAAGTCCTACCTGCTGTACGCCTCTGTAGTTCAGTGGATAGAACACAGGACTTCTAAGCCTGGTGTCGCAAGTTCAATTCTTGCCAGAGGTACGATCTGGTATTATAGAAGTATGTTTTGTGACTACTGTGGTGGCAGATTAGTTAACGGCGATTGTAACAATTGCTTTAGTAACTCTAGTGCCCTGAGAGATTTTGAGGATGAAGATGACTAACTGGACAGAAGAATTAACAGAGAAACAAAAAGAAGAAGTTTGGGACTTTATTGTTTTTACTGTAAAAGAAATAAGAGATCAGATAGCAGTTGATATTGAAGGAACATCTCAACTCTGGAAAGCAAAAGGTCTAAATAAGTCTCGTAGAACACAAAAAGCATTTGAGATTTCTGCTGCAATTGCTAGAGGGCAGAACGAAATTTAATATGGGATATCTTGAAGAAGGCATTAAATCTGTTCTTTTTAAAATAGGAAAAGAACTAAGGATTCATGAACTAGATGATTCAAACGCTATCATTGAAATAAATTATGATAAGTATACTGTTGAAATTATGGAATTATTTAAAAAGTATTTGGAGGAAAGATAATCATGGCTCATACTAAAAAAGAAACAATTTCTATTGGATGGTGCGATAATGGAATGGTTGAAGGAAGATTTGCTGATGGGCTTATCAATACAATCATGACCTGTGATAAAGAAAATATAAAGTTTGTAAATAAAATTCGTGTTAATGGAAATCAAATTGGAAGACAAAGACAAGTATTGTTTGATAAGTGGGCTGATGACATTAAAACCGATTGGCTTTTATGGGTAGACTCAGACATTGTATTAACTCCATCAGTTTTTAAAATGATTTGGGAAGCAGCAGATAAAGTTGCTAAGCCAGTTGTTACTGGAGTTTATTTTGTTTCTAAAGAAAATGAACAGTCCTTGATGCAGCCATTTCCAGCAATATTTAATCAGGGAAGCACTGAGCATGAATTAATAATCATTCATCCACTGCCAGAAAGTCAGGTTATAAAAGTTGATTCTGCTGGGTTTGGTCTAACACTTATGCACAAATCAATCATTGATCCAATTAGGTCAATTGAGGCAGACTATTCTTTGTTTGCAGAAAAAGAAGGTATTGGCAATAAATATATTAGTGAAGACATTGTATTTTTCCGTAAATTAAAAAAGGCTGGAATACCTCTCCATGCCCATACTGGTGCAACAGTTCAACATCTAAAAACATTTTCATTTGACAAAAACTATTACAATTTATATTGGAATGGATTACAAAAAGAATTATTTACTAAGGGGTAGATCATTGGCTAATATAGTTTTTCTTGGTAACTTTGAGGTATCTTATAGTAGTGAGAATCATCATGCTAAGTCTTTGGAGTCTCTTGGACATACCGTTGAAAAATTGCAGGAAAAGAAAGCAACAAGCGAACAAATATTAAAACACGCATTACGATCAAACCTTTTTATCTGGGTTCATACACATAAATGGAATACTCCAGGGTCAATGCCAATGGATGAAGTATTGATAAAATTAAAAAATGCTAGTATTCCAACAATGACTTACCATCTTGATTTATGGTTTGGCATTGAGCGTCAAAAAGATTTAGAAAATGATAACTTTTATAAAACAATTGGTCACTTCTTTACAGTTGATAAATTAATGGCTGATTGGTTTAATGAGAATACAGAAGTAAAAGGACATTTTATTCCTGCTGGAGTATACGACAAAGAGTGTTATGTCCATTCAGACTATGATAAATATAATTTTGAACATGATGTTATTTTTGTTGGCAGCAAGGGCTATCATCATGAGTACAAGTATCGTCCAGAACTAATAGATTTTTTAAGAAAAACATACGGTAAAAGATTCCTTCATGTTGGTGGAGATGGAGATACTGGAACTGTTCGTGGAGATGCATTAAATCGTATTTACGCAAAAAGCAAGGTAGCAATTGGAGATAGTCTTAACATTAACTTTAACTATCCTTATTACACTAGCGATAGATTATTTGAAAGCACTGGTCGTGGTGGATTTACCATTTACCCTCGCATTAAAGGACTTGAAGATTATTTTGAAGATGGAAAAGAAATTGTTTTTTATGAGCATGGAAACTTTAACGACTTAAAAGAAAAAATAGATCAATTCTTATTTGATGGTGTTACAAGAGAAAACATTAGATTTGCTGGACATGAAAGAACAAAAAAAGAACATACATATCTGCATAGGTGGGAAAGTATTATAAAAGAACTTAATGTATAAAAATAAATTATTTTTCTATAATAATCATTAAGTCGTCGTATCTTCCTAAATGTCTAAGATCAACTACTTTATAGTTAAAACCAGAAAGATGTTTTTTAAGATCATCTAAGTCCTCGTCTGATGCAATGTCTTCAATAAAATATTTTCCACCAACTGATAACTTATTGAAATAAATGTTAAAAGTTTTAATTTGAAAATCAGATGTGTGAACTCCATCATCTATAATATAATCAAACATTCCATCTTTAAAAATTTCAGATTTTTCTTTTACAGTTGAATCAATGGTAAATATTTTATATGGTAGAACAGATACTGATTCTGGCAATATTCCATTAAATTCAAAATAAGGGTCTATTCCGTATATCTCAGCATCATCAAACCACTCATCCCAAAGAATTAATGATCCTCCATTATGAATTCCAATTTCCAATAAATTAACTTTATTTTTTTTGTTTAATTCTTTATTGTATATCTCAATATAGTTATGACAGGTGCCCTTATCTGTTGGCCTTCCCATTTTTTCAAATATTTCCATTAATGTCATTTTATTTAAATTCCTTTATTTTTATTACATCGCTTTCAAATTTATTATTTTTATAAAAAATATAATTTTCTTTATCTTGAGATTGTGTTGACCATCCACGCAAATATGTTGCATCAACTTCTGTTTTATTGTTATCTGGATGTATGTGCTCCCAGATTACATCATTAAAATAATTAATATTATTTATTGCAGTTCCAAGATCTAACCAAAATTTGTCAATATATGAATGTTTTAATTCTGTTGGTGCCATATATCCAAGAATTTTTATTATTTCAGAACTTAAAACTGCACATGTTGGCAATTCTTCTTTTTTATACATGTCATTGCCATATGAAATACCAACCTTTTCTTTTAACGGATCAACTAAGATTTTATCCCAGGCATCGGTTTGTAGTAGGTGATCATCCCCAATAAAGGCAATAAATTTATAGTCATTACAATACTTGCCTGATACAATGTTTAATTTTTCATTTAACATTAAAGGTTCTAATATTTCATAGATAACTCCATCAAACCTAGGATAGTTAGACTCATCATCGGTATCTAATACAAAACATATATCACTAATTTTAGAATTTTTAAAAAAATACTCTAAAAACTTTTCTTGATTTTTAGGTCTTCCTCTGGATGGCACTATAACCAGCATTTCATTCATTTAACTATTCTAGCATAAACTTTACCATGCTATAATATTATAAGACTAAATGGGGAGAACAATGAATATATTAATTACTGGGGTTGCTGGGCTTTTAGGTAGCAATCTTGCAAGAAGTCTTTCATCACATAATATTATTGGAATTGATAGTTTAGTTGGTGGATATGTAGATAACATACCTTCGGAAATTACTTTTATTAAAAAAGATTGTAATGACTTAACTAAAGAAGATTTTAAAGATATTGAGGTTGTAGTTCATGCAGCATGTACTGCACATGAAGGTCTTTCTGTGTTTTCCCCTAAATTTATTACAGACAATACATATGGAAACTCTTTGAACGTGTTAAGTTGTGCAATTCAGGCAGGTGTAAAAAAGTTTATATTTACATCAAGCATGGCTAGATATGGAACACAAGATGCCTTGCCATTTACAGAAAACATGACTCCAAAACCACAGGATCCATATGGTATTGCAAAGCATGCTTTTGAATTAACACTACAGAATCTTTCAAAAACTCACGGTATGGAATTTGTTGTTCTTGTGCCACACAATGTTGTTGGTCATGGACAGAACTATACAGACCCTTTTAGAAACGTTGCTGGAATTATGATTAATAGAATGCTTCAAGGTAAGCAGCCAATTATTTATGGAGATGGCAATCAAAAAAGATGTTTCTCTGATATAAGAGACATAATTGATCCATTTCACAAAGTTATTTTTTCTGATGTAGCCAATGGAGAAATAATTAATATTGGTCCAGACAATAATTTTATAACAATTAATGAGTTAGCAAAAGAAATAGCCTCTATTATTGGTTTTGACTTAGATCCAATTTACTTAGATGCAAGACCTTCTGAAGTAAGATTAGCACACTGTTCTGCTGATAAAGCAAGAGAGTTACTTGACTACTCAACACGCTATGAACTAAGGGAAATTTTATCAAACATGATAGATTGGGTTAAACTAAGAGGAACTGGACCATTTAATTTTAATTTACCAGTTGAAATTCAAAATAGTTTAACTCCAAAGACTTGGATAAACCAGGACATATTTAACAAATGAAATATGTAGTTGGTCTTCCATACAGAGTAAAATCTTTTAGAGATGAATTAATGTCAACATGCAAATTGGAAAATGTTTTTGAAATTGACAATACAGAAAACAATATAGGATTTGCTGCTAGCCATAATCTTGGTATACAAAAAATGTATGAAGAAAATGCTGACTGGTATATAGTTATGAGTGCTGCTGTTCGTTTTGGTGAACCTGGTGGCTTGGACTTTATTGAAATACTTAAAAATACAGAACATGTTATTATTGAAGCACTTGGTGTTTTTGGTTGGCACTTTATTGCTTTTCATAAAACATTAATTGATAAGGTTGGTCTTTGGGATACAAACTTTACACCATACGGCTATGAAGATTTTGATTACAGCATGAGAATTCAAAGAGCATTTCTTTTAGATTATGATGATCATTGGAAAAAAATAAAAGAAAACAAAACAATGTGGGAAAAGGTTAAGATTAATATTAAAGATACCATAATGGCACATAGTCTTAAACTTGGTGGAGTTGAACCAAATATGGGCATAACAAGAGAGTATTATAATAAAAAGTGGGGAAGATACCCATCAACCAACGAAGACCCTTACAATTCTTTCTTTTATCCATTTAACAATGAAGCAAATGGTTTGGGCTATTTCACAAATGAATATTATGAAAAATGGATAGAAGAAGAATCAAAAAAAGAAAAAGTTTTTTTCTCTGAAATTTTTATTAAGTGTAAATGTGGCAACTTTTTTAAAGCAACATCTATCAATGATTCATTATTGGTTGATACATGTAGTGCTTGCGACCCAAATGAATTTATGCAGGATGGAACAAAAATATGAGCAACATAGTTGCTTTTTTATATTCTCATGATGGAGAGTCTTATTCCGATGATAAGTGGGATTATGGACTATTGAAAGAAATTTTTAAAAAAAATAAAGTTAAACAAATTAGAACAATGACAATACCAGAAACAGATAGAGCATTTGTTGTTATTCCTGGACCCCAAAGCATTGGACATGAAAAGACAATTTCTGATGAACTAAGTAAGATATCAAGGGTTGTTCTATTTGTTACTGGTGATGAGGGGGCTGGTTTTGATATTGATCAAATTCAACATAACAATATTGATGTTTGGATTCAATACCCACACAAAAAACATGAAAAATATAATAAATTGGCTTTAGGTGTGCCACAACATTTAAATAAAAACTTGCCAGAATATCAAGATAAAGTATATGATTCTTTTTTTGCTGGACAAATAACTCATTCAAGAAGGCAAGAACTTGCGAAGGTAATGCCAAATATTCCGAATTCATTTTATGAGCCTACAAAAGGGTTTGCACAAGGACTAAAGCCTAAAAACTATTATGACAAAATGTTTATAAGTAGAATTGTGCCATGTCCTAGTGGCGCAGAAGTTATAGATTCTTTTAGATTTTATGAAGCAATTGAAATGCTTTGTCTACCTATTGGAGATGAAGTTGACTCTAAGGATAATAAAACAAACTTTTATAATTTTTTATTTGGAGTTAATTTTCCAGTAACAACAGTTGACAATTGGAATAGAATTAAAAAAATAATGCCAGGACTACTTAATGAATATCCATACAATATGCACCAAGTTGTTTGTTGGTGGATTAAATATAAAAGAGATTTATCTATTAAGATTATGAGGCAAGTTAATGCAAATTAGTGATGTAACTATTGTTATTCCAACATCATATATACCAAGCCATCCAAGCACAAAGGTAATAGAAGAAACTATTAAAAATACAAGGTTTCATTTTCCTGATAATGAAATTATTTTACAGATAGATGGAATGAGACAAGAACAGATAATGTATGAAAAAGAATACATTGAATATAAAAACAAGGTATTGTGGAAGTGTTTGCATGAATGGGAAAATGTTTTACCAATCATATTTGATAAACATAGTCATCAAAGTACAATGATGAAAAAAACAATTGATCTTGTAGAAACATCTTTAATTCTATACATAGAAGGAGATCTTCCATTAAGAATTGATAGAAGTATTGAATGGCAAAAATGTTTTGATATGTTAGGAAATGATGAAGCATATACAATTAGGTTTTATCTTAGAGAAGAAATTCCTGAAGAACATATGCATATGATGTGTGGGGAATATAATGGATTTATGAAAACAGTTCAATGGAGTCAAAATCCTCATTTAAGTTTAACTAATTATTATAGAAATGTTATCTTGCCTAATATTAAAGATAGAAATTATATTGAAGATGAGTTTTATGGAAAAGCACAAACTGAATGCGAATACCTCCCTGGCGAAAATATTATAAAAGAAGAACCATATGTTTTTAAAATTAGAAATTGGGAAGCCCACAAAATGTTTATATATTATCCAGATAATGGAATTAATATGAGCAGAGTTATACATTTAGATGGTCGTCAAAGTACACAAAAATTTACTAACGATGATAATCATTGGTCATGGACAAGTATTGAAGATGCAAAAAAAATAATAAAAGAGTCAGATTTCTTTAAACAAGATAAGAACATAATATGAGAATTGGAATAATTGCTAGATCTGATAACACTGGTCTTGGAAATCAAACCAAAGAACTTGTTGATATGCTAAAACCAAGTAAAATATTATTAATAGACTCAACACCTTTTAATCAAAACCCTCAACATCCAGAATGGTATAACGAATACAGTTGTATTAGGACAACTGGGTTTCCAACACTACAACAAATAAAATTATTTTTAAAAGAGGTTGATATTGTTATTAGTTGTGAAACATTTTATGATCAAAACTTTGTAAGATATGCTAAAAAATATGGAGTAAAAACAATCCTACAGTATAACTATGAACTCTTTGGCAATCTTGCATCACCAAACCTTCCTCTACCAGACATCCTTTTATCTCCAAGTGTTTGGCATATTGATCACGTTAAAAAACTTTTTGAAAAACAATCAAAAATAATTCATTTACCACCACCAACAAATCCACTAACTTTTTCAGGGGCTAAAGAAATAAATATGTCTAAAGATCATAATAGGATACTTCATATTGCTGGTAAAAAAGCAGCAAAAGACAGAAATGGCACGGAGACTGTGCTTGAAATGCTTAAATATTCTAAGGCAGACTATGAGTTGGTCATAAGAAGCCAAAGTGAAATAGAAACAAAAGTTAAAGATTCAAGGCTTACGATTGAAATAGGGAACCCAGATAATAGGGAGGATATGTATAGTGGGTTTGATGCTATGGTGCTTCCTAGACGCTATGCAGGCCTTTGTTTGCCTATGAATGAGGCTCTTATGAGTGCCCTGCCAGTTTTCATGACCAACATATCTCCAAATGATTATATCTTGCCAAAAGAATGGTTGGTTGAGTCATCATTAATTAGTTTGTTTAGAACAAAAGTTAGAATTGAGTTATTTGAAGCAAACAAAGAAATATTAGCAAAACAAATTGATGAGTATGTAAACAATAAAAATAAAAATAAATATAAGGAAAAAGCCTATCAAATAGGTAACGATAACTTTAGTCCAGAAAACCTTCTTGACAAATATCTAGAAATTATTTCTCATATTTAGTTTTTGTTGTAAATTGTTTCTTAAGTATACTATTTAATATTAAATCAAATGATGTATCTGCACTAGAAAGATATATGTGATCTTCTTTTTTTAAGTTATATGATTTTAAAACCAAAGGACCTTTTGTATAAACTTTAACATCCTCAATCTGCTCTCCTCCAACATTAAATAGATTTCCATAAATAGATCTCCATAAAAATTGGTCTTGATATTTTAATACTTCTTTTAGTTTTTCTTTTTCCATTATCATTGGAACATGGAGTTCATAGTCTAAAGCATCCTCAATACCTAAAGAAACAACCTTTTTATATGTTGCCGACAGTTTTCTTGTATATCCAGAATTTGAGTTTATTTTTTGATATAGGTTTATTTTTTCTAAAAGCGATCCACCATGATAAGTATTTATGCTATCTATCTTCTTGACAATATAAAAATCGTCGTTCATCAAAATAAATGATTCTGATATATCGCTTGACTCTGTAATACTTTTTAAATTATAAAATGCATTTTTATATTTTGTTAATGTTTGATCAACCTTTATATAGTTTCCAACATACCAACCTGGTCTTCCACCAACAACCCAAATATTTGCTTCAGGGAAACTAGCATTAACAGATCTAATTGAGTATCTCAACTCTTCATTATCTCCGTCTTTACATATATATACAAAGTCCATATTTCTCCGTTATAAAAATTAAGAAAGGCGAACCTATATTAAATAAATTCGCCCCTCTTAATTATTTTAAACTACTTTTTTGGAGCAGCCTTTTTAGCAGCAGACTTCTTCTTTGCTGGAGCCTTCTTAGCAGGTACAATCTTGCTAAGTGCATCTGAGACAGCACCAGTATCTGGCAGTACGCCAAATGCCTTGTCATTAGGATTAAGTGCTCTCAATGCAACAGGTGCCAGTGCAGCAACAAGTGCAGCCCATAGATCCTTTGGATCTGTTACGCCAGCCATGTAGAGTGCAATCACTGAACCAAGAACTGATCGTCCATATGATGCTAGCATTGCTTTGTTTTTTTCATTTAGTATGTTATTCATTATTCCTCCTAGGATATAATTCGTGTTATTGTTGTAAAGCCAATCCATAGACCAATAATTCCTGCGACTCCCGCAAAAACTGGTGGTGCTGGAACTGGCAATTTGAATGCTGCGAACACGACACCGCACCCAAAACCTGTTAGTATAGAAAATAGTATTTCTTTCATTGTTTAACCTTTGATTTCTGCATCTGGAAGCAATGCCATAAGTTTTTCTGAGTAATTATTTAGTCCTTTGCCACTGAGTTCTTTAGAAACTTCCTTGATTACTTTTTGAGATGTTTCTATATATTCAAATGCCCAATCTCTAGAATCAGATAAAAACTTTATAAAATTTTCTTTATGGATATCTTCTCCAGAATTATTGTCATTTAGTTTTGTTTTTAATAATAACTCTTCAAGTGCAGAGTTTTTTAAGTATAACTCTGCTAATAAAAATTGTGTTTTTTTAAGTTTAGATAATACAGATAGGTAGGCTATTGCAAAGGACAAAACCAGGGTACCTAAAAATATCAAAAGCATAGTTTCCATACTATCTATTGTACTATACCAATCTCTGTATTAAAAGTCATCATCTTCAATATCAAATACGTCTAAATCAGCCAGTTTGCTAAGGTTTGAGGCAAAAAATAAACTAAGTGCAACAAGCATAGATATTCCAGCCACTATCAAGACTACTATTCCTTTTTTCATTTTATTGCCTCTCTTGTTACTAACACTACTGCTCCATTACTTTCTAATGCATTTTTTAATTTTACTACATACTGGAGTGCTGCTATTTTTTCATCATGTACCATATTTAAAAACTTATATTCGTCTAACTTAATAGTTAAGAAATGATCATTATCTATTATGTCAACGCTAAAGTTTTTAGGTACTTGTATTGAATGAACTGCTCTACGCATCTCGTTTGTATACATATTATTCCATTGTCAGAGACTGCCAAGTATTTGACCAGTCTTGTTTAGATTTATGTTTATTAAACTCTCTTGAAATTTCTCCAGTTTCAAGATAAACACCTCCCCAAACTCCCCACTCTTTTCCAGATACTCCGTTAGCAAAACATGTTTTTTTAACGGGGCACTGTCTACAAAGTGCATCAACATTTTGCCTAATTCCTTCTTCATCTTCATACCTATCAAAGTATAAATTTGTTTCAAGACCTAAGCAAGCAGCCTCATCTTTCCATAAATGCTGCTTCAAGATTACTCCCTATACTTATTTGGAATATCCCAGCCATTACGACCTGGCTTATATATCTTGTGTAAGTACCACTTGTCTTTTACTCTAATTCCATTTACCGATGTTTTTGCCATGTCTGATTCTTTTAAATCAACAACATCCCAGCCATCCCAAATAAGATTATTGTTTTTGTTTACAATTTTATCCATTGTATTTAAACTTCTAATAATCATTTTTGCTCCCCTAATCCGACATCATAATGATATCTATTGCTATCTTCTAAAGTCCACTTTGGACTATCTTCAACGTCCCACTGACGCTCATTGATTAATCTATCAATTACCATTTTTCCATATTTAGTTGTAAATGAAGGCTCAAACAATAATACTCTATTGTTAGGTTGTACAGCAAAGTTTCCATCATCTCTTACAATAACATGACCACACTTGTGTTGTCCAGGAGTTTCTGAATATCCATGATCAAGAATATTAGACTCAGGATTGTGCCAATCCAGGGTAAACAAATACTTTCCATTAATCTTTGTTTTAGTACGATCAATGTATGACATCTTCATGTTTGCAAGATTGGCAAATTTTGTTACTGAAACATAAGGACTAAAAGAATTCCATAAAACTAAATTATGAATATCTTCTTCAGGAACTCCTGGTTTTGTACAGAAAGCATTAATGGGCATTCTCCACCAGATGCCACCGTCTTCCATTAAAAAATGAAATAGTGGACTTCTGTTTTGAATAGTTGAAACTCCAAATATTACACAAGGAAAATATTTATCATGACTATCTTCTTGATTACGTAAAAAGTTTCCTCTAACGTAACACTCAATAGGCGGAATGTTTGCATTAAGTTCTGGCATATTAGTACCTGAATATCCCCACTTCAATATTTTTTGATTCAGCACTAGAAACTAATCTAGACTTTGATTCATTTGGTTTACTTAAAAAAGCAAAATAGTTTACTTGATCCATATTTGTATCAAGCCATGAAGGTGCCGTATTATAAAACTTAATTTTTTTCCCTCTAGCCTTCATGCCACGCTCTGATAAATTAGAAAACTCTGAAACAAAGTTATTAATTTTTGCTGGACCAACAGAATAAATAATAAACTCTTTATCATCTTGTTTCATTCCAGACAAAGCAACACTCATGGCACGAAGAAATACACTGTAGTCATTAAACTCAGATGTCCCCTGTACTGCCACTATCATCTTATTGCATTCCTTTTCTTAAATCATCTAAGATGTCCATCATCTTTGTTAATTCTTTCTTTGACATATTGTGTATATCTAGTGGTTTAATAGTGCTTTCATCTACCCTGCCGTTGATGGCATTAGCAGTATAAAAAACATTATCTACCGTCCAATATGCTTTGCCTTCAGTGATAACAACCTTTAGCATATTTTTTTGAATATGCTTTTGCGACTGTCTAATCATTTTTGGCTTCTCAAACATTTCTTTTGGTATAACATCTTTAACCATTTCATATATATGGCTTTGCCTATATACTATTTTTTTAAAAATCTTAATACTTTTTTTGTTTGATATCTTAATTATAGACCATGTAACAATAGTTGTCAACACAACAACCAATAAGTATTTCATGTGTTCCTAATTATTAAGATTTTTCTTTTTTGTCAACAACTGTTTTTGTTGCTTGAGTTGTTGGTGCATAAAGAGAAATAAGTTTATTTAACTTAATCTGTAACTGAAGAACCTGAAACTCTAGATCTGACGACTTTTGCTTATAGAAATTAACTAATTGCTTAACTTCTTCTATTGTTAAATCTTCCACTGTCCCCTACCCCTTTCTGAAACTAAATGCGCTTCCTACCCATGCTTTTTCTGCTTTATTTTTTTCTCTGTTAACTATTGCACGACTCCATGAGAACCCTGCGTCACCACCCCAAGCATCCCACATAATTCTTCCATTAGATGGATTGCTTGTGTTATAAAAGTCTTTTCCTTTTTTATCTACTTCATGACGTGAAAAAAAAGAGTACATTCTTTTAACGGTATCAAGAGACATAGATGCGCCATTTACTATGTCTGTAGCCCTTCCCCAACCAACAGGAGTTCCAGCACCAGTAGCCTTGCCTTCTTCTTTCCATCTTAAGGCACGACGTGCTGCAGCCTTCATACCACTATTTGGAGAATATGTTTCAGCCATTACTTATCCTTCTTCTTATGCTTTACAGTATAGTCATCAAGAATGGCTTTAATTGTTCCATTTTTATTCATGCGAACAATTTTTCCATTTTTAATCTGAGTTGCATTAAAAGAGCCTGCTTTTTTCTTTGGCATTACTTTGTAAACCCTCTTGGATCAAGCATGCTTCCATCCCAAATTGTCTTAGTTGTTTTTGTTTCAGACTTGTATGTACCACCACGACGCTTATACTCAGCAACTACCCAGGCATTAGCATACGC
>ERZ869921.846-NODE-846-length-15101-cov-4.738203_pt1 | contig 15101 bp, 22 predicted proteins | sample MGYA00579310_ERZ869921 | MGnify/ENA primary metagenome ERZ869921 (study PRJEB32216, sample SAMN09231816) | wastewater metagenome | place: USA: Maryland | collected 2016-06-21 | study: EMG produced TPA metagenomics assembly of the PRJNA472060 data set (Reclaimed...
GTCTACTACCAGTGAAAAGAGTTATGGCGTAGCACAAATACACCTGCCAGACCATCCAAGCATCACAATCGAACAGGCAACAGACCCCGTTTTCTCGATAGGGTTCATGTGTCAAATGTTCGCACAAGGCAAAGCCAAGATGTGGATGGGTTACTCAAAGAAATATTAGCCTAAACAGGCATAGAAAAGCCCTCTTTCGGGGGTCTTTCTTTTTACTTATTGAGATGTGCGATCACCTTCTCTACTATTTCTTCTGTGATTCCAGTCTTGAATGATGTCTGAAAAAAGCTATCCTTCTGCCAAAGAAGCATATCTCCATCATCGTCAAGGATTGCGTATCTAAGATTCTGTCGTTCTTCGTGTGAGAATCTTCGATTCATGTACTGATATATTTCAGCACCCCTGATACCAGTGCAACATGATGGTGTTACATCAGTGAATGGAACAGCATTTCTGGCTTCTTCACGAGTTCGTTCACCCTTTCTCCATGACGAAGAAAGTACAACCTCACATCCAGTAGCTTCTATAATTCTGCGAACAAGAAGCGTAAGGTATGGATCTATCTGACTATCACCACGAGTATAGTGTTTGAGTGTTTCTTCTGAATTAAGAACACCGTCTATATCTAGGAAAAGTATTTTTTTCATTTTATTTCTTCTATCTTTTTACATACACGAATCCACTCGTTTAGTGTATCGGCCAAATTCTGTGCCTCTTGCCTATCTACTCTAAGTACAACCAATTTCTCTTTACAATATTCATATCTTGTTATGGTTGCATAATCTACATTTCCATCAAGCACAAAATGATTAACAGAACCCTTTGATTCGTCTACCTGAATTGTTATGTCGAGTTTTTTCATGCTGGTACTCCGTGTTTGGGTGTTCTATCGTGTGCAATAATAATTGCAACTATTATCGATACCACTGTTATAACAGTCCAAGTAAATATTTCGTGCCAGTTCATTTCTTTATTTTTTTATATTCTTCTAGAACCTTCACATAATGGTCATAAGCCTGTACAGTCACTTGTCTATCTCGCATTATTTGGTCAACATATTCATCGCCTTCTATCTTTCGCATATTCTCGATGAAGATTGCGCCCATTCCCCCACCCCAGATATTGCATCGTGTACATTGGATTCTAAGGAGTCGCAAGTCATACTTTAGGAACGCACCGAGTGTTGACTTAGGGATCATGTGACCCGTTTGACAGTTTGAACCTTGAAGATGTGATGCTCCGCAGGTATAGCAGGTGTGCTTGTATCTAGCCCTAATGATTCGTTTGCACTCGTCCCAGATCTGTCTCTGAATCTTAGAAATCGGGGCTTTCGATACCTTGTTTATCTTTGTTCTCACGTTCTTCAATTTCTTTCAATACTTTAGGGTCAAACTTTGCACAATAACGGCAAGGTACTTCTACTCTGACAAATTCATCGTTACCACCATCTTCGAAAGTTTCAACCACGCCTTCATTTTTGCAGTTATCGCAGAAACGATTGGGATTCCTAAAGCAACGCTTTTCATGCTTCTCAATCACGCTCTTGGTAGAACGCTTTTTGCAGAAGTCACACTTATATCGCTGTAGGGTTTTTACTGGTATCATTTAGAATAGCGATTGTCCAACCGCATCAACCCTGCTCTGTGCCAACTTGGCGTAGTCCTCTGATAGCTCAATACCGATAAAGTTTCTGTTTGTTTCCTTGCAAGCAACACATGTACTACCACTACCTGCAAAGCAGTCCAATATAAGCTCTCCCTCTTGGGTGCTGTGCGTAATCAATGTTTTAAGTAGTTCTATGCCCTTTTCGTGTGGGTGACTATCTTTATCGTGATGTATGTGTTGCATTTTGAGTACATTGGACACATCGTTTCTGTTGTACTTTGCCTTACCCTTTTCAAATACAAGACACAGCTCGTACTGGTTTCTGAAGCCGTAACCCATTCCAATATTGTTCTTTACGATTACGATCTGCATTCGTATATTGAACTTAGTTTTTTCTTGAACAAAGGTCTGAATCTTATTGGAAAACTTCCAATTGGTGAAAAGGTAGCAGACCCCCCCCTCTTTGAGTTTCTCGTAAAGAATTGGTATAACCTTATAGTTAATACTTTCGTCCTCATTGTTGGCAATTTCTTTGTTCATTCTGCCGTAACCAACACCATCACCATAAGGAGGATCTGTTATGACACAATCAACACTGTTGTCTGGTATCTTGCTAAGAACTTCCAAGCAGTCTCCGTTTACTATTTTGTTAATCAGATCTGTCATTATCGTGCTATTTTTTCTCCTTGACTCCACGCACCACATCCTGTACATTGGTATCGCTGACTGACTGAAACTCTGGTCGTAGCCAGTCCACGCTTTTGCAATTTATCAGCCCCACAATTAGGACATGAATGAGTTGTACCAAGAAGAAGGTTATAATTCGGATGAGTCGTCATGTAAGGAAGCATTTTCAAGTAGACTTTCTCCAGAAGCACTACATCCTGCTTATTGTAAGCGCACATCACATCCCAAGCCTTAGAATCGCCCTTCATGCACTTGAACCACAAGTCTTTTCCACCTGTCTGGAGCTTCCTGCCGATACCGAGGTAGTCTGCAAGGTCGTCAAGCTTGTTGCTATCAAACTTGAAATACCTTTTCGCAACCAGCTTCGTGTCAATAGTCTTGTAAGGGGTTGGTGGCGTGAGGCCGTGAGCAAGAAATCGAGCGTTCATCTTTTTGATGTCGAACGAATTTCCATTGTGAGCAATAAGCACCTCTGCCTCGTTAGCAAGATTCCATAGAGCCTTGACAACTTCCCTATCGTTCTCTTTGTCCTTCTTGTAGAGCGGGAAATCTCTCATCGAGACTACATGCACCTTATCTTCGCCAAGCCATTTATAGCCGAACGACATGATGTGCCAATGCTGATCTACTTCGAGAATGTTTCCTTCTTGATAGAGATTGAAATACCAACCCCTACTAGGCGATGTCTCGATGTCGAAACTCGCTATCTTACGCTTTACTTTTACCATTCATTTTTTCCTTTAGGAACTCGCTTGCTTGGATGTTGAAGAATACTGCCGATGCGTGATCTTCATCTGACTCGTCCATGAACCATTGCATGAAGTGTCTGAAAGCCGAGGACTTGAATCTAATAAGTTCTTCTGGTGTTCTTGCCTTCTCCCAATTTCTGTAACCGTATTTTGTCATTCCCCTTTCAAGAAGTTCTGCCCAACGAGTAATCATAGGATGCGTAGAACCTTCTGGAATAATGAGGTCATAGCGTGGCTTACCTTCCTGTGAATCTCGATTCATACCACTATCAAACTCTTGTCGTTTTCCAGAATCTTTTGTAATGAATCCTCTTGATTCAACAAGTTCAATGTCTGTTTCCCAAACATCTTTACCATCGTTCAGTGAATACCAGAAACTACCACACTTTTCTATATACTTTGGGTCAGTCCAGCATCCATCATGGACAGTAGCTATAGTTCCGATATGACCCTGATGACTCTGGGCTGTTGCAGTCTGACGACCAACAATCTTTACCTTGTCACCAACCTTAAACTTTTGTGTAACCATGCTAGAAGAAGTGCTTAACGAGATCAATCATCGGGAATATTGGAAAAAGAATTGAAAGCAATCCCCACCAAAAGCCCCAGACGATGAAGGTGTAAACAACTGCAAACAAGCAGTACAAACTATATATTCCTTTCATTTCTGTTTCAGCCATCTTATTTAGTAAAATAGAGCGTCCTCTGTTACAAGCATCATAGCACGGGAATATTTTAGCTTTATAACCTGTGGATAACTTTCCTTGACTTTAAATTGTGCGTCTGACAGGACTTGCACCTGTAATGGCTTGCGCCTCCAGTTTCTAAGACTGGCGTGTCTTCTATTTCACCACAAACGCATATTGATCTAACTAGCTCCTTTGAGGCTGGATTCTCGGCCTACTTTGTTATGGATAATGCGGAAGCAAGAGGACTCGAACCTCTAATCCTTGCGGATTCTCGTTTTCAAGACGAGTGCAATAGCCTTTCTGCCATGCTTCCTTCTTGCGGAAAGTATTGGATTCGAACCAATGGAACTTTCGTCCCCAGCTTTAGCAAAGCTGTGCAATAAGCCACTCTGCCAACCTTCCTTGGTGCGTTGTGCTAGAGTCGAACTAGCTGACCCCGAAGGGTACGGGTTTACAATCCGCTCTCCAACCGTTGAAGATACAACGCATTTACCTGTGTCCCCAAAAGGAATTGAACCTTTATAGCTTGATTAAGAGTCAAGTGTTCTGCCGTTGAACTATAGAGACAGTCTGTGCAAGATGAGGGAATCGAACCCCCTGCATCCTCTGTGTAAGAGAGGCGTTCTACCAGTGAACTAATCTCGCAACTTGTCGAGAATGTAGGAATCGAACCTACGTTAACGGCTTAGAAGTCCGTAGTTCTGTCCATTGAACTAATCCTCGGTATCGTGTATGGGTACTGCCCCCATGTCTCCACCTTGAAAGGGTGATGAACTTACTTTTATTCGAACACGACTTAATCTGACAGTCCTCGTTGATGGAATCGAACCACCGTCCATGTCGTATCAGAACATTATTCTACCATTAAAATAAACGAGGGTACGGATAGCTGGATTTGCACCAGCACTGATCAGGTTTTGAATCTGTTGCCTCTGCTAGTTGGGCTACATCCGTGTACGAGATGAGCGAATCGAACGCCCGATAGGAAGGTATAAGCTTCCGATTTTACCACTAAAATAATCTCGTGTGTCCCATCGTGGTAACGCTCCACGTTATCTGGGGTTTCAAGCCAGCGCACTAAACTTCTGTGCTAATGGGACTTGTTGAGCCTTGTGTTGGATTTGCACCAACGCATACCAACTTTGCAGGAAGGCGAATTACTACTTTTCTAACAAGGCACGATCCGAGAGCCGATTCACAGATTCGAACTGTGTTCCATAGTTTACAAAACTATCGCTTTTCCTACTAAGCTAAATCGGCTTATGGTTGCGGAAGAGGGAATCGAACCCACTCATGGAGCTTATGAGACTCTAGCCATGACCACATGCTCCGCAATATTGTGACTCCAGAAAGAATCGAACTTTCGTAGACTGGTTAAAAGCCAGATGTTCTGCCATTGAACTATGGGGTCTTTCTGGGGTGAGCGAAGGGAATTGAACCCTTGATACTTCCTTCACAGGGAAGTGTGTTGCCTCTACACTACAAACACCATAATATTATACTCTATCGAATTTTAACGGTTATCCACAGTTACTCGGTGAGTCCGTCAGCACACCAATGTCTAATTCACAGATATTTTTGTCTGTTTTTCGAGTGCGTGACTAAGGAGAATCGGACTCCTGACCCTTCCGTGACAGGGAAGCGTTTTACCACTAAACTATAATCACATTTTGCTGGAAAGGGTGGATTCGAACCACCATAGTACCGATTAACAGTCGGGCGCACGACCATTGTGCTACTTTCCAATTTTGTGGGCATACAAGGAATTGCACCCTGATTGTCGGTTTCGAAGACCGTTGTCCTATCTGTTGAACGATACGCCCGATCTTGTTTCAGAACTTGGAATCGAACCAAAATTTGGAGATTCAAAGTCTCCCGTCCTGCCGTTAGACGATTCTGAAATCTTGTCAAGGCTGTGTGAATCGAACACACGTTATTCTCCAGTCCAAGTGGAGTACCATACCATTAGGCGAAACCCTGTTGAGGCTTCGTGGTCGCTAGTCCCTATTGAGGTTTATAACTCCTCTCAATCTAGATTTGGGTAAGCACTTTTGACATAGGCCGAAGCCCTCACGAAGCGTGTGCGATGTTAGAGACTCGAACTCTACTGTCCTGATTGGAAGTCAGGTGGGTCGCCATCTACCCATACAACGCATTTGGCACACCGTCACGGAGTCGAACCGTGCTAACAAGATTTGGAGTCGAGTTTATTCCCAGAATCCAGTGTATATTAACCCCTTAGTCCCGACTACTATTACAAACCTTCATCGGGGTTTCAACCTATGGGGTGTCAACATTTCAGTTGAAGTCGGTAACATGTCCAAGGTATGTGGACGTGCTTACCCAAAGCCTTGTAGTAACAGTTTGTGTGTTAAAACTAGCTATATGTGGACAATGGGGGAATCGAACCCCCTCTCGTACTTTGCAAAAGTACAGTGCTAACCGTTATCACTAATCGCCCAACTGTGGACTTGGTGGGAATCGAACCCACATGCTAAGAGTAATTACGATCACATCTACACGCCATACTCATTGTGAGGCAATGAGAACCTTTATAGCCGACAGCAGGACATCTCCACCAGACTATTCTGTTATGACATTACCGTTCGCCATGAATAGCAGAAGGCGAGGTAACGCTACTTAGGCGAAGACAAGACCCCTTTTCAGGGAGAAAGCCGAGGCGTAAGGAGAAACAATGCTCTTTTTAGCAGTTGTGGTTTGCCAGTTTATTAAGACTTCTGGCTAGTCTAGCGTGCATGATTGTAAAGAACATCTTAGTCGAAGCCGTTTCAAGCCCATTTGACTATTATACCATACTATTGTTTACTGCTTTTTTATCGCCCAGAATAGCCATTTATTGAAGTTCTCTCCCCTGTTTTCCTTGTCTTTTGCAATGGAAATCAGGTAGTAAAGATCTTCTGTTTTCAGGAATCCGAGCCAGTACGAGCAGAAAGATTTTATCTCTATGGGCTTTCTAAACTCTTTTGACTTCCTGAACTCTGCTGTCCTTGCGGTACTATGCTTGAACTTATTTCTGCCGAGCCACTTTCGATATTCAGTCCAAGTGCTTTTCTTATAACTGCTCTCGTAGTGTCCGTAAAGTTCCTTAAACAACTCTGCACGTTGTGATCTGCATGTGCTTGCCTCAACGTGTGGTAAGACTGGTATATCCTTAATGTTACCCTTCGCCTTTTCTAGAGCGATTTTGAAGCTTTTGAAAGGATTTTCTGTAACATCTCTTACCATGAAACTAGATTAACACACAAATATTTTAGACTTTTCCCCTGTGGATAACTCGCTTGCAAAAGTGATTTTTATTTGTATGGTATGATGCTCTCAACTTGTCGCTAGGGGGCTTGCAGTTGGAGCGACACTAAAATAAACCAACACGCAGGGTAGCAAAACTCTAAATTGCAGAGATGACGGGAAAAACGAGTTTGCACTTTTTCTTCTAACCTATTCTTATATGAATGGGGGAAGGGGGTGCAACAAGAGAATCAAGGAAAAATATAAAGATGGTTCGCAAGATTTGTAGAGTTAAGGATTGTAAAAGACTTACTCGAAATAAAGGAATATACAAAGGGAAAACAAGATACGGAAATACTTGTGGTTTTCATCATTCTGGTCTTAGTGGTTGGCAACACGAAATAGACGTAAAGAATAAGATTAAAAATAAAAAATGCACAATTTGTGGCTATAACAAAGCACCGTGCGACAGACACCGACTTATCCCCAGCGATGGATATGTTAAGAAAAATGTGGTGATATTATGTCCTAACTGTCACCGAGAAGTAACTTTCGGAATTACAAAACTATGATTTGCACAAAATGTTCTAGACGTACTATGAGTCCCATCGCTTGGGAACAAGTTAAAGAAGAAAAAGCGAAAAATATCTTTGAAGAATTCAAGGCTTATTCGTCAGGATGTCGTGTTCTCTTTCTCCTACAAAGACACAAAGAAGGGGGCGAAACGAACAATTCCAAACTGATGAAGATTTTGACAAGGACTCCAGAAGAATATCTCGAAGCAATCAAGAAACTCGTAGGAGAGAAGATGGATTCAGAACTTCCCCTTCGCATCTACGCATCAGTGAACGAACGAGACTTCAACAAAGCGATCCGTCAGTTCAAGTACGAACAGCTTGATGCTGACTACTATGATCAGAACCAGAAGGAAAACTTTTATCTCGACATCAAAAACAGATTCCTTGGATGCCTCATGCAACCTGCTCAAAGGGCTACTTCCTTTTTTCTGTTCGATATAGACAACGAAGAAGGGCGAGATGTCATGGGTGAAGCTCTCAAAGTTATTCCAGACGAGATGATAGTCTCCCAGTTCAAGACAAAAAATGGATGGCACTTCGTCACCAAGCCTTTCAACTACACTACCCTTACACTTCCAAAAGGTGTTGAGATGAAGAAGGATGCGTTGTTGCTGTTGGACTACTAAGTATTCCTAAAAAGCGGAACAATCAAACAAAAAGGAGAGTCTTTCGACTTTCCTTGTTTTGTTGGGGGATTAGCCCAACGTAGATAAAGATCACCCCCTTTCCTAGTGTCCTAACATTCCGACTGGCCGTTGGATCACGGGAAAGTCAATGAATGTAGTTTGATGTGGAGTTTTGGGTAGAACCTCGATTTGAAAGGCTGTGTCGCCAATCTCGGCAAGGCTTTCCCGAAGACATTTTGCGGTGCAGTAGCAATCGTGCGTTTTGGGCAAGATTCCCACGATAGTGAACCCGTGTCCACAGTGTTGGCAAGTTACTTTGCTCATACATAGGAGAGTTTCAGACCTAATTATAACATGCTGAAAAAAATCAAATAAAGTTATCCACAGCTTTCCACAAGTTATTAGACCTAAAATATTTCCATGCTATGCTATTTGCAAGACGAGAACAGCAACTAAAAAAACCAAGCAAATTGATTGTTTCAACAAATCGTCTTGGCTCTCTGTAAAGTTAAATAAGACTGGCACAGCAAACAAAAACTACAATCGTATAGATTGACTTCACCAAAGTGTACGGTTTGTGACACCACTACGGTTCAATGCCGAACTCCAGTCTTGATAGATTATAAATTTCATAAGACCCTAACAGCAACAAACAATCCACTATTAAAGGAAAGGTAGCAGGTTCGATTCCTGTCAGTTGACCTCGGTCACCTGTAGCTCATTGGTAGAGCATTAAAATGGGTCTTGATAAAAAACATGAAGAATATCAACAAAATTAAGGCGGTCAAGAAGGCAAAGAAGTCTACAAAGGCAAGCTCTCTTATTTCTGGCTTGATGAAGAATACTTCAAAAGGACTCACCGAGAACGGTGCAGTTACTTTCACTCGCTCTGGTTCTGCAAATCTCGACTTCTACGCACAAGCTGGTGCAATGCGTGGAAATCCAGATCAGGCACTCAACCTTTTTATAAAGGCTTTTTCAGAAGACCGACTTATAGCAGTAAAGATTCTCTTTTACCTTCGTGACGTTCGTGGTGGACAGGGAGAGAGAACACTTTTTCGCACCTGCCTTGAATGGCTTGGACTCAATGAGTCAGAAGTCTTCGAGAAGATAGTCGTTCACGTTCCTGAATACGGACGATGGGATGATCTTTTCTTCGACAACGAAACTTGCTTCGACATCATTTTCAAGCAGATCAACAAGGACAAGAAGTCCAAGACCCCTTCCCTTCTCGCAAAGTGGCTTCCTACTATCAACGCTTCGAGCGAGAACACGCAAGCTAAGGCAAAGTTCATGGCCGACAAGCTTGAAATGAATGACATCGAATATCGCAAGACTGTCCGAGACATCCGCAAGAAGATTGCTACTGTTGAGGAGAAGATGTCTGCTGGTGACTGGAAGGAGATTGATTACTCGACTGTTCCATCACAAGCTTCTCGAATCTACAAGAACGCTTTTGCAAAGCATGATGAGAAACGCTATGCCAAGTTCATCGAGAAGGCAGAGAAGGGCGAAGTCAAGATAAACGCCTCGACTCTTTATCCTTATCAGATATACAAGTCTGTTCAGTCTGATTATTCAAAGACACTCGAAGCACTTTGGAATCAGCTTCCTGACTACACCAGTGGCAAGAACGCACTCGTTGTCGCAGACGTTTCTGGCTCTATGAGTGGCGATCCTATGTCAGTTTCAGTTTCCCTCGCACTCTACTTCGCAGAACGTAATGTAGGACAGTTCAAAGACCACTTCATTACCTTCTCTGCAAATCCTGTACTCCAGAAGGTTGTTGGAAAGAACCTCAAAGACAAGATAAACAGCATTGAGACATCACAGTGGGACATGAATACTGATGTTCAAAAGGTTTTCGACCTTATTCTCGGCACAGCATTGGAGAATGACACGCCAGCATCTGAACTTCCATCTACTATATACATCATTTCAGACATGGAGTTCGATAGTTGTTGCAACTGTCACACTAACTTCGAGGTAATCAAGGCAAAGTATCAGAAGGCTGGTTACGAATTGCCAACGATTGTATTCTGGCAGGTCAATGGACATAGCGGTAAGAACCTTCCAGTCCAGAAGAACGAACAGGGTGTCGCAGTGGTATCTGGTTTCTCTCCAGTGATCTTCAAGATGGCAGTCGAGAACAAGAATCCAGAGGAGGTCATGCTTGATACCATAAACTCAGAGAGGTATGCAAAGATAGTTCTGTAGTACAACACAGAATTTAGGCAAGCAAAAGGGTAGTTATCCACAGAAAAATGGATAGCTATTTTTTTTACATGCTACGATGTAAGGGTAAAAGAAGTTGCTTGATATTTCTTCGAAAGTGTTTGGCGGTTTTTGTGGGTTGAAATTACAAAAGTGGGTTGCTGACGAGCGTAAGTCCTGCAACTTTAATCTCACCCTTCAAAAGCCTCTAAATAAGCATAGATTGTTAGCGATTATTATTAAGTTTTCCCACCATGAATACACTGGCTATCGCAAGCCCATTTGGTTTTGGTGAAGATGACCGTGATGATTCTGGGGGGGACACCAATCTACCCCACGAGCGTACGGAAATCAACTTGAAAAATCAGATATTCTGTTATCTAAAAAATAACGTGAATTTCGAAGGTGATCCAGAATTAGTCCACGAAAAGATTAAATCTCTCACCGTTGCCCTGTACGACATTTGTTTGTCGTTGAGAAAGTAATTACTAGCGGTATTGAAGCACAGTCGAGAGGGATTATCGTCAACAAAATGTTGATGGATAAGACGAACTGGTTGTCAGCAAGATAAGCCACTAGGACTAACGGCCATAGTGCCTAAGTTAAATAAAACTTGCTCCTTCTCGCATGTGTTTCAGTCCAATGCCCATAACAATGCTCATTGCAACTATCGAAGATAATAAGGTCGAGTCCAAAGTCGAAGAAATAGACGAGGACGAGTGTGAATTCTGTGGTGGTGAAGGGTTCGTTGTCACCGATGAAGATGACGGCGAAGGCCACGTCAGAATAGGGGTAGGCCATAGACGTTGTGTGTGTAAGCAGACTAATGATGAAGATCAAGATGATTAAAAAATTCACGGGAGTCAAATTCACACCACAAGAATTTAGGCTACTAGTCCAGTGTTTGAGATGTGGTAAGGCAAGCAACATGATAGGCGATGTTTGCGACAATTGCCTCGCTCTAGCCCTTCCAGAATGTAGCATGTGCGAAATCTTGTTGAGAAACGGTACTCACAAGTTCTACACATACGACATCAAAGAAGATCATAGAAGCGGTGAAGAAGGTTTCAAGGCCAGCAAGGAGTTTGTCAGAGAATTTGAATACATAGTGGATTACAACAACCCACTCAATACAGAAATGCTGTGCGGTGACTGTCTCGGCTGGCAGGGAAGGATGAAGAATAGGTGCAAGGGATGTGAGAGGTGCTTCATAAACACCAGAGAAAATTATAAGGCAAATGGTAACTACTGTGAGAAGTGCGCTACAGGCTACCAAATAACTCAACCAGATGACAACAAAGATGCAGACGATAGACTTGAAGGGCAAAGCATACGCCCAAGTCTCGACTCGAATCAAGGAGTTCAGGCAGATTTGTCCTAACGGACTGATTGAAACCACTCCAACCATCCTCAATGATGGAAGGGTGATGTTCAAGACTCGTATTCTCAAAGACAAGTCCAATCCTAACTCTGGTGAGGGTACTGGTCACTCTATTGGCAAGACTCAAAATGCCAAAGGCGAAGAAGATCCAAAAGCTTTTGAGAAGCTTGAAACAATCTCTATTGGACGTGCGCTTGGAATCATAGGATTCATGGCTTCTGGGGAAGTCGCATCGTTCGAGGAGATGGAAGATTTCCTTTCGGACAAGGAGACTAAGCGACAGTTGATGATTCAGGAAGTCAAAGAGAAGGTTGACTCAATCACTGACATCAATGAACTTCGTGCATACTTCGCTACTGTTCGTGGACTCGGAATCGAAGTTGATTCCTATATTATGGAAAAGTCTAAGCAACTGAAAAAATAATATGGAAATCCATAAAGTAGAACAGGGTAGCCCAGAGTGGTTCGATCTTCGCAAGGGCAAGATGACCGCTTCCCATGCACAGGCAATAGGAAATTACGGTAAGGGACTGGACACCTATATCGTTGACATGATGGCAGAATACTTCTCGTCAAAGGATAAGGAGCAGTTCTCAAATATCCACACTGATAGGGGTAACGAATACGAACCTGTCGCAAGGCAGATGTACGAGTTCGAGAAGGGTGTTGAGGTTGAGCAGGTTGGCTTCATCGAGTTCAACGAGTATGTCGGTGCAAGCCCAGACGGGCTGGTTGGTGACGATGGCGGTATCGAGATTAAGGCCATAGACGACAAAGATTATTTCCGACACCTCATATATGGAGACAAGGAGATAGACAAGAAGCATCTCTGGCAGATCCAGATGAACCTTCTTATCACGGGAAGGAAGTGGTGGGATTTGATTATCTACAATCCAAATTACAAGAAGTCAATGTGTATCTACAGGATAGTTCCTGACACAGCGATGTTCAAGGAATTGGAAGTAGGTTTTCAGAAGGGTGCGGAAGCAATTAACAAGATTAAGGAGATCATAGAAAAATAAGATGAATATTCGAAAAGCGGTATTGAAGGCGATTAACGAGAAAGTTAAGACTGCACAGGTCAACTGTGATGTCGAGGTAGAACTTTTGAGGCAGGACAGGAAGGAGTCGACCACGAAGGTCTGGAGAAACCTCTGGATTGAGCTTGGAAGGATCGGTGCAATGTTCAAGACTCGCAAGGCAGAAATCGAAGCACGACACGTTAACAGCATCCTCTCTAAAGTTCTCTAAATATGGTAACCAAAGCTATTAAATCTAAATTCAGAATAGGGCAGAAAGTCTGGTACATAGCTAACGGTTATGTCTCTAGTGGAAGGATTGAGATGGTGTTCAACGATAAGTACGACTGCATGTGCTATTCAATGCAGAGGCCGATACTTTCAGACGAGAAATATACCGTAGGTTATGAATTGGTCAAGGGCGAAGACTCGCTCTACTCAACCAAGGAAGCTCTTATCAAGTCAATTAAAGACACACAAGACGATGAGTAGCATACAAATCACTATCAATGTATCTAAGATCAACAAGGCAAAGATTGTTGAAAGGAAATACATGAACCGTGACAACCAAGAGGTGGTTGTAAAAGAATACAAGACCGAGCTTGTAGCCCTCAAAGACCCAAAGGTAATTACGTCTGGTGCTGGGTGGACTCTCAAAAAGACCCACTTCCTCGCAGAAGCACAGACCAAAGAGGAGAAAGCAAACAAGACCAAGAGTGTTTTTGTCGGTGAAGGATTCACGTTCTTCAATACAGACGAACCTTCGCAGGATACTGGTGCATCAGAAGACATCAACACAGAGGATATTCCATTCTAATTATGAAGAACTATATCGTTGTAAGGTTGGGCAAGGAAGGTGATGTGCAGTTCGACATGGTTGTTGATAAAAATAGACTTGGTGTTATAGCTGAATATTCAAATAAAGAAGGATATTTCATCTATGAATTGGATTTCTCGAAGTTGAAACGTGTAAGTCTGGAAATGGTAGTTAAAAACTTCCACGAAGGTTATGCTATGGCAGTTTCGACAGCAAACTAAAAATGGAAACAACTGATTACCACAATTTTTCTTACCACGCGATGCCTATAAAGAGGCGTAAGGAGTTCAACCTAGGAGACATATTCGAGAATACAATCGAGTGTAGGAAATGCGGATGGATAATCAGGAGCAAGAATAGGCACGATATGGCTACTTGTAAATGCGGTGCGGTGTCGGTGGATGGCGGTTCATGGTACTCGAAGCAACATGGAAAGGCCAAAGACATTATTAGCCACGTTCGAGCGTTCAAATATAGGTCAAGAAAATGAAAATAGTCCTTCCAGCACAAATAGATCCACCACGACTTCGAAAGGATGGATCGGCAAAGATAAGCTTCGACACTAGGGAGCTTACCGCAGAGGAGATCTTCACAATCATGTCACTTAGACATGCAGAGGGATGGCTCTGTTTCGCTCCCAACGAGAACGAGATTGAAGTGCCAGAGGAATCTGCACACGTTGATGAGAAGTCGGCAAGCGAGAGGCTTAGAAATGTCATGTTCGTTTGGTTCAAGCAGGAGACAGAATCGGGTAAGTTCGTTGGACTCTTTGAGACTTTCCGCAAAGAGAAGATGGAGAAGATTATAGAAGGAGTTAAAAGCAAACTAGAAAACTAATGATAGATAAACCACAGAACCCAAACTATTGCGCCACTGTCGTTACAGTCCCTGCAACACGATTTGGGCTGAAAAATCTTGACAAGCTTGAAGGTATAAACATCTTCGGTTTCCAAGTAATTGTCGGAAAGGATACGCCATCTGGTATCAAGGGTCTGTTTTTCCCAGCAGAAACACAGCTTTCAGACGAGTATTGTTTCAAGAACAATCTCTACCGTCACGGAGACAACAACGAGCTTCCAGATCAGAAAGGCTACTTCGAAGACAACCGTAGGGTACGAGCGATTAAGTTCAAGGGCAACACGTCAAATGGCTTCTTCATGCCACTCAACAGCCTTGAATACACAAAGGTTGATGTCTCAATACTCAAAGATGGCGATGAGTTCGACACCATAAACGGTCATGAGATTTGCCGTAAGTATACCGTTCCTACCAAGGCTTCAAGGCCACAGGAGAAGGCAGATCGAGGATTCGTTCGTGCAGATAAGAAGTTCATGCCAGAGCATATTGATACAGAGAACTTCTACAAGAACTTCGAGAAGATTGACCCAACCGCACATGTCATCGTTACCCAGAAGATTCACGGCACATCAATCCGCATCGCTAACACGATGGTCAACCACAAGAAGTCTGCTTTGGAGACTGTCGCTTCT
>ERZ869921.847-NODE-847-length-15093-cov-5.376180_pt1 | contig 15093 bp, 24 predicted proteins | sample MGYA00579310_ERZ869921 | MGnify/ENA primary metagenome ERZ869921 (study PRJEB32216, sample SAMN09231816) | wastewater metagenome | place: USA: Maryland | collected 2016-06-21 | study: EMG produced TPA metagenomics assembly of the PRJNA472060 data set (Reclaimed...
CGTACCGTTCAAGTTCTGATGGTGGCTCAACATGGGGGTCTTGGAGTGCAGAGTCCAGCACAACCAACCTGACATACACTTATGGCGGTTTGACTCCGGGTTTAACTTACCAGTTGCGTATCCGTGCGTATAACGGGTTTGATAATTATTCCGCTTATGCAGCAAATCAGCCCACAGTTTTTTTGACCGCTGGCGGTAAACGGTGGAATGGAACAAACTGGGTATTAACTGCAGCGCAGGCAAAGCGTTGGACTGGTAGTGCGTGGATTACTCTTACTACTGCTAAACGCTTTGATGGAACAAACTGGGTAAATCTTTCATAGATGGTAGAATGGTATTAGTATTGTTTAGGAGATTTTAAATGACGGAACCAACCGAACGCAGGTTCGTGATGGAACCGCGCCTTGACGCGGAAATTGAATCTATTAATGATGCTATTGCGTTGAAGGCTAACCTTACTGACCCAAGGTTAACTGATGAGCGTACACCTTTGGATGATTCTGTTACGTCGGCGAAGATTGTTAACGGAACTATTGTTAACGCGGATGTTAGCGATACTGCTGCTATTGCTTATACGAAGGTTACTCGCCCACCGTTGAGTAATGCTAGTGATGTTGCTATTGATGCTGGTACGCTTGCTGGTGGTCAGGTTATTAAATATAATGCTGGCACTTCTAATTGGGTGAATGGTGCTGCTGCTGGTGGTGTGACTGCTTCGGCTACTGCGCCGACGTTGGCTACTGCTGCTGCTGGTGATGCGTGGTTTGATACTAATGATGGCACATTGTATGTGTGTTATGTTGATGTTGATTCGACTAAGCAGTGGGTTCAGGTTCAAGCTAATTCTGCTTTGGAGGGTTCGATTCTTGCGCGTTTGGGTGCGTTGGAGTCGCAGTCTATTGCGTATGGCACGATGTCACCTAATTATATTATTAACGGTGGCATGGACTTTATGCAGCGCTCTGCTACTCCAACGACAGGGCTGGCAATGGTTGGCGGTATTGGCTATCAGGTGGATAGGTGGACTGGGCAGCACGCATCAACTGGCACTGTTAGCCGTCAAGCAAGTAGTTTAACTGGCATTCCGCTTTGCGCCCGTGTTCAACGAAACTCTGGAAATACTAATACAGCAAGTCCTATACGATTTAGCCAGTCGCTTGAATCTTCACAGTCAAATACTGTGGCTGGTAGCACCATTACTTTTAGTTTTTATGCGCGAGCAGGGGTAAATTTTTCTGGCGCAAGTAGTCAAATTACGTCAGCAGTGTATTCGGGTACTGGGACTGACCAAAACTTGTTGAGTGGTTTTACCGGCAACACTAACGTCATTCTTCAATCAACTACTTTGACTACTACTTGGCAAAGATTTTCCTACACGGCTTCTGTTGCTTCTAATGTTAATCAGCTTGGTGTTGATTTTTACTACTACGGCACTGGTACTGCTGGCGCAAATGACTATTTTGAAATTACTGGCGTGCAGTTGGAGCGCGGTTCTGTAGCGACTTCGTTCCGCCGTAACGCCAACTCTATTCAGGGTGAGCTTGCTGCGTGTCAACGGTACTACTGGAGAGCAACGGCAACGGCAACTGACGGTCGTTTGGCGCTAGGTGTCCAATCAACGACTACTACCAGTTCTGTTCTAATTTATTTGCCTTCTGAGTTTCGCATAAAACCCACATCGGTCGGTTATTCCAGCTTAGCGTGGACCGATAATTATTCATTTAATGCCACAGTTTCCGCAGCAACCCTCCATGCTGGTGTGAATAGCAAAACCGTCACGGTTGAATTGACTCATGCTACTGGGGGTGCGCCGCGCTACCCCGGATTTGTTTCCTCGCCGGGTGGGGCCGGTTACCTTGAGCTTTCTGCGGAGTTGTAATGATATACAAAATTGTTAGTGTGACTAATTTTGGTGGCTCAGTCACCAAACATATCATCATTGATAACGGTGACGACACCTTTGTTTCGTTCCCCGCTGACGAGTCAAACCCAAACTATGTGGCGTTCATTGAAGCCAACCCTGACGCTGTGAAAAAGGTGAACAACTAATGCCACTCGATTTTCCACCATCCCCCACTAACGGGCAAGTCTACGCAAACTGGATATACTCAACATCCAAAGCAGCATGGCAAGCCAAACCTTTAGAATCAGATGTTGCAGTACCATCACCAACACCACCATCAACACCAAACAACGGTGACCTGTGGTTCAACAGTGACGACGGCAACCTTTACGTTTACTACAATGATGGTGATACTTCGCAGTGGGTGCAGGTTAAGTCTGATGCCACCCTGTCTAGCACGCTTGGTAACCGGGTTACTGCGTTAGAACTTCCGGGCCGGATTGTGCAGGTTGTTTCTGCTACTTTGACAACAGCAACTTCAGCATCTTCAAGCGCCTTTGTTTGGACTGATGTTACTGGTTTGACTCTTTCTATAACGCCAACTAAAACATCTTCAAAAATATTTGTTACTTACAATTTGCCGGTGAGTGCCAGCGGCACTTGTTTTGTCGGCGCTAGAATCGTGCGAAATTCAACCGGGATTGGTGTGAACACAAGTTCTAGCACGATGAACGCATCTTCTATTACATACATCACTGATAATGGCCGACTCGAAACCTTGTCTGGTTCGTTTCTTGATTCGCCAGCAACTACTTCTGCCACTACATACAAAATGCAATACACACAAAATGCAACTTTTACTTTGTACGCCAACCGTCGCGCGGCGGCAACCGACCTTGGTGGGGCTGCAACAATTACCGCTTTTGAAGTAGCAGGATAGTTTTGGAGAATCAAAAAATGGACATTTCAGCTATCCTCTCAACCAATTATGTTGGGTGCGTTTGGTCACTTGCTGGCAACGATTATGAAAATTTGGATTGGCTTGATGATTCACCTAAACCAACTGAAGCTGAGCTATTGGCTCAATGGACTGATGTTGAATACCAGCAAGAATATGATGCAGTGACTGTTGCACGTCAGGCAGGTTATCAGCAAACATCTGACCCGATTTTTATGCAATACCAGCGTGGTGAAGCAACCGAACAGGAGTGGCTTGCCGCTGTTCAAGCTGTGAAAGATTCTAACCCTTACCCGAAGGAACCAAGCTGATGCCACTTGACTTTCCAACATCCCCAACTAACGGGCAAGCCTACCAAGGTTACGTATACTCAACAACCATTGGTGCTTGGCAGGCTAAACCGTCAGCGCAGTCACCATTCTACACAAGCGATACTCCACCATCAAACCCTGTCACTGGTGATTCATGGTTCAACACGAACGATGGAACCATGTACATTTATGTTTACGATGGTAACACCTTTCAGTGGGTTGAACACCGCTCAGAGATTGCGCGCTCACAGGTTGGACTCGTACCCATCAAGCCAACATCAGTAACGGTTGGCTCGGGAACCGCAAGTGTTGATGTTTCAGGTGCAATAACATTTACATCATGCAACTATTTTGATATCATAAATGCCTTTTCCAGTTCTTATTCAACCTATAAAATAATTTTTGAACGAGTTAATTCTGCTGGCATTGATTATGCTTTGCAATATGTTTTAGTAAATAGTGGCGGTTCCGCTAACGGCTCTAACTTTAGTAATCAAAGAATTTACGCGCAGGGAACTTCTTTCGGCTCATCAAGGTCTACTGGAAATAATTTTGGAACTTTAGGTTATATCACAGATTCAACATGCTCTTCTGAAATGACAATATATCGACCAGCTCAAAGCTTATACACGACTTCGCAAGTTCAAACTTCTTTTATCAGGCTTGAAGGCGCTCCTTATGTACCTAACATTGAACAGTGGCATTCTAACCTTGCCGATACTGCGCAATATACTAGCATCAGATTCTATAGTCCTTCAGGAAACATTTCTGGTAAAGTAAAGATTTATGGGTATAACTAATGGCTATTGATTTTCCTTCCAACCCAACTAACGGGCAAGTATACAGCAACTGGATTTACGACTCCAGCATCACCGCGTGGCGTAACGTTAACACTGACACTGGCATTGGCACACTTAATGCTATGGGGTTGAAGAATGTTGTACCAACTTCTGTGGTTGTCGACTCTGGCTCTGCGACAGTAAATGCAAACGGATTTATTGAATTCTCTGGAGCAACAGCATTAAAATTAAATGGAGTTTTTAGCGCCACATACAATTCATACAAAATTATATTCTCGCAACAAAGTGCATCAGCAACGAATGACCTTTATGTAAGGCTTCGCGCATCTGGTACAGACCTATCAGCTTCATATTACGCAAATGGTACTTTAGCAACTGCGTCAACAATTTCTGGTGTCGACCTTGTGAATATAAGTCAATGGACAGTTAATGCGCTACATTCTGGCACTGGGATATCTCATGCATCAACTACAATGGAAGTAATACAGCCATTTTTGCCAAAACCAACAACTTTTCAATCAAAGGGAGGTTCTTGGACTAGCACTCAAAATAAAACATTTAACTTGGCTGGTTTCAATTCCAATACAAGCGCTTATGATGGTATTACTTTTTTCCCATCTGGCGCTGGAACCACAATGGGCGGAAATATCCAAGTATTCGGTTACACAGATTAAGGAAAAAATCATGGAAGACATTACACCCACAGACTCAGTAGTCCCCGTCTACCTCGTGCCACTCACAAAGGAAGAACTTGCAGAACGCAAACAGTGGGCAGCCGAAGAAGAAGAACGCCAAAAAGTCGAAGAAGCTAAACTCGCTGCAAAAGAAACAGCCAAAGCAAAACTTGCCAAGCTCGGCCTCACCGAAGAAGAAATTTCAGCCCTCACAAGTTGATGCTAAAATAGATATAAAGTATTCTATTTTAAACATTGGGCCAAGATGAACGACATTCCAACCGGACCGGGCATTGAACTCGCTGTAGCCGTAGGTCGCATCGAGGAAATGATAAAGTCTTTATTCACCACCGTTAAAGAGCAGGCGATAAGTATGCGTGACCTTGATGAACGCGTTCGAGATTTGGAGAAAATTGTTCAACGCATCGAAGCTAACCAGCGCCCTTCAACTCCTTGGTGGTCTGTTGCTGGCGGAATTGCTGGTATCGGCGCAATTGTTATTGCTATCATTTCTGTTATTGACGTTTTAAGTAACGCCCCAACACCGTAAGGATTACCCATGGCAACCGTGCATCAAACAGTAACACTCACCACATCGGGCACGGCCTACGAAATTATGCCAGCCCTCGGTGGCAATGGTAAAGATGTTACTATTCAGAACAACAATGCTACAGCGAATGTTTTCATTGGCGGTCCCGGTGTTACAACATCTGATTATGGTTTCAAACTTGTGCCTAACGCGGCGATTGCGTTTGAGCTTGACGGCACGGATAATATTTGGGCTGTCAGTTCAACCAGTGGTGCAACACTGAACATTATGCGCATCGACCTTGAGGGCGTTTACGTTGTCTAGGTTTTTGTACCCACCAGTTAATGCCTCTTCGGTTGCTGGTGCGGTTACTCGTTGGACACCAGCTTTCACAGCAACTGGCCTTGCCTACACTGGTTCTGGTGCGACACATCCTGCATACAATTCTTACTATGTTAAGAATGGTAGCATGGTTAGTTTCTGGATTGAAATTGACTTGACTACTGTGACTAACTTTGGCACGGGACAGTACAAGAGTGAACTTCCTTTCACGCCTCTTGCAACTTCAATGAACCATTTTGCTGGCTGGTGTCTAGTTGACCCCACAGTGAATCCTGACCTTGCCAGTCATGCTATTCTCAATATTGACCATCTTGCTGGAACCAAAACTCTTGACTTCCACTATTTGAAAAAGTCTGGTGGCGCGCACACGCCCATCATGGAAGGCATTTTTAAGCAGAGTGAACCAGCGGTAATGACTACCTCATCTAAAATTTATGTAAATGGTACATACATTACTTCGGAATAGTATGCTAGGCTTTTGCGTAACACTATTTGGAGGAGCGCATCACCATGAGTACGCACCAAGAACTATTTGCGAATAAAGAATTTATTCGTGACTTCAATGACTATACCCTTTCATCACGGCAGGTTGCTGCAAGATGGGGCGTAGGGAAAAGTTTCATAGCGAAGCACCGCGCGAACGAAAACCGCGACTTGGCGATAACATCAAACGTCAACGCATCCGAGCCTCTTTGGAATCCCGTTCAGAACGCACGCCCCACCGTCGTAAATCCCACCACATCCAAACCGTTGAAGAACAATGGTTGGAAGACTGCGGTGATTCTGCCTGACCCACAAATTGGTTACAGGCTTTACGAAGACGGCACAACTGACCCGTTCCACGACAACGATGCAATGGATGTTGCGTTGCAGATTGTGCGTTACGAGCAGGAGCAGAACGGTGTTGACCAAGTTGTGAACCTTGGCGACTTCCTTGACCTGCCATCGCAGGGGCGTTTCGCTCAGGAAGCAACGTTTGCTAACACGACACAGCTTGCCATTAACCGTGGTCACTTGTTTCTTGCACAACAGCGCGCTGTCGCACCGGATGCGGAGATTGTTTTGGTTGAGGGTAACCATGACCGTCGCCTGCAAAACTTTGTGGAGATTAACGCCCTGTCAGCGTTTGGTTTGAAGCGGGCAGAGATGCCGAACTCGTGGCCTGTGATGAGTCTGCCTTTCCTTCTGCGTCTTGACGAGTTGAATGTTACTTACATTGATGCGTACCCTGCCGGTAAGCATTGGGTTACCGATAACCTTCGCGCGATTCACGGGAACAAAGTTCGCTCGAACGGTTCGACTGCTGCTGCGTACACAAATGACATGGGACATATCAGCACAATATTTGGTCACACACACCGCCTTGAAATCCAATCTAGGACTACATGGGACCGCGTTGGCAAGATTAGGTCAATGGCTATTTCTCCGGGCTGTCTATGCCGCGTAGATGGCGCTGTGCCTAGTGTTAATGGAGCCATCGGTATTGATGGTAGACCAGCAAAGGAATGGGAAAATTGGCAACAGGGAGTAGCTGTAATTAAATATAAAGATTCTGGTCAGTTTTTTGTAGACTTGATTCAGATTGATAATGGTATGACAGTTTACCAAGGAAAAGAATTTCGTGCTGAAAACTTGTAATAAATGTCTTAAAGAAAAATCTATTAATTTGTTTTATAAAGATAAAAGCAAGTTAGATGGATTAACAACTATATGTAAAAATTGCAAGAATATATCAAATTTGATGTGGCAGAAACTTCATCCTGATGCAGTAAATAAATCAAAAGAAAAGTATAGAAAAAATAATCCTGAAAAAACTCGGCAAGCTATAAGCAATTGGCAAAAGAATAATCCTGAAGCAGTAGCTAATAAATCTCATAAACGTAGAGCCAAGATAAAAAATGGTTCATGTCATGTTGATAAAAAAGAACTACAAAAACTATATGGTTCTTCATGCTTATATTGTGGTTCAACCGAAAGTATTACCATAGACCATATCGTTCCTATTAGTCGTGGTGGTATTCATGCTATTGGAAATCTTGCACCAGCGTGCGCATTTTGTAACTCATCTAAGGGAACAAAGACATTAACTGAGTGGCGCAAGTTTAACAAAAGATTTTCGGGCATAAAACCTAGAGTTTTTCCATAAACTTTTCCGTGTTATCCTAGATATTCAACCTTAAAAAACTTGGAGATTACATTGGAAAACACTGACATTGTTGGCGCGTATGTTTGCCCCATCGACCCGATGGATGCAATGCAATGCGAGTCCTGCCAGTAAACTATTAGTACACCGTTTAGTGTTTTGTCGCTAAACTTAGACCCCCGGCTCAGGTCGGGGGTCTTGCTTTGTGCATGATAAAATAGAAGAACACAAACATTGGAGAAGCTATGCAGCACCCAGTACCAGTACGTTATTACGACAGCAATGACCCTTTCGGCTCTACTGCTGGTCGTCGTTACCCGCACACTGGTTCAGATTATGGGGTTGGTACAGGTTCAACAGTAGAATCAATTTCTAACGCGGTCGTTTACCACACAGGGTTTAACCCCGGTAACGGAAACTATGTGTGCTGCTACATCCCCGGTTACGACTGGGATGGTGTTGAAGGTGGCGCTTACATTGCTTACTTGCACCTCAGCGAAATTTTTGTTTCCGAGGGTGCAACAGTTTCTGAAGGTCAGGCGATTGGTTTGTCTGGCAACACTGGAAGCAACTCACGTGGACCACACTTGCACATCACCCTGTCGAATAGTGACCGGGCGTTCCTCGGTGAGGGCGCAAAGGTTGACCCTTACGCTTGGATTGAGGCTCGTCTCGGAACTTCAGGTGGCAACGCAAGCGCGCCTTTGCTTAGTGTTGATGGTGACTTTGGTAAGAAAACTATCAAAGCACTTCAGCGTGCGCTTGGTGTCGCCGATGATGGTTCTTTTGGACCGGCTAGTACGAAAGCACTTCAGGCTTTCTTGAACATTGCTCAGGATGGTTCGTGGGGTCCAGCCACAACGAAGGCTTTGCAGGGTTTCCTTGGTGTTCCTGCTGATGGTAGCTTTGGCCCTCAAACAATTCGTGCTCTTCAGGAGAGTTTGAACTGGGGAACTTTTGTTAAGCCTGTTGCTCCAGCACCCAAGCCGGAGCCTAAGCCGGAGCCTAAGCCTGAACCTGTGAAGCCTGAACCTGTGAAGCCTGAACCTGTAAAGCCAACTCCAGTTCCAGAAAAACCTGAAACTGTAGTTCCAGAAAAACCTCAAAAACCGGTGAAGCCCTCAAAGCCGACCCGACCTTCGCTTCCAACCAAACCAACTAAACCTGTAAAGGAACCAACAATGCCTACAGTAAAGCCACTGCCAGAATCTGCAACTAACGCAGCGCACGACTCCCTCGGAATCCTCATCCCCGACCCCAAGAACCGTAAGATTGCTTACGCAGTTTACGGGCTCATCTCGCTCGTTGTGAGCAACGCAGCCGTTGGTGTTGTTGCATCAGGCAACGAAGCACCAGCATGGCTCATCGTGTCGCTTGCTGTCATCGGAAACCTTGGCGCACCGTTTGCAACACTTGCTATCGCCAACGCAGGTAACAAGAAGTAGCGTTTAAACTTTTCTGTCCAAGAGGCGCAAGCCCCAAGTATAGAAGGGTTAGGTGAAATATCTACGAATAAACCCCCGGTTATCCGGGGGTTTCTTCGTTGTCACTGAAGTATTTCTGTAGCGTCGGCATGTGTTTGTTTACTTTCATAAACGCGAGCGCATGCCGGGCTGAGTCCATTGCGTGCTGTTCGCCTTTCCAGTACAGGTCGTGCGCTTTGAGAAGTTCGTTGCTCACATGTTTCTTGAAGTTGTTACGCTGAAAGGCGATGAGGGTAAAGTCTGGGTCGTAGTGTGCCATCATTGCACCCTCAATTTTTAGCGGTGTCACATCAGGGTTTGGTGTTCGCCCGTCTAGCACAAACTGTTCGGCAACCACAATGTCTGGGTCAACATGGTCAAGCATGTACAGGATGAAACCTTTCACGCCGTACATGATTTGACCGTGCCATGTGCATTCGAGTGGCTCAGTGTCGCTGTACTTCCAGAGGCTTGCCCCTGTTGTTCTTCCGGGGTCAAGCGCGAGCAGTGTTGTCATCAAGTCCCTCGATTCGCGCAATCTCCCACCGCAGGTACTGCTCAGCTTTCTTCAGGTCTTGCAGCTCTGTGCCTTTGTATGGGGCGCGGAGAACATACTTGAGGATGTTGCCTCGTAGGAATGATTCGTATGCGGTGATTTGGATTGCTTCGATACCTGATGGGTGTTTGTAGTGTGCTGGTTCTGATACTGGGTCAGTCATTGTTTTCTCCCTTGATAAGCGCGATAGCTTGAATCAATCCGCGCCTAATTGTTGTTATTTCAGCGACTCGATATCCTTGCGCCCACCCTAGTTCTATTGCCAACTCGTCATCTTCTGCTTCGAGTAGCGCGATAATGCGTTCACGCTCCTCATGCTTTCCAATGCGGAGTCCTACTTCGTAGGCTTTGTCCTCAATCTGAGTTACTTCTTCAGGAGTAAATGACTCTCTCATTCTTTCTCTCCCTTGATAAGCGCGATAGCATCGCTTAGGGCGTGACGACCGCCCGCGCTCATAGCGCTCTGTAGAACAATAGACTCACGGTATTTATCGAGTAGTACGATGATGCGTTCACGCTCTTCATGTTTGCCCTCGTAAAGACCGAGCTGGTATTCATCAAACATTATCGGAATCCTCCGATACGCTCACACTATCGGAATAATCCAATAACGACACATCCTTAAACAGTTCACGCAAATCTGCGATACTTACAATACGGTTGTTGTGCAGGCAGTGGTCCAACTTGCTGTTGTGCCACACGGCGGTGAACACTTCACCGTTACGCGCACCCTGCAACCACACATTGTCAATGACTTTACCTTCAACGGTTTGACCGGCTTTCGCCCCAGTCTTGAATGTGCGGTCCTCTTCCTGAAACTGGCTGTACCCAATCTTGCAAGTCCAGCCAGCATCACCTGCCTGCTTGCTCAAACTAATGGCGGAACGGATGCGCTCCTCTGGCGCAGCTTCACGGCCTTCAATCAGTAACTTCAATTTCTTTCAATTCCTCCCCAAAAACTTCTTTCAACATCATCGTAACAGTTGTGCCACGAGAATCATCACTTAATCCTAGGCAATGCTTGAGCGCTGCCGTCACAGATTCGAGTGTAACATTCTGCACGAAAGCGTGGTCGCAAATAAAGTTTGGGCGTTCACGCAACGCAAGGATAATTCCCGGCGAACCCGGCACTGCATCCACAGGTTGAACAAGTTGTGGATAACCCAGTGACGCTTTTGCTTGTTTGATTAAATCCAAATCTACCCCCGTTGGTTTACGGGGGTAGACAGGAAGTGGAAGAATGTCACTCACTCGAAGGTCAACTTTTCTGACCATGATGCTGCTGCGTCTCCGCCCCACGCATCCCAAGCCACACGACCGGGCGACGGGTAACCTTCTTCACCAGAGTTGAAGCCGGTAGCCTGCTTGTCAACGGCGTGCCGTGCGAAGTATGACTTCATCTTCTTGGCAACATCTGCTGACACTTGACCGCCACGCGCAAGTTGTGCTGCTCGTGCGCGACCCACATCCGTGAAACCCGAACCGGCTTTGCCGTCAGCAATCCACTTCAGTGCGCGCTTCGCAGCGGTCTGTGCGCCTTTAGGTGGGCTGTACTTTACTTCAGCTTCCTTCAGGTACTTAAGGATTTTATCCTTGAGTGTTTCTGTATCCATCAGTCAGCCTCTGGCTCCGTGCGGTTTGCCGATGTGCTGATAATGTACTGTTCGACAGCATCGAAACGCTGACGAGCGTTGTCAATAATTTCGCTTGCCTTCATTGCCTTAACGCTGTTAGTTGGCAGTGTGATTTTGTTTTCCATTATTTACCTCCTACTTGTTTATCTCTAACCATTTCCCAGATTTGTCACTGACTTCTCTGAGTCTACCTTGCGAGCAAAGTGCTCCGATAGTTTCTTGTAAATCGCGTACACGCCACGACTTAAAGCGACGGTTAACATGCTCCAACTTGATGCGGTCATCTTTCTCCTTAACAAACTGTTCAACCAAATCACAGTTGCGTTCAAAGTCTGATGCACTAATCTTCTGCGAAACAATCAGCAGATTCTTAACCCACTCCTCTGAAGCCTGAATTGCCTGCAACACATGTTTCATTTGTGTTTCAGATTCACCATCCACAATAGCAAGCAATGACGCGCATTTGCGGATTGTTACCCCAAGTCGTACAAGTGACGGGTGCAGGATGTCCCAGTTCTGGTCGGACTTTTTGACGAGATTGGTGAGCGCCCACTTGACTTCGGTCATGCGTTCTGCTGCTTGTTTGCTGATTCCTATTGGGATGTAGAGGCTGTTTGCATCTGAACGCAGTTTACGTTTCACTTCGTTGAACTCTGCTGCCCACTGGCGTGCCATCGGTTCGAAGCCAAGACGAACTTCTGTACCGTCAGAGTCTTCTTCCACAACCGCATCGCGTGTTAGTGTGCGAGGTTCACCGATTGCCCAAACAAATCGCGCAAGAAATCCTGACTTGAACATTTCACGGTTCAGTGACCGGGTGATTTCTTCAGGTGTTCCCATGAGGTGCATGAGGAAGTGTGTCTTCGCACTCTTGCCCATATCCTTCTTGCCCATGCGAAGCATTGGTGGCACTACGCCGTCGTAAAGCAATGCGAGGTCTTCCATCATGCCGGTAGTCCAGTCTTGCGTTGACCACTGCTTGAACAGACCGTGCGCCTCATCCTTATTGAACAGGCTGACCTTGCCGTCACGCTCCAGTAGGCGTTCCCCGAGAGCGTTTGGGCTGGCGTTTCCACCAAGGTTGTAACCCTTGTCATCCATGAAAACTTCGTCAAGTACGGTGCGCATAAGTTTCAGCGACTGCGACTTGCCAGTGGTGGTTTCACCCAGCGTCATAGTGTACAGGTTAAGACCTTCAGGCCCGTTCTTACGCGGGATAAAGGCACAATCGGAGAATGATGCCGACAGGATTGTCCAAGCGTTCATACGGTCGTATGGCGCGTTCTGCTTGGCAAGTTTGTTGTTTGCCCACAGCATGTAACGGTCAATCCAAGACTGGTGTTCAGTCAAATATGAGCGTTCACCTTCACTGAGAAGGTCAACAATACCGCCTTCAGTTTTTTCTTCTGCCGGTTCTAAACCCTGACCAGCCTCCCAAGCGATTTCGGCTTGCGCCTTGTTCGCTTCCATCATCAAACCCTTGATGCCACGCGAATCTTCTTGCGACCATTTGCGTGCAGCAGGTGAATGCCATGCAACGGTGAGAACCTCGTCGTAGGTGAGCAGGCTCCCCAAACGGAACAGGTCGCACAGCAGCCGGTAGCGCGCTTGCGAACGGTAACCGTCAGCACCAGCCAAGGGTTCTGCCAGCGCAAGGTCAAGAACATCCTGCGGAAGTTTCATCAACGCTGTCGCATAATCTGGCAGGTCTTCAGGCTGAACAATTTCTACCGTGTTACTGACGCGCCCCATGATTGGGCGTTCATACAAGTCAACATCAGCATACGCTTGCTCAAGTTCTTCGATGCTGTAAAGTTCGCCCGTGTATTCGGCGATTACCGCTTCTGGGAAACCATGTCCGGTATTGACAGTTCCAGCCATGCGTAGAACCTTGTTCGCCGACCAACCCGAAGGGTCACATCCATCCTCCTTGTGTGCCGTCGTAATTCTATGTGCAACCTCTGCAGCCCGCTTAGCTTCGACCGGACTATCGAGAAGCCAATAGTCATGCCCACGACCCTCAGATGTGACAACATGAATTGATGGTTTGAGTCGGAATTTATTCGGCGCACAGAGGTCACTATCCATGTAAACCGTGTTAGACGTAAGAGCGTTTTCCGGTGTTCGAGCAACTCTTCCTTTATCATTTTTCTTCTCCCCATAAAGAAGAGGCGAAAGGTACACATCTTCGTGCTGATGTTTTTCAACATAAGCAACCATCTCTTCCAACTGTTCAGGATACGCAAAGGTTTCATGAATGTTGATGTTCAGTTTTCCGGCAGCCGTTTTCCCGTTAGCACGGGACATGAACGCATTACCTTTACTACTCCCAAGAACGGTAGTGATAAACGTACTGTATGTGTTGTCCAATTCTCCTCCTCACTTTCTCCCCAATTATGTGCCGGGTATTGGTTGAATTCTACACGCCAATGCCGAATGTTTGAATACCCGATACGGGCCTTCTATCGGATTCGAACCGATGACCTTCCGCTTACAAGGCGGATGCTCTAACCAACTGAGCTAAGAAGGCGTAGCCACTTTTTGAGAACACAGGTAGTGGCAAAACCTGCCAATCACTAGGGGCTAACACTTCAGAACCACCCTTGGATTATTTCCCCTAGCGCTCCCCCTCTTGGATTCGAACCAAGAACCTACGCATTAACAGTGCGTTGCTCTGCCATTGAGCTAAAGGGGAATAAGGTGATGCGAGCGAGGAAACCTCCTACACGCCCAACCATCCAGCGCACTCGCCCACATTCTTACGTCGATGTCTACACCATTATTTAATTGTATGCGTTTTTGTGGTGACGCACCCCACCAGCCAGTTTCTCGCAATTCTGGCATGTGTTTGGCGAGAAGTTTGTGTGCGTTGTTTGCGTGTCGCACCCCACGCTTCTCATTGGGGAGGTGAGAACTTAGAAGACAGCTTCATTCGATGCTGCGCCACCCTTGCGGAATTTCACAACAATCGATTCAACCCAGTCGGTCTGCAAGCTACGCCCGGCAGTACCGTCTTTCTTCTGGAACTCCTTCTCGACAATCGTGCCGGAGACTTCTACGAGGTCACCCTTCTGAATGTCGGTGGATGCGAGGTCACGCCACAGCGCAACCTTAATCTTGGTGGTGTCACCTGTCGGTTCATACTCACCCGTGTCGCGGTTCTTCTTGCTGTGGTTCACATAAACTGGGAACTCCAGCAACTGCGACTCGCCTACGGCGCGACGCTCGGGGTCTGCGACAACGCCACCCGTGAACGATACTTTAACTTGACTCATTACTTTTCCTCCTTCTTGATTTTCTTAAGAGCTTTCTTTGCGCTTTTGATAGTGGCACTCAACTGCTCAAGCGCGCGTTCTGCATCTTCAATGCTGAACCAAACACTCGAACAATTACGACCATCACTAACGTAAATGCGAACAGGCTTATCCCACCCGTAGAACAAATGCTCAACAGCATACTCTACTTCGAAAGCAACATGCTCATGGCAAATTGGTTCAAGTTTTTTCTTGCCCATAGTTCCTCCTTAGAACTCTTTATTCTTACTCATGTTTCGGATTTCTTTCACCCTGTTCTGGGCGTGTGAGACTTTCAGTAATCCAAGGAACGCTTCGAAGTGTTCCGGGATTTCATCAAGGTCGATGAACTTTAGTTTGCAGAACGCATCCATGTGTTCACCTTGTGTGTTGGTGTCTTCAGGTCGGATGTGCAGAAGAGCATACCCTGCGAAAGGTGGCACTGCTTCTTCAATCCACGAATCTTCCTCAGTTTCAATGAGCATGGCATCGCATGCACCCAAAGCTGCAAGTTGCATGTAATGTTCATCCCAAGTGTTCCGTGAAG
>ERZ869921.848-NODE-848-length-15071-cov-23.919219_pt1 | contig 15071 bp, 22 predicted proteins | sample MGYA00579310_ERZ869921 | MGnify/ENA primary metagenome ERZ869921 (study PRJEB32216, sample SAMN09231816) | wastewater metagenome | place: USA: Maryland | collected 2016-06-21 | study: EMG produced TPA metagenomics assembly of the PRJNA472060 data set (Reclaimed...
GTATTCGGCCAGGGCGGGCTGCATGGTGAGCATGAATCAAGTCTAACGCTTGATTAGGCGGATGTCAACAGGAAAGTAAAAAAGCCGCGGCGAACCGCGGCCCGGGTGGGGAGAAAGGGCCGCGTTACCGCGGCCGGCCGGCGTCATAAGTGAGGGTCAAAGGCGGAAGCGGTAGGGCGCGGTACCGCTGGGCTTCCCAGCGCTCCGTCCGCCAGGCGTCCGGACAGTACGGCGCGGCGATACAGCCGGCCGGATCGTAGAAGAGCTTTTCGGCGCCGTCGATCGCTTCCACGGCGTCCGTGTCGTCATAGTTTTGGATCCAGCCCAGGGCGCGCAATGAATCATCGACGCCAGGGCGGTAGTCTGCAGGCCCATAAGCCATGAGGTAGACAAGCCTGTCCGCTTCGCGGGGGGTGAGTTCGTTGGGTTGTTTGGGGTTCGGGCGGTTCATGGCAATACCTCGTTAGTAAGCAGTGATGAAACGGCCATCGGCCGCGATTATCTGGCGATCCATGGCGCTGTAAACCGAGTGAACGCGGTAAAGCATGTTTCCCAGTTCCAGGCCGCCAAGCGCTGGTATTTGGCCGCCCATGGCGGCGGCATTCACGTAGAGATCGGTTTTCAGTTTCGGCTGGCCGTAGGGGCTAACGGTCATCTTCAGTACGCGGCGTTCAATCATGCGTTCCATGAATTCAAGTCTAATACTTGAATAGTTTCGAAGTCAACAGGGGAGAGTAAAAAAACATGACTGCCTTACAGGTGGGGGCGTGCGAGTGCGCGCGCGTGGTGGCCGCTGGATCGACGAACGCCCAGGTAATCCTGGCCGCGCCTGGCCGGCTGAAGGGTGTTTATGAGTTCAGCGTATCGGCCAGCATCCGCTATCTGAAGTTTTACGATAAGGCCACAACGCCAACCGTGGGCACTGATACGCCGAAGCTGGTGGTTCAATGCTCCAACATCGGCGCGAACGGCAACCCGCGGGAAGTCCGCATTCCGGAAAACGGTATCTGGTTTCAAAACGGAATCTCCATCGCCATCACGGGCGGCGCGGACGATACCGACACCACGGCCGTAACTGCTGGCGATATCCAGGCCCATATTCTCTACACGAAGGGCGCTTAACATGCGAAACCAAATCAACGCCATCTATGCACGCCTGGTGGAAGCCGGCCGCGTGCTGTCTGCAAAAAATGAGGCGCGCCTAAAGGCCGCTATCGAATCGCTTTCCAGCGTCCTTTCTCAGCTGGCCAGCGAAGCCGCGGACGTGGCCGCAACCGAAGCTGAACGAAGCTTTGATGCGCGCCGCCAGCTGATTCAGCGCGCGCTAAAGGCGCGCCAGGTGGCCGGCCAGGAGTACTCCAGCTATTGCTACGTCATGGACGTGTTCGACACGGATTTTGTGTACTCCCAGGGCGATCGGTTATACCGGGCCGCGTATCTCATGGATGAGGCCGGCGCCGTAGCGATCGGCGCCGCGGTCGAGGTGTTGGCCCAGGTGATCTATACGCCGGCGCCAGCGCCTGGCACCATGCCGGCAATGCCGGCCGCGGAAGCGGCGCCGCTGGTTCTGGGTGAGTTCCAGCCCCTTGTGGAATCCGCGGAATCCTTGCAGCCCCTTGCTTTGAACGAAGCGGCCACGGTGGACCTAAAGCTTATCGGGCCTGGCTGGGGCACCAGTGGCTACTACAGCGCGGACGTGTTGAAGAAAGCGGCCGGCGTGTTCAAGGCTGGCCTGAAGATGTTCTGGAACCATCCGACGAAGGCCGAAGAAGCGGCGCGGCCGGAAGGCGACCTGGACCGCATGGCGGCCGTGTTGAAGGAAAACGCGCGCTGGGAAGATAACGGGCCCAGTGGGCCAGGCCTGTACGCAAAGGCGAAGGCCTATGACAAGTACGTCAAGCCGCTAAAGGAAATGGCGAAGGATATCGGCGTGAGTATTCGCGCCTTCGGCAAAGGCCGTACCGGATCCGCGGAAGGCCGCGAAGGCGTGATTGTCGAGTCGATCGCCGGCGCCAAGTCTACGGACTTCGTAACGACGCCTGGCCGCGGCGGCGAGATTTTGAATTTATTCGAGGCGGCGGCCCGCGGGCCGGCCGCCGCAATTCCAACACAGGAGAGTGATATGAACCAGGCCGAAGTACAGGCCCTAATCGAAGCGGCCGTGGGCCCGCTGAATACGCGAGTGACGGCGGCCGAAGCAAAGGCTACCAATCTCGAAACCGAAAACGCACGTTTGCGCGAACGCCTGGCGCTGGGTGAGGCGCGGCCGTTCGTGGAAGCCAGGCTGAAGGCCATCCCCAACCTGCCGGCAGTGACTCGCGATCGCCTGGTGGGCCAGCTGGTGGGCCAGGCCACCCTGACCGAAGCCGGCGCGCTGGATACCGCGGCGCTGGGCGCGCTGGTGGAGTCTGCGGCCCAGGCCGAAGTCCAGTATCTGGCGTCCGTGACGGGTGGGGCGCGCGTGTTCGGCATGGGGCCGAGCTTGCCGGCGAAGGCCGCGGCGCCGGCGGCGGATGTGGAAGCGTCCCAGAAACGCTTCGAAGAATCGTTCCGTGACATCGCGGGCCTGTCCGAAACCGGCCTAAAGGTGGCGGTGGCCGGCCGCCGCTAAGCGGCCCTGGCTGAAGAGCACACGAAGGGTAGAGGAGAGAAAGAGAACATGGGACAGGCAACAATCCGTAATTTTGGGCAGCTGCAAACCGATGCGTTCCAGTACGATTACAGCGTCCATGGCGGCGCTGTAGGCGATATCTTGACTGGCCTTCGGATTCCGAAGGGGGCGGTTATCCAGAATGTTTTCGCGGACGTTCTGACCGCGGCTACCAGCGCCAATAGCACGGCCACCATTGCGCTGAAGGCGGAAACGGCGAACGATCTGTTCACGGCCGCCGCGGTGTCCGGCGCGCCGTGGTCTACGACGGGCCGTAAGCAGGGTATTCCCGACTTCGCCACGGTGTCCGATTACAAGAAAACCACCGTGGAACGTGAGGTTACCCTATCGATCGCAGTAGAAGCCCTGTCGGGCGGAAAGATCGATTTCTATATCCAGTACGTCCTGGGCAACGCCGTAGGCTAAACCCCAGCAACGCGCCACCACAAGGAAGCAAGAGGAGAGAACGAAAGTGGAAATGAAGCAATTGCTGGAATCGTTGCGGTCTGACGCGGCGTCCTTCGTGCACGAGGGCAGCTATCCCTTGGAGCGGGCCCACGAGGCCCTGGGCAGTGGTAATGATGGCTTCGCCGCGGCCGGGAATCGGCGGGCCCGCCGCAACACGCCTGAGTACTTTGAACGGCTGACTGAGGCCGTGCAGATTATCAAGGCCGCCCGTGAGCATCGCTACGGCGCCATGATTTTCGAGGAAGCCATGCAGCGTGCGGACTTCCCGCTGTATATGGGCGATGTCCTGGACCGTCAAATGTTGGGCGCCTATCGTGAGCACACGCCCACTTGGCGCGAATACTGCCGCGTGGGTTCCGTTCCGGACTTCCGCTCCGTCAAGCGCAACTACATTGACGGCGCCGAAGGGAAGTTGCCCCAGGTTGGTGAACAGGGCAAGTACTTGCCGGCCGTGCTGACGGAAGGCGAGTACTCGTACAGCGTCAACAAGTACGGCCGAATTATCAAGTGGTCCTGGGAATCGTATATCAACGATAACCAGGACCAGCTGGGCGATAGTTCGCCTGTCCGCCTGGCGCGGGCGGCGCGGCGTTCGGAGGATCGTTTCGCGACGGAATTGCACATCGACGCGAACGGCCCGCATGCTTCGCTGTACACCAGCGGCAATAAGAACATCATCAACACGACGAACGGTGCCAGCTCCAGCAATCCCGTTCTGGGCATCGTGGGCCTGCAGGATGCCTTCACGGTCATGGGGTTGATGCTGGACGGTGACGGCGAACCCATCGGCATGGATGGCGGCCAGCTCATCCTGGAAGTAGGGCCGGCGCTTGCTGTGACCGCGGAAAACCTACTGGGCGCAACTCAGATTATCGTGGGCGCGGACAGTGGCGCCCAGCGGATCATGACGGGCAACTGGCTGCGCGCGAAGGTGCGGGCGGTCGTTAACCCGTACATTCCGCTGGTGGCCACTAGCGCCAACACGCACACCACCTGGTGTCTGCACGCTGACCCGAACACCACGCGGCCGGCCCTGGAAATGGGCTTTTTGCGTGGCTACGAAGGCCCGCAACTGTTCCAGAAGCTGGCGGACCAGGTGCGGCTGGGCGGCGGTGGTTCGGCCATGGATGGATCGTTCGAAGATGACAGTACCGCGTTCAAGGTACGCCACGTAATGGGTGGCGGCCGCCAGAGCGGTAAGGCCACAGTATCCAGCAACGGTTCCGGATCGTAGCAGTGTTTCGCCGCGTGCGTGAAGCGTGGCGCCTGGCCGGCGCTATGCAGCGCTTCGAAGATTGCTTACGGCTGGATGATACGCCAGATGAGGCCTGTATCGGATTCGATCGGGAGCGGATGGCGTTTTACGTCAATTGGAACGGCCGGCTTGAGTCCGGCTGGCCATTGTTAAGGGCAATCGAAAAGCGTATGGGTATCAGGTAAATCCGCTGGTCATGTCCTGACCACCAAAGGCCAGCGGTAGCCCTGGTGGCCGCCAGTCTTCCTCCGAGCTGGCGGCCTGTTTTATTTCACTCGCAAGGGAAAGTTATGAATGCTTTGATGGTGTTGGCAACTGTCGATAGATTTCTGTCCAAGGTGTACGGGCCCAAAGAAAAGCGGCCCGTGCCGATGGTGGCCTGTAGCGGTCTGGATCAACGGTTAGACGTGCTGATTGATGAGGTGCGAGGTTTGCGCGCCGCAACGGAAAACCTGGTGGCACTGCAGGCCGAAAACCTGCGGCTGAAAGTGGCCGGTCCTTCGGGCGTGAACACCATGGACGCAATCCCGCCGCTACATCAGATTTACCAGGGCCTGGAACCGTTTGCGGAACCAGCGCCAGCGGCCGGCGTCGATCCAGAGCGGGAAGCCGAAGCCGGGGAACGGATCGCGCAAGCGGACGCGATGCAAGCGGCCACGGCCGCGGAGGTGAACGCATCGCTTCGGCGTATCGAAGATGAAGCCGAACCGGATTCGGTGGCCGGCCGCTTGGGCAGGGCAATCAAGCGGAGGGTCAAGGGGTAGCCATGGCTTTCACTTATGACGTAGCGACGGACGCCGGCTGCGTCCGCATGTTGATTGGTGATACCAGGGAAGCGCCGCCAGACTTCCCCATGTTCGACGATGACGAAATAGCGGCCTTCCTGTCGATGGAAGGCGATTCCGTGAAGGGCGCCGCGGCGCTGGCCGCCGAAACCATCGCCTTCAGTGAGGCCCTGGTTCACAAGAAAATCAAGCTTCTGGGTGGCGATATCGAAACGGACGGGCCGGCCGTTGCCGAATCCCTCCGGAAGTCCGCGGCGGCCTGGCGAGAGCAGGAAGATAGCGGGCCGGCGTTCGCGATCGCGGAAGTTGTGGACAATCCCTTTCAGGAGCGGGCGCGGCTGTATAAGCAGGCGCAACGGGGGTACTGATGGCGAAGACGATCGTTCTGGATATCCTGCGATGGGAACCGACACCAGGCGGCCTTCCGCGGCCGGTGATTCGCGACGATTCCGAATCCTTCACGCCGGAACAGGTGAGGGATATTCGCGCCTGGCTGGAAGCCGCGGCGCCTGGCTATGATCCGCGGAAACCGTCTCTAACGTTTATCAAGCTGTATCGTCCGGAGCCTGGCGCGGCCATCGCTTCGAAGGTGAGCTATGGTCATGGCAACCCTGAAGAAAAAGCGGCCGGCGTTTCCGTGCGTACCTGCACGGTGGGCGTGCATTACGAGGAAGGCCACGTGGCCGCGGTGCATCAGTACCTTTGCGCCGTGGATGATGGCGTGGGCCTGGTGGGCGGCCGGCCGGTAAAGCCGCGGTTTATCGTGGGCCCGTCTCTGGGCGTGGCGATGGGAACGAAGCCCCAGGCCGCGGTGGAAGTGGCCGCGCCGATCGCCGCCCGGGTGGTGGCGTAACGTGCGTATGGGCGCCGGCCTGGTCCATCCGCTCATGACCAGGAAGCTAACCGAAAACTTCTTTGTGTCGGTGTGTACGGTGTGGAAGCTGCCCACGCCGCGGGTGCAAAACAACCATGGCGAGATTCTGCGAACCTGGCCGGACGCCTACACTGAGTTTGCCGGCCACCGCGCCATCCCCTGCGCCCTGGGAATCAAAAAGGGGGACGCTGGCAAATTTGTAGTGATGCGCCAGGCTGACGCCACTTTCGAAGCCCAGCCATCGTACGCGTTGCTCGATGGTCACTATCCGCTGATTGAAGCGGAAATGGTGGCCGTTGTGGATGGCGTAGCGTACACCATCAAAGGCGTACCGCAACAGGGCCAGCGCACCATTACAGAGCTGGCCTTAGAGCTTGTCAAGTAGCGAGGCGGGCCCGTGGCTATCACGTTAGAGCTGGTGCGGGAACCGATGTTGCAGCAAGCCTTGCGGCGCCTGGCTGCGCTCACAGAGAACAATGCGCTTGACGATGCACTGGTGGCTGCCGGCCAGCCGGTGGCGAATTCAGCGCGCGAAAAGGCGCCTGTCGTGTCCGGAACGTTGCGGCGGTCTATTCGCGTAGAGCTGGTGGGCCCGGGCGATGTCCGGATAGGTTCGGATGTCGCTTACGCCAGGCGAATCGAGTTCGGATTCATCGGCCGCGATCGCCTGGGCCGCGAGTATCACCAGGCCGCCCAGAGTTACCTGCGGGCCGCCATGGATGAGCACAGAGACAGGTTGCGCGATGCGATCGCCGCGGCGGCAATGCAGATTATAAGAGCGGCGGCGGGGGTGTGATGCCATGCCAAATCAACCGATAGAAGACCTGGCCGAAGGCATCCGGGCCCATGCGCTGGGTGCGCCGGACATTCAAGCCCTGTTGTCAGACGATGAGCTGTTTCGCTGGTACGGCGCAACGCTGGAACAGAACAGCACTCTGCCTGCAGTGACGGTGCAGCAAATAAGCGGCGCCGATGCCGCGGAAACGCACCAGGGCCACAGCGGGTTAGAGGTGGCCAGGTACCAGATAACGGTCTGGTCAACCTGCAGGCCGAAGCTGGTACAGCTGACCTGGGCGATTAACCGGCGCTTCCACAATTTCCGCGGCCGTATGGGTGGCATTGAAGTCCAGCGCGCCGCGAAGCTGGGCCAGATGGACATGGGCCAGAACGGCCCGCGTAACGCTTACATGCGGGCCCTGGACTTCTCGTTTCTGTACAGGCCGCCGCTATGAACGGGCGCCTGGTGGCCGGCGTGTTGATCTATGACTGTCCACATTGCGCGTTCGATAGCGAAGTGCGGGCCCGCCTGGAACAGCACATGGCCGAAGTACACAAACCGGCGCCACTGCCGGCAAGCCTTCCCGCGGTGGTGGCCGCGGGTGACCTAGAGCTATCGGAGGATGGCGAGTTTCAACCTTTGGAGGGTGAATGGCAAGACAACTGATTACGCCGGCCGAAACATCGGGCCCGTGGCCTTCTACCGCCGCGAACGCGGGCGGAGTGGCTCTTACCGAAACCGCGGCGAACGCGACGGATAAGGAAGAGATGTATCTTACCGGCCGTGAGCTGCTGATCGCGCGCAACGCTGGTGCGTCCGCGCGCGTGGTAACCATCAATTCGGTGGCGGATCCCGAAACGGGGCGTACGGGCGACATCACGGAATCGGTACCGGCCGGGGAAATGTACGTCCTTGGGCCGTTCAGCATGAAGGGCTTTAAGCAGAGTAACGGCAAGATCAATTTCGAGGCCGCGCATTCGGATATCAAATGGTCCGCGATCCGCTATTAACGCGGTAGCTGGCAGACAAGCTTTTCAATAGACAGGGGAGAAAAACACGTGGCTCTAAGCACGCTGGCCGAATCGGCCTTTGGTTCGCTGATTTATTTATGCGCCGATGCAAGCGGTACGAATCCCGCGGAAGTTGCAGAGTTGCGCGATTTCAACTATGCAGTTTCCGCGAAGCGTGAGGACACCAGCGTCCACAACGCTTCGGCGCCCTGGGAAACCGGCATCGTCACACAGCTGAAGTTCGGGCCGGTGGAATTCGAGGTCAATTATCGCCCGTCCGAAGCTACGCACGGCGATGAAACCGGCGTTACCGCGGTGATGGTGGCCAGGGCGGAGCGTACCTGGCAGATTCACGAATCTGACGAAACCACCGTGGTGGAATTCAACGCCCACGTGGTGAACAAAAAGCATACGCGGCGAGTGGCCGGTGTACGCATCGGCGCGTTCACGCTGGATGGTACCGGCCAGCCGGACTTCAGCGCGGCGGCCTAGTTAGTTGGGTATCGGAGGATAGATGGCACAGCTGTATGTGGATGTGGAGCTGGGCGGCGAAGTCCGCCGCCTGGCCCTCGATGGAAATGCAACGATTGCGTTCGTGGATGCCTTCCAGGCGGACTTACACGAAGAGATCAAAACACTGTTTATCGAAGCCCGCGAAGCGGCCGAAGAAGCCCAGGAAGCGGCGGACGATATAGAGGAGCTGCGGGCAAATGGGCTGCCTGTTCCGGATCCGCAAAAGTCCTACAGCCTAACGGTACTCAGCACGGGCCGCAACATGAAGCGCCTTCGCCGTATCGTGTGGGGCCTGGCCGTATCCTATCGGCCGGACCTGGAAGCGGATCCAGGCGCCGGCGTGGCCGAAGTGGGCCGATGGTTCAGCCTGGCGGACATGGGCCCGTTGTGCGGCGCCGTCATGGAATGCTGGCTGCATGGCAAGACCTTGCCTAAGGAATTCGAAGGGCAGCTGGCGCCGTTTGTACCCACGCCGGAAGCGGTGGTGGAAGGCATGTTGAACCTGGCCGGCGTGGCACCTGGTCAGCTGGTAATTGATCTGGGCGCCGGCGATGGCCGGCTGATGTTCGGCGCCGTAGGCCGCGGCGCGCTGGCCTTCGGTTACGAAATGCAGGATGAGCGCTACAAGGCGCTGGCCTTGCGAATCGCGCAACATCCGCAAAGCTCCAAGCTGGCCGTGTTCCGTAAGGACATCCGCGAAGCGGACCTGGCGGAAGCGGACGTGGTGTTTATGTACCTCTTGCAAGATAGCAATGCCGAGTTGAAAGCAAAGCTGTTAAGCGAGTGCAAGCCTGGCGCCGTGGTGGTGTCGCACGCCTTTGATATGCCGGACTGGTTACCGGAAGCCCAGGACAAAGTACGGGCGATCAATCCGGACACGGGCCGCCGCACTACGCACAGAATCTACCGCTGGCGGATTCCGGCCCGGGGGTAACCCGTGCTGATACTTACGCCATCGGCCGCGGTGACCCTGGCCGGCCGCCAGGTGGAAATAGCGGCAACCCTACGGGCGCTGCTGACCTTCGAAGAGCTGTTAGGTTTTGCGCTCCATGCAACCATGGGGCGCAACCCTACCAAGGTGGCCAGAGCTTTACTGTGGGCCATGGCCGGCGCCGCGGCGCCCAGCCTTCGCGACATCGGCCGCATGGGGCCGGCCGAAATGGACCAGGCCCTGGCCGTGGCCGTGGGCTTGCTGCAGGCCGGCGCGCCTGTCCTGGAAGCGCACGATATCGAAGCCGCGGCCAGCGCCGGCGCCGCTGACAAGCGATCGCAAACGGATTGGTTAGAGCTGTGGGCCACGGGCCGGCGCGATCTAGGCCTGTCCGAAGTGGAGCTGTGGGAATGTTCGCCGGCGATGTATTGGGCATTGCTCAAGCGTCACGAGGCCGGCCAGGAACACGCCGAACTATGCGCCGGCATCACGGCCGCCGCTACGCAAGAGTGTTACCGCGATCCCGAGAAAGCCACAGAACCACTGGATCCGTGGCTGTACGTGTTGCGTGGCAAGCGGGCCGCCGCGGCTCGAAAGGAAGCCGAACGCAAGTTGCTTGCGCCTAATCCGGACCTGAAAAACAAAATCAAGTCGTTTTTCCGGCTTCCCCAAGAGCTGCAGGCGAAACAGGCGAAGCATGGCAAGGCGAACAGCAAGCGAGGTATACGCATCAAAGCTCTCACGCCTTAAGGCGCGCCAGGCCGCCACGATGCCGGCGCCGGATCCGCCGCGGCCACCACGGCCGCCGCGAAATGAACGGTTACAGGAACGGGCTGAATCCATGGCCCTGCTACGGCTACGGGTGGAGCTGTGGACAGGCCTTAACGCGCCGGCCTGGGCGCGATTGCCGGCCCGCGATCGCCGCCGCATTGCCGCGGCCTTGCATGAGTATTACGCGGAAGTAGACGAGCCGCGATCGCCACACGGGGGCATGTATGGCCGCGTGGCTGATGTCTACCACTGTCTACCGTGGCTTGACTGCCACAAGGGAGAAGCCGACGAGTGAATGAACTAGACGGGCTCTTTCTCAAGCTGGGTGCAAAGTTCGACGCGAGTTTCAACCAGACTCTGGGCGAAGCTGAGCAAGCCATCGCCACTATGGGCGATCGGATGACCGGCGCCGGCGCCGCGCTGGAAAACCTACTGACGCGGCCCATACTGGGCGCGGCCGAAGCGGCCCTAAAGCTGGGTTCCGATTTCGAGCAAACACAAATCGGCTTCGCCACCATGCTGGGCAGTGCCGATAAGGCCACGGCCATGCTGGGCAACCTGAAAGAGTTTGCAAGCAAAACGCCGTTTGAGTTTCCGGGCCTGGTGGATGCCAGTAAGCGAATGCTGGCCTTCGGCTTCGAAGCCGAAAAGATCATTCCCACGCTTCGCACCATTGGCGACACTGCGGCCGGACTGGGCGGCGGCGCCAAGTCGATCGACCTTATCACGCTGGCCCTGGGCCAAATGCAGGCGAAGGGCAAAGTAAGCGCCCAGGAAATGAACCAGATTGCAGAGCAGGGCGTTTCTGCCTGGAAAGCCCTGGCGCAAAACATCGGCGTTTCAATTCCGGAAGCAATGAAGCTGGCGGAAAAAGGCGCAATCACGGCCGCCCAGGCGATTCCCGCAATTCTTGACGGGATGAATCAGCAATTCGGCGGGATGATGGCAAAGCAAGCTGATACCGTTGCTGGCCAATGGTCCAACATGAAGGACCAGCTCACCTTCATCCTGTACGATCTGGGCGCGGCGTTGCTGCCCTTCGGCCAGGCCGCGGTAACGGCCCTGGCGCCGATCGGTGAGGGCATCAAGGGCGCCGTGGAATGGTTCCGCCAGTTATCGCCGCCCGTGCAAACGGCCGTGGTGGCCTTCGCCGCGATCGCCGCGGCGGCCGGCCCTATCCTGGTGATGCTTGGCACGCTGGCCAGCTCCGTTGTGGCCATTTCGTCCGCGTTCGCCGTCCTGTCCGGACCTACGGCCCTGGTGGCCGCCGCCGCCGCGCTGAAGGTGGTGGCGATCGCCGCCGCGGCCGGCGCCGCCGCGTTTGCGGCGTGGAAGGTGGGAGAGTGGCTGTATCAATTCGGGCCCGTCAAAACGGTGCTCGATGCCGTGGGCAGTGCCATCGGTGGAATGCTGCAATGGATTGCGAAGCTTCCGGGCGTTTCATCCGTGGTGTCCGCAATGTCCGGCGCCTGGGATGGCCTGAAGTCTGGCATTGAAAAGGCCACGGCCCAGGCCGCGAACGCCGGCAAGACACTTACCGGCCAGGTGCCAGCCATGAATCAGCTGGGCGCCGCGGCGAAGGCGGCCCATACTCCGATTCTGGGTGTGGGGGATTCGGCCGAAACCGCCGCAAAGAAAGCGGCCCAGGCCGCAAAGCAGCTTAACGACCATCTAAACGCCACCTGGAAGCAGCTGCAAGGCTTCCTGCTGGATATGCCCAAGACCATGGAGCAAGCCAGCAAGATGATGGCGAACGGCTTCAACATCGATAGCGCGATTAAACGCACTGTCGATGAAATGCAAAAGCTGAAAATCGAGTTCGGTACTCACATGCCGAACGCGGCGAAGCAAATGTATGCGGCGCTGAACATCAATCTTCTGCAGCTGCAGGCGTTCAAGCAAACCGCGGAAAACCTGGCGCTGGAAAAGGCGTTTCTATCGGTCAATGACGCCATGACGGCCTATAGCTCCAACATGGGCCGGATCCTGAAAGAACAGGCCGGTATGACGAAAGAGGTCATGGATATCTCCATGGCCGCCGCTAACCAGGCGATTGCTGATGTTCAGCGATTGGACGGCGCGTTTAAGCAGCTGGGCGTTACGTGGTCTGGTGAGCTAGCCAGCAAAGCCAGCAAAGCCGCGGACGCCTATAACCTCATCGTTGAGGCCCAGAAACGGGGCGCCGCTACGGCCGTAGACGCTCTGCGGGCCCAGGCGGCCCTACTGCAGGCCCAGATAGCGCTGGCGAAGAATACCGGCGATTCGTACATAGAGCTGGAAAGCCGGCTGAAGTCCGTAAACAGTGAACTGGTTATCCTGGGCGCCGAACAGGATAAGGCCGCGGCAAAAACCACCGCGGCGAATAAGACCATGAAGGCCGGCGCTTCCGACATGGAAAAGGCCTGGGTGGACTTCGGCAAGCAAGTCAGTACGATCATGACTGACTTCGGCAAGGACATGGCCGGCGCGATCATCCACAGTAAGAATGTGGGTGAGGCCTTCACCAAAATGGCCAGCTCGATTAAAGAAGCCTTCATGAGGCTCATTATCGAAGGCGCCATTAAGGAAATGATGAAGGGCCTTGACGGCGTTTCGTCTATGCTGGGCGGCATCGGTAAGCAGCTGTCCGGCTTGCTGGGTGGCATGGGGCTGGGTGGCAGTGGAGGTAGCGGCGGAGATAGCGGCGGAGGCGGGGGCGGCCTGGGCGGCATGATGGGGGGCGCGAATCCGTTAAGCCTGGTGACCGGTATAACCAGCGCCTTCACGGGCATCCTGCAGACTCTCCAGGGCCGGCGTATGGAAGCCGATATCGGGAAGCTTGAAGTAACTTCCCGCGGCCAGCTTAACCAGCTGATTTCGATACAGGGAACGCTGAACCGCTATCTTCCGTTGCTGGAACACAACATCCAGCTGGTTCGGCTGGAAGGCATCGAGGCCGCTATCCAGCAACTGGGCGGCGGCGGCCAGGGGTTCCAGCAAATCAATCAGAGCATACAGACTCTGACAGAGATAACTCGCGTTCACTTGCGGGCTTTGATCGACATCGGCACGGCCACTTATAGCCTGTTGAACAAGCCGGCCGATCAACGGGGCGGCGGCGGCCAGGCGCCACCGCTGAACACAAATAACATCCTGAATTCGCAACGGCCGGCCGGACAGGGGCCCACGATTCAGTACAACCAGACGGTAAACGCGACGACTAGCGACCCTTACCGCATGGGACAGCAAAACGCTCAAAGCGTGGTCAACTACCTGGGCGCCAGGCTGTAACAACCAACCAAACGAGGCAAAAGGAACTTCCCGGCTGGGGAGCAAGAGGAGAACTATGGCTGACTGGTTATATGGAAAGGGCCGCGAAGCATTTGCTAACGGCCTGATTGCGTGGGGTTCCGGGACGGGCGGTGATGACATCCGCGCCATGCTGGTAGACAGCACGGACTATTCCACTGCCGAAGCTAACAAGGATGTCCACGATTTCAAGGATGACGTGGCAAGCGGCGGCATCGTGTCCACTTCCGGCGCTTTCACGGGCAAGAGTTACACCCTGGGCGTGTGTGACGCGGACGATGTTACTTTCTCGGCGGTGTCTGGTGATTCGTGCGAATACGTAATCATCTACAAGCACACGGGGGTGGACGGAACCGCCCGCCTGATTGCGAAGATTGACAGTTACAACGGCCTGGCTATCACGCCAAACGGTGGAGACATCCGCCTGGCGTGGCCTGGCGATGCAAATAAAATCTTCAAGCTGTAGTCAATAGCGCGAGAAAGGGCGGACGCCGGCATGAGCTTGGATGTAGTGTTTAAAGACGGGTTTGACCACCTGGCCGCGGCGGACTTGGTGCTGAAGTGGGCGGCTACTAGTTCCGTGGTGGGCGCTTCGAAGGTGACGGGAGTTTATGGCTACGGTTCGGCGCAACGCTACCTAAACGCGAACCGAACTATCCAGACACCTACGCTCACTGCCAGGGCTTCATATTTGGTGACACTGCATTTCCGGCTGGAGAGCTTGCCGGCGTCCGATATCGTCTTGCTGAACTGGCGCGAAGGCTCCACCAGCCACACGGACATCCGCGTCACGGCCGCGGGCGCGATCCGTGCCACGCGGAACGGTACCAGCCTGGGCATTAGCAGCACGGGCCTGATTAGCACGGCCACCTGGTACTGGCTGGAAGCGGTAGTGACGGTCAATGACAGCACGGGCGCGGTGTCTGTCAATCTGAACGCCACCAATATTCTGAACCTCACCAGCCAGGACACTCGAAACGCTGGCAGTACGGGCCTGGTGGACAATATCCAGGTTAATTCTGTCAGTGGCGGGAACAACGACTGGGACACCTTCCACGTGATCAATCAGTCAACTTTGCTTGGCCAAGAGCTGGTGATTGATACCAGCGTGCCGACGGGCGCCGGCAACACTACCAATTGGACACCTTCCACGGGCTCCAACTGGCAAAACGTCGATGATGCAACATCGGATGGCGATAGCACTTACAACAGCGCTAATACCGTAGGGCATAAGGACACGTTTGCAATGTCGGACTTCCGAACCGGCGCGGTCGAACACATCCAGGTGTGCGCCGTGGTCCGCAAAGACGACGCCGGGGCGCGCCAGCTGGCCATCGTGACGCGGTCAAACGGCACAGATTACGACGGGGCCACGCAAACGGTGAGTAGCAGCTATGCCGTGTACCGTGAGGGCTTGCAGGTAGATCCAAACACCAGCGCGGACTGGTCCCAGGCCGCGGCCAGCGCGGCCGAGTTCGGCTATAAACAGGTGGCCTAAATGGCAATTCGCGTAACACAAGCGGTAGCGGAAGCCACACTGGCGCCGGCCGGCCGGCTGCGTGTGTCCCAGGTAGCAGTGGAAGCTACCCTGGTGCTTAACCTGTTGCGAGGAAGCGCCGGCATCACGTCCGGCGAAGCCTTCGGCGTGGGCGGCGAGCTTACGTTAGAAGACGTAGCGGACATCAGCGGCGATGCTGGCATTGCATCCGGCGAAGTCTTTGGCGCGGGTGGTAGCGTCACGGGCCCGA
>ERZ869921.849-NODE-849-length-15041-cov-3.737488_pt1 | contig 15041 bp, 25 predicted proteins | sample MGYA00579310_ERZ869921 | MGnify/ENA primary metagenome ERZ869921 (study PRJEB32216, sample SAMN09231816) | wastewater metagenome | place: USA: Maryland | collected 2016-06-21 | study: EMG produced TPA metagenomics assembly of the PRJNA472060 data set (Reclaimed...
ATCAACACAGCTAGGCTATAAGGTCTGGCGTTCAGCGAGCATGAAGCCGAAGAGGATTCATGTGAAGTATGGCGATCAAAAGGGCAAGATTGAGCAATATTGTTGGTTCTCTACTCAGCACCTACCAGCCCTCGACTATACTGAGTCGATTACGAAGGCTAAGGAATGGGCACAAACGCAATCAGTTGTGTGTCGCAAGCTCACACATGCATCAGAGGGGAAGGGGATTGTTATTGCTGAAACGCCGGAAGAGATTATTCCTGCACCTGTATACACTCTCTACCGTAAGAAGAAGAAAGAATTTCGAGTCCACATCTTCAAGGATCAAGTTGTTCATGTATTAGAGAAGCGCAGGAAGGCTAGTTATGAAGGCACCGCAGACACAAAGGTACGGAATACGGCTAATGGCTATGTCTTCTGTTCTGAAAATGTTGTCGAACCGGAAGGAATTCGAGAACTCGCCCTCAAGGCATCTAAAGTCACTCAAAGCGACTTTAAGGGTGTTGACATTGGCTGGAACGAAAAGAAGCAAGAGCTGTTTGTAATTGAGGTTAACAGCGCTCCTGGTATTGAAGGCTCTAATGTAAATCGATACGTCCAAACAATCTTACAAACTATTCAACATTAAAATGAAACTAACATTTAAAGACCGTAGCAGCTATTCAGAAGAAAGTCAAAGCAACCCAATTCGTTGGGCCATTCTCTCAGGCACACCCGAAAAGGGCTTTGTCAACGAGAGTGCTTGGCTCAAGTGCAAGGACTTCTTCAATGACTATGCAGTAGCTTACAATGGTGGAACTCGGTTTGGCATCTATGGATTTAACACCACCAACATGACAATCCCCAAGCTAGGGGAACCTGTGTATATGGCTGTTAAGTGTCTCACGAAGAATTTTATGTTCAACATGAACACGTTTAACACATGGTTAAAGGACAATGGTCATCCAACCATTCCCTATTACACAGTGGATAAGGATGTTGTTGTTCTAGAGTTTGACCAATTCTTCCTTAAGAACACCTACAACATCAGTCTTGTGTCTCTGATGATTCGTCTGTTGAATGATGAAACCTTCAATGGAACTATTGAAGACCTGAAGACTCATAAGATTCCTGGAGATGGTCGTGACCAGCAGAAGTGGGGTACAGTGGTTGCAAAGAACATTTATTTCCACTTGCCTAAGAAGCTAGACGGCTATCTGTGGTATTGCGGAGAAAAGAGCAATAGCAACACGGAGGTTCCGGTCTATCAACTTTCTGGGCTTGTGCACAACAATGGTGTTGTGTCCTGGTCTAGTTATATGTAACTGAGAGGAAGATGCTATGCCTATTCGTCGCAACCCAGCTTATGACACCGAAAGCCCAGCAGGGCAGTGGAAGAACCCTGACATGATGAAAACTCTCGGTGATATTATTGATAAAACCCTTAAGGCAGATGAGCTAGATAAGGTCTCTTGGACTGGTAAACGAAAGAGTGATGACTATCTATTAGGATATGCAGATGGTCTTAAACAAGCCCAGCAGGCGGCCTACGCCGATGGGCTAATTGAGGGCAAAGCACAGGGCTTTCGTGAAGGCCTAGAGTGGATTAAGGGACGCTAATGAAACGTCGAGAATGTTTTAAGAATTCAACAGATAATTGGTATCCATGTTACGATAACAAGCTTGTTAAAGTTTCCTTCATGAGCCTTGGTCCTGACGGAGACCAGTACCGAGTATGTGTATGGGGAGCTGATGATTTTGGTATGGAACGGGACTTTGACTTAGATCGGTATCAAAATGCTGAAACCCTATTCACTAGAATTTTAGAAATGGAAGATGTGACACAAAAACAACTAACTAATCTGGGCATGGTTGTGGCATGAGATGCTCCTGTTGTGATCGCCCCCTGTCCGACTATGAAAGCACGTTACGTCATGCTGTTTCATTGGAATTTCTAGACACCTGTAACAAATGCTTGGAGGGACTTAACATTCCCACTGTTGGACATGAACACCTTACGAAAACCCCGCCGTTTGAAAACCCGCCCATCGAGGGAAATTGGTGGGGTGATGGTGGTGATTTGGAATCATCCTGATTCCCCCACCGAGTAATTTAACAATCTTTAGAAAGCATTTGTGTCTTTTCTACGCCACACATCTTGTCCCGTCTGCCCAAGTTCAGATGGTTTTGCGGAATATGCTGGCGGTTCTGGTTGGTGCTTTGTTTGCCATCATTATCGCCCTCCTACTGGCTCTCCTTACGTTGGCATGGCAAGAGCTTTGGACAAAGGTGAATTGGATTTCGATGCAAACCGCATGCGAGACTTGCCTTATGACGCAGGGTTTGAATATTCCTCTGAAGCCGTAGGCTGGTGTGAGTCCTTTGGTGTAGGAATTCCAGAACTCATTGAACATAATGTGCTCTGGAGTGTCTCTAAAAAACAACTAATCTTCCCTTTCTATGCAGAAGACCTTAAACCCCTCGCCAGTGCTCAAGGAGGAACGGACGGTTTTGCCAAACCAATCCTCTGGCAAGCTCGTAACTTCCAGAGAACCAAAGCCACTCCCAAATACATCACACACGGAGAGAAAGAGCAGACAATACCGCTATTCAGATGTCTATCCATAGAGAGGGTCGGGTCTCAATTACCCGTGGTGATTGTAGAAGACTGCATTTCAGCCATTAAGGTTTGCCGCCTAGGAGGCGTTGCAGTGCCCTGCCTAGGGAGTACTATAGGTCGGGACAAGTTAGCGCGTCTAAGGGCCGTTCTAGGCGTTTCTAGGCCCTATGTGGTGTGGCTAGACAGCAATATGTATGACAAGGCACAACAAATCTCCCAAAGATTGTCCATGTTGGGGTGTCACACACGGGTGGTGTGGAGCAAGGAAGACCCCAAGTGTTACGACAACAAATACATCGAAGAGCAGATTACACTGGCCTAATGTGTAACAATGCTTGACAGCTTGCTGTCGTTTGTAGTACAATAATTGTATAAGAGAAAGAAATGAAGACTAAAAATGTAAAAGAATATTATACTCAATATATGTATTATTATAATAACTATCATGGGTATTCTCATAATAATACTACTGTATGGGAAGATATAACTCCTAGTAGTCAAACTAAATGGATTATGTCATTTGATGTTGGTGATGGTGTAATTCCTCAATGGATGATTAATGGTCCACAACCAGTTAAAACACGTAAAGTTATAAACGCAAGAGTATGAGTTTTATTCGCTATCCTTATGTAAGGAATAAATTATAAAAAATAAAGAAACATATTCAAGACAGTATTATGCAGACAATTTAGAAACTGAACGAGCAAAAGCTAGGATTAGGTCGGCAGCGTATCGAGCTAAGAAAGGCCACTCAGAACAAGATACCTGGAGATTAAATAATCCGGAGAGGTGTTTGTGGCTTTCAGCAAAACACCATGCTGAAAAAGCTAATCGAGAATTTACAATTACTGTCGAAGATATTGTTATCCCAGAGCGATGCCCATATCTAGATATTCCACTAATCAAAAAAGAACTCGGCCCTCGTGCAGATGGTCAAGCCTCTATTGATCGCAAAGATTCTAATAAAGGTTATACAAAAGATAATATTCAAATTATTAGCTGGCTAGCTAATAGAATGAAAAGTAATGCAACAGAAGAGCAATTACTTAAATTTGCAAAAGGTATTTTAAAATGGCATTCCGAAGATACGAACATTTAGTTAAGTTTGGTCACCTAGAAGCTCAAGATATTGAGTATGGAATCACTCACGTATTTCCCAAGTTAGACGGAACGAATAGTTCTGTATGGTGGAACGGAGAAGGTCTATCAACAGGTAGCCGCAACAGAGACCTTACAAACTCTGAGAAAGACAATGCAAGATTTAATGCCTGGGCACAAGAACAATCTAACATTGTTACACTACTGAGCTTCTATCCCAACTGGATTTTGTATGGTGAATGGCTTGTTCCGCACACCGTGCAGCATTATCATGACCACGCATGGAAGAAGTTCTATGTGTTCGATGTGTATGATCGAAGAGCAGAGAAGTTTCTAGAATATGATGTTTACCAACCACAGTTAGAAACATTTAATCTTGATTATATCCCCTGCATTCAGAAAATCAAGAATGGCTCATGGGAAAACTTCTTACATCTAGCAAAGACATGCCGCTATCTACTTAAAGATGAAGTAGACATGCCCGGAGAAGGCATTGTAATTAAGAACTATGGATGGTCGAATAAACAAAACAGTCAGGTGTGGGCGAAGATTGTTACAGCCGAATTTAAGGATGATTTCCACAAGGCAATGGGGCCAAACCTACTTGAAGGAAGGAGTGCAGCACAGGCCATCTGTGATAAGGCTTGCACAAGTGCTCTAATAGAGAAGGAGTATGCCAAGATAGTCGTAGCAGAAGGTGAGTGGTCTAACAAGTTCATCCCACGTCTGCTTCACACTGTCTATTATTCCGTGGTAACTGAGGAGCTTTGGGATTGTCTCAAAGACCTAAAGTTTAACACCCTTGTTAATTTTAAGGAACTACAGCAATTGTGTATTCAGAAAGTAAAGTATGTTAAATCAGAAATCTTTTAATTTTGTAATTGCTCAATACTGGGATAAAACTAAAACACATGTTGGTGCATATATGTGGCACAATCAAATTGTATTTTATGGTACATATGCAGAAGCATTAGAAATGGCAAATTCAGTAACTACACGTAATCGCAAATATAAAGTTTTTAAGTTAGTAGAAGTAAATGCCTAGTGTCTATCTAGCATCTGATCCCCACTTCGGCCATTGGGGGATGTGCAAATTCCTCCGTAGTGATGGAACAAAACTAAGACCATGGGACACTCCGGAGGAGATGGATGAGGCTCTCGTTAAGAACTGGAATGAAACAGTTAAGCCAAAGGATAAAGTCTATCTCCTTGGGGATGTTGTCATTAATCGAAGGGCCCTCCCAACTGTGGGCCGCCTTAATGGTGATCTCGTGCTTATTCGCGGTAATCATGACATCTTTCAGCTAAATGATTACACTCCTTATTTCCGGGATGTAAGAGCCTATCATGTTCTCAATAAACAACGTGTCATCCTCTCTCACATACCTGTTCACACCATGCAAATGGAGCGATGGAGAGGTAACATTCATGGTCATTGCCATGCCAATAGTGTTATGCTTGATGGTAAACCTGATCCTAGGTATCTCTGCGTAAGCATGGAGCAAATCAACTATACACCCATTCTAATGGAGGATGCACTTCGCAAGCTGAACGCTCACACCTAAAGGTTCTCGGAGGACTCTGCTAATGCAAGCAGAGCTTTCAATCCTAAAGCTATTTCTAAACTACGAATGTTGGGAAACATATAATGACAAGTTAGTAGCAAAAGATTTTCCAGAGGATTTACAACTCCTCTATCGAACCCTTGATTCATTTCATAAAACAAACGACAAGAAACAAAACCTAGCAGTACAAGACCTTGCAAATCTATTCTTTGCAGGGCGTCCGCGGGATGCGGACTTTTATAAGACTCTCTTTTCAGAGCTAGCAGCATACGAGCCTGTAGCCGAAACTGTAGCAGTTCTTATTACGTCTCTACATAGGGCACGTCTCCTTCGTGAGCTTTCAATTGCAAGCTATGAAGTGGCAGAACGTAAGAAGCCCTTTGAGACTCTCCATTCCCTCTTAGAATCACTAAACGCCCCTGAACCCGCGGAGTCTGATAAAGATGAAGATGCGTTCGTCTCAGACGATTTAGATGAAATCTTAAATACCACCTACAAGTCTCCGGGACTGCGGTGGAGACTTACAGCCCTCAATAAAGCTTTGGGCAGTCTTCGTAAAGGAGACTTTGGCTTTATCTTTGCTCGACCGGAGACGGGTAAAACAACTTTCCTTGCCAGTGAGGTAACCTACCTTGCTACGCAATGTGCTGGTCCTGTGTTGTGGATTAACAACGAGGAAGTACATGACAAGGTGAAGAGTAGAATTTACCAAGCCACCTTTGGTGTAACGCTTGACGACTTGCTGCAAAATACGCAGAAGTATCGCACAGCATATCTAGAGAGTATGGCAGGTAAAATCTTAATGCCAAAAAACAAGAGTTTTTCTAAACATGAAATTGAAAAATATTGTAAACGATACAAACCAAGTCTCATTGTCATTGACCAAATTGACAAAATTACAGGCTTTAATGCAGACCGCGAAGATTTGCTCCTCGGAGCAATCTATCAATGGGCACGTGAACTTGCAAAACTATATGGTCCCGTCATCGGAGTTTGCCAAGCAGATGGTTCTGGAGAAAATGTTAGATGGCTCACCATGGGCCATGTCGCTAACGCCAAAACAAGTAAGCAAGCTGAAGCGGACTTCATCCTCGGAATTGGAGCAATACATGATTCAGGTTGGGAGCGCGTTAGATTTCTCAACATTAGCAAAAACAAATTAGCTGGTGATCCCGACAGCGACAACACTAAGAGACATGGAAAAATGGAAGTGCTGATTAGTCCAGAGATTGCTAGATATGAGGATTTTAAGAAGTGAACGTCTTAACATCTGACTTTGAAGTAACCACAAGCAACAAGGGCAATCCATTCGATCAAACTAATAAAGCTGTTTGTCTAGGACTTAAGGATAACCATGAGGATGCTTGGTGTGATTTTACTTTAGATTCTCCAATTCAGAATTATTGCAATCCAGATGTGTGGGACTTATATGTTTTCTTTAATGCGAAATTTGATCTTCATTGGTATCGTAGGTTGGGCTTCAAATTACCCAACAAAATCTGGTGCTGTCAGGTTGCAGAATTCCTTCTATCAGGCCAAAAGGAGAGGTATCCCTCTTTGGATGCCACTGCACAAAGATATGGCCTTGGCACGAAGGAAGATGAAGTTAAACTTCATTATTGGGACAAGGGAATTGACACTGATGCCATACCCCAGGACAGACTCTCGACCTACTGTTGTCAAGATGTTTCCCTCACTTATCAGATATATCTCAAACAATTAGCCCAATTCAAGGCACAACCTAAGCTGTATAAACTGTTTAAGCTTATGTGCCAAGACTTGCTAGTGCTGGAAGAGATGGAATGGAATGGACTGGTATATGACAAGCAGTTGTGCGAAGAAAGGTCTATCAACATTGGAAAAGAAATTGCCGCTATTCAAGAGCAACTACACCATGTCTACCCTGAATTGGCTATCAATTTTGGATCGGGTGACCAACTCTCAGCATGGTTGTATGGAGGATCCATTTACTCCGAAGACAAGGAACACATTGGATTCTTTAAGTCCGGTGCCAAAGTTGGACAACCTAAGTTCAAGAATGTTATACGCGAAACGGTTTTACCGCGACTTGTCGAACCTCTGAAGAATTCAGAACTAAAGAAAGAAGGCTATTATGCAACAGATGAAGCAACTCTACAAAAACTTAAAGGACCGGCTGCAAAGAAGTATGTCGGCCCTCTCCTTAAGCTGGCAGAACTTCAAAAGCTGGACAGCACGTACTACAAAGGACTTCCTAAAAAAGCTAAAGAAATGAACTGGCCGGAAGGCAAGATTCATGGACAGTTTAACCAGGTTGTTGCACAGACAGGACGTTTAAGTTCCTCACAGCCCAACCTACAAAACTTTTCAGGCGACTGCCTAGATATTTTCATTACCCGCTTTGATTAAAAAACTAATGGCAAAGATTAAGAATTGGGCCTATCCACTAGATAATATTGGTAAACCAACCCCACCAGTTAAAGCTAAAAATAAAATCGTTCATGTCGTTGAAGCCGTAGTTTCATGGGATGCTCCTTCTCCAGCGCCTGCACCAGCGCCTGCACAGGTAACTGGGGGACAAGCTCCAGGAGCAGATTGGTTAGGTAATACCATTACAATCAATCCAGGAAACTACACTGGGTTTACGTTTACATATAATAGCAATCCCTTTAACGAGACACCGGAACCTGTAGAACCGGAATGGGCACCTGCCCCACCGCCTATTAAAACAATTCCTCCTAAGCCAGTTCCTGGCCGTCTGTATAAGGTGATTAACACAGGTGCTCGTGTTCCAAAGGCTACACACCGACTGTTTGTAATTAAAGTGGCAAATGCTGCTTTTTGGGAAAGCAAGCACAACGCTATTTTAGATTATCTACAGAACACTTCATCAAAACTCAATCCTGTTGTGGATGATTGGCAAGTACACATTGTAGAGAATGATACACTCATGGGCTCTTGGGAATATACAGTGGAGGAGATGTATTGATTACTAACGATACAATTGAAGAAGACGACGACTTTGAAGTGGCTACTCTAATGCTTGCACAAAGTATTAAAACCTTTGGAGCACGGGATTTGTGGATTCAGCTAAAGAATTGCTACCCTAAGGAATTTAATGAATTGTTGTTCTATGGGCTAGACTTCTGTAAGAAATAATGCTAATTCAGTGTGATGCAAGTCAACTTGAATGGCGTGTAGCTGTAGAACTCTCGAAGGACAGCGTTGCGCTGTCAGAGATATTAAACAAGGAAGACACACATAGCAAGAACCAACAAGCCTTCTCACTTCCGTCTCGCCTCATTTCCAAAATCTATCTCTTCCGCACTATCTTTCGTGGGAGTGGGTTTGCTTTTGCTAATGACCCTGAGTTTATGCATGTTAGCAGCTCTCCTAAATATTGGGATGATGTTAACGAAAAGTTTTACACCAAGTATTATGGGCTTGATTCGTGGCACAAAAGCCTCGCAGAGAAAGTCGTCGCAGGAGAAACCATTCACGGACCATTAGGACGGTTTTGGAATATCTCTATGACCACCGATTGGAAAGGACAACTGAAGCTACCATGGACAATCTTTACCAACTACCCTGTACAGGGAACTGCCGCAGATGTAATGTCAATTGCACGTGTCAGTTTTTTCAACAGAATCAAAAAGATGGGGCTAACCCATACAATATTGCTGGTATCCAGTGTTCACGACAGCATAGTAGTAGATGCTCCTATCCAGTATCTTGGGAAAATTACGGAACTCTTTATGGAGGTCTTCGCTGACCTTCAAGTCAACATCAAGAAACTATTTAACTACGATTGGAAAACTCCATTAACGTGTGAAGTTAAGTGGGGCATGAATATGAAAGATATGGAAAAAGCGTAACAATGCTTGACAGGAAACGCATACTCCTGTAAAATAATAAGTATGTATTCAAATAAAAGGAAATAACGTGCGATTTAATATTAGTGTAATCAAGTCTGAGAAGACTACTCGCCAAGGACCTAAGAGTTCTTACATTCAACTAGAGCTAACCTTCAAGCGTCTAGACTCTGGTAAGATTGAAAGCAAGAAGCTAATGAGCTTTATGCAACCAGCTCAGGTCTATCAAGCACTCGTCGAAGCCAAGATGGATGAGCAATTTACCATCACTTCAGAGAAGAATGAAAAGACCACCTATTGGGACTGGACTGAAGCGGTCGCAGCCGCACCTGGAGGCGCGTCTACTTCGGCAGCAACCCCAGCAAGTAAGGGCGGCTCTACAGCGTGGGCAGATGACCGCGCTGTAACACAGGTATACATCATCAAGCAAAGCGCTCTAAAGGCTGCTGTAGACCTTCTAACAGTGGGTGCTAAGGTTCCCCCAAGCACAGACCTAATTCTTAAGCAAGCACAAGAGTTTGTAGACTGGGTTCTCGGCAAGGTTCCGGAGACAGCTCTAGCCGATATGTCGGACGATGTGCCAGATTGAAGATTCCAAAAAGCTATCAACTAGGTGGAACGGTCTGGACAGTGGAGCAGACTACCCCTTTAATGGGAGCTATGGGAGCCACATTCTCACAAGAAGCAAAGGTTCAACTATTGTCGGACCTAGCAAAGCAAATCAAAGAGCAAACCTTCTGTCACGAATTGGTCCACACAATCCTTTTCAGTATGGGCAAACCCTCTACAGAACACGATGAAGTTTTTGTAGATGGTTTCGCAACCTTCTTGCATCAATACCTTAACTCAGCTAAATGAAAGACATAGCACTCCTGGACGCCGACATCATTGCATACCGGGTTGGTTTTACCACACAAGATGTTCCAGTAGAAATTGCAGAAATTAGAACAGATGAACTTATCAGACGTATCATTCATGAAACTGAAGCAAAAGACTTTAAATGCTTCCTCAGTGGAGAAGACAACTTCCGATATAAAATCTATCCAGAATATAAAGGCAATCGACTGGATAAGCCCAAACCCATCCATCTACAAGCAATCCGTGAACACATTGTACGCTATCACAATGGAAAAGTTGTTTCTGGATATGAAGCAGATGATGAATTGTCCATCGAGCAACACGTTTGTAATGACAGAAGTATCATTTGTTCCATCGACAAAGACCTCCTACAAGTCCCTGGATGGCATTTTAACTTTGTTACAGGAATTACTCGCTTTATCTCCCCCTTTGAAGGTCTCCGAAAGTTTTATGGTCAGCTAATTGCAGGTGATGGTGCAGACAACATTCCTAGCTATGATGGCAAGGTGAGGCACCAAGTTCCTAAATTCATTGAACGTCTCATTGAACCTCTTAATGGAATGACAGAAGAAGAGGAGATGTATGAATATTGTAAGCAAGTTTATCTTGATTCTTGTTTAGGTAATCAAGAAGATGATTATGCAATTAAAGATATGCACCGGAATGCCAAGTTGCTACATCTTCTGAGAAAGGAAGGTGACGAGTGGACCCCACCTACGACCCCATAACGGGTTATTTTACTAGAAATGGAAAGCGCGCTGGTAGTTCTGATTGTACCAAAGGATATAGAAAGATTATGTATCGTGGTAAACAATATAAAGAACACCGCCTAGCATGGTATTTATCTTATGGTTATTGGCCACTAAACCAAATCGATCATATTAATAGTATTAAAGATGATAACCGACTTAGTAATCTAAGAGACGTTTCACAAACTATAAATATGTATAATAAACAGAAAGCTCATAGACAGAACAATACTAATATTTTAGGTGTTGCAAAATCTGGAAGTAAGTTTCAAGCACGGATTCGAGTAGATAACAGACTTGTTTACTTAGGTACGTATGAAACAGCAGAGCTAGCCGGAGAAGCTTATTGCAACTACAAAAGAACCTTGGTCGGACTCTAGACTTAGAGCATTCATAATTTCTGTATTAAGACAGGGAACTCGACGTTTTCCTGCCAAGTATGAAACACTTAACGCCGCTAAAACTGAAAAGAAAATCAATCCGAAAACGAAGCGACTTGCGCAGCATTATGCATGTGCGAAATGCAAAAAGGATTGGCCTCAAAAAGAAGTTCAAGTGGATCACAAGAAACCTGTCGTGGACCCACAAGATGGATTCGTAGATTGGAACACTTACATTACTCGCCTCTTTTGTGACAAAGACAATCTCCAAGTGCTCTGTACTGGTTGTCATGACATTAAGAGCGCTAAGGAGAAAACAAAACGAAAATCAACAAGACTCTCGAAACAGCCGAAGGCAAAGTCGTCTTTGAAGGCGAAGTCAGTGAAGAGGAACTCGACTTCATCATTGAATGTGGACTAGCCTACATGGTCGAGAACGATTTATTGCCCTTTAAACAACTTGGTGAGGACATTGCTTCTTTCCAACCAACTATGAATAAGACACTGAATTGAAACATCTGATTATTCCTGATTGTCAAATCCGAGAGGGAGATGACACATCATTTCTAACAGCAATCGGAAACTACATCGTTAAGAAGCAACCAGAAAAGATTATCTGCCTGGGGGATTTTGCAGATATGCCCTCTCTTAGCTCCTATGACGTGGGCAAGAAGGCGTTTGAAGGCAAGCGCTACCTCAAGGATGTAATTGCCACTAAGAAGGCTATGGCGGCTCTTATGGAACCTCTCATCAGCTATAACGAACGACAAGCCCAGGCAAAGCATAAGATGTATTGGCCTGAGCAGCATTTGACACTTGGTAATCACGAGCATCGTATTGTACGGGCTGTAGAGAATGATGCAAAACTTGAAGGTATGCTCACTACAAGTGATCTTGGTTACGAGGAATTCGGCTGGAAAGTATACCCATTTCTAGAAGTTCTCCTTCTAGATAACATTGCCTATAGTCATTACTTCGTAACGGGTGTTGCAGGAAGACCAGCCGGGACTGCGGCTGCACAATTACGTAAAACTAATATGTCCTCAGTCGCTGGACACCAGCAGGGTAGGCAGGTAGCTTATGCACCCCGTGCTGATGGTAGTCAAATTGCCGGCATTATTGCAGGTTCTTGCTACGAACATGACGAGGGGTACCTTGGTCCTCAGGGTAACAAACATTGGCGCGGAATCATCATGTTAAATGAAGTTGTCAATGGTTCTTTTGATGAGATGTTTGTGTCTCTTAAGTTCTTAAAGGAACGCTATCTATGATTTCAGAAGTAGATATTAGAGATATGTATGCTGCTTCGGAGCAGCCGAAGCATGACCCAGTTAATCAGCCCAAGCATTATACCAAACATCCTAGTGGAGTCGAGTGCATCCAAATCACTGAGCATATGAACTTCCTCCTAGGCAATGCTATGAAGTATATCTGGCGTGCTGATCTAAAGAATGGTGTTGAAGACCTACAGAAAGCTGTGTGGTATGTTAACAGAGAAATCGCGAAGCGAGCTGAGGCTCTTTCGCCGACTATTGAAAAGAGAACTAAATGAATCTAATTTATGTATTATATGGCCTAACAGCTTTGTGTGGCGCAAGTTTATGGCTTTGGTTTTTTAAAACCAACAAGTGGTTTACATGGCTATTTGGTGTGTCTTCAACAGCCTATCTCCTGTTCATTGCTTTCCTTGTTCCATTTATGGCAGAGAATGCAGATAGCAATTTCAGCATTCTCTTTAATATGCTACTACGCATGGGAGCACGTACCTAAGTGGAAAATTGGATCGAAACAGCCTCAGGGCTAAAGTACCACTTTCTAGACCCATCACCAGATGAAATTGACATTCAAGACATTGCCTTTGCTCTCAGCAACAAAGCTAGGTTCTCAGGTCACACGCAGTTTTATTCGGTGGCGGAGCATTCTGTTGCTGTTGCTTATCGTTTGCCTACCCATCTGCGCTTGGCTGGTCTTCTACATGATGCTGCTGAAGCTTATCTTGGTGATATTCCCAGTCCTCTAAAGGCTGTACTACCAGACTACAGAGCACTAGAGAAGCTTAATGAAATGGCCATTGCTTCTAAGTTTGATGTAGACCTAGAGCACCCAGCAATTAAAGAAGCAGATCGCAAGGCCCTGTTTACAGAAGCTCATTATCTAATCCCCAGTAAGGGGGTTGATTGGAGTTATTTCCGGAAGGGCACATGGCATGTGGAGACAGAATTTCAACCACAATGTATGCCTCCTGTATATGCCTACAAGTCGTTCATCAATGCCTTCCATGAATTCACCCAAGAACCCCAGCAGTTGAAACTTTTCCCACATGAATGAAAAATATAATCCATGGTCCCCAATTACCAACTCTCTAGATTTAAAATTACTAGGTAAGTTAGTAGAAGAATTAGGTGAGTGTACGGCTGCTACTTCCCGATGTATCATTCAAGGCATGCTTGAAAAAGAGCCGGTAACTGGTAAGATTAATGTAGAATGGTTAGAAGAAGAATTAGCAGATGTTATTGCTAATATTGAGTTGGTCATTGAGCATTTTAATTTAGAGAAAGATGTCATTGCAGGGCGTGTGCAAGATAAACAAACACGACTCTCTATTTGGCATTCTATGCCTACATGACGGCTGATCTTAAGGCGCTTATTTCAGCACAGCTTAGTATTGAAGAGATTCTCGACATTCTTGGATGGGAAGAATTTGACTTGGTAGATGCTCTAGAAGACTACATCAATGAGAAAGAAGCGGAGTTTAGAGACGCCCTCACATGACCGGCCAGAAGACAATTAAAGAACGTGAAACAGAAAAGACTCGTGGCAAGAAACGCTATCTTGAACGCTTAGTTGAAGAAGAAGAAGCACAGCACGAGATTAAACAATATAACGAGAAAGAAGAACATCCTGACTATCCTACAAGAGAAGACAAATAATGATTTACCGACTGATTATCAGCGTTATATCCATGCTAGCCGTTATGCGCGCTGGCTACCTGAATTGGGCCGTAGGGAACGCTGGCACGAAACAGTGGCCCGCTATTGTGATTTCTGGAGGAATCGCTATGGTGACCTATTCCCTTACAACGATGTTTATCAAGGCATTCTAAACCTTGATGTTGTACCATCGATGCGCTGTTTAATGGTGGCAGGACCAGCATTAGAGCGGGACAATATTGCTGGTTACAACTGTTCTTATATCCCTATTTCGGATCAACGGGCCTTTGATGAAATTCTTTACATACTTACGAACGGCACTGGCGTTGGCTATTCAGTCGAAAGGCAGTATGTTAATAAGCTACCCGAAGTGGCAGAACAGTTCCATGCTACAGATACTGTTATCGTGGTTGCCGACTCAAAGCAAGGATGGGCGGCTGCATTACGACAACTTGTGTCTCTACTCTATTCAGGACAAGTACCCAAGTGGGATACCAGCAAGGTACGACCTGCAGGAGCAAGACTTAAAACCTTTGGTGGCCGAGCTTCAGGACCTGCTCCGTTGGAAGATTTATTCCGTTTCACAATTGCCCTGTTTACAAAAGCTGCTGGTAGAAAACTCAACTCCGTGGAATGTTCCGACCTTGTGTGTAAAATTGCACAGGTTGTCGTCGTGGGAGGTGTACGACGAAGTGCACTCATTTGCTTATCAAATCTTACTGACGAGAGAATGCGCAACTACAAAAACGGACAATGGTGGGTAGACGACACACAGCGTGCTCTAGCAAATATCTCTGCTGCATATACAGAGAAGCCAGACATTGGTATTTTTATGAAGGAATGGCATAGCCTATATGAGTCTAAGTCTGGAGAACGTGGAATCTTTAATCGAATCTCTGCAAAGAAGCAGGCAGAGTCTACAGGACGCCGTGACACAGCTCACGACTTTGGAACCAACCCATGTGGAGAAATTATTCTCCGCCCGTTCGGATTCTGCAACCTTAGCGAAGT
>ERZ869921.850-NODE-850-length-15033-cov-5.730405_pt1 | contig 15033 bp, 17 predicted proteins | sample MGYA00579310_ERZ869921 | MGnify/ENA primary metagenome ERZ869921 (study PRJEB32216, sample SAMN09231816) | wastewater metagenome | place: USA: Maryland | collected 2016-06-21 | study: EMG produced TPA metagenomics assembly of the PRJNA472060 data set (Reclaimed...
CGTACTTCGCGGAAGACTTCGACTAGCGCGGTGACAAACTCATCGGGCGTTGGCTCTAGCCCGATCTGATCGCCGTGGCCGTAGTCGCGCAGGCCGAAGTACGGCGGGGAAGTGACGCAAGTCTGAACGGATTGCTCGTCAAGCGTTTTGAGCGCGTCGCGGCAGTCGGCGTTGAGGATTTGCCATCTCATGCCTCCACCCCAAACCATGCAGCGGCCTCTTTTCGCGCTATCGCGGTGCCCGACTGCACCTTGCGCCACGGCCAACCTTCTTCCCGCAGCTCGCGGAGGATTCCGGCAATCTCGCCAACGTGTTCTGTGGCTGGCGGCGCGGTACGCACCCCTTGCGAGCGGGGGTAAAGCTCGAGCACGCGCTGGCATCGCGGGTCGGCGAGCGCCTTGGCTGCGTCGGCCCTTGTCTTTGCTCGATTTCGCGCATTTTTCCCCTCCCGAATCCCCTCGTACCGGGCCGGATCGGTGAGGCGTATCACGGTGTAGTCGTCGCACCCGGTTTGTTCTTTGATCTGTGCGAACGACGCTCCTGCGGCACGCATCTGCACGGCCATTTCCTCGGCACTCACTTCATCCTCTGGTGGTGGCGGAAGTTCGCGCCCTGGGCCAGTCAGCCCTGTGCAGGTCGTGCAGTAGTCCTCGCTGGATATCGTTAGCGGTTGTTCACACTCGCAACGCTTAGCGAATCTCATCCCCTTGCCTTTCGGTTGTCATTTGCTACCTCGCTTGGCCCAGCTTGCGCCGGGTTTCTTCGTCGAACGGGAATTGATTGGCGGCGCGTAGCGCCTCCCGTTCGGCCTCTGTCGGGATCGACTGCTGCGCTTTGTGCAGGCGGTCAAGATCCTGCTCGTCCGTGGCAGGCGATCCCAAGTCGTCTGCCCAACGTTCTCCATTCAGCCATGTGGCAGGGTGCGGAATGAACTCCTGCTCCGTCCTGGCGTCCTTCCACGCGGCCTTCGCCGCGGCCAGCCCAGCCTCAATCTTCTCCGGCGATGCTTTCTTGGTCGCTGCGATAAACGCACGCCGTGCGGCACCCTTCCCCACCCGCCGGGGATACTGTTGATAGAAGTGATTGAAGTGTTCTTCTAGGTGTTCTTTTGTCTCTAAATGAGGGATACTTTTGGTTAATAGCTTGGTCTGGTTAACACTTGGTATGGATTGGGGGTCAGATACGGACGATTCGGTTCGCCCATATATGGACGCACAGTTCGTCCGTAAATGGACGGGCAGGCGGTGGATGGTTGTGAGCGTGGAGGTGCCAACCCGTCGGGTGCGGGTGATCGCCCCAACCTCCGCCAACTCCTTGAGTCCGCGGCGCACCCATCTCTCATCCTTGCCGCACACTCGCGCCATACCCTCGATGCCGGCGAATGCCTCTGAATCCTCGGAGTCGCCGAAGGTTGCCGCCAGCCTCGCGTAGAGACTGACGGCGCGGTCGCTGGCGTCTGAATCCAGCAACCACTTCGGAACGATTGCGAACTGGATATCGGTATTCACCCGACCACCCCGTAGTACGCCGTCTCACCCGCGGACTGCCGAGTGAAAAGCTCGCCGCGCTCCATGCGCTGCGTGTACTCCACCCACAGCATCGGGCAGTCGTAGATGCGCTCGCCGCCGTCGGTGAGGTACTTTGCCGCCAGTTCACCGGCGGTCGAATAAGCTGCGTGAATATTTGGCGCTCTCCCACCGAACGCATACGCAATACCGAACCGGAGAAGGCCAAGCGCATCCTCGCATGGGCGTGAGGGCCACGGTACGGGCCGTGGGCGCGGATTCGTCGCGGATAGGTGTATCGGGTCGGATTGGATTGCCGAGCGCTTAGAACGCCGTACAACGTCTCCTGGGATTGTCTCTAATGGAATCATGCGCATCACCCCATCGGCCCCGCGACGATTGCCGCCACGAGGCACAAGACGGCACACGCGAACATCGCGTCCGATGCAGCGATCCACCTTGGGTAGTTGCGGGGAAACTCGGCGTCGGCCCTCCGGTCGAAGTACGCGGCGAGAACCGCGCACCCCGCACCAAGGAGGGCGATCCACGCGCCGATCATGCCGCGTCCCTCCAGTTTGCCGGGGCGAGCGGGTCTGTCCACCCATCGGGGCGCTTCTCGGCGTTGTACAACCCGACCAGGGAAGGAAGCGCGTGTGCCTTTGACTTCTGAACCTTGACGTTGTACCCTCGCCCCTGCGCCTTGATGAGTACAACAGCCTTCTGCGCCTGCTTCGGGATAACGCCACACTCGCGCAGCATCTTTTCGTAGAGTGACAATTGGTAGGTGTGCGACAGATACACCTGCTTGCTGGTCTTTAGGTCGAACAAGGTGAGGCCGGAGAAGATCGCGTGCCTCTTCCGAACCTCGCCTCCCGTGCAAAGGTTGGCGGCGTTCACCACCCCAAGCCAGTCGGGTGTTCCGGCAACCCCGAACTCCATCGAGCAGACGGGTCGCTCGCAGAGGATCGTTTCGACATTGCCCTTGATCGCCTCGCAGAATTGCCGAAGCGACTCGATATACCCTTTCGCCTCGCCGGTCGCGTAGTCGGCGGGGTTGGGCATCACGCCGTTGTCGATGAATCCGCGGAACGCAGCGTGTACGGTGGAACCCCGCGCAGCCGCGTCGTTGCGGATAGCGTTGTGGTCAAGCCCCTGCCTGCGCAACTCCTTGACGTTGAACTGCTCGTCCTCTAGCGAGTAGCGGGACGTATCGAGCAGGACATTCCCGTGGCTGTCGCGGTCGACGATCGCACGTCGTACTAGATCCATCGAACCTCGAACGCCGATGCCCTGGCCCCACTCGACCAGATACTTCGGCAGGAAGTCAAGGAGCTCCGATGCCCCCGGAACTGCGTCTAGCGACTCTGGCGAATATCCGATCCCGTAGGTGTGTCCTTCGGGCTCGAAGTCAATGTGGATTCCGTTTGGGTAACTGGTGGTAAAACGATCAACTTCCATCGTCCTCTACTCCCTCGCTCTCGAGCAGGTCAAGTAGCCTCGCCCGAAGGCAAGGCCACTCGCTCATAAGATCCGCAGTCGCGTCGCCAATCTCGCGGCGGGATTGCTGGATTCGATTGATTGCGGCATCCACTCGCTCGACTTCAAACAGAAAGTCCGAACGAGTGGCCGCATCTACGGCCCCCATGCCGACGCCCTAAAAGGGAATGTCGTCGGTCTGGGGTGTCGCTGCCACCGGCTGCGCTTGATCGCCCTTGATCCACTCAGCGAACTTCTTGGCTACGTCGATCACCGTGGACTCGGGCTTGTTTGCTCCCGCGAAGTGGGCGACTGCCGCCTCAATCGCAGAGGTACGAATGATCTGGTCGGGCGTGCGGAACTCGCCCTTGTTTCCGCCACCCGATCCGCCGGAGCAGCCGGGGTTGCCGACCTTGAACTTCTTTGTGCCCTTCTTGGTGGTGCCGGACGGCTCAACGGTCATGCCGACTTCAAGCGGCTTGCTGCTGGTCTTGCGATAGACGGCACCGGTCTGTCCATCGTCGGTTGCGATTTCGTAGCCCGTCATGCGAGCGCCCTTGTCGTCCGGCTCGCCGAAGGGTTCGGTTGGGCCAGAGATGATTGATTGAATGGTTGGCATTTCTCTACCTCGCTCCGCCGTGATTGGCGGGGTATCCCCTCCGTCAAACTCCCAAGTTGGCGAAAGGTTTTCCGGCAGTATACAGAACGTCACACGGGAAACTGAATTAGTTTTACCGACGCGCTAGGAGGTATTCTTCTGGCATGAGCGAGATAACCGGAAATGAGTTAGGACGCCGGCTGGCGGCGATCCGTGTCTACCGCGATGAACGCATGTTGGCGGTCGCATCTGCTGCGAGCCGCGTTGGTAGGAGCGGACTTTCCGCCGCGTCAATTTCAGACATTGAAAAGGGCAAGACCGACCCACGCAAAGACCTCCGGCGCGTGCGTTGGCTGTGCGAGCATTATGGCGTCGATGAGGCTGATGTTCTGAACCCAGAGGCACGCATCTTCGCCACGCCTTGTGTGGGGTCGGCGCACCCTGGACTGTTGGAGTTACACGCGGATCTAAACCGCTTCGCGGCAGCGCTTGAGGACTCCCTGCGCGACGACGCCTAGCGACCGGCGAGGCGTTGCGCCAGCTTCGCCTCGATCATCTTTAGCTTGTCGCCATAAAACACTTGGTTCGCGGTGGCGATTTCGAGCTCTGTCGCTAGGTCGTCAAAACCCTCGTGGCGCAGGCGGATATGCAGCAGGGCGCCCCAGCCGTAGATATCGGCAACTTCCTCTAGCAACTCGGCAATCAAAGACTGCCCGCTGTCGTTCGGATCTCCGACCGCTGGACGGTGCCAGAAGCGGGTCGCGCCGTACTCGTCGCTGCCCTTGTCGAGTCGGTCGGAAACATGACGGACGATCTTCTCGATCGCGCTGGACTTGCCGTTGGTAATCATGCCGGCGCGTGCGCAGGACTGGCGGACAAAGTGCTGCTCCAAGTTCGGATATCGGCGACCTTCTTCAATCTGCATATCTACCTCGCTAGTGGATTCGCATAAGCCTATAGGACGCCTAGAACGCAAAACGCCCCGCGACCAGGGGCCACGGGGCGAATCACGAGTGTTAGCGAAAGGAAAAGAATCGCCGTTGAAAACTATATCAAAATCTCTGACCACCGATAAGTAGCGTGTCGTCCACGAACACGGCGAGCTCGCCAGAAAACAATCCGTCCGGCCATGTGTGGACAACGCCGAAGCCCATTTGCCAGTCCGGTTTCTTGGCGTAACCGAGGCCGCGGTAATCAACGTCAGCCATTGTGCCGAGCTGCATCCCCACGTGGACAACCATCTTCTTGTCGGTGCCCCACTTGGTCTGGAATACTTGGCCGATGCGATGGTCGTGGCCCTGCGCGAAACAGTGGTCGGAGTTGTCCAGCGCGGCGTGCGCGGAGTTCCCCGACTTCCGCTTGGTGTAGTCACCGTGGGTGACCACAAACTTCGGCGTCAGCGCAAGCTCCGCGTCGGGGTAGGGCTCTGGGTGGAGCGCGATCCCGAATTGATCGAGTAGGAGAAGGTTGCGCAGGTCGTGCCAGCGGCGGTATTCGTCGTCTCCGCCTGGCCTGATCCCCCAGAGTGCCGGTGCCTTATCCATGAGATAGCGGTTCAGGCGGTTCTCGTGGTTGCCGGGCATATACGTCCATCGCGTCTGGGGGGAGGCGTCGACGATCGCCTTCAACCATCGGCAGGCCGATCGTAGGCAGGCGTTTACGTCAGCAACCCAATCCTCCTTCTCGGCATAAGTCGAGACAGAGGGGAAGTCAAGTAGGTCGCCGTTGATAACTCCATCGGTCGGTCGGGTGCGATCTAACCACGCACACGCACTCGCCAGAAGCGACTCGCTGTGGAAGGGACAATGCGGGTCAGAAAACAAAGCCCACGAGCGCGGCTTCTTGGTATTGATCTTCGGGCGCTTGGGTTTTGTCCAGTCGCCAGGAAGGGTTGGCGGGGCGATGAATGAGACTTCCGCTTTGAACCGCTGGGATACTCCGCCCGTCGCCGCATGGGAGACACCCGTCAATCGCAGGTTGGGCAGGTTGAGTTCATCCCTCCATCGAGTGATTGTCTGTCGATGGACGCCGTAGTGATTGGCGACCTGCGAGACATTCCCGAGCAACCTTGCCCACACATTCGGCAAATCGTCGGGGATGGGCATGGACGGTGCGGCCATCAGGGACGCTCCCGCATTAGTCGGTCACAGTCGCTTGGTGTCATTTCCCCTGTGTCGCAGGTGTCGCACCAGAGGTAGGGGCCGTTCTTCATGCTCTTGGCGTGGCTAATCTGACGCCGGGGTTGGTGGCAGATTGAGCATCGCGGCGCAAGCGGCTGGCGCTTGCCCAGTCGCAGGGGCATCGCGTCAGACGTTGCGCGGGGAGAAGTAACTGACGGCAGCCGCCGTGAGTCCGACTATCGCGGCGGCGACCTCAAACGGGATCGTCAGACCTGCGAGGCCGGCGCACCACACGAGCACAGTTACGCCGAGTGCGGCAAGTCCAGTCGGGTTCTGCTTGGTGTTCATACGTTCCTTTCGGGTCGATGTCCGTACTACCTCGCTGTGTTTTTTCTATCAGCCGCGTCGGGCGATAGTGGTGATTTGCGGGGGATTAGCCGTGTCGCCGCATCTGCCGGCGGTAGCGCCTTGCGTATTTCAGGACGCGGGCGAGGTTGTAGTTCGGGCCGGGGTCAGAGTGATTGCCACCCGATATGCCAAGGTCAGAGTGGCGAACCACGCCCCCCAGGATCACGCGGCCACCGACCACGCGCCCCTTGCGCAGGCGTATCCCGTGGCGCTTACTCCACAATGCAAGCCACCTTGCAGTTTCGCGGTACATCGCATCGGTAATCTGCGTGCCGTTCCCAGGGAGGACTTGCTCGATGCCGAGGGAGACGCCGTTGTAGTTCCCGCAATGCCACGCCTTGTCCTCGTCGCGCACGTAGCGAGCGGAATTGCCCTCGTTGTCCGTGCAGGCGTGCGCGGAGACTTGCGCGGCTGGGTTCTGAAACCACCCGCCGATCGCTCGCAGGTCGGCCAATCCCTTCTGGTTGCGAGACGCGGTGGCATGGACGACGATCAGGCGAATCTTCTGTCCACCACGCGAGCTCTTGAATGGTGACGGCATCCGAACGTCGATGTTCGGGTAAATACGTTCTGGCATGGTTTTCCTCTCCTAGAGATTGACGGCTTGGAATGCGATCCCCGCGGCCATAGAAAGCGCCGCTGCGCCGCCAATGATCTGCCACCGGAACTGTTCGATTCGGCCAACATCGGCTTTCACTTCGCCAATCTCGTCCTTGACTTCTCGGATCATCTGTCGGAGCGACCCAGACTCGTTGCGCAGTTCTTCTCGCAGCGTGTCCGTGTCGCCCCGACCATCCCGAATTGCATCCAATATCAGTTGAACCTCGTTTGGTGTCGCGTTCATACAACGGTCATTTCAGACTTGAGTTTCTTGAGCGTGCGTGCGAGTGTTTCGCTGCGATCCTTCTTCTTGGAGGTCAGGTATTCGTAGACCGCCATACGGCCCTCATCTGTGTCCAAGAGGTCTAGCGCCGGGGTCGCCTTCGGAGTGCGTGAGGTAGCCGCTCCTGCGCTCCCAGAGGGTGCTGCTGCATGGCTTGTGGTTGGCGGGGAGTAGCCGCCGCCACCCGATCCACCGGAGTACGAACTCGAATCCGCGCCCGCGCCGCCCTTCACACCAACATGAACGTGGTTGAAGTGGTTTCCGCCTGCCTCCGTTTTCCAAAGGATCTGGTAACGCACGCCATTTCGGTTGATGTTGTAGACGCCGCCCTTCTTGGCGTTGGCGCGTGCTTCCTTCTTGGAAAGGCCAGCCGTGCGGAACGCGGCGTAGGCAAGTTCGTTGCCCTTCTTCTCGCTACCGCCCCCACCCCGGATATCGCCGCCAACCCCAATGTCCAGTCCGTTACCGGAGTCGTGGTCGGAGACATTTCCGCTGGTCGTGATAGATCCCGGCCTACGTCCGCTAGTGATTTCTGGCGCGAACGGAACGTGGGTGGCGATCGTGCGCATCGTCTGACGCGCAAGCGGGGTCAAAGCCTTCTTCCCGCCACTCACCGGGACGGTGTAGGCGCTCTTGTATGGCCCCCTAATGGCATCCCCGCCGACTGGTGAAGGCTTGGCACCCGAGAGTTTGGCAAGAATGTTTCGGGCTTCGGACTCGTGCTGTGCGTAGCGGCCTCGGTACTGCGCAGCCGGACGCTGGACGTTGGCGGCAAGATCACCCGCCGACAATCCCTTGCGATCCATCTGCTCTGTCTCGTTGTAGAAGCGATTGATCGACGCCTTGAGGTTGGTGGGATTCTTGTAGATGGACGCCCGCTCTTGTCTCCATCCTTGCGAGTCGTGGTCAGTCATTGTCGCGGAGTTGGCGAAGTTGCTCTCGACTCTGCCCGTTTCCAGCGCGGCGAGAATGTGCTTCTCCGGCACACCCCGCTTCTTGCCGATGGAGACAATCGCGGCGACAATCTCCTTCTGACTCCTGTTCATGTTTGGCAGTTTCCGCGCACGCGACGCAACGGTGGCGACGGGCTTCTTCTCATCGGCCTTCTCGTCAAACTTCGTCTTGAAGTCGAACTTGCTCTTGCCGTTGGTGTCAAACTTCGTCTTGAAGTCGAACGGGCCGAGTGTTTCGGATTTGGAGGGCGCACCTGCTTTGAAGGGGATTTTGTACCCCATCGCCTTCTCTTTGGCGTAGATCCTCTCGGCAACAACCTTCTGCCGCTCGCGGTAAATCTTCGCGGCCTTCTGGCCCTTCTCCGTGTTGTTGTCCTGTAGGTCAATCTTTGTTTTGAGGTCGTTGTAGCGCTCGTAGTCGTCGCTCAACTCCTTCTTCTCGGGGTGCAGCGTGGACACCGATAGACCGGTGAAGCCCGAAAGTGTCTCGGCCCTAGTCTTGTCATACGGCCCGCGCTCGCCCTTGTCGCTCGCAGCGGTGGCAATTGCGTTCCCCCACGGCCCCAGGCTCCTGATCGCGTAGCCGTGCTTGCGCCTCCACATGGGTACCTTGCGTCCGGTCTTGCGATCAACCCGTTCCTCAATCCCGAACTTGCTCCATTGTGAACGCGGTATCAGCTTTGACGGCGCGGGCTCCCATCGCGCATTGCCGCCGCCCTGCCGCTCAATTTCCCCACCGTAGAAGAACGAGTGGTTGGCGGCGAGCTCGCCCGGCAATTTCAACGGCCCTACCGCAGCTATGCCCTTAGCGCCAATAGCCTTCGGCCCCGACAGAATGTTGAGTTCCGAAAGCACGTTGCCGAACTGGACAACACGGACTTTCCCGCCAATCTTGATCGGAATAGGCAGGGACTTCTGCTGGCCGTCTTGCAGCGTCGAGATGAACTCTTGGTAGGACTCGAATCCCGCCGCGTCAGAGGCGGCTTGTAGGACGCGGTAAATGTGGAGCGGCTTTGAGGGGTTGCTGGCGAGCAGGCGGAACTGCTTGCGAGTGTTCAGGTCAAGCCACGAGTAGAACGGCACAATCCGCCGGATCTGCTTCTCGGTGGGTGTGCGGAGTCCGTAATCGTAGTGCTCGCGCCTTGCGGTGCGTGCGGCTCCGGCTGCGTCCTCGCCCCGACGAAGTGCTGCGATAAAGGTACCACGGCGGGGTAGGTTTTCACGGGCTACGTTTGCGCGGTTGGCGGGGTTGGTGACAGAACTGTTGCGAGCGCCGACGCGCTGCGCAATCTCCGAACCGTGCAAGCCCGATCCAATCGCACCATGTTCCTCCGCCAATTCCTCAATCTCGCGGGCGGTGTACTTCCGTCCCCCAACCTTCACCGTCCACTTGTCAAGTCGCTTGTTCGGGTCTTTGCCCTTGGAGATATGTTTGCCGCTGCGCTTGACCTTCTCGGCGTGGTGACGGGCGAGGGCGACCTTGAGGGACGCCATGAGGTCGCGCGTGCCGGTGCCAGCTTGCCGCGCAAGCATCGTGTCGCCAACTAGGTTTCGTGCGTAGTAGCCTGGCCACCACACGGTGACCGAGCCCTTCCACTTTCCGGTCATTTTGTCTAGTGCGCGACCGAATGGAACTCCCTTGCCGTGCGCGTCGGACATTAGATCCTCCGCACGCCGAACAACGTGGTCGTTGATCACAAAGTGCTGGGCCTTACCGTTGCGCTGGTCTACATCTTCAACCCTGCGCAGGCCGCGTCCGGGGTAACGCGAGTCGTATTCGTAGACCGAATGGCCGTGCGGCAGCCGGTCACTAAAGTCCTTGGGGACGGGGTGACCTGTGCGAATGATCGCCATATTTACCTTGTGGCGAGCAATGTCTACCCCGCTCTGCCGCATGCGCTCGGCAGTATTCTCAATCGCCCCAACGTGGAGTGCGTCGTGGTCGCCGGGGAGTGTGTATTGCAATCTCTCGTCGATCGCCGCACGCACCTGTTGCTGTAAGACGGAATAGTTCTTACGCGCTTCATCGCGGGCGACTCGCGCGGCATTGACTCGTTCGTCCGCCTCGGCCATGCGTGCCTTCGCCGCAGCCCGTTCGCCTTCCGTGCCACCACGGTTTGCGAGCATCATCAGGCTTTCGGCGCGGCCTTCTTCTTTGGCCAGCACATCGGCGTAGGCTTGTTCCTTCTGGCGCACCGTACGCTCGGCGTTCTTGAGCGCTCTTGTCTCGGCGGCGCTCGGCTTGTCTAGATCCCCTATCTTGCGCCGAATCTTCCGGCCCTTGGCAAAGCCGAGCGCGGGGTTCTTCCTCGGCTGCATGTGTTGGACGGGATCCAGTTCGGCGACCATGCGAGCGGCCTTCGCGTCCTTCGGGTTGATTTCATGCGCCTTGTGGCGAGCGGTGTACTTCACAGCGTCGTCTGCTACGGCGTCGTCAATCGATTGTGCGAGGGCGTGTAGTTTGTTTTGGGTCTTGGTGGAGAGTTCCCCATTCTCGGCAATCTGACGCAGGTGGTCACCCGTGCGTTTCTGGAACGGCGTCTCCCGAAGTTCCCTAACTGCGGCCCTGCGTGATTGCGCGGTTGTGCGCAATCTCCGGTAGGTGCTGTCTAGGCTGTCGAAGTCCGCATGGCCCTCGCCGGCCCCGTCGCGCATGTGGCGATGCTGCTGCGCCTTTTTGCCAGCCTTCTTCGCGGACTTGTTGATGATCTGTGCTGCATCGTCGTAGATAGCATTGATCGTGGTGGACGCTGGCATGAACTCCGGCGTGTCGATCCCCTCGCTGCGCTCCTTGGTCAGCAACCGCTCGTTCACTTCGTCAATCTCGCGACTGACTCGCCCTGTGTCCTCGCCGGCGTCTCGTGCTTCGTGGAGTTTGCGACTCGCGTCGTCGATCAGGCGCTTGGAACGGAACGGGCGGAAGATGCGCTGAATCTTGCCAACGCCCGCCTCGTGTGCAAGCGCCTTGCGTGATCCAACTGTAAATGTCTTGGCCGCTGCGGTTGCGCGGGGAACGGCGGCGTGGTAGCCAGCGGCGGCATCTGTAATGACTCGCGCCTGCGAGTGTGTGAGTGCTCCCGGCGTGCCGGTGGGGGCAAAACTCTCCACCAATCTGTCCCGTGCGACCTGTGCGCGTGGCCCCTTGCCCAGGGGGATTGAACGTGCCACCTTTGCGGAAGTCTTACCAGAGGTCTGAAAGCCAACCCGCTTCTGCGTGAGCGGCACCCGTGCGCCAACCTTGAGACGGATGCCACGCCGTTGCAGCGACGTAGGCGTGACCGGGGTGGCGTGGAGCGCGTTGGCCTCCATGACCTTCCACGCCTTGTCCATCGCCTTCTTCGCCTTCGCTGCGTCGGACGCCTTTCCGCTGGCCTTCGCGGTCGCCGAAAGCTTCGATGCCTTTGCCGCAAGCCGCTCGAGGCGTGCCACCTTCGGAGTGAGCGCAGCCGCGGAAGCCCCTGCGGTTTCCGGTGCGAGGGCGAGGGAGACATACGTCATGGGGTCGGCGGCGAATGAGGCTGGCACGCCGAGCCCGTACTTCACGTACTTATTCTTTACGCCCGCTTCTTCAAGAACATCCCACGCCTCCGGGCGCTCCTTGAGCGCCACGCCGCGTCCTACGTGCTTCAAGACCCGATCTGGGCGCTGGCCGTCGACGGCTGCCTTCGCGCCACCCATAAACCCGTAGTACGGGCGCGAAAGGTTCTCCATTGCGCCGAAGAAGCCCTGAACAACGGTATTTGGCCCCTTGGGGTCGAGCTCGTCTAGCGCCTTGGAAACCGCAACCAGGCGTTCCTTGGTTTTCTTGGGGTTGCCGACTGCTGCTGCGGCTGCCGGGACGGCGAAGTTCCCCGACCGAACGGCAACCCGCATCGCGTCGTTGTGGGTTTTCTCAAGGCTCTTGGAGAGTTTCGCCTTCTCGTCGCGTAGTTCGTGGACTCGCTTGATCCTGCGGCGCTCGCCCTGCACCCGCTCGTCGGGAGTGGTGGAGCCGTAGAGGTAGAGGGGCGTACCGTCCTTGCCCTTGAACGTGCGATCGACGGCGGGGTAGCGGTAGCCGTCCTTTTTGAACGCGGGATAGCGCGTCGGAAAGCGGGGGTCAGCAATCTTGATCTTACGTTCCTGCGGCGTCGTCAATCTCGATCGACCTTGCGCAAGTTTCAGGAGTGCGTTGTTGTCCTTCTGCTTCGTGAGTCCGTAGTAGAGGCGCACCTTGTTGGCACGCTCTGCTGCGCGAGCCTCGCGTCGTGCGGCGATTCGGTTGCGGTCTGCGTCCCTAGACGCTGCGCTTGACAAGACATTCGAGCCGGAGGTATTCGCGGTGGTGCGGGCGGTGCGTTCGACGGCCTTCCACGTTTTCGGAGTAGAACGACGACGACCCCGCTTTCGCGGGGCCGCAATCAATTCAAGCGGTGTGACCTTACGTGCCACTTAGCGCCCCTTTTTCTTTTCGCTCGCCGAAAGGGGAATCAGGAAGCCGTAGCGACTGTAAACGCGCCTCCGCGTCTTGCGATCAACGCCGCCATAGAGCGCTCGCATAACGGCGGCGGTTGCAAGTAGCTCGTCGGCACCGTCGCTAACAAGCTTGTCGATGTACTCGCGTCCGTCGCCGCGCTTGAGTATCCCACGCCGCATGACCGTGTTGGCCTGGCCCTTGTACTTCCAGTATTGGTCGCGGGCGGTTTTGTCCACCTTCACGGCAGAGTCGGAGTCGCTTCTGCCTCCGCCGCCTCCGCCGCCTCCGCCGCTGCCGCCTGTCGGCTTGTTCACCCTCGCCCATGCGATTTCGTTGGCTGCCGCGTTTTGTGCGACCTTGACTCCGAGCGTCTTGACGCCTAGCGCCCGATCCCAAGAGGACTGATCGAGGTTGCCGCGTAGCTCGCGTGCGTGGTCGGCTGCGTCCTGGTGGAGCTTCGATGTGTAGCCTCGTTCGCGGTCAAGGGTCTGTTGCTTCTGTGCGCGGTTGATGAGTGATTGCTGTCCGCCCCAGACGTTGTACGCCTGCTGCTGCGCACCCATTTGGTTTGTCTGTGTGGCGTTCGTGGTGGATCGAGCCGCAGAGGCTTGGTTCGCCTTCAAGAACATCGCGGGATCAACCGTCGCCCCGCGCTTGGCGGCGTCTGCCTGCATCTTGGCGAGCAGGTCGGAGTTGGCCGACTGCTCGTTCTGCTGCGTGGAGGTCGCGTTGGCGTTAGCGTTTGCGATTACGTTCTGCGCGTTGGCTGCCTGCTGCGATTGGAGGTTGCCGAGCTCCTTGTTCCAGCTGTCGTAGTAGCCCTGGATGTGGCGCTGGCGCTCGCCCGTGGCGTCAATCTCGTGGCCGAACTTGCTTCGCACTCCGGCAACCACCTGTTGATCTACCGCTGCGCGTGAAAGCGATCCCGGGCCATAGGCCGGTTTGCCGTATGCGCTGCGAGCCTTTTGGCGGTTGCGGTAGAGAGTGTTCAGCTTCTTCTGAAACCGAGCCTGCTTGCTGCCCGTCCTATCGCGGACAAGGCGGCGCAGGGTTGCCGCGCGGCGTGCCTGTGAACTAGAGAACTGTGGTTCCTGTGTGTAAACCGAGTAGTCCACTTACACCCAACCTTCCTTCTGCGCTTCGCGCATTAGTCTCGCCCGCGTCTGTGGCCGTAGGCGGCCTGCGAGTGCTTTCAGCACGGCGTCACGGCGTGGGCTCGGCGCGTACACCGTATTGCTCCCGTCTGCGACCGCTGCTGCCTGCTTGTCAATCCTGCTGTTCCCTGCGTTGGTGAGGTCGGTGTTGTATTGCTGGCCGATCCCCACTTCCTGCTGGTTGTAATCCGCCATCTGCGCGTTGAACGCCTTCATTAGCGAGTCGCGGCCACGGCTCTCGCCTTCTTGGTCGGCATTGACCTGATTCTGGAATGAGCCGTCATAGCCGAACCCTGCGCCAGCGAGATTGGCGGAACTCCCTCGCTTGATCTTCGCGTAGTCGGCCTTGAGCGTGGCGAGGCGAGAGTAAGGATCGGTGGTATTTTCGCTGCCGTCCTCGTTGATCCCGTAGTCCTGTCGGGCCTGCGTCCGGCGAGCCGCCAGCCCCGCGAGCGAACTGTTGCGGTTGAGGTCAAGCGTGGATCTTGTGGACTCAAAGGCCGAATCCCACGGCGCGACTACTGGCGCGGAGTTCGGCGCGGAGTTCGGTGCAGAGTTCGGTGCAGGGTTCGGTGCAGTCTTTGGCTTCAAGCCCTGCGCGACGGTGCCGAGCGGTCGGAATCCTCCAACCGCCCTGCGCTTTGGTCTGTTTGCACTTGTGAAGGCGCTGCGAAAAACTGACATATGCCCTTACGTTTTGATGATGTAGTTGAGTGCTAGGAAGTTGTGGTTGTGCGAGCTCGCGGCGGCGGCTGCTCCGTCGACAACCCCACCAACCCCGATTCCCCATGTGTAAGCATTGTTGGCGTTGAGCGCAAGCCCCCGTCCGCCGCTGCCACCGTCGTCTCCACGAATGAACGTCTTACTGCCAGATGATGTAGTGGTTGGCGGCGAGCCACCTCCACCGTGGGTTGTCATGTTGTGCGAGTGTTCGGGCGTTCCCGACTGCGCGGCAGATAGTGTGACCTTCGGCGTGCGGTTGGATGCGGTGACCTCGCCCTCGTTGTCACCGAGCGTCACATCGGCGTGCGGCCCGGTGCCGTAGACCGCTCGGCCTTGTAGGTCGGGGAGTGTGAAGTGTGTGCCGTCTACCGATCCATACGTCGTGCCGATCGCACCAAAGAGTCTGGGGTAGTCGGCGCGAAGGAGGGATTGCCCTTGGCAGAGAAGCCACCCGCTAGGAGCCGTCGTGCCGGCGAAGGTGACCATTCCTCCCGCCGGAACCGAGCCGTTTACCCCACCCGCGCCGAGCGATCCGCCAATCGCTGCCAGCGCCCTTTCCAGATATTCAAGATTGGTGCGAAGTTGCAAGTCTGCAACGTCGGGTTCAGGAAGTGGCATACTGTGTTGTTATGACTGAACTACTCGGAATGTTCGCAGCCTTGTTGTTGTGGGTTGGCGGATCAATGGCACTCGTAATACTTGCCCTCGGAACAACCGGCGACTGGGGTTTAGTGTCGCTCGGGATGATGGGGGTTGG
>ERZ869921.851-NODE-851-length-15032-cov-16.361688_pt1 | contig 15032 bp, 33 predicted proteins | sample MGYA00579310_ERZ869921 | MGnify/ENA primary metagenome ERZ869921 (study PRJEB32216, sample SAMN09231816) | wastewater metagenome | place: USA: Maryland | collected 2016-06-21 | study: EMG produced TPA metagenomics assembly of the PRJNA472060 data set (Reclaimed...
CTGCATGAGAAGATAACTACCCGAGGAATTATCGGGAGTCAAGTATATAATTCCCCTTGGGAGGGGCGATGAATAGGGACGGTTCGCGCAAGGCCGTTTCAATGCGACGGCATGAGAGGTCGAAATACTTTTGATCCATCTCGATGCCGATGAACCGGCGTCCTAGCCGAACGGCTGCGATGCCAGTGGTGCCGCTCCCAAGGAACGGATCCGCTACCAAGTCGCCTTCATTGCTCCAGCTCGTGATATGCCCATCGGCCATTGCGTAGGGCATGGGAGCCGGATGCTCGGTGCGGCCAGAGTTGTTAGTGAGCCGCCACCAGTTGAAGCGCATTCCGAATGGCTTGATTTCCTTCCCAGCGCCCGAGATCTGCTTGAGCGACCCGTGATGTTCCGATGACTGGAACGCGACTCTGAAAGGACGTTGAGAGTGAGCTTCAAGCGGATCGGAGACATAGCGGCCAAGCTGATTGCCGATCCGGTGAAATTGCAGGCGGCTGCTAATGAAGCGCCGCGAAAAGGAGCCGAGGCCGAAGCCCCGGCTCAGTTGTGCCCGGAGGGAGGAAGTACCGGGTCTTTGGAGGGTGGTAACAGCGTCAAGCCGTCTGAGGAGATGCGTCGGCTTAACACCTACAGAGCGCACACGCACCCTGCCTTGCGAGTCATCGACTGCAAGGGAATAGGCAGAGCAAGCCCCACACGGCTCCCCACCGTGGCTCTGCCTAGTCCTTTGAAGTTGGTATGGAATGGTGTTCAAGCTGACACCACTTTCCGCGCCGGAGCCTTGTGATGCAGGCCCTTTTTGTGGTAGAGTTTCGCTTCGATTTCGTTGTCGGATTTGTCTTCGACAACGGGCTTGAAGCGGTAGAGACGATAGGGCGTATGGAGGACAGCGCCGTCACGCAGGCCGATTTCTTCGAGGAAGACGCCAGGTTCTTTAGTGCTTTGAACCAGCCCCGTTCCGCGTATCGTGTAGACGTTGCCCTTTCGAGGCTCATGGCCCGGCGCGAACCCACCACGTACCGGCGTGTCATCGACACAGACAACCCTGCGTCCGGGCACGGCCCATTCCGGCCAATTAGCCATCACATCACCGCCCAAAACAGCAGCGTCGTCAGCGCAAACGTGATTATGATGGCTTGAGAGAGGGTGGGTTTCATTTGCCGATGGTCCCCGTGATTGGAATGACAGTCGCCTGCTGCTGATGCTTCTCGATCAGGTCGCGCATGGCCTTGCGGGCGCGCTCCTGATGCAAAGGCATGTATTGGCTGATGCTGGCTGAGCCGAGCGGGCGAAGGATGCTGTCGATGGCTGCGTCTATGTCGGCTGTGGAAAGCTGGGTCATGCTGCAAAGCCTTGGCTGTCAGCGTTGACCTTCTCGCAGGCGAAGCAATGCTTCCGGCCCTGCCCTGCACACTTACTGAGGTCGTCCGCATGGAGGCAGTACGGGCGGAACGGCGGCGCAGGACGAAGCTGCATGCTGCCCGAGATTTCAGGTGCGGGGAGAACGTCTGGCTCCGCAGCCACGTCCTCCCCGCCTTGGTCCGCTGCAACTTCCGGGGGGATGGAGGCGGCGGAATTCTCATGCGTGTGCGCGATTGCATTTATCGTGCCAACGCCGTCGAAGGCTTCGAGGTAAAGCTGGAACAGCGCCTCACGCTCAAGCAGCTTGGCGTTATCCTGCCCGCGCTTTTCAACGTAGCTGACGATCTGTCCCAGCACGGTTTTGTCGAACCCGTTGCCCTTGGCTTCTGCGTAGATTTCGCGAATGTCGTCCTTGATCGCCTTGGCTTCCTCTTTCATGCGGAGGATGCGCTCGACAAAGGCGCGCAGTTGGTCTTGAGCCGGGGCGTCGGAATTGGCGGGGTAGCTCATGCTGCCTGCCCCGCCTTACGCGGTGCCTTGAACACATCCGGGCGCAGCACGTGGCAGGGAACGCCGGTCACGTCCTCGACATGGACGCACTTGTCAGCGGGCACCTGCTTGTTTTCCCATTTGTGCAGGACCGAGGGGGCAACGCCCAACGTCGCGGCCAAGTCTTTGAGTTGGACTTTCGCCACGTCCGTGCGATATTTCTTAAGCGGCTTTTCGGTTTCCATTCTCGACATTATTTCCAAATCGGAAACGCCGTCAAGCAAATTCGATTTCCAATCCGGGCGTTCGCCTATTCCATGCTGGAAACTAGAATGCGGGCATGGATCGCATTGGCTCTAAGCACCCGTCTCGGCTCTTTATCCGCGAGTGGATGGACCGCGAAAACCCGACGCTCACTCAAAAGCGGCTGGCCGAACGCATGAACTGCGAACCAGGCACTGTCTCGAAGCTGCTTAATGGCCAGATGGAGATGACGACCAATTGGCTGGCGAACTTCGCTGATGCCTTGGACCTCGCAGTGCCCGACCTATTCCGCGACCCGAAGGCTCCGACACGGGACGAATTGTTGCGCGGATATTCGAACGAGGAATTAACGAGCGCTTTACAGTTAATCGAACACACCCGCCGCGCCACATCGCCACAGACGCCCGTTGTGCTAGGGTCTTCCGATACTGTTGCGGATCGCCAAGGCCGGGAGCCTAAGAGGGCCAGCGTTCGCGGAAAGTAGACCGGGGGGCTTAATGCCGGCGGAAGCGTTACCGCCCATCGCAGACGGCTTGGCGGCGGCGTTCACAAACGCCCTGCACCCCGTGTCCGTCGAAATCTTCATAGACCCCGTCACCCTAGATCGGCTGTTCTGCCTCCATTTTGAGGACCATGAGCCGATCTCGCTGCGTTTGTCGGCAATCGAGCTGCCAGTTATCTTGGCGAACCTCGCGGCCACCGTCACACGGTCCCTCAACTAAACCCTTGACGATTCCAACCTATTTCCGATGACGCACATTCCGTTTCCATATCGGAAATTTGTGCTTGACTTATGTGTTTCCATATCGGAAACTCCGTTCATCACCGACGCATACCGCGTTGCTGGAATTGGGGAGACGGACGAATGCGAGACACATCGAAAAACGCCTCGGGCGACTTGTTCGAAATCTGGCGCCGCGATGGTGAGTGGTACGCCGAGCAGATCACCGGCAACAGCAAGAACTGGCTGGGCCACGCCGCACTTCTACACGCCCCTACCCGCAGCGCCCTTCTCCGCGACCTGCGCAAGCACTGGTCGAACTCAGACAGCCCGCTCGCGCTAGCCTCCTAAGCCCTCTAGCCAGCCGCCCTCACCCGGACGGCTCACTAGACGACTAACCACACGATACCCGAGCCATTGGGGCGAGGGGATGGGGAAGAGAAATGACGGATTTCTGGATTGAGGCGGACACGCAGCGCGGCGGCAAGGTTGCTGGCCTTAGCGACAGCGAAGTCATGGAGACGCTGCGAGGCAAGGCTGATGAAGCCCACGCTGCTGGCCTGCTCCATTCCGAGGCTGGCATTCGCAAGGCCATGAATACCGGCCCGGAAGAAGCCCGCCGCTACCTCGCAATGATGCGCGTGATCGGTCGCGCCGCAAAGGCCGTCAAAGCCACCCCCTGACCGCTACCCCCAATGAATAGGGTTTGAAGAGATGACAGACGAGAAACGCTTCTACGTAGTGGCTGACATGCTCACCATCGGACAAAAGCTTGATTTGTACGTGGCACGTCGAACCCACGTTAGCGACATTCGCGAGCCCTTGGTTCGTGCGCTCTATTGGAAGCGCTGGGAATGGAAGAACGCCGATCTTATGGCCTCATGCAGACGCAGCCCTGAGTATGGCGATCTGCTCGATGCTTGCGAGCGTGAAGTTGAATATGCCCGCAACGCCCGTCGAAAGATACTCAGTCACATGTGGGCTATTCGTATGCCTGCAATAGTCGAACGACAGTCTAGCGGAAGTGCGGAACAGGTCAAGGAAAAGGCGGCTTAGGAACATGAGCAAACTCGTCGGCTTTCAAGGATACGCGCCGGGGGCAATCAAAACCCGCGCACAGCTTCTCGATCTCATCATTGAGGCACGCAAGGAACGAAAGGCCATTCGGCTCTATGCCGTAGTCCAGAGCGGGCGTTTCGAGGAAGTGTTTCTGACCAGCAAGTCGGCAATCTCAATGCAGGACAGCACGGGCATAGAGAGCTTCACAATGTTCATGCGCTCGTCCTATGGCGGCTCTCGCTACTACCGCATTTCCCGCTGCCTCGGTGACCTCAACATTGTCGGGAAGACACGGGCGGGCGGGCATAATCGCCACCAGCTTTTCGCTAATCGACGGCTGGCAGAAGCGTACAGCACATCGCTCAAAAGCGATACGGCGTACCTTGCGGCGGTGGCTGAACGGCATGCCAGCTTTGACAGAATATTTGGTCGGCTCTGGTCATGAACCGCCCTCCGTACACCCCCGCCGACCTCGCCGCCGTACTAGCAGAACGCCGTCCTATATGGGCTCAAACAGTACGCGAAATTCAAGCCGCTATTGCAGCTAACCAAGTGGAGACAGGGAAGAAATGAGCAATGCAACCGCAATTGCCGAGCGCCAGGAGCAGACCGCTCCGGCCACAATCGAAGCACCGGCAACACTGACGCCGATGCAGATGGCTTATCAGCTTATCCAGAACGGGGCAGAACTTGGCTCCGTCAAGGAAATGCTGGCGATGAGCCGGGAGCTTGCCGCCGATCAGGCGCGTCGGGCTTTTGATGCAGCCCTCTCGGCGGCGAAGGCAGAAATCCCGCCGATCCTCAAGAACAGGGTGGTGGACTTCACGTCCGCCAAGGGTCGCACGAACTACCGTCACGAGGATATGGGCGAGATTGCCCGAACGGTTGATCCGATCCTCGCGCGGCACGGCCTGTCATATCGCTTCCGTACCGAACAGGAAAACGGTGGCGCGATCAAGGTGACATGCGTTGTTGCCCACCGCGACGGCCATGCCGAAGAAAATGCTTTGACCGCCAGCCGGGATGAGAGCGGCAACAAGAACAACATTCAGGCTGTCGGCAGCACCATCACCTATTTGCAGCGCTACACCCTCAAAGCCGCGCTTGGGCTTGCCGCGTCCAATGATGACGACGGCCGGAAGCATGGGCAGGCTGAGGAAGACAGTGACCTCGTGAATATCGAGCAGCGCGACGAGTTGCTGAAACTCATCAACGAGACTTCGACGGACGTTGCCCTGTTCTGCAAATACTACAAGATCGAGGCTGTCCCCGACCTGCCCGCGTCCAAGTTCGAGTCCGCCAAGAAGCGCCTCGTTGCCAAGAAGGGTGGCGGGAAATGATGGAAATGGAACAGGGCTCGCCGGAGTGGTTTGCCGCCCGGTGTGGCCGCGTCACAGCGTCCCGCGTTGCCGACATCATCGCACGGACAAAGAGCGGGCCGTCAGCCTCCCGCGCCAACTATGCGGCCCAGCTTATCGCGGAACGCCTCACCAGCACTGTGGGTGAAAGCTACAGCAACGCCGCGATGGAATGGGGTACAGCGATGGAGCCAGAGGCGCGGGTTGCCTACGAGTTCCTGCATAACTCCGCCGTGACTGAGATCGGCTTTGTGCCTCACCCGTCGATTGAGCTTTCCGGGGCGAGCCCTGACGGGTTGGTGGGGGAAGACGGTCTAGTCGAGATCAAGTGCCCGAACACGGCAACCCATATCGAGACGCTGATCAGCAAGACGGTGCCCGGCAAGTATCTGACGCAGATGCAATGGCAAATGGCCTGCACGGGTCGCGTGTGGTGTGATTTTGTCTCCTATGATCCGCGCCTCCCGGAATCCATGCGCTTGTTCGTCAAGCGCGTTCCCCGCGACCCCGCAACCATAACCGAGCTTGAAAGCGAGGTGACGGGGTTCCTTTTCGAAGTCGCGTCCGCCGTGTCGCAGTTGACCCGCCTCTATGGCGAGAGGGAAGCAGCATGACCATCATCCGTTGCATTGACTTTGAGACCACCGGACTGCCGACAGAAAACGACAAGCATGCCGTAATCGAGATTGGCGCCTGCGACGTGATCATGGGCGAAACGACAATTCTCAGCACTGTCTTTTCGACGTTCTGCGATCCGGGCCGTCCTATCCCTCACGAGGCAATGGCCGTGCATCACATCACGGACGATATGGTAGCTGGCGCGACCGGCAGTATGGCGGACCTCGGGACACCCGACTACTTCGCGGCTCACAACGCCGACTATGAGCGGCAGTTCATCACGGCAGACGGGGTGCCCTTCATTTGCACCTACAAGGTCGCTCTGCGCCTCTGGCCGGAAGCGCCGTCGCACAGCCTCCAGTTCCTTCGCTACCACCTGGGGCTTGAGGTTATCTCCGACCTTGCCTTCCCGCCCCATCGCGCCGGTCCTGACGCCTATCTAGGCGCTGAGTTGATGCGCCACATTCTGACTGATGGTCGAGCAAGCCTTGAGGACATGGTGCGCTGGTCGAATGGCCCTGCCCTGCTTCCGCGCATCCCATTCGGCAAGCACAAGGGTTCGAAGTGGGAAGACGTGCCCCGCGACTATCTCGACTGGATCGTCAACAAGTCAGATCTCGACCGGGACATCAAAGCGAACGCTAAGCATCATCTCAAAGCGCAGGCTGCGTGATGAGCGTCAAGGACAAGGCTCCGCCTCCCATGGCGGTCAAAACAGAGAAAGGTTTACGCCCCGCCCGCGCGTGGGATGCGGAAGCCTTGTCCGACCATCCGTTCGGCACAGAATACGAATTGGTGCGCATCACCAAACGCAAGCCCAAGCAGCATCGCACCTACTGGCGAGCGCTGAGCCTTGTGGTCAAGAACGGCAGCAATCGTTGGCCCACCGCTGAGCATCTGCACGATGAGATCAAGCTGGCCTGTGGCTACTACCGAAAGGCCGCGAACCTCGCGACTGGAGAAATCATGCTGATCCCCGACAGCACCGCTTTCGACAAGATGGACCAAGTTCAGTGGCAGGCGTTCATGGACCGCGCCATGGAGCTTGTCGCGCAAGAGTGTGGCTTTGACCCGCTCGCCTTTTTGGAGGCGGCATAATGGCCGTTACCAGAGCGGACGTTTTGGGCGAGTTGGCGTACTCCCCTAAAACAGGGCTATTCACCCGCCTGACCTGTCGTGGCAACCAGAAGCCCGGCTCAATTGCTGGCGCGTTTGTGACCGGCGGAGTCCGGATACGAGTGTGCGGCCAGCCGTTCTTGGCACATCGCCTAGCTTGGCTCTGTGTGCACGGCGAGTGGCCGGAGGGCGACCTAGATCACATAAACGGAAACTCGCGCGACAACAGGATAGCCAATCTCAGGCCGTGCGACGACAGCCAAAACCAAGCTAACCGGAAGTTGTCGTCCCTCAACACCTCTGGGTTCAAGGGCGTGTGCTGGAACGCGAAGTCCGGCAAATGGCAGGCAGGCATTAAGGTGCGCGGTAAGAGTTATCACCTTGGCTTATTTACCGACCCCGCGGAGGCGCACGCCGCCTATCTGAAAGCGGCCCATGAGTTTTTCGGTGAGTTTGCGAGGGCAGCATGAGCCGCGCCGTGCCGGAATGGATTGGATCGTCCGACGACGCCAAGGTGCCTCCGCGCGTTCGCCTTCGCATCTTTGAGCGCGAAGGCGGCAAGTGCTGGATCAGTGGCCGCAAGATCATGGCCGGAGACCTATGGGACCTGGATCACAAGGTCGCCCTGATTAACGGGGGCGAGCATCGTGAATCGAACCTGTTCCCTGCCCTACGCGACAAGCACCGCGAGAAGACCAAGCAGGACGTGAAGGCCAAGGCCGATAGCGACCGGGTACGCAAGAAGCATCTCGGCATACGCAAGGCGTCCAAGTTTCAATCACGTGGTTTCGAGCGTTCGGAGCCGCAGAAATCAGCAACACGCAAAACACAGAAATGGGGTTTGATATGAACCGATTTACAGCCATCGTTGAACAAGTCGCCTTGCCCTTCGGCTGGCGCGTCATCATCGAAGTGACGCCCGAGGCCGACTATTTCCTCCGCGTCCTTGCCGAGGATGGAACCGATAACGTCACCGGGACGCCGACCACATGGAAGGGCCGCAAGTGGCCGCTGTCTTTCCATATGACGGATGGCGAAGTCGTTCAGACCGCCTTCCTCGCTACCATGACGGCGGTCGAACATGAGGTCCGGGAAATGTTCTCATTCCAAGGGCAGACCATCTTCGATCCTCACTACGACATCTATAAGCTGGTCGCGCTGCGTTCACAGCCCAACGCTCTCAAGGAGAGGACCGCAGCATGACCCTCCCCCGCCTCTCAGTCATCGCCATTGCTGGCTTGTGCCTCGCGGCTTGCACTGGCCCGCAAATCGACAAAGTGCTGAAGACGATCCAAGGAACCTACGAGCCCACTGCCGACGAGATCGCCGCCTATTCGCAGTATCGTCTCACTCATAGCGAGCTTCCAGAATACACACAGGGCAGCGCCGTTGTGTCCGAGATCATCGTGGCCGAACAGAGTTCCAGTATTCCCCCATACAGTTCTGAGGCGTCTAGTGAGGTTGTGGCTGTGGTGGAGCCGTCTAGTGAACCGTACTGCGAAGAACGGTGGCGCGGGAATTGGTACACATGCGGATTGACCAAGTGGCTGCGACCCGTTGAGGAGTGGGAATAACCCACGATTTGCTGGCGCTTGACGCCTAAAACTGTATTCTGATTTTGTCGAAAGGACAAGTGAAATGAGCCGCGAAGTTCGTATGGTCCCGCCCGATTGGCAGCACCCGAAATACCCCGACGACCATTACCCTGACCATCTTCGTGGACGCTACGTGGCGCTATCCGATGGCGGCTACGAACAGGCGGCTGCCGATTGGGACGAAGGCTTTAGAAAGTGGCGTGAAGGCCTCTACGAGGACTATTCATCGTCAGAAAAGTGGAGCCCAATCCCCGCTGAGCTTGCCAATAGGCGCTATAGCGAGTGGGCCGGTGAGTGCCCAAGTCCAGATGACTACATGCCGGAGTGGCCTGCCGAACTGCGCACCCACCTCATGATGTACGAAACCACATCAGAGGGCACCCCTATCTCGCCAGCCTTCTCAACGCCTGAGGAATTGGCTCACTGGCTTGCAGACAATAATGCCAGTGCTTTTGGCAGCAGTGGCGCAAGCTACGAAAGCTGGCTCTCAGCATGCAAGAGAGGTTGGTCCATGTCGGCGGTGTGGACGCCCGACAGCGGCCTTGTGTCCGGCGTCGAAGCACTGGCCGAGCAAACCCCATGACCTCCCACACTGCTCTGAGAGAGCTTGCTGATCCCAACACTGAGTTTGCGCGATTGGTCGCTCGCGGCATGGCGGAAGCACGTGTCACTGAACAATGGCTATCGGGTACGGCCGGCATCAAGCTCACACCGTTCGCGCTTGACGGCCTCGCACATTCCTTCGGCCTCATGCTCGACAAGCATGACGCCGCCCTAGCTAAGATAACTGCGCTACGAGAGGTGCGCGACAGCGAGCGGGCAGAAGCCAATCTTTGGCACAAAACCGCCCAAGACAATCTGACCGAGATAGAGAGGCTGAGAGCGGCGCTATCCAAGATTTCCGACATCAATGAAAGGTCCGAAACGATAGGAGCCGGTGACTTCTACGCGATCCGCGATGCCCTCAACAAAGCCCGCCCCAATGAATGGGGAAAGGCGATTGAGGCGGCGGCACAGATGGCGCTCGATGAGGCAGAGGCGCAAGCACTGTCACACAAAGAAGCCATCGAACTAATTGACCCCGCCCGGCGTCTCGGCAAACGCATCGCCGCCGCAATCCGCACCCTCACCAAAGGACAGCAGACATGAGCGACCCGCGTGAAGGCGACACGATTGCTGTCTGGTTCTCGTCGGGGGCGGCCAGCGCGATTGCGGCCAAGAAGACGGTCGAGCGCTTCGGCAACCTTTGCAAGATCCGGCTGGTCAACAACCCCGTTGCTGAGGAAGACGCCGACAACCTGCGTTTTCTAGCCGATGTGCAGGATTGGATCGGCATCGAGGTCGAGAGCGCGCGCCACAGGGACTACCCAAACGCCTCTGCTGTAGAGGTGTGGGACCGACGCGGCGGCATGGCATTCCCGCACGGCGCGCCTTGCACCGTGAGCCTCAAGAAAGAGGCGAGACAGCAGTTCGAGGCGGTCAACCATATTGATTGGCACGTCTTAGGGTTCACCGCCGACGAGCACCGCCGCCATCAGCGGTTTATCACCACAGAGCGGGCAAACCTGCTGCCCATCCTGATCGATGTGCGCCTCACCAAAGAAGATTGTTTCGCCATCCTCCGCGAGGCTCGGGTCGAACTCCCGCGCGTCTATGCGATGGGCTATCCGAACGCCAACTGCATCGGGTGCGTGAAGGCGACCAGCCCGACCTATTGGAATTTGGTCCGCGACAAGCACCCAGAAGTGTTCGCGGCTCGTGCTGAGCAGTCCCGGCGCCTGGGCTCGAAGCTAGCGCGCTACAAGGGCGACCGCATCTTTCTTGATGAGCTTCCAGCCGACGCCAAAGGCCGTCCGCTTAAATCCATGAAGGCCGTCGAGTGCGGCATTTTCTGCGAGGAACCCGCCCTCCAAACCATCGAGAGCAATAAGCATGGGTAAGCTAGACGATCTGATTGCGCGTGTGGAAGCGGCGAGCGACCGCGACCGTTCGATAGACGCGGATATTGCTCGGATGGAAGGTTGGACCTTCACTAAAATGAAGGGCGACCGTCAGGAGTATTGGCGGAAGCCTGGCTCTACCGAGTATTGGGATCGTCGCCTCGACGGGCCACCTGCCTACACTGCGTCGATTGATGTAGCACTTGCTCTGATAGAGCGACTGCTGCCGGGGTGGGACTACGGCCTAGATCGAGACGAGGGGCAGTATTTTGCCACCATAGCTCCGGTCGGCCCGACGACGGCAAAGGGCGTTCAAGCTGAAGCTAAGTCGCAACCGCTGGCGATAATGCTCGCTGCTCTCCGCGCCTTGGCCTCACAGGGAGGAAAGTCGTGAGCGAGCGCAAGTTGATACTTGGTCACGGCACGACAGTGATGGTGGACGATGCTGGGCGGCTGATGCTGGTAGCGGGCGAGAGGCACGAGGCTATATCCGTGCGCGCTCCGTCCTGCTTTGGACCGACGCGAACGGCGTTCACATAACCGCTAGCGAAGTGGCGGATGCCGCCCTTAAGGCCGCTCGCGCATACCTCAACGCCACTCCCTCCAATGAATGGGGAAAGGCGATTGAGGCAAATCGGTTCGCGGTTTACTCGGCAACGGGCGTTCACATCGGCCTATGGAGTGACGAAAGAACGGCTCGCAAGGTCATGCTCGAATACGCCGGAAGCACGATAGAGCCCCTCTACACTGAACCCGCAATCCGCACCCTCACCAAAGGACAGCAGACGCCATGAGCACAGACAGCGAGCTTTTGCCGTGCCCGTTTTGCGGCGGCGGCGCGATCCTTGAGCCTGCGGTATCGGACACTTGTGGGCCAGTTGTCGAATGCACCAAGTGCTTCGTTTGCCAGAACGGCGGAAGTCATCTGACCGATGCGGAAGCCATCACCGCATGGAACCGTCGCGCCTCCCCCATCGAAGCACCGGGGCAGGATATGGTGATGGTGCCGAAGGAACCGACCCACGAAATGGGGCTCGCTGGTTTCTATGAAGCGCAGAAGCGCGACGTGTCCGATCTGCCCCTGTTCGACAAGTGCGTCCGCATCTATCGTGCGATGCTCAAAGGAGCCTCCAATGCAGGTAAGTGAACCCGAGGCCGTCAAACTTTTGCGTGGGCCGCTATCGAAACGCGCCACGTCTGCGGAGTTCAACGAGTGGCAGGCCCGTGAAGTCGTCGCATACATAGACCGCCTCCAAGCCGCCGCATCAGTTCCCCCGGATAACGGGGTAGCGGTGGAGGTGTTGGAGTGGGAAGAGGTCAGCAGCCGCATATTCGATGCCAAGGGTGTCGTCGGCCTGTATCGCGTCAAGCGGTACGATGACCATTGGTCGGCGTTCCTCTACGGCACAGGCTTCAACGCAGAACGCGAAACTGCTGACGAAGCCAAAGCCGCTGCCCAAGATCACTACGAACGGATGATCCGTAGCGCCCTCGAACCTTCTTTGCACAATCCGCAAACAAGTCCCCATACCATTCATGGTGCGGTCACGGCTCTCGAACGGGTGTCCGCCGCCCTCCAAACCATCGAGAGCAATAAGCATGGGTAAGCTAGACGATCTGATTGCGCGTGTGGAAGCGGCGAGCGACCGCGACCGTTCGATAGACGCGGATATTGCTCGGATGGAAGGTTGGACCTTCACTAAAATGAAGGGCGACCGTCAGGAGTATTGGCGGAAGCCTGGCTCTACCGAGTATTGGGATCGTCGCCTCGACGGGCCACCTGCCTACACTGCGTCGATTGATGTAGCACTTGCTCTGATAGAGCGACTGCTGCCGGGGTGGGACTACGGCCTAGATCGAGACGAGGGGCAGTATTTTGCCACCATAGCTCCGGTCGGCCCGACGACGGCAAAGGGCGTTCAAGCTGAAGCTAAGTCGCAACCGCTGGCGATAATGCTCGCTGCTCTCCGCGCCTTGGCCTCACAGGGAGGAAAGTCGTGAGCGAGCGCAAGTTGATACTTGGTCACGGCACGACAGTTCCAGGCCAAGCTTCGCGGGTCGGGGCTGATCTACTACATCACGACCGTGAGCCCTGAGTTTCCGATCAAGATCGGGCTGTCGAACGAGGCGAGCCTGCCCGCTCGGTTCCGCCAATTGCAGACTGCGCTTCCTTACAAGGTCGCGGCGCTGCACATTCATGCGGGCTCGGCTGATGAGGAGGCCGAACTGCACGACAGATTTTCCAAGGCGCACCTGCGCGGCGAATGGTTTGAACGCACCCCCGATTTGCGCCATCACCTGCACAATCTGCGCAAGAGCGACCCTGACTGGCACACTCGATATGCAGGCATCCCAAAAGGCGTTGCCATTCACAAAACAGGAGACACCAATGCCTAAGCTTAAGAACCTAAGCGCCGACGACTTCGCCAAGCTGTTCAATGACAGCGAGGATCTGATCCAGCGGATTTGGGAAGCCGCCGAAATGATCGAAAAGGGCTATGTCGATCGGTTGCCCGAGGTCGCGGCACACGCCCGATCATCAGCGGCCTTTGCCACTGCGGTTACCACCCTCACATCCCGGTTGCTGACCAAGGCGGAAATGCAGCGGATGGACGATGAGATCGAAAGCTTACGGTCTCGTACCGCCTAGCTCCCCCACGTAAGGATAGAGAAGTGAGCGTTCTGCAAGACCTTTATCACAGCGAGATCAACTTCGAGATTTCGACGTTCTGGGATGGCGGCTTCAACGTGAAGATTGGTGATTCCAGCAACGGCTTCCGGGATGAGGCGAACTTTGACCGCTGGGGAATGGTAGAGGGCTGGCTGATCGCGGCGGCTATCGAGCATTATCCCAAGAGCCTGTTTGCCCGCATGTACCGCGATGGGCTTCACGTATGGCTGACGCACCAATCGGCTGGGGAAGGTATGGGGTGAATGTGGATGGAGAGATGCACATCAAGACCTCATGCGGCACGAGCAAATTCCCCGGCGTAGAGACGAGCCCCGGCCTCATAGGCGCGGCTTGCCTCCTCCGGCGTGTCGAAGGTGCCTAGATGGATTTGCCTGCGACCCACATTGATCTTGGCACACCAGCGGCTGAGCAGGCCAGAGCGCCCCTTGTGTTCGTACACGCCCTTGAACCCGCATCGATTGTTTTTGGAGACGGGCGTGTTGAAAGTGTTCTGCTGCTGGGTGGAAAGTCGCAGGTTGTCGAACTTGTTGTTCGAGCGGTTCAGGTCTCGATGGTCAATCTGCATGGACGGCCATTCGCCATGGACGTAAAGCCACGCCAGCCGATGGGCGCGGTAGCGGTGACCATCAATGCCGATAACCACGTAGCCGCTCGGCTTGAGTTCGCCGCATGCCTGACCCGCGAGCCGCCGCTGACTAAGGGTGACCCGCCAAGTGAAAATGCCCGTGTCCTTGTCATAGTTGAGGACCTCGCGGACCCTATCTGCTGTTAAACCAAATTTGCCGTCAGTGAAGTACATCGAAGTGACCTCGTTTCTCATATGAGATTGAACCTATAAGTCATATGCGATATGGTCAATATCTCATATGAGGTTCGGAGGCCGTTTTGACAGCTTTGGGGATTGCCGCTACGCCACAGCGGATGGGCCGCAAGAAGCAATGGGCAGAGGACATGCAGGCGAGGTTTGCCGAGGGCACCTTCGAGCGCATTGCTGCCGTTCTTGAGGATGGCGAAGACCGCACCGACTTTGTTCGAGCGGCGGTTGAGCGCGAGATCGAAGCGCGTGAACGAGAGTTGAAACGGGCGGCTAGAGCCTCTTGAGGCAAACGTCTTTCAAGACGCCCTGCCCCTCGGGAGCCAGCTTGCCAAAAGCTCCGCGGCTGAAGTCGATCACTCTGCCGTACTTCGAAAAGTTGCCGGTGTCGTTAATACGAACCACCACAGACTTGCCGTGATAGGTCGCGCGCCACGTCTCACCAATATGAGACTTCGACGGCATGGCGGCGCTCATGGCCCACTGGTTATATCGTTCCCCTGAGCGCGTTAGCCGCCCGTGGAACTGTTTGCCGTACCAGGATGCATCACCAACGAGGTCGCACCGCTCCCCAGCCCTTGCCGGAACCATCGCATACAATGCCCATATGAACGTAGCGAGCATGAGGACAAGCAGCGCGGGGAACACAAAGCGGATCATGGCTTCATCCCCCAGAATGGCAGCACCTTGGCGATGAGCCCGCCTATAGCCGCTGCAAGGCCTGCAATCCCCATCACGGCCTTCCATGATCCTCGGGCTGCAATCATCATGTCCCGCATTTCGACCAGCATCTTGCTTTGCTCCCGAGTGTCGGATTCGAGCCGCGTAAGGCGGACGTTCAGGTTCTCAAGTTCTCTTTGCTCGCTTGGGGCCATCGGTTAACGGCTCCGAAAATGATTTGTGAGGGAAATGGACATGGGTCCGGCTCCTTGATGTTGGGAGTTGGATCAAGGCCATCGGCAGACGTTGACGCGCCTGTCGGTGGCCGCTGGTTTTGGTTG
>ERZ869921.852-NODE-852-length-15006-cov-25.787773_pt1 | contig 15006 bp, 13 predicted proteins | sample MGYA00579310_ERZ869921 | MGnify/ENA primary metagenome ERZ869921 (study PRJEB32216, sample SAMN09231816) | wastewater metagenome | place: USA: Maryland | collected 2016-06-21 | study: EMG produced TPA metagenomics assembly of the PRJNA472060 data set (Reclaimed...
GTTTGTGGACGCGCCGGGGGTTTCCAAAATATGCAGCATAGTGCATGGTGACTAGCGACGCCCGGCAGCGGCTGGGGCTGAAGCGTGCCGAGATCGCGGCGGCAATGGGGGTTTCCGTCCGAACCGTGGACGGATGGCGCGACAACGGCTGTCCTCGCCTGGCCGACGGGAGCTGGAACGCCGACCAGGTGCGAGAGTGGGTCGGCCAGCACCGGGCGCAGACCCGGAAGAACCGCGGAGCGGCGCCGGCGCCCGAGGGATCCATCGCCGCGCAGATCGAGCAGGAAGAGCTCCTGATCAAGCGGGCGAAACGTGTCCAGGAAGAGATCGCGGCGAAGCTCGCGGAGGGCACGGCGATCGACATGGTCGACGTTGAGCGGGAACGGGTCGCGCGCGTGCTCGAGGTGCGGCAAGGACTCGAGGCAATGGGCAGCCGCATCGTTCCGCAGCTCAAGGGGCTGTCCACCGAGGAGCAGATCGACGTCATCGACGAGTACGTGCGCAACGTGCTCGACCGTTTCGCGCGTGGGGGCGCGATTCGGAAGCGGATCAAGCGCGGGCCAGGGAGGCCTTCGAAGAATGGGTAGAGCAGCGGCGGTCGCGTGGTCGGAAACGGAGCGCGCGGCGTGGCGTCCGACGGAGCGGATCACGGTCAGCGAATGGTGCGACCGCAGCGTCGTGCTGGACGCGCAGTACGCGGCCGAGGCGGGGCCGTTCCGGACGGCGCGCACGCCCTACTCGCGCGAGATCCTGGACTCGTTCGGGCTTGCCCGGGTCGACCGGATCACGCTGATGATGGGCACGCAGGTCGGCAAGACGCAGACCTGGCTGAACATGCTCGCATTCGGCGTGGCGCAGAAGCCGGCGCCGGCAATGCTGGTCATGCCGGGAGAGGAGGACGCGAAGCAGATGCTGGGCGGGCGTCTGAAAGCGCTCTTCGAAGCGTCACCCGAGCTCGGGGCGCACCTGACCGGGCGTTCGAACGACTGGCGCGACGGGTTCGTGCAGTTCGACCTCTCGGTCATCTATGCGGCCTGGGCGAACTCGCCGCGCGCGCTCGCCGGCCGGCCGGTGTGCTACGTGTTCTTCGACGAGGTCGACAAGTTCCCGCCGTGGTCGGGGCGCGAGGCCGACCCGATCAGCCTGGGCGAGGAGCGCACGCGCACCTACAAGTCCAGCCGGCGCGCCAAGGTCGTGCTCTGCTCGACGCCGACGACGCGGAACGGGTACATCTTCCGCGAGTACGAGCAGAGCGACCAGCGGCGCTACTTCGTGCCGTGCCCGTTCTGCGGCAAGTTCCAGACGCTCGAGTTCCGCGGCATCAAGTTCGACGGGGCGCGCGACCCGAGGCAGATCCGAGCGGAGGGGAGACTCACCTACCAGTGCTCGGGCTGCGAGAAGCGGATCACCGACGAGCACAAGCCGAAGATGCTGCAGCTCGGGGTCTGGGTTCCGCAGGGCGCCGAGGTGCGCGCGGACGGCACTCTGGCGAACCTGCCCAGGCCGAACCCGCACCGAGGCTATCGGCTCAACGCGCTGTACTCGCCCTGGCTGACCTTCAGCGAGATCGCCGCGAAGTTCCTCGAGGCCAACGAAAGCGGCGCCGCCAAGCTGATGAATTTCAACAACTCATGGCTTGCCGAGCCATTCGAGGAGAAGGCGGAGGAGACCAAGCCGGAGACGCTGGCGGCGCTCGCCGAGGACTACGACGCGGGCCTCGTTCCGAAGGACGTCCTCGTCCTGACCGCGGGCGCCGACGTCCAGAAGGACGCGATCTACTACACCATTCGCGGCTGGGGGGCGAACGAGCGCAGCTGGCTGATCCAGGCCGGCCGCGTCGACACCTGGCAGGCGCTCGAAAACCTGGTCATGCTGGCGAGTTACCGGCGCGTGCTCGACGGCGACACGCTGCAGGTGCGGCTCGCGCTGATCGACTCGCAGGGACACCGCACCGACCAGGTCGACGCCTGGGCCAGCCGTTGGACCGATCGGGTGCGCACGATCGCGGGACGCCGAGCCGCGAAGGTTGGGACGGTGTCGCCGTTCTGGGCGATGCCGAACGAGCGCGACTTCGAAGGGCGCCCGGTGGGCGGGAAGCGCTGGTTCGTGGACACGACCTACTTCAAGAACAAGCTCCACCGTCTGCAGCACACTCAGCCGGCCGACCCGGGGCGCTGGGCGCTCCACCGGAACCCCTCCGAGGCCTACCTCAGCCAGGTGAGCAACGAGCACCGCGTGCTCGAAGTGAACAAGAAGACCGGCCAGCAGTCCTACGTCTGGAAGGAGCGGCCTGGATCAGGGCGGCAGACTCACTGGTGGGACTGCGAGGTCTACGCGCTCGCGGCGGCCGAGATGCTGGGGCTCCGTGGGCTCAGCGATCCTCTGCACGAGGTGGAAGAGGCACAGGCTGCGGGACGCGGCCTGGACGAAATCGAACGGATGCCGAGAGCGAACACAGGTGGCAGGCCGAGCCGCCGGGTGTTCGGACGATGAGTCGCTGGCGCCCGTTTGGGAGGAACGAAGACCATCCCGAGCCATTCGAACCAAGCCGCGAACCGCAGCCGGAGAACCCGCAGGGAGCTGTGGCGTGGCTCGTCAACCGGTGCACTCGATGCAAGTCGAAGGACATCGAGATCACGCACACGTACCAGATGCAGGGCTCGATCCTGAGACGCCACCTGTGCCATGAGTGCGGCTGGCGATGGAAGACGCACGAGAAGGAATGATCTGCGGCTGGTGATACGGCCTATCACCACGTAGGTCGCGTTTCCTGAAGGGTCTCGGCACAACGTAGGCGTGGCTGACACCTTCCTTGACGACCAAATTGCCCAGCTCCAGGCTTCGCTGAGCAAGATCCCTCCAGGAGTCGTGTCGGTCACGATCGGGAACAGGACGATCACCTACGCTGCCCTCGAGAAGCAGCTCGCGATGCTCCTCGAGCTAAAGAACCGCCAGTCCGGTGAAGCGAACGGGGCGTTCAGCAGCGTGGACGTCTACCCGGAGCGTCGCACGTGACGCTGACCGACGTCCCAGTGCAGCTCGCGAACAAGGCGTCGACCGGTCGGGACGGCATCGTCACGATCGGCGTGCGCCTGCGGCCTAGCGAGCTCAGCAACCGCGCGACGCAGCTGCGCGTGATCGACGGCGCCATCGAGCACCGCGCGCAGTGGGAGCCCTACCACGACACGCGGCACGTGGACGGATCGTTCCGCCAGATCGCCGTGCACTTCCCGGCGACACTCGCCGCGAACGAGGACCGCCAGGTCACGATCTCGGATGGGATCGCCGCATCTCAGCCGGTGTTCTCTCTCGATCCGCGCGTGAGTGCTCTGCTCGGTTCGACTTTCGCGCTGACCGTCGAGGGCGAGACACTCACGACCTCGCTCGCCGAGGTCATGAACCAGGCGATCTCGACGAGTGCGTTCGCCGGCGGGCGCATCGGCGGCGAGCACGCCGCGACGCACGTGCACCGGCACATCTTCCGACTCCGTTGGCAGTCGCCCGGGAATACGCGACTCCGCGCGATCTGGCACGAGATCGCCTTCGAAGCTCCTTCCCGACTCACGCGCGCGAATTTCACGTACTCGTGGGGCTACAGCTGGTGCCAGAGCGGTGTCCGTCTCGGCAACCCGTGGAACGACAAGACAATGGTCCTGACGCAGCCGGTGACACTGCGCGTTACCGGACCCGGCATATTCGTCGTCGGCGAGAACAAGAAGTTCAACTCGATCACCCGTGTCGGCAACGTGACGACGTTCACGCTGGTCGACCCGGCGCAGTTCCTTCCTCCACACACGCCGGAGTACGACTACCGGCACCGCAACCTCACGCAGGGCATGCGGCACACGTTCTCCGGAGATCTGCTCTTTGGGGGCGAGGCGATTCCGACCACTGATCTCGACCGCGAGGGCGTCGCGGCGATGGCGATGGACTGGCCGGCGAAGGGCATGCCGCCGTTTGGCGTCATCCCGCAACTGCCTGCCTATATCCCGACCCGACAGGAGGCGATCACGCGCCTGCGCGAGTGGGAGCTCGACCTGTATGCCAAGGGACGCGACGGCGATCCCTACTTCTGCTCAGGCACGGTCGGCAACGCGAGTACTTCGAACACCGGCGACGCTGGGATCTACTTCGGCACGATGAGGCTCTGGATCGCGCTTCGCGCGGGATACCCGGGAGGCCTCGGCGTGCTTCTGCGCGACATCCGCCAAGAGTTCCTGCGCCCGAACAGCAATTGCTACCCCGGATATGACGCATCGACCTGGCGATTCGAGGACTTCAAACCAGCGACCGGTCTGCAGCTGATCATGTTCAACGGGGTCCCGCTGCACAACAGCGAGGAAATCCGGTCACCCGAGATGTTCGGCGTCAATGCGCCGGTTGGTCAGCTCGGCATCCAGTTCGATCCGGACTGCCCGCAATCGCAGGTGAACGGAGCTTGGGGCGCGTGGGATCGCCAGCATGCGATGCTCATGGTCGAGGGAACGGTCGCGCTGATCACGGCGGACTACTCGGCGCTCGCGCTCTTCGAGAACCTCGAGCAGGTCTGGTACGGCAACTGCGACCCCGAGAGCCCGAGCGACAGCGTGAACAGCAACGAGGAGTCGCGCGCATTCGCTCGCGGCATCGTGCGCACAGGTCTGTCGCTGTGGGAGGTCAGAGGAACGCAGCGGATCCTCGACATCCTTCGCATTCGCACGCGCTACGCGATGGTCGGCACGCCGCGCGTCGGCGGCATTGATGACGCCTATCACCACTCACCGGCGCGCCTCGGCGTGAACTTCCCCAACACGATGGGGAGCTTCTCCGACCGAGCTCCAGACATCCTCGCGGGATCTCTCGAGACAGTGCGGCACGGATACCCGTGGAACGACAGCCAGGTCGCCGGAGCCTGCGACGCACTCGCTTCACTCTTGGACGAGCGCTACGGAAGCACAGACCAGATCGCACAATGGGCTCGACACATTGGCGTCGACATGGCTCTGCAGGTCACCCTGTACGGCTTCGTCGACATGCGCGGGCTCGCGCCAGACGGCTACCGCGCGATCATGACGAACGTCCCCGCGGACGTCATGAGCCAGGCTGGGGTCCGCGCGCTGATTGCCGGCCGCACGGTTACCGGAGGGACGACTGGATCAACGGCGACGGTCGTCAGCTACTTCGAGACCGACAGCAACGCGGCTCTCTGGGTCAAGGATGCTACCGGAGCCTTCGGGTCCGAAGCGTTGACGTTCACGGGCAGCGCGTTCACCTGCAACGCCGTGGGCGAGCTCGGCGGATTTGTCGCAGCGAAAGCTCGCGAGAACACGGCCGATTTCCACCCTCTGACCAAGGCGGAGCTGGAGACGACAGCAACCTTCGACGTTATCCAGCCGCGCGCTCCCGGACAAACGACGGCGATCGTCTCGTGCACGAAGGAGGTCGACCCGATCGTCAGGTTCACGCTGCCAGGCAACCCGACCTACCTGGTCGCGTCATCGCGGCTCGTGATTTCTGGAGATCCTTGGCCTGCGCTCAACGGCGAGTGGGGGATCACGATCGTCGACAGCGAGCAGGTTCGCCTGGTCGGATGCGACACGAGCGGCATGCCAGGCACCTACGTGCCGAGCACTGCAACCGACGTGAAGCGTCGTCTATGGGGCTCGCGATCGATCAAGCTCTACAAGGGATACGGATTCTGGGAGCTCCAGGCCGCGATCCTTGCGCGCGAAGCAGCGACTCGCGGTGCCTACGGTCCTCTCACCAGTGGCACGGTTGGGCAGCGCGCTCTCCTGCGCGCGCAGGAGATCGTCAGCGAGTTCGGTATTGGCCTCGATTCTGACGTCCCTGCGACCCCGTTCCCCCGCTGGCGCGACATCGTCGAGCACGCAGCCATCCGCGAAAACCCGTTCGGGAGCACGCCGACTCCGCCGACGGCACCGGTCAACCTGACCGCGCGCGGCACGAGCCAGACCACGGTCGCGTTGACCTGGCAGAACACGGCCTCGAACGCCACGCGCATCGAGGTCCAGTGGCGGTTCGCTCCCGCCGGCGCCTGGGAGAGTGCACCGGACGCCGGAGGTTCCGCGACGGCCGCGACGGTCTCAGGGCTCACCGCGAACACCGACTTCGAGTTCCGCGTCCGCGCGGTGAACGACGTCGGCGCTTCGGCCTGGTCGAACACCGCAGGCGCGCGCACCCAGGGATCTCCACCCAACCCTCCGACGGGTCTCAACTCCCCGAGCTCGACGTCGACCAGCGTCGATTTGGCGTGGACGAGCCCCGCTTTCAACAACGCTGACCACCTTGAGCTCGAGTTCCGAGCCGTCGGCGCGGGAAGCTGGAGCCCACTCCCGAACCTCGCGCCGACGGCGACGACTGCGACGGTGTCGGGCCTGTCCCCGGGCACGGGCTACGAGTTCCGCCTTCGTGCCGTGAACGGCTTCGGCGCCTCGGCCTACGCCGGCCCGATCACGGTCACCACGCCGGGCGGTGCCCCGCTGCCGCCGACCGGGCTCGCCGCTGGGAGCGCTACGACGACGTCTCTCGGCCTCACTTGGGCTCTGGCTGGATCCGGGCCAGCAGCGACATCGATCGAGATCCAGTTCCGCCTGGTCGGCGCCACGAGCTGGAGCTCGGCCACGCCGGCCGCCGGCAATGCGAACTCTTCGACGGTCGGAAGCCTCACCGCGTCGGCCTCGTACGAGTTCCAGATCCGGACCGTGAACGGTTCCGGGGCTTCGGTCTGGGTCGGACCTGCGACCGGCATCACTCTGCCGACGGCGCCGACCGGGCCATTGGTGATCCCGGAGAGCGCGAGCAGCCTCGTGTTCGCCTGGGCCCACACGGTGTCGAACGCCACCTCCACCGAGGTCGAATACCGGCAGGTCGGAGCCGGTTCCTGGATATCCGTACCGGCTCTGGCTGGAAGCGCGACCACGGTCACGGTGACCGGACTTGCCGCGAGCACGGCTTACGAGTTCCATGTGCGCGCAATCGCGGCCGGCGGAGCCTCGGCCTTCTCGATCACGGCTCAGGGAACCACGCTCGCCGGCACGCCGAGCGCACCGACCGGGCTCTCCGTCGCGAGCGTTTCTGAGAGCCAGCTGCGGCCGTCGTGGACGAACACCGCGAACAACGCAACCTCGGTCGAGGTCGAGTATCGCCGCCTCGGAGCTGCGACCTGGCAGCTGATCCTTGGACTCGACCCGACCGCAACGACGGTCCTCTTGCAGAACCTCCAGGCTGCGACCACGTACGAGGTGCGGGTCCGCGCGAGAAACGGATCAGGGCCTTCGCCCTACGCCGGCCCGGTGCAGGTAACCACTCAGTTCGGTGCTCCCGCCAAGATTGCTCCTGACGCTCCGCAGGACCTGAGAGCCATCTCGAGGATGGACTCCATCGAGGTGTTCTGGCGCATCATCGCAACGAATGCCTTCGGACATGAGGTCCAGATCCGCGAGGTGAGCACCATTCCATGGCGCCCAGCTGGAATCGTGCTGGGCGATCAGTCATCTCTGGAAATCACGTCAGGAATCGCACGCGGCAAGGGATACGAAGTGCGCGTCAGGGCGTTTCACGACGAGGGTGAGTCAGCGTGGCTCGGCGAGATCGCTGTCACGGTTGGCAAGACGCCACAGAACCTGATCGGACAGGTCATGCTCGGGGAGGTCTTGAGGCACATCGACGCGAGAAACGGCAAAGGCCACATCGGCGGTATTTCCATGGCGCAGAGAGCGATGGCTTACATGGACATGGTGCAGCTCCAGAGGCTTGCTCTGGACTATGCGGCCCTCGCCTCCGCTGAGGAGCACGGCCCGATCGAGATGGTCCCCGTAGCCATGCGGAGGCGCACGTGAAGCCAGTCGGTCGCACCATTCTGTCGCGCGTGCTTGGCTACGTCATCGACTCCTGCGTCGAGGCCTGGTCGCCGAGAATGGCATGGGATCGTAGTCAGATCCGAGGCCAGTCCGGAGGACTGCGATCTGGATCGTGGGATGGGAGATTGGGCGACTGGAGCCCGCCGAGCGGCGACGCCAATGCCGTAACGATCAACGATCTCACCACGGTCAGGGATCGATCTCGTGATGCCGCACTCAACAACCCGATCGCTCAGGCGGTCCGCAGGATCATGGCGGACTATGTGGTGGATCGTGGCCTGAAGCCGCAGTGTCTGATCGACTACGACCGTCTCGGCATCTCCGAGCAGCAGGCCCAGGACTGGCAGGGAGCCTGCGAAGCGTTCTATGAGTGCGAGAGCAAGAAGGCGGACGTCACTGGAAAGTGCGACATGCCTGCGCTCCAGCGGCTGATCTACCTGTCCATGTGGGATGGCGGCGACGTGTTCGTGTCGTACCCCATGGTTGCAGACGACGACGGCCGCGTCGGAACGCGCATCAACCTGATCGAGGCCGAACGGGTCGACACACCGCCTGAAGGCTACACGGATCCTCTGGTCAACGGCGGCGTGGCAACCGACAAGTGGGCAAAGCCACGCGGATACTGGGTGTACCGCGGACATCCTGGCGACCGGAAGCCCAATCGGCTGCAGATGCAGTTCGAGTTCTGGTCCCGGATCAGGGCTGGGCGCCTGAACATCGTTCAGCTCTTCCACCAGGACCGCATCGGACAATCGCGCGGCATTCCGGGATTCGCGCAGGGCCTGCCTCTGATCGATCAGATCAACGAGTACGTCGAAGACGTTGCCATTCAGGCTCAGATCCAAACGAGGCTCGGTTTCTTCATCGAGACGGCCGCGGATCCGTTTGAAGCGGGGAAGTCCATGGGCAAGGACTTCTACAAGAAGCTCCAAGGGCGCGGAATCGCTCCCGGGAGCGTGAACCTGATTCGCAAGGGCGACTCGGTGAACGCGATTGGGGCGACAGCTCCTGGTCAGTACTTCGACCCGTTCCTTGTCAGGCTGCAACGCATCATCGCTGCCTGTATCGGAGCACCGTACGAGATCTTGTTTGGAGACATCGCTGCCGCGAACTTCTCCAGCATCCGCGCCGGGTTCCTCTCGTTCCGAAAGAAGATCCAGGGCGAGCAGGACATCCTGATCCCTGCTCTGCAAGCCTATTGGGACCACATCATCTACGAGGGCTGGCTCGACGGCATGCTCGGGGATGTCGGCAAGACCGTCCCATTCGAGAGCGATCGCGCAGCATGGGCTCGCGTGAAATGGGTGCGCCCAGCCCCAGGCTACGTCGATCCAACGAAGGAGTTCTCCGCCTACAAGATCGCCCTCGACAACGGCATGATGTCGCTGTCGCAAGTCATTGCGGAGGGTGGTGGGAATGTCATGGACACGCTCCGTCAGATCGCGCGCGATCAACGGGTGATACGAGAGCTCGGCATCGTCCTCCCTGGAATGTCCGGTCCAAAGCCTGCGGGCCAAGCGGATCAGACAACCGGCAAGCAGCCGCAGCCCGACCAGCCGGATCCTGCCGACCAAACCTCACCGGACCAGCAGGACCAGCCTGACAACCAATCTCCGCCCGACGAGTCGGCTCCAGGAGCAACGGAAGCAGAACATGAAGAGCAAGGGTAGACACTCCACGCTGGTCGATTACCTGACCACGCGCGCTTGGGCGCTCGAGGAGCGCATCCTCCTGCGCTTGAACGAGTTCGTATCGCGCCATGTCGAGGGCGTGAAGCCAAGCCAGGAGGAGATCGACGAGATCGTTGCTGCTCGAGACCAGAAGCGGGAGGGAAAGCCATCCGCGTACGAGGTCCGGAACGGCTCCGCGATCATTCCGATCTCCGGAGTCATCGCGAAGTACTCGAGCCAGGTCAACGGCATGAGTCAGCCGAGGGGAACCTCGACTCAGACCGTGGGAGCCATGATCGGAGAAGCTCTCGCCGATGCCACTGTCGAACGCATCGTGATGGTGTTCGACAGCCCTGGTGGCTCCGTGGACGGCGTGCAGGCCCTCGCAGACACTGTCTTCGCGGCTCGGGGAAAGAAACCCATCGTGGCACTCGCGGACAGCCAGATGTGCTCTGCGGCATACTGGATCGGCTCTCAGGCCGACCGGATCTACTCGACGCCTGACGCCAGCATCGGGTCGATCGGCGTTTACTGCGCGTTTGCCGACTACTCGCGCAGCGCGAAAAACGATGGGATCGAGGTCCATGTCGTCCGGAGCGCCCCCCTGAAGGGGACAGGCGTCCCTGGGGCTCCTATCACGAGCGAGCAGATCGCGGCGATCCAGCGCGAGATCGATGCCTACTTCGAGCTCTTCGTCGGAGCCGTTGCTCGCGGTCGCGGAAAGAGCGAGAGCGCGATCCTCAAGGTGGCCACCGGCGAAACCTGGGTCGGCAAGAACGCTGTTGCACTCGGGCTCGCGGACGGGATCGCAAGTCTCGATTCGTTGCTCGGCGCAGCGGCGTCAGGGCAGATCGCTGCGACCGGGAAGAACACTGCGATCGGCGAAGCAGAAGCGGAATCACAACCAACTTCGGAGGAGTGCCAGAAACCCGGCGGGAAGTCCGCTGGTGGCGACTCCTTCACCACGTCAGGAGAGAATGAAATGAACGCACAGAAGGACGGTCAGATGACCGTCGCCCGCCTCGAGGCGGAGCACCCGGACCTGGTGAAGGCCGTCCGGGATACTGCGCTCTCGGAAGGCCACAAGAAGGGCTTCGAAGAGGGCGTCAAGCAGGGAACGGAGGCCGAGCGCCAGCGCGCTTCGCGGATCTTGAAGCGGTCGACCGGATCGCAGCGGGAGCTCGCGTGCAAGCTGATCTCCGAAGGCACGGACTCCGATGCCGCAACGGATCAGCTGCTCGACGACCCGCGTCGCGATGCCTCCTCCAAGAAGCAGGCGCTCGAGGCAGCTTCCCCACCGGCAGTCCCGCCGACTGGCCAGGCGAAGGGTGAAGCATCCGCGGACGACACGAAGCTCCGCGCACAGTTCGACGCCAGCGAGTCGCTGCGCGCCGAGTTCAAGAACGACTTCGAGGCTTTCAAGACCTGGAAGGCCGGTGTTGCTGCCGGCCAGATTCGTCGGGGAGGTGATCTGTGACCACTCTTTCTGCGACACGCACTCGTCAGTTCATCTCGTCTCCGACGAGGCCGAACGAAAAGCACCCTGTTCTGGCGAGCACCAAGATCTACTCCGGCTCCGGAGTGTGCAAACTGGATGCCGCGGGCTACGCGCGCCCCATTGCTGCCAGTCTTACCAATCCGAGTTTCCTCGGGTTCGCTGAAGAACCCATCGACAACTCGGCGGGCGCGGATGGCGCCTTGGAAGTCAACATCAAGCCCGAGGGAGTTCTCCTTCTGGACACCATCACCGGCGCTGTTGGCCGCGTCGATGTCGACAAGCCGGTCTACATGTCTGACGACGGGACCGGTTTCACGCTCACAGCGCTGAACAACGTCCTGATCGGCGCGATCACCAACTACATCGACGGGAAGTTCCGCGTGTTCTTCCAGGCCAAGGCATACAGGAGCCAGTAACCAATGAATCTCTCAGTTCTCACGCCTCGCAACATCGAGGCAATGATCTTCCAGCAGCTCAACCAGCCGCCGGATCAGACCTACGTCGATGCCCTCTGTGGGCCGATCAAGACGACCAACCAGGAATCCGAATCGTACTTCGACGTCGGTTCGGTTCCTGCGATGTCGGAACTCAAGGGCGGACGCCCGACGAACAACGTTCGTCCGATCGGCCCTTGGGTCGTGACGAACCGACTCTTCGGCGTCGCGATGCGCGTTCACAAGAACGAGCTCGACCTCGACAAGACCGGTCAGGTGCAGCAACGCATCGACGATCTGACCGGCCGGTTCAACCAGCACTGGGACGATCTCGCGATCCGTCGCATCAAGGGTGGCACAACCACGGCCTGCTACGACGGCCAGTTCTACCACAGCACGACTCACCAAGAGGGCGACTCGCCGACGCAGTCGAACTCGATCACGTCGGCGAGCGGCGCGACGCCTTCGACCCCGACCGCGACGGCCTATCAGGACGCGATCTTCAAGGCGATCACGCAGATGAACGTGGTCGTCGACGACACCGGATACCCCGCGTACCGGTCGCAGAAGGACTTCGTGCTCGTGGTTCCGCCGTCCCACCTCAAGTCGGTTGCGGGAGCTCTGAACACGACCGCCATTCCCGGCGGCGCCGGAGAGAGCAACGTGCTTGTCAGCTACGGCAAGTACACGTTCCAGGTGGTCGACCACCCGCTGCTTGCCACCACCGTTGGCGGCGCCGCGTGGACCGACAAGTTCGCGATCTTCGCCAAGGACGGCCGCGCGTTGATGCGCCAGCACCAGAAGGGATGGGAGAAGTACATCCAGACGAAGGACGTGAAGTCGGACCTCCACTACGACACGTTCATGCTGGAGTACGGCCTCAGCTCCATGCGCGAGCTGACCTACGGGGACTGGAAGGGATCCGTCCTGGTGACGTTCACGTGATGAAGATCCCCCTGGTTCTCTGTGACAACCAGTCGCTCGGCGGCGCGGCCCTCCCCAAGGGCAGCGTCGTCGGCCACCTGGAGTGCAACTCGGAGAGCGTGGCGAGCCAGATCGTTTCCCTACTTGCGCAGGGAGTCGTGCGGCTCGTCACCGATCTCTCCGAAGAGGAACGCAGGCCGGTGCCAATGCAGAAGATGGCAAAGGCAAAGGCGTGAACTTCAAGGACCAGCTCGCCGCCGACATGCGGGACGTGTTCGCCGATCCCGCATGTTTTGGCGAGACCGTGACCTACCTTCCCGGTGGGTCCGGTGGCGTCACGCTCAACGCTTTCGTCGAGCGCGACGACCCTGGCTTCCAACCCGCGAAGCGCCCCGAGCTCAACCGGGGCGGGCAGAAGCGCCTCTTTGTGTGGATCGCGAACACCGCCACCGGTGGGCGCACCGCCATCGCGCGGAACGACCTGATACAACTCCCGGTCAAGGCCGGCGAGGCCGCGACGACCATGCGCGTCCTGGCCTGGTCGGACGGCCGCGACGGCGCCTGGCGAATCGAGGTCGGCGAGTAATGGCGCGCCGCTTCTTCAAGCTCGACGCGGTCACCGTGGTCGTCGACGACCGCGAGGTCGACCAACTCTTCCTGCAGGCGCCGCGCGTGACCTTCAAGTGGATGCGCGACTTCGTCGGCCGCGCCTTCGGCTCGTTCCGCCGCGAGTGGATGAAGAAGAACGCGGAGCGCTTCAAGATCCCCGGCGGCGCGAACTTCGACCGTGAGACGTTCATCGGCGGTCCGTTCGGGCTCGCGCGGACGTTCAAGTACCGGATCAAGCCCAGCCAGGGAGTGATCCCGGCCAACCCCGACCTCAGCCAGATCGAGGGCTCCTTCGCGACAGACAGCCCCGTCGCCTACGGCCTTGAGGTCGGCGGCACCTACACTTCGCGGACGGGCCGATTCCTTGCTCTGCCGCTGAAGCGCGCTCTGGATTCGCTCGGCCGCAAGAAGCGGAACTATGCGACGCCCAAGCGGGCGCAGCAGAGCGGAAAGAGCTTCTTCGTCTTCAAGGCCAAGCGCACGAACCGGCTCTACCTCGCCGAGTACGTCAAGAAGGGTCGCGCTGGAGCTCGCGGGTTCTCGGCGAGCTGGAAGCCGACCTGGCGACTCGTGCGCAGCGTGAAGGTGCCGGCGCTGCTGCGCTTCGTGCAGACCTGGGCCGAGCAGGAGGGCGAGCGCGCGCGCCGCCTGCAGGAGACCAAGGACTCGATCCGCAAGGAACTGACTCCAGGCACATCGCCGCAAGCCGAGAACCCCGCCAATGGCTAGCCTCCTCGACACGATCTCCGAGAACCTCGTGACGACGATCGAGACGATCACAGTCGCGAACGGCTACGCCAACAACATCGGGACCGCGGCCGGCGGCGGGGGAGCGCAGCGCTTCCGCCAGTCCGGGCAGACCTTCACGATCCTGCCGACCGTGATGATCGCGGAGGCCGGCGAAACGAAGGAGCGCGGCGCGGACGGTCACGGAGGCGGCTCCTACACGTGCAACGCCAGCTACGAGCTCGACGTCGTCTCCACCACGCCGAGCGGCGCATCGTCCTCGGCCGCACACGTGCTGAGCCTGGTCGCGGACATGGAGAAGGCCCTGCGGGTCGACCGGCACCGCGGCCTGGGCGCGGCGGTCGTCGAGACCCGCCTGCAAGGCAGCGACCCTTGGTTCGAGGTGGGCGAGAACGGAATCCCCTACGTCGGCGCGACGGTGCGGATCACGGTGATCTATCGCCACTCGGCCACTGACCCCGGAGTGGGTTTCCCGCCGTGACCCTCGACGCGATCGCCCATCAGGTGCTCGTCGCCCTCGAGGCGATCCCGGGCAACCCCGCGAATGCTCCTGGCGAGTCCTGGGCGGTCACGCCCGGCGCTTCGGATGCCGTGCTGGCCTTCGCGCCCACCTACGCGCCCGAGGGCTCCACCGAGCCTCTGACGGCGATGGCGATCACGCTGTCGCGCGTCGCGTCGATGCCTGGCGGTCTTCGGGACCGGCTCGGCTTCGATGTTCACCTGCGCGGGTCCGGCGTGCTCGACACTGAGCCCCGTATCGGGCGCCTCTTCCGGACAACCGGGATGCGCGCCTCGCGCGTCGTGCGGCTGCGCCTGCAGTCCGCGACCCCCCAGACCGTCGGGTGCATCGTCGAGGGCGTCACGAGCGGCGCGCTGGCCCGCCTGGTGCTGCCCAACGCGGCCGCGGTGCTCGGAGTCGAGCGCCTGAACGCGATCGCGTTCTCTGCCGGCGAGGCGATCAGGATCAACGGCGCGGCGTCCGGGTTCTCCGTGGTCGCCTCAGGCACCATCGAGCAGCGCACCGGCTGGATCTACCGCCCATCGAGCGCGCGCATCGCCACGATCGCGCTCGACACGGGTTCGGCCTGGGTCGGCGGCCTCCCCGCCGGAGGCACGGTCCTGCAGGGCGTCACGAGCGGCGCGATCGGCACCGTCAAGGCGCCGCGCACCTCCGGCGGCTACCCGGTGGCCCTGCCGCCCGCGAGCTCGACCAGCGCGAGCCCGGCGGCGCCGACGCTGGCGACGACCAGCGAGAGCGTCCTCTA
>ERZ869921.854-NODE-854-length-14989-cov-143.156288_pt1 | contig 14989 bp, 23 predicted proteins | sample MGYA00579310_ERZ869921 | MGnify/ENA primary metagenome ERZ869921 (study PRJEB32216, sample SAMN09231816) | wastewater metagenome | place: USA: Maryland | collected 2016-06-21 | study: EMG produced TPA metagenomics assembly of the PRJNA472060 data set (Reclaimed...
CAGAGTGGACCATGCATGAACGGGTAATGTGGCTTGCATGTGCGCTTTTTGGCGTTCTGATTATGCAGGGGGTTTACTTGCAATGGGGGACCGGTGCTGCGTTAATTGCCGTTGGCGCTTATGGCCTTATCGGTACGGGGTCGTTCTGGGCAATATGTGAGCGCAAGAAAAGCATTGCTGAATTCAACGAGAAGCGCAAGCAGGGTGAGGCTAAACAGGAAAGAGCATCGTCACGGTACGAAGAAATGCGGGCACAGAACGCTGCAACCTTCGGTCAGGAACCCAAGTCTAAAGAACTTGGGCTTGCTAAATGGCTAAAGCAACGCAAGTATCTGACTAGACGGCTATAGAGATACAGCAGACGCATGTAGGGCTACAAGTACGTTCGGTTGCCACCCTAGACCGTTCTAATATACTGGCTGCGCCAAAGCCGACGACAGGACAACCACTGTCTAAGCCTTACTTGCAACGTCGAAGGGTAATTAACTCCGGTCTAACCGGAAGGATAGAAATCTATCATGCGAGTTCCAGTAATCGACATTGAAGGAAAACAACTGATGCCTTGCTCACCGACCAAGGCAAGACATTTGCTCAAGACAGGTGAAGCAAAGGCCGCTTGGAGTAAGGTGGGGATTTTCTATATCAAGCTTAACTACGCCATCCAGCAGCCCCGCAATCAAACGCTGGTTATCGGCGTTGATCCTGGCTCAAGTTTTGAAGGGTACAGCGTTGTGGGCACGCAGGATACTGTTTTGAATATCATGGCCGAAGCGCCTACCCACGTCAAGAAAGCAGTAGCGGTACGGCGTTCAATGCGTCGGGCACGCCGTCATCGCAACTTGCGTCGCCGTCCGTGTCGGAAAAATCGTCATTGTCACGCCATCCGCTTGCCACCGTCCACCCGGTCACGGTGGCAAGCCAAAGCCAGAATTGTGGCGCAACTCTGCAAGATTCTTCCGCTAACTGATGTTGTCGTTGAGGATGTCAAGGCGCAAATATTCAAAGGTAAGGGTGGGCAATGGGCAATGTCATTTAGCCCGATCCAAGTCGGAAAAGAGCACTTGTATTATCTCTTGCAAAAGCTTGGCTTGACCCTGCATAAATGCGAGGGACACCGGACCGCCAACCTTCGGGTAACATTTGGCCTAACCAAGACCAAAGAGAAAGACGCCAAGGCGTTTGCTTCTCATTGTGTCGATAGCTGGGTTATGGCGGCAAGCGTTTCAGGGGCAACCCAACCAACAGAGAAGCGCCTGTATTACATCACTGAGATTAGATTGTACCGTCGCCAGTTACATCGACTACAGCCCGAAACAGGCGGCGTGCGTAAGCCCTATGGTGGCACGCGCTCACTCGGATTCAAACGAGGAACGTTAGTCAATCATCCAAAGTATGGCTTGTCCAGTGTTGGCGGCACGCTCAAAGGCAAAATCAGCCTGAACGCCTACACCGACAATAAACGACTAACGCAAAGTGCAAAGATACAAGATTGCACTAAGTTAACGACATCTGTCTATCGCACCGTTAATATTCCAGCGCAGTAGCGCTGGCTTTCTATCCCTCCCAGCCCTAAAGGGACTGGGTTTCACGAAAGGATTTTATGATATGTGGGAGAAAAAATGATGGCCTCAATAATCAAAGACATGATGAAAACATCTGTAGAGCGCAAGAAGCACTGTGGCGGATATAGGCTATCCCTCAATATTGGCACAGGCAATACCTGGATGTTTGATTTAACAGACAGTGAATTTGAAGAATTTCTTGAGCAAGTAACGCGTGCTCATGGTCCCGTTCTGGGAAGTTGTGTGGAAACTTCTGAGCCACCGAACAAGGCCGCACAAGCGACTGTGCCGCAGCCACCACCAACTGGCAATGGACGCAAGTCGTATTACGATCATCCAACCATTGATGACTTACAAGCTATTGACGTGATACAAGATTTTTCATACAACGTTGCCACAGCGATTGCCTATCTGTGGCGTTGGGGACGCAAGCCGAATACTGACCAATTAGAGGATGGACGTAAGGCCATTCAGCATATCGAATTTGAGTGCGAGCGACTAAAGGCGCAACGACCAACACCTCCGTCGGCATTTGCTGGTTTGCGTGGAAAATTCGGTGGTGCGTTCGATGATTTTTGATGGGCGATAATCCTTTCATTTCGCTGTCAATTTTAAGCAAATCGCATAATACCTTAATTGGCTCTTGATTTTCTCAACAAACCATGATAGGATACGAATGATTACAATAGACGAGGCCAAGCGATTGGTCAAGGAAGTTAATGACCGACTCTACGTGAAGCTGCCAAGCATCATTACAGAGACGCAAGGCGGAATCAAGATTGTGATCCACGTTGAAAACGGCGGTTCACAGATACGAATTGAGTATCCGCCGGTCATTGACAAGATTAAGACAACCAGATAAGTTTTACGCGTTTCCGACATTAAGGGCGCAGCTATGGAGCAATCCAAGGCTGCGCCTTTTTTTTATTTCCGCAAGGTTTTGCATGGGCACTGACCAAGCGGTTCTGAGTATTTTCTGCTTTTTCAGCATGGTTGCATCGGTGTTTGCACTAAGCGCCATCGTGGTGAGCAGTAGGATTAGCAGGCGAGACAGGCGAAGCGGGGATGACGAATGACTGACCTAGAGGCGATTGAATTCGTTTTCAAAGATTGGCTGCATACCTACGGCACATTCACGGCGCAGCATTGGGATAAGTTGTCGATTCCTGAAATCAATATTTTGTGTGAGGCGCAATGGCAAGCCTTTTTGGAGAATTACGAGAATTTAATGAAAAAGCCTTTATCGTTGGTGGTTGATTCAGTCGAATTAGATGATCCTAAGTCGCTAGGCGGATCGCTTGACGAATTGAAGCAACGTGGATTTGAGCGGATTAATGACCCAAGACGGAAAGCTAACGAATGAAGACATGGGACGTGCTTAGAAAACTAGCTGGCTCCATCGACAGTCTACCAGATTACACCGAGCCGATGCAAAAGCCGTCACCTTGGTCCCTTGATGAGCCTATCGAATCTGGCCTCTACGTTGGCTATAACGGCACGACGACGGTAACAGTACGCTTGTTGGGCATTGATGGCTTAGTTATCGACAATCAGCTATTGCTAGAACGGTGGGGCGCGTCGAATGATGCATTTGAACCGTGTCCCATGCTGTGGTTGCGGGTTGATGTTGACCCACCGACATGGACGGACAAGGTTAACGCACGATTGGCAAATATTGATTTAGACAAGGTGCGCTAAATGGGTAGATTTTTCACGGCTTATCAAACGCGTATCCCGGCCACCGGCGTTGTCATCGAAGCCGATGGCGTGAAGTGTGAGCCGTCGGCGGCACCGTATCGGGCGGCATTGGTGGCGCATCTGCCGGGGAATTTGAATCAAGGGAATCACGGAATTTATGTTGATGTGCTTGATTACAACGAGCGTTTGGCTGTCAATCCGCCGCTAAAAATCGGGTGGACTTGGGTAGGCAGAAAAGACGATGAGCCTGCGCCACCACAACCACTTGATAAAACGTCACCGGCGGACACCGCTAGCGGCAACATTGCGCTTGGCAAAGGTCAAGTAGCTTCGGTGTGGCTACAGGATGGTGATGTAGTTATATCGAATATGGTGAGCGGATTGTCTACTGCCATATCAGACGCCGACCCTGCTACCGGCAATTCGATTTTCCACAACTCGTACTACATAGTCTTTGCGCCACAAGTCGGCACCGTCACCGAGCCAACGCCGCAGCCACCAACGCCACCTATCGACTGCGCAGAATGTCAACGACAATTGACGGAGTTAAGAACACGACTGGACGCCATTACAAAACTTGTAAATAGTTGGATTGGCGATTAATGGTTTGGGGCGCGTGATAGTGTGGCCGATGAGATTTCTACCGGCGGCGGAAGCTCGATAAATGGCGTTGTTGACACAGCAGGCGGCGGATTTGTAGGTAGGGACCGTCCAGAAAATAACACAGTAGTTTATGTGGGTGAAACGCTCAATAACTACACCATGTCAGACTTGCGGCTTGACCTGCGTTTCCTAAAGCAAGAGGTGGACCGGCTACGTGAGGATTTAGTAAATTCAAAGTCGGACGGTAGAGACGTAAATAATCGAGTTATTGAAATCAAGCGAGAAGTTGAATTCTTGGAAGTCCAAGTTAGTAACATTTTACTTCTAAAACCGGTGCCACGGGATGCTCAAACACCGTCATCATGGACTTTAAATTTATTAACAATAGTTGTGAGTGTATTGAGCATCCTGACTGTTTTATTTTTGATTTACATGGCGCGTGGTTACTAGTGGACATCAACGCTTTATCGCTGCAATTCACTACCTATGTTTGGCCGACGATTGCCGGTTTGTACGTGTTGCATGCGTTTACGCGAATCTTGCGTTACTGGCAGGTGAATCGTGACCCGTGGCTAAAGTGGAAGGCAGTTCTAGGGATAGGTAGCGCCATTTTCTTTGCTATGTACTCAACATTCGTATCACGAACGCCGATTGTATCTCGTGAGTTATTAGCGCCATATGCAAGGTTTTCAAGCGTGTTGATTCTGGTTGGTCTAGGCGTTTCGGTGATTGGTGAACTACATGATGTGCTGGTTATCACACGACGAAGGCGCGCACTGATACATGAGATGGAAGCAAAGAAGATGGCATCGAACCGACGTGTGGAAAAGACGCCGACCAACAAATTAAAGCGGACGTTCTTGAAGTTATAGGAAGGATTATATGCCAAAGTTTCCAAGCGTAGTCGTCGGTCTAATCATTGCTCGTTCTCGTTAAGTTTGTTGTTTTACAGGTGTATTTGTGGTATAATTAAGGTCTACAAATAGCAACGCCTTAGAGTGTTGAAGCACTCAAAGGCGTCTCCCCAATCACGCTGAAAGGAGCGATGAATGGATAGCCTCATTATACCTCAATCCAACGAGAAGCCTAAAAAGGTTTGTTCCGGTGGGATATATCAGTTTCGTCAACTTAGTACAAGAAAAAAATATGTCGGAAGTACAAACAATCTTATAAGTCGAAAAAATGCTCACTTAGCTCTATTGAGACGGGGCGCTCATCATAACCTTCATCTACAGAGTGCGTGGAACAAGTATGGGGCCGACGACTTCGTTTTTGAGGTACTTGAAACCGTCGAGGATGACGCCTTACTCCTAGAAAGAGAGCAGTGGTACCTAGATAATTATATTGAGTGGGGATTTGATTTTAACGGTGGGCGGATTGCCGCTAAGCCACCTAATCCAACGGGTAGAAAGTATTCGCAGGAATCCTTAGAAAAGATGTCTGCATCTCAAAAAGGAAGGATTATTTCACCGGAAGCCAGAGAAAAAATATCTGCGGCAAAGAAGGGAACGAAGGCGTCTGCTGAAACCAGGGCAAAACTGTCTGAGTCACACAAAAACGTGTCCGCTGAAACGAGAGCAAAGCTATCAGAGGCTAGCAAGGGCAGGAAGATGTCCCCTGAAGCAAGAGCTAAGATAGCGAAGGTTCACAAGGGTAAGACGGTTTCCGCCGAGACTAGAGCAAAAATATCAGCAGCGAAGAGCGGTAAAAAGCGCACACTAGAGACTAAGGCTAAAGTATCAGCAGCGGGAAAAGGGAGGACGACTTCTCTCGAAACGAAAGCCAAGTTATCCGTTTGGCAGATAGGTAAGCCAAAGTCGCCTGAACTCACAGAGGGATGGAAAGGGAGAATAGTTTCTCCCGAAACCAGGGCTAAACTGTCGGCAGCAGGCAAGGGGAGAAAACTATCACCGGAAACTATCGCCAAAAGCGCCGCGGGTCGAAAAGGTCAAAAGCGTTCACCGGAAACCAGAGCTAAAATGTCTGCGGCGTGGGAAGGAAGGGTTATTTCTGATGAAACAAGAGCTAAGATGTCGGAGTCACACAAAGGTCAAAAGCGGTCTCCTGAATCCATCGCTAAATCGGCTGCTGGCAGGATTGGACAAAAGTGTTCTATCGAAGTGAGGATGAACATGTCACTAGCTCAACAGGCTAGACGTGAAAGATTGCGCAAAGAGAAATCCGATATAGTTTAAAAAGGAGTTGGTTATGCTCAAGTTTCCGTCGATCATCGTCGGACTAATCGTTGTTGTCGGCACCACCGCACTAAATTATTTCGTCAACAATGCAAGCCTGTTCGGTATTCCATCAGCGCTGGCACCGGTCATCGTTGTGCTGGCGACTACAGCGATTACGGCATTGCAACAGTGGGAAGCGCCAACCGAACCTGTAGCGACGGCGCGAGGGTTGGAGCAGGCGAAGCAGAAGAGTTTTATTGCTCGTTTACTGGTAGGCTAAGGGAGTACGATGTCTTGTTCTGGCTCATCAATGCAAAATGTGACAATCCACACAGGAGATGACGCGCGTCTCCTGGTCAACTTTGTTGATTGCGCAGGTATACGGAGGAAGCACAGCGCGGGATTGTGGCGATGTGCGCGGGGAATGAGGCGAAGGTTTGCGAGGGGTTCAAGTAAGTGGCTTTAACTGATAAGCAATCCGTATTTGTAGACGAATACCTAAAGACCTTCAACGCTACACAAGCGGCGATTCTGGCGGGTTATTCTCCAAAAACAGCATATTCTGTTGGTTGGGAGAACCTGAGAAAACCTGAAGTTTCTAGCGTGATTAGTCAGAGAATGACCGAATCGGCAATGGGTGCTGATGAGGTGCTTGCGCGTTTGGCTGATCACGCTCGCGCTAGTATGGGTGATTTTTGGGATGTGTCCACAGAAGGACAACCAACATTAAATTTAGCGAACGCCAAGGCTAAAAGTCGCTTACACCTTATCAAAAAAATGAAGGTAAAAACGACAAGGCGTTCATGGACCGAAAATGATGAGCCGGTATCAGATACGACAACTGAGATTGATTTTGAATTGTATGATGCACAGGCGGCGCTTCAATTACTAGGCAAGAATCACGATTTGTTCATCGATAAGCTTCAAGTGAAGATTGAAAAGGAACTCAATAAGACGCTTGATTTATTGGAAGAAAGTTTAGATGAAGATACCTACCGGCGCGTACTTGATGTCATCAGTAGCGCAGGAACGCCTAAATAAATTAAACAGGGAATCAAAGGCTGAAAACGAATTTGAAGCCTATCGCTTCGACCCTATCCGCTACATCACCGACAAGCTAGGCTGGCACGCCTGGGCCGGTGACGGTGAGCATCCCGGCCAAATTGAAATCTTACAGGCGTATGAATTAGCGCTGCGTCAGTTGCATGAACGCTATGAATATGAGCAAGGCAATGTAACGGCTGAACAGTTGCGCTACTGGCAGCCGGGACAGGTTATTAAAAACAGAATACGAATTGAGGCAGGCCACACCATTGGGAAGTCAAAGGCGGCATCCGGTATCTTCTCCCACTTCTTTGATACCTGTTCACCGGCCATCATTTATAGTTTTGCGCCATCGTATGAGCAGATTAACGACTTACTGTGGAAAGAAATTAGAACAGACCGGCGCAACGGTAACTTACCGGGACGCGTATTAGAAGTACCTGAGTTAAAACTATCTGGCAACCATTTCGCCAAAGGGCGTGCCACTAGCGACAGTCACGGTAAAGGTACTGAACGCACGCAGGGTCAGCATGGTAAGTACCTGATGTTCATCATTGACGAAGCTGAAGGTGTTGCTGATTTCGTCTACGATGCGATTGAGTCAATGGCTAGCGGCGGTATTGTCATTGTGTTAATGCTGGCGAATCCACGAACGCGTACGAGTCGGTTTTACAAACAGCGCACTCGGGCGGACGTGGTGAATTTTCGTATATCGTGCATCTATCACCCTAACGTGCTGGCTGATAAAGAGGTTGTACCAAACGCCGTCCGGCGTGATTACGTTGAGAGCATGATAGCGGCGCACTGTGAGATTGTGGACCGCCACGACGCCGATACTCACACGTTTGATGTTCCGTGGCGAGCCGGCGTTATCTATCGGCCTGACGCAGAGTTTATGTTCCGTGTGCTGGGTATTGCGCCGTCTAACTTGTCAGAGAAAACATTCATTAGCACAGGGCGCGTTGAGTCTGCCAAGCTACGCAAACCTGAGATTGACCCAAGCGCGCCGATTCGAATGGGTGTTGACGTTGCTCGTTTTGGCACCGATATGGGAACGCTGTACATCCGGCATGGGCAACGCTGTTGGCGTGCCAAGCAATTCAGTAAACAAGATACTACGATTTACAAGGAGAGTATCAAGGCTGAGGCGTTGGCGCTCAAGCGCATGTATCCCAAGATAACAAGCTTGCATGTTCGTGTTGATGGCGGTGGCGGCTTTGGTGGCGGCGTGATTGACCAATTGCGCAGGGATATGGAATTGCGCGAGGCGTTTGCTGATTTTAAGGTTTTTGAGGTTCACAATAACGGCGCTCCGCATAATCCAAAGGCATACGATAATTTAGTTACGGAAATGTATGCCGAATCGAACGAGACGCTAAAGGGGGTCTCGTTAATCAATATACCGTCGGCGCTAGAAGAGGATTTAACTGAACGTGAATTTGAGTGGGTCAATCGTAAGGGTGTCAACGTTCGGCGCTTGGTGGATAAAGAAGAATTTCGCAAGAAGCACGATGGCCGCTCACCGGACGATGGCGACGGATTGTGTTTATGTGTAGCACCTGACCATTTGTTTCAAAATAAAGTAATCCGAGCAAACTAATGACGAACGAACGAAGTATCGAAGCGCAGCGCATTGTTGCCAACGGTTTCATGAACCGCTATTCAGTCGAACGTGACAGAGCCTACGGCGCGGCGGCGTCCAATTTCTTTGACGGGTCGCGCGACATTTACAGCGTGGCTGGCTATCCAGAGGCGTTGAATATAGAATCATACATTGGCCGCTACCAACGTGACCCGCTAGCCTATCGCATTGTCACAGCGCCATCAGACGACACTTGGCGCAAGCCGTTCGCCATGCTAGACGGTGCAACTCTTGAGGATGGCATTGCCGATACAGAGTTTGTGAAGGCATGGAACAAGTTGGTTCAGTTCGATAACTTTGAATCAGATTTGCTAGATGATTCGCGCCGGTCACTGTGGCACTATTTTTACGATGTTGACCGTCAGGCTGGGATTGGTCAGTACGCCGTGATGATTCTTGGCTTTGACGATGGCAAGAAATTAAGCGAGCCATTAGATAAAGGCAAAGGCAAGAAACTTGTTTACGTCAACGTGCTGAATGAATTTTACGCCAAAGTATACCCAAGTAGCTTGGAGAATGATTCTACCAATCCGCGCTTCGGATTGCCAACCATGTATGAAGTCAATTATGGTGACAACATTGGTACAATTCAGGTGCATTTTAGCCGTGTTATTCACGTTGCCGAGGGTGGCGTGCTTTACGGGAAGCCGCGGCTAGAGGCTGTGTACAACCGGCTAATCGACGTAGAAAAGCTGATGTCTGCTAGCGGCGAGGCTGGGTGGCGTGCTATCACGCGCAAGATTATCATCAGCAGCAAAGACGGTTATCAGCTCAGTGAAGGCACCGTCACAACTGACAAAGTAGAGTCGATGATTCACGGCTTGCGTGATGTCGTTGAGCTAGAGGGCGCGGATGTGAATATTGTCAGTGGCGAAATTATCGACCCTACTGGACCGATCACGCAGCAACTCAATATGATTAGTGCGGGTACTGACATCCCGGTTCGTATCTTGATTGGGTCCGAACGTGGTCAATTGGCTAGCGACCAAGACGAAAAGCACTGGAATGATAACATCCAGTCGCGCCGCACGAACTTCGTTGAGTCGTCCATCGTTCGGCAATTCATTCGCCGGATGATTTACGCTGGTATTATGCCGTTGCCAACATCAGGCAACTTTTACCTTAGTTGGCCTTCATTGTATGAAAACAGTGACGAGGAACAAGCACGCACGTTCCTAACCTACACGCAGGGCATATCGCAATTGGCCGGTCAAGGCGTAGAGCGCATTGCGAAGGCTAACAAGGTTGTTCAATACTTTGTTCGCGGCTTACCTGCTGACGCCGTGATTGACGATGCGGAATTGGCAAAAATGGATAGTGATGCAGCGGCTAAGGTTTTGGCCGACGCGCAGGCGGCACAAGCAACGCAGTTGTCACAAGATACACTAATTGGCGGTATGCAAGATACAACCGCTAGTGGTAAAATGATGACTGAAGACATGCTAAAACCGCCGGTAGTGAACAGCTATAGCCGAGTAGAACAAGCGGCCATACTTGAAGCGGCGGCAATGGTGGCGATGGCTGAGCAAGTGCTGATGGAGGCGTAGATGGATAACATTAAAATCCAATTATTACAAGCGCTAGCAATAACCGAGGATAAAAAATACATTATTTTCGCTCAAGTAGACGAAAGCTTCTGCTTTGGCGAGGGAACACAAGAACTTATTGAGCAAAAGATCAATCAAGCTTTTGCCGATTTAGGGTACAGCAGTGTATCGATTGTGTGGGAAGGTTTACGTATATCGAAGGTGTTATATGGATGACCACACCGCATGGGCTGAACACGAAATCCAAGCGCTTATCGCTGCTGGCGTCAATCCGCTAGACGCTCAACGCACGGTGGTGTGGGTACTAAAGAACGTGCCACCCGGCGTTAACCCTGCCATATGGGTTCCACCGGCAAACAATGACGCTGATATTCCGGTGTCTGATGCTGAGGTTCAAGACGCACGCGTTGCTTGGTACGCGCGTAAACCAAAAAAGATAAAGATGTTACTAGATCCGACGGTACAATAGATAATGGCAACTGTCCTACCTGGTTATGTTTGGCTAAAAGACCTAAACCGCTACCGCGATACTACATCCGGCCAATTCGTTTCATCACGCACCATCACCGACATCCTACGCACGCAGACATCGGAGACGCAATCACGGCTGAACGATATAGCCACATCCTACCACGAAGGGCGTATATCGCCATCGTCGTTCGTTGAACAATTGCGGGTAGAGGTTCGGCGCAACGCAATCCAAAACGTTGCATTGGCGAAGGGTGGGTTCAATAGCCTTACCCAATCAGACTACGGGCGCATTGGTCAAACGTTACGCACGCAGTACGCTCAAATATCAGGCACGGCGCAAGATGTCATTGATGGCAAGGTATCAATAGCGCAGTTGCAGAATCGAATCAATGGGTACGCCGGTGAAGGCAAACGCTTGTACTATGTCACGCAAAAAGACAACATGCGGCCTAGTTCATTCGACAATGTGATAATCGCACGCCGTCAATTAGGTGACGCCATGCACTGTGCCGACTGTCCTGCCTATGCGGAGCGCGGCTGGGTATTGCTATCAGAAATAATTCCGCCTGGTGTAGCCTGCCAGTGCCAAAATCATTGCATGTGTGGCATGTTAACACGAGAAATCCCACGAGCAGACCTAGCCGAATGGCTAGGTACGAAGCGATGAAAGGCAATGATAAATGAGTGACAATAGTCTCGCCAAGATAGCGCTTCAGGGCGAAATCGTGAAGCCATTGGGTGAGCGGTTTTTCGTAACTTTTCGCATCGTTGAGTCGCCGGAATTCCGTGAAGGAATGGCTAAGGCCAAAGCGTCGATGGATCGAATCAAATGTTCGGGTGGTATGGTTAGACCGGTCGTTGATTTCCTTGATGGCGATTTAAATGTAGGGTCTATTGATGTAGGTAAGTCGCATGAAAGGCAACCATGAAAATCTATGTGGCTATCGGTGTCCTGCTTGGCTTCTACTCCTACGCAAGCTCGCGCGGTCTTAGTGCTGCGCTAACGGTGCATGGCTTGCTAGTTGTGGCTATGTTTACGCTGATTTGGTATCTGGCCGGTTGGTGCGTGGCCTGGGTGCTGCGGTCTGTTGCGTTGGTGTTTAATAGGATGAAAGGCGACGAATGATTAACGAACTAAAGACATCAAGACGGACATTCTTGAAAGCACTTAGTGCTTTTGGCGTAGCTATTGCATTGCCTCCATTGACGCCACAGGCAACACACGGGCTAGTTATTCCCTCGGCGCAAGTGGTTGATGAGGATTTGATTGATGCGCCGATTACAGAAGAAACGCCTTTTGGTTGGGTGACTCTGAACGGTGACAAAATAAAGGCAACAAGGATAGATGTCGAGTATCAAAATGACGGGTACGATCTAGATATAAATAGATCTGATGTGCATATGACATACAATCCAGGGCAAACACGCGCCACCATAGTGTTTGATTGCGACATGAGCGCCAACAATGAACACAGGATTATTAACGAACTGTTACTCAAGGCGGAGAAAGTAGAGTTCAAGGTAAGCGTTCCAGGGTGGAATAAGTTGCTTGTTGGTAAGGCGTATATTGTTGGTGCTGATATGACGGCAGGATGGGATTCAATAAATATTAAAAGACCGTCATATTCTGGTAAATCTCATGTGTGGAGTCAGCATATTACCACAAGAATGGTTACGAGCGGGGCTGTGTGTGTAATGGGTGTCATTTAGTCGAGTTAGTAGTTAGAATGAATGAACGATTTTCAGGAGCGTATGAGTAAGCTTACTCCACGAGAACGGCAAGTTTGCGAAGTCATTAAAAAATATCCTGAGTTGACCGTTAACGGCATTAGTCGTCAAGTCGGACTAAAACGATCCGCGACTAAATTCCATTTATATAATACTTATGGTAAGCTTGGCGTTAATAGCCGCGCTGAATTGTACGCGGCGCTGCGAGAAGGTAAGGCATAGATGATAAAATCCAGTGCAATTACCATAGCGGACTAATGGTGATATGCGGCTAGGCACCGTGGTGATTGGCTAATGTGGTACGCTGATGCCAAATACTCGATAGCGCACCCGTCGCAGGTCCAAATCCTGCGTAGCACTGGATGATTTTGGACCGATGGCGAAACGGAAAACGCGATAGACTTAAAATCTATTTCCGAAAGGTATGCAGGTTCAACTCCTGCTCGGTCTACTATTTTTATGCTTCATCCTCTATATACTCTATTGTCCTACTTACCTCATGAAAATCCTTTCGGGAAACCCAATCCCTTTAGGGCTGGGAGGGATAGAAAGCGGCTTGTACTCAAGCCGGATATAATGCTACTTGTACGTGTGATTACTTTCCATTCTTGATAAAACGTGCTATAATACACCTATGAAATTAATCGCACAGGTTAAGTTGCAACCGAATAAAACACAAGCGGTGTCGCTACGCAAGACGCTATTGGCCGCCAATGAAGCCGCTCAATTTATTAGCGATCACGCTTGGATGGCTAAAACATTCGGGCAGTATGACTTGCACCATGCGCTTTACTATGACATCCGAGAGAAGTTTGAACTTTCGTCGCAGATGGCTGTCCGTGTAATTGCCAAGGTTGCCGACAGTTACAAGCTTGACAAGAAGGCCAAGCGCACTTTCGCTAAGCTGGGTTCTATTGCCTACGATAGTCGCATTCTTAGCTGGAAGCCAGGTCAAATCGTTTCGCTTTGGTCCCTTGATGGTCGGCTTAAAATGTCTTATCTTGCTGGACAAAAGCAACTTGACTTGCTCCAACACGCGCAAGGTGAGGCCGACCTGGTTTACCGCAAAGGTGAATGGTACATCCTTCAAACCTGCGATATTCCAGAGCCAGAAGGGTTTGACCCTGACGAATGGCTGGGCGTCGATAGTGGCTTGGTTAATGTAGCCGTTGACAGTGACGGAAATTTTCACGATGGTGCTGAAATGTTGAGTGTACGCAAGCGCCGTCGCCGTCAACGAGCTAGACTTCAGGCCAAACAAACCAAATCTGCCAAACGAGTGTTGCGCAATCTTTCCAAGAAAGAACAGCGCTACGCTACGAATGAAAACCACCGGATTAGCAAAGAGATCGTTAATCTTGCGAAATGCACCGGTCGCGGTATTGCCGTAGAAGATTTGAGCGGCATTCGTGACAGAGTGAAGCTTCGCCGCAAGCAGCGAACAGATCTGCATAGCTGGTCCTTCCATCAGTTGCATTCTTTCTTGTCCTACAAAGCTAAGCTGCATGGTGTTCCCTTTAAAAAGGTAGATCCTCGTAACACTTCCCGTTGTTGCTCCAAGTGTGGTTACATCGACAAGAGTAACCGCAAATCTCAAGACATTTTTCTTTGTGGTCGCTGCGGGTTCGCCGCTCGTGCCGACCATAACGCTGCCGTGAATATCTCTATTCTCGGTAGGGGCGCTGTCAACCGCCCAGACGAATCGATTGCTGATGTGGATTTCTATCAGCTATTAGGTTCAAGCCCAAGCGCTTTAGCCTTGGGTAGTTGACCACTTATCTTAGCATAATAGGCGATTCGCCAATCCTCAACGTGATTTACAACAAAATCATAATATCGTTCATGCTCGCTGACCGTTGTTAGTGGCAAGATGGACACGGTTAACTCTCTGTCGGGCGAAATCGAATATTCGATAGTCGCTAGCTCCTCAGTCCTATCCCCTATCAAAATGTAAATATAAAGTGCGATTCGTTCGTTGCTGTTGATGTTCTCCGTTGTTTTTGCACGAACGAGTAGTTTTGCGCGCTCATCAACCATTGCGTCGCTCAAGTTTAATATGCTTTTAAGTAATTCGTTCTCGCTTGCCAAGATAGAAAAACAGTACGGTTGCATAGCTTTACCCTTTAGAACTGTCCATCAAATAAACAGCGCACACCTATACATTCGTCTAGGCTAGACATATGTCTAGATACATATTGACTTGATTTTGCGCTATGTTATTCGTAGCGCTTTTTTTGTTTTGTGAGCCTGGACGGATGAACGACTTGCAGTTTACCACAAACGCATTAGCCACAGCAACACGACGCACGGGACCGGATGGACGTGATTATTTAGTCGCGCCTGGTATCGCGCTTGTGGCCGGTGTAGTGGGTGACGAGTACGTTCCTGCTGATGAGATAGCAAAGGCGGCGTTTGGCTTTAGTGGCCGTCCATTGCCTCTCTATCACCCGATGAACGGCAATGAGTACATCAGCGCTAATTCACCTGAGTTAGAAAGCACGCTATCGGTTGGCAAGT
>ERZ869921.856-NODE-856-length-14985-cov-8.669324_pt1 | contig 14985 bp, 12 predicted proteins | sample MGYA00579310_ERZ869921 | MGnify/ENA primary metagenome ERZ869921 (study PRJEB32216, sample SAMN09231816) | wastewater metagenome | place: USA: Maryland | collected 2016-06-21 | study: EMG produced TPA metagenomics assembly of the PRJNA472060 data set (Reclaimed...
ACCATCTCGCTGCAGTGGCCCGGGTGTTCGACCCGAAGGGCTCCACGGTGGACATCTCCCAGGTCGAGGAGTACCTGCGGCTGCTGCACCGGACGTACCCGGTCCGGGAGGTTGCGTACGACCCCGCCTACTTCGAGCGCTCCGCCCAGGCGCTCCTCGACGAAGGTCTACCGCTGGTCGAGTTCGCCCAGTCGGCACCGAAGATGGTCCCGGCGTGCGGGAACGCCTACGAGGTCATCGCCACAGGCCAGCTCGTGCACGACTTCGACACCCAGGCGTCCGAGCAGGTCATCGCCGCGCAGCCGAAGGTGGCGGGCGAGGGGTGGCGCCTATCGAAGGGTCGCACCAAACGGAAGATCGACACGGCCATCGCACTGGTCATGGCGCTCGACCGGGCCACGGGCCAGCAGGCCCCTCCGCCGATCGACGTTTCGGCGTCAGTGTGGTGACCGACGAGGGCATCACCATCTCGTTCGACCTGGCCGCGGTGCTCGGGTCGGGTCGCCTCCGGGACCTGGTCGAGCGCGACGCGCGCGCCAACGGCTACGCGCTGCCGACCAAGGTCGTCGCGTTCCTGGGGGAGTGCGAATCGGTCCGGCGTGCCGTCGACGCATCGGCCGGTACCGCGGCCTCGGCGGACCGGTACCGGGTGGTCGAAGGTGTCGACGTGACCACCTACGCCGCCGCCACCGGACGAGATCCGAGGTCCGTCCGCCGGTCATGTCAGCGCGGCACCCTGCCGGCCTGGCGTGACGACCACGGCGCGTGGCGTATCGACACCGAGGAGATGAAGTGACCACCAGATCGAAGGCGCTCGACGCCCTCTACCGCGACCTTCCCGAGCTACGCAGCCTCACCGAGCGTGCAGCGCTCGAGCGTGTCGCCGGCGGGCTCCGGACGTGTGCGCCGGCCGTCCGACAGCTCGCCAGCTTCGCCGGCCGCCGCGCCGAGGAGCTGGGGTGCGCATCGCGGGGACCAGTCGAGATCGGTCCGTCGACGTGGGCGTACCGGTCCGCCGACGGCCGTACCCAGGTCTGGCATCGGCGTCCGACCGACTCCGAGATGCGGGCGTTCACCGGCGCACGATCCGCAACCCGCACCTCCACCAGGCCCGCGGCCCGGTCCCGGTCCCGGGCCAGCTCAGCACCAACCGTCAAGTTGTCGCCCGCCGCAGCGCGGGTCGGAAGGATCTTCAAGTGAGTGCATCACTGACAGAGCTCATCGCGACGCGGCGCAACCTTGCCGCCGAACGCGCCACGACCCTTGCGGAGCAGATCGAGTCGGGCGACTCGCGCTCGATCGCCAAGCAGGCAGAGATCGAGCAGGCCCTGGCCGACCTCAAGCACTACCGCTCCTTGGAGGTCGACCTTCGGGAGGTCGCGAGTGACACCGCGATCTACAACCAGAACAGCAAGCGATCGATCATCGCTGACATGCGGGCCAAGTCGCCCGAGGCAGAGGCGCGGATCACCGCGTCGCAGCGGGCGATCGCTGCCGACCGCGGGATCGAGGTTCGTGACCTGGGCGGTGGCCTGGCCCTGGCCACGATCCCCGACTGGCTCGTCGCCGCAGCGAGGCCGATGGCGATCAAGAAGGCGCCGCTTCTGACGATCGCAGCGAAGCCCCTGGCCAAGTCCGGACTCGAGCTGCGCTTGCCGACCTTCACAACGGAGCCTGTCGCCGGGCCGCAGACGGCACTCAACGCCGCGCTCCCGACCGCGACGTTCGTCGACGCCGGGCTCGAGGCGCCGGTCCGGACCTACGGGTGCCAGGTGGATGTGGGCGTCCAGCTCCTCGAGCAGAGCCCCATCGCCGTCGACCGCCAGATCATCCCGGCGATGGTCGCCGCGACCGATGCCGCCATCGAGGAGTCGCTGTGGACCGGCACCGGCTCGGGTGGGACCGTCGAGGGGCTCATCGCCGCCGACACCGTGAACACCGAGACGTACACGGACACGACGCCCACCCTGGTGGAGGCATTCCCGAAGATCGAGGCGCTGATCCGTGAGACCGAGGCGGCCGGCGCCTGGGGCGGCACACCCATCGTCATCTGCCACCCGCGGCGACTGTCATGGATCCGCCAGCAGGCCGTCGTCGAAGGTCGTGACCTCGGATGGTCACCGCCACCGTTCGCCGGTGCGACCGCCGGGTGGTTCGGCGGCAACGTCGCCGTGATCGCCGACAGTGCCGCTCCGACGACCCTGGGGACCGGGACCAACGAGGACGTTGTGGCTGTGATGAGGAGCCTGGACGTGTTGGACGTGTACGTGTCGGCGCCGCGGGTCCGGGTGTCCGAAGGCGTCGCCGCGTCCAACTCGCTGTCCGCCACGATCACCGTCAGTCGCATGGTGGCCTTCAGTGCGGAACGCCTGGCCGGCGCCATCGGGATCCTTTCGGGCACCGGCCTGGCGGCGCCGTAGGCCCCGTGGGGTTCACTCCTCGAGCACGCCCAGGTCCACCAGCATCACCCGGGCCGCCGCCGGCTCGAGCCGCTCGGCCGTGCCGTCATCGAGATTGATCTGCGTCGGGTATCGGCGAGTCGCTAGCGGCCGAGGGCTTCAAGACGTTTCAGGTGTCAAGGATCTGACACCCGCCGAAGGTGTGAACGAGGTACGCATCGGTGACGACCCGCTGGCCGTCGGCCCTGGTCACGAGGTTGTACGAGAGCCGCCGTGTCGGGCTGAGGACGAGCTGCACCATCGCTGCAGCATCGCCGCAGGGTGTGACGGTGGCTCCGGACCGGTTCACTGGACGCATGGCCGACCCGATCTGTGCCCGCTGCGGCGGACCCATCGTCGGCGCCGGCACGTCGACCACCGTCGGGACCAAGCGGTACCACCCCAGGTGTGCTCCGAAGCCGCGACCGATGACCGAGACGGAGCACCGTCGGGACTGAGCAGGAGAAGGCCAGAAGTGCGTACCAAGTGCGTACCAACGGTCCGAAATCAGGCCGAACGGGACGCTATGGCGGACGTAGGGGAGGGGCCGACATCCCTGCAATAGCAACGGATTCGGGCACTGGACGCTACTGGCCGATACCCCCCGGGCCGTAGTTCAAGTCCCCCCTCCGACACGCAGAAACCCCTGCTATTGCAGGGGTTTCGCTGCGTCTAGGTGTCGTCTGCGTACCGATTGCGTACCAGAAGATTCACGACCGCCGGAACAGACCGGCCACGAGCTCGGCCGCCTCGTCGTGCATCGTCGGCGCCACGTGTGAGTACGTGCCCAGCGTGACGGCGATGGTCGAGTGACCGAGCCGCTCCTGCACGACCCGAGGATGCACACCGGCGCGCATGGCGAGCGTGGCCCAGGTGTGGCGGAGGCCGTGCAGTGGGATGACCGGCAGTCCCCACCGTGCCGTCCGACGTTGGAACTCCCGAGACACCCGGTCAGGGTGCAACGGTCGACCGTCCACGGTGCAGAACACGAGGCCGTGGTCAGACCACCCGGAGCCGAGCTCGAGCCGCTCCTCGTTCTGGCGGACCCTGTGGCGGCGCAGCACGGCGACCGTGTCGGCGTCGAGCTTCACCGGTCGACGACCAGCGGCCGTCTTAGGTTCGGACACCGTCGGCACGTGGTCGACGGTGACGAGGGTCCGCACGATGGTGGCGACGCCGGTCGACAGGTCCACGTCCGACCACCGCAGACCCAGCGCCTCACCACGGCGCACGCCGGTCGTGGCCAGGAACGTCCACAGCGGCCACAGCCGGTCGTCGTCGTCCTCTGAGCGGCCGAGGAACTCGCCCAGCGTGTCAGCGGTCCACGTGGGCAGCTCCGGGCGTACCGACCGCCTCGGTGGGTCGACGGCATCGGCAGGGTTGCGTGCGAGCCGACCCCACCGCACGGCGTCCTTGAGTGCCCGCTTTACGATGGTGTGGACCTGCCCGACGGTGCGAGGTGACAGGCCGTCGCCCCGCTCGGCCGTGGTGCGGTCCTCCTGGTGGCGCCGCACGATGGCGGCCACAGCGTGCCGGCTGAACGGGCCGAGGTCCGGGTACTGCTCGGTGAGCACGTCGGCCACCTGCTGCCACGTAGCACCGTCGTCCTTGAGCTGCTCGGCCGCCTCGGCCACCTCGGCCGGTCGTCCCTGCCTCACCGGCCGTCGACCGGAGGTCAGGAGGTCGGCGTACAGCTTCGAGAGGTGGCCCGGGTCGAGGTCGGTGAGCTTCACCTTGCCGATGTGCGGCAGGACGTGGACACGCAGCACCCGGTCGTAGCTGGCCCAGGTCGACGGTCGGAGCTGGTCCTTGCGTGCGCCGAGCCACTCCTCGAGGAACTCGCCGACGGTCTGACGCCTCGGTGCCACGTAGGTGCCGGCGTTGATAGCCGACATGGTGTCGCTCAGGAACGACTCGGCCTCGCGCTTGGTGCGGAAGCTCTGCGACATGTTGCGCCGGCGACCGGTGGTCGGGTCGACCTCACCCCGCCACCGTGCCTCCCACCGGCTGCCCCGCTTCTTCACTGAGCCCATCATTGTGATTCCTCCCCGTTCTGCTCGAGCACCGCGATGCCGACCGGTGTCAGGTAGCCGCCGGACCGGCCGTGGCCGGCGGAGACGAATACGCCGAGCTTCTCGGCGATGCCGAGCCGCTTCTGTAGAGCACGCACGCCGATGTACTGAGCGTCTGCGGCGTCCTTTGCCGGACTGCGTGTCTCCGGGTCGTCGCACGCCCGGAGGTAGTCACGGGCCGTCACGGCATGGAGCACGAGCCGGTCCATCCCCTCGGCATCGGCGACCGCCCGGAGCTGCTCGGCGATGGCCTCGCTCACGTTCACCGAGCCCTCGTTGCTGGCGATGCGTCGGAGTTGTTCACCTCGAAGCCGTAGTGCCGTGCGACGAAGCAAATCGAGAGGGAAAGACCGCAGGAACGTGGTCGTGACCTCGGCGCCGTCGGCGGCCGTGAGCTCGAGCTTGACGACCTGGCCGTTGGCATCGAGCAGGAGGTCGACCGTCCAGCCCGGGAAGTCGTCCAGCCCGGTGATGGTCACCGGGAACTCAGGGATGACCAGGTCCCCCGTGCTCGTCCAGCGGGGTCCGATTTCAAACTGCACTGCGCACTCCGGGTGTCAGGAGAAGTGGTCGTTCGGTCGTTGCTCGCAAGGTGCGCAGCTTGCCACACTGCGAACCACGACGCAACGACACGACCCACGGAGGTCCAGCCATGAAGCAACCGGTACCCGACCCGCACGACCGGCCCACGGTGAACGTGGACGACATCTACGAGAACAAGTGGCTCCCCCTTTCCCGGGCCGGCCTCTACGAGCAGGTCCGCAACGGCACCATCCCGAGCATCAAGCTCGGCCGGCGTGTCGTCGTGCCGACCGCCCAGCTCCGCAAGCTGCTCGGCCTCGACGACGAGGTGGCGTAATGAGCGACTCCGACGTGCATGACCGCTGCAAGGTCGCGGACCTGCCCGACTACCAGGAACTCGATCCGGAAGTCTTCTTCGTGCATTCCAAGGCCACCGACCGGGTCACCGAAGCGGTCGAGCTGCTCGCCACCCTGTCCGATGGGAGCGGTAGGGACCCCGACGGCTGGGTCCGACACGAGGTCGTGAAGCTGCTCGCCGAGCTGGATCGTGTCGAAGGGCTTGCGCCGAGGGGCGCCACGCTCGCCGAGATCCGCGAGGAGGCCCGCAGTGTCTCGTTCTGACGACCAACGGCGCCCCCGAGGGAGCGCCGCAGTCATCCCATCGCCGGCCAGCGTGAAGGACTCCACCGAGCGTAATGGCGAAGCCCGTTGCGGCGCCGACGTGGCCGCCGACCCGTTCAGCGCTCGGGTACTCGACGAGCACCTGGCCGACCGCCGGGCTCGGCGTCAGGAGCTCGAGGAGAGCATCACCGCCAAGTTGGCGTCGATTCAGCGGGACGCGAGCCACCTGTGGATGATCGCTGCGGCGGCCGAGCGGCTTGGTGATCAGGAGATGGCCGACGCAGCTCACGCGGCGCTCAGTGTCCTCAGCGACCTCGTGGACGAGGTTCTCGACGCGGACGCCATCCTCCAGCAGGTGGGCAGGCGTCTCGCTGCCGAGCCGGTTGACGAGATCCCCGACCCGTTCGCCATCGACGACGACGAGCTCGATGGGGGTGCGCCATGAGCAGTCCGCTCCCGTCCACGACGGCGCACCTCGACGCGCTCGTGAGTACCGGCGCCGACGGCTGGCTCATCATCAGCGCCCCGAGCGGCGCAGACAAGTGGGACTCATGGTCGTTCCACGTGTCCGAGGTCGACGCCGCCGCCCAGTGGGCCCGCGACCTCGACGACGCCGGTCGCAACGTCTACGTGCGTTCCAACCTGCTGCGTCGCCCGCTCGCTCGACAGTCCGAACGTGGCACGACCGCCGACACCGGCGCCGCTGTGGCCCTGGCCGTGGACCTCGACATCGCCGGCCCCGGCCACAGCGACGGTGGCGATCTGCCGCTCCCGCCCGACATCGACGCCGCCATGAGGATCGTGGCACCGCTACCGCCGCCGACCCTGCACATCGGAACCGGCGGAGGCGTTCACCTGTGGTGGCTGCTCGACGAGCCCGAGGCCAGCGAGCCTGTCGCCCTGATCGACGAATGGGCCGGGCGCATCGTCGAGGCGGGCCGACAGCTCGGCTGGCACGTCGACCGCCCCGACCCCGCCCGAGTGCTGCGTGTCTGCGGCACCCACCGCCGCAAGGTCGACGCTGCAACCGGTGAGGTGCTGTGCAACCGGGTGACGCTCGCCGACGTGGCCGGATGGCCTGCCGACGGGCTCGCACGCCGCCCCTGGTGCCCGACGGGCCGGTATGGCGCCACCGAGCTACTTGAGGCGCTTCCCGAGCCCGTGAAGCCCTCCGCGCCGGCTCCGACGCCGAAACGTGAACGACTCGAACGGCTCGCGGGACACGGCCCCGCCGATGCCGTGAGCCGTCTCCCGTGGTCCGCGATCCTCGAGCCGGCCGGATTCGAGTACGTCGGCGACTCCAAGATGGGCGACACCGTCGTCGAGCTCTGGCGTCGCTCGGGTGCGAGCTCCAGCTACTCCGTGAAGTGCATTCCCGACGGGCCCGCGGTTGCGTGGTCCGACGCCTGTGGGCTCCCGACCGGCCGAGACCGACGCCTCACCAAGTGGCGCGTTTTCGTCGCCCTGCACCACAACGGCGACGAGACGGTCGCTGGCCGGACCGTGCGTCGCATGTCTCGGGACGTGGCCCGATGACCGCCGACCCGACACTGCTCGCCGCCCAGGAGCTCGCCGACCTCGAGCGGCAGTCCCGTAGCGGTCGCAACGGCACCACGAGCGAGCCCGCCGACGACACCCCCGCACCGAGTGAGGCGCCGAACCTGCCCGCCTCGTTCTACGAAGAGCGCACCGAGCTGGCCCATATCCGCGACGCCGCCTACTGCCGTGCGCGGTCCGCCGACGCGGTGCTCGGCGTCACCCTGGCCCGCCTCGCGGTGCTCACACCCCCCACGCTGCACCTGCCGGCACCGGTCGACACCGAGGCGACGCTCGACTTCGCCGTCGCGCTGATCGGACACAGCGGGGCCGGCAAGTCAGGAGCGAGCCGCATCGGCGACGAGCTACTCCGCGTCGACGGCGACGACCTCGCCGTCCGGGCGCTCGGCTCATACGAGGGGCTCGTCGAGTCCTACCTCGGCATGGTCGAAGAGGTCGACGACGCCGGCAAGACGGTGCAGGTGAAGCGCCAGGTTCGCCGCGGTGTGCTGTTCGAGCTGGACGAAGGCCAGGCGCTCGCCGACATGGGCACGCGCAAGGGCTCCACGCTGCTGCCGGGCATCCGATCAGCAGCACACGGCAACCGACTCGGACAGGCCAACGCGTCCGAGGACCGCCGCCGACACCTCCCACCCCGGGAGTACCGCTTCGCCCTGGTCGCCGGGTTCCAGCTCGAGCACGCCACGGCGCTCATCGACGACGCCGCAGGTGGCACCCCTCAACGGTTCGTCTACTTCGCCGCCGAAGACCGCTCCATCCCCGACGACGCCCCCCTGTGGCCCGGCGCTCTCGACTGGCGGCCACCGACGCGCACCGCCGGGCCGATGGGGCTCGACACCGAGGTCGCCCGACAGATACGGGCGCGAGCCCTGGCTCGCTCCCGCGGTGCCACTGTCATCGACCAGCTCGACGCACACCGCGACCTCAACCGGCTCAAGGTGGCCGGGCTGCTCGCCGTGCTCGACCGGCGAACCGACATCACAGCGGGCGACTGGAGCCTCGCCGGCCAGGTGCTCGACGCATCCGACCGTGTGCGCAGCAGCATCATCGACGCCGCCCGATGGCGAGCTCGCGAGAACGAACGGGCTCGTACCGCGAAGCTCGTCCGGCAGGCCGCGACGCTCGACGATGACGCCGCCGGCCGGGCTGTAGCGAACATGGCACGAGCGGTCGCTCGCCACGTCCGACGAGGCAAGTGCGACGGGGGGTGCCGGCGGCGCTGCGTCACCATCGCCACCTCGAGCAAGGACCGGAAGCTCGCGCCGGTCGATGACGCCCTCGACATCGCGAGCGGGCACGGCTGGGTCGTGCTGGACGGCGACCGGATTCGGCCCGGCGGGGTCGCCCCATGACCGGCGCCGCTGATGTTGGAGTGTTGGAGCGTGTTGGAGCACCCCGCGCTGTCGAGCTGGCTGTAACTCCCCAAGTCAACTCAGACGTACGTACTTACAAGGGTTTCGGACGACGAGCACCTCCGATCAGTCCTCGCGCTCCAACGCTCCAACACTCCAACAAGGCCATTTGTTGGAGCACTCCAGCCCACCCGAGAGGACCCACGACATGACCAACGCACCGACCACCGAGCTCGGCCGGCAATGCATCCGCCCGTCTGGGCCGACGCAGTGCCACCGCACGCCCGAGCCCAGGTCGCCGCACGGCTCGACACCCTCGCCGCCTTGCTCGGCCAACTCTGCGCCGACACCCCCGACGACGACGGAACAGATGCAGGGTGACCAACCACTCAGCGTGGCCGGTTTTCAGGGATCGGCGCCGACATCGTTGCACCCCGACCAATCGCCATCCCCCCCCGACGTCGATACGTCGTCAGATGCCTGCAATTGCAGGGGTTTCGCCCCGTGGATCGTCGGGGAGAGAAATCTCCGACGACTGCGGGGTGCGTTCCTCGGGCAGCAGGTCCGAAAACTGGTCACGCTGAGTGGCGCTAGGTGCCGGGGCGGCGCGTCGTGACGCGCCGGCGACCTCGCCGGAACAGCTGGGCGCGGCGCCTCGCTCGTCGTCTGCCGCCGCCCCCGGTCGACGTTTCGGAGTCCGTGTGGTGACCGACGACGGCATCGTCATCTCGTTCGACCTCGCCGCGGTGCTCGGCTCGGGTCGGCTCCGGGACCTGGTCGAACGCGACGCCCGCGCCAACGGCTACGCGCTGCCGACCAAGGTCGTCGCGTTCCTGGGGGAGTGCGAATCGGTCCGGCGTGCCGTCGACGCATCGGCCGGTACCGCGGCCTCGGCGGACCGGTACCGGGTGGTCGAAGGTGTCGACGTGACCACCTACGCCGCCGCCACCGGACGAGATCCGAGGTCCGTCCGCCGGTCATGTCAGCGCGGCACCCTGCCGGCCTGGCGTGACGACCACGGCGCGTGGCGTATCGACACCGAGGAGATGAAGTGACCACCAGATCGAAGGCGCTCGACGCCCTCTACCGCGACCTTCCCGAGCTACGCAGCCTCACCGAGCGTGCAGCGCTCGAGCGTGTCGCCGGCGGGCTCCGGACGTGTGCGCCGGCCGTCCGACAGCTCGCCAGCTTCGCCGGCCGCCGCGCCGAGGAGCTGGGGTGCGCATCGCGGGGACCAGTCGAGATCGGTCCGTCGACGTGGGCGTACCGGTCCGCCGACGGCCGTACCCAGGTCTGGCATCGGCGTCCGACCGACTCCGAGATGCGGGCGTTCACCGGCGCACGATCCGCAACCCGCACCTCCACCAGGCCCGCGGCCCGGTCCCGGTCCCGGGCCAGCTCAGCACCAACCGTCAAGTTGTCGCCCGCCGCAGCGCGGGTCGGAAGGATCTTCAAGTGAGTGCATCACTGACAGAGCTCATCGCGACGCGGCGCAACCTTGCCGCCGAACGCGCCACGACCCTTGCGGAGCAGATCGAGTCGGGCGACTCGCGCTCGATCGCCAAGCAGGCAGAGATCGAGCAGGCCCTGGCCGACCTCAAGCACTACCGCTCCTTGGAGGTCGACCTTCGGGAGGTCGCGAGTGACACCGCGATCTACAACCAGAACAGCAAGCGATCGATCATCGCTGACATGCGGGCCAAGTCGCCCGAGGCAGAGGCGCGGATCACCGCGTCGCAGCGGGCGATCGCTGCCGACCGCGGGATCGAGGTTCGTGACCTGGGCGGTGGCCTGGCCCTGGCCACGATCCCCGACTGGCTCGTCGCCGCAGCGAGGCCGATGGCGATCAAGAAGGCGCCGCTTCTGACGATCGCAGCGAAGCCCCTGGCCAAGTCCGGACTCGAGCTGCGCTTGCCGACCTTCACAACGGAGCCTGTCGCCGGGCCGCAGACGGCACTCAACGCCGCGCTCCCGACCGCGACGTTCGTCGACGCCGGGCTCGAGGCGCCGGTCCGGACCTACGGGTGCCAGGTGGATGTGGGCGTCCAGCTCCTCGAGCAGAGCCCCATCGCCGTCGACCGCCAGATCATCCCGGCGATGGTCGCCGCGACCGATGCCGCCATCGAGGAGTCGCTGTGGACCGGCACCGGCTCGGGTGGGACCGTCGAGGGGCTCATCGCCGCCGACACCGTGAACACCGAGACGTACACGGACACGACGCCCACCCTGGTGGAGGCATTCCCGAAGATCGAGGCGCTGATCCGTGAGACCGAGGCGGCCGGCGCCTGGGGCGGCACACCCATCGTCATCTGCCACCCGCGGCGACTGTCATGGATCCGCCAGCAGGCCGTCGTCGAAGGTCGTGACCTCGGATGGTCACCGCCACCGTTCGCCGGTGCGACCGCCGGGTGGTTCGGCGGCAACGTCGCCGTGATCGCCGACAGTGCCGCTCCGACGACCCTGGGGACCGGGACCAACGAGGACGTTGTGGCTGTGATGAGGAGCCTGGACGTGTTGGACGTGTACGTGTCGGCGCCGCGGGTCCGGGTGTCCGAAGGCGTCGCCGCGTCCAACTCGCTGTCCGCCACGATCACCGTCAGTCGCATGGTGGCCTTCAGTGCGGAACGCCTGGCCGGCGCCATCGGGATCCTTTCGGGCACCGGCCTGGCGGCGCCGTAGGCCCCGTGGGGTTCACTCCTCGAGCACGCCCAGGTCCACCAGCATCACCCGGGCCGCCGCCGGCTCGAGCCGCTCGGCCGTGCCGTCATCGAGATTGATCTGCGTCGGGTATCGGCGAGTCGCTAGCGGCCGAGGGCTTCAAGACGTTTCAGGTGTCAAGGATCTGACACCCGCCGAAGGTGTGAACGAGGTACGCATCGGTGACGACCCGCTGGCCGTCGGCCCTGGTCACGAGGTTGTACGAGAGCCGCCGTGTCGGGCTGAGGACGAGCTGCACCATCGCTGCAGCATCGCCGCAGGGTGTGACGGTGGCTCCGGACCGGTTCACTGGACGCATGGCCGACCCGATCTGTGCCCGCTGCGGCGGACCCATCGTCGGCGCCGGCACGTCGACCACCGTCGGGACCAAGCGGTACCACCCCAGGTGTGCTCCGAAGCCGCGACCGATGACCGAGACGGAGCACCGTCGGGACTGAGCAGGAGAAGGCCAGAAGTGCGTACCAAGTGCGTACCAACGGTCCGAAATCAGGCCGAACGGGACGCTATGGCGGACGTAGGGGAGGGGCCGACATCCCTGCAATAGCAACGGATTCGGGCACTGGACGCTACTGGCCGATACCCCCCGGGCCGTAGTTCAAGTCCCCCCTCCGACACGCAGAAACCCCTGCTATTGCAGGGGTTTCGCTGCGTCTAGGTGTCGTCTGCGTACCGATTGCGTACCAGAAGATTCACGACCGCCGGAACAGACCGGCCACGAGCTCGGCCGCCTCGTCGTGCATCGTCGGCGCCACGTGTGAGTACGTGCCCAGCGTGACGGCGATGGTCGAGTGACCGAGCCGCTCCTGCACGACCCGAGGATGCACACCGGCGCGCATGGCGAGCGTGGCCCAGGTGTGGCGGAGGCCGTGCAGTGGGATGACCGGCAGTCCCCACCGTGCCGTCCGACGTTGGAACTCCCGAGACACCCGGTCAGGGTGCAACGGTCGACCGTCCACGGTGCAGAACACGAGGCCGTGGTCAGACCACCCGGAGCCGAGCTCGAGCCGCTCCTCGTTCTGGCGGACCCTGTGGCGGCGCAGCACGGCGACCGTGTCGGCGTCGAGCTTCACCGGTCGACGACCAGCGGCCGTCTTAGGTTCGGACACCGTCGGCACGTGGTCGACGGTGACGAGGGTCCGCACGATGGTGGCGACGCCGGTCGACAGGTCCACGTCCGACCACCGCAGACCCAGCGCCTCACCACGGCGCACGCCGGTCGTGGCCAGGAACGTCCACAGCGGCCACAGCCGGTCGTCGTCGTCCTCTGAGCGGCCGAGGAACTCGCCCAGCGTGTCAGCGGTCCACGTGGGCAGCTCCGGGCGTACCGACCGCCTCGGTGGGTCGACGGCATCGGCAGGGTTGCGTGCGAGCCGACCCCACCGCACGGCGTCCTTGAGTGCCCGCTTTACGATGGTGTGGACCTGCCCGACGGTGCGAGGTGACAGGCCGTCGCCCCGCTCGGCCGTGGTGCGGTCCTCCTGGTGGCGCCGCACGATGGCGGCCACAGCGTGCCGGCTGAACGGGCCGAGGTCCGGGTACTGCTCGGTGAGCACGTCGGCCACCTGCTGCCACGTAGCACCGTCGTCCTTGAGCTGCTCGGCCGCCTCGGCCACCTCGGCCGGTCGTCCCTGCCTCACCGGCCGTCGACCGGAGGTCAGGAGGTCGGCGTACAGCTTCGAGAGGTGGCCCGGGTCGAGGTCGGTGAGCTTCACCTTGCCGATGTGCGGCAGGACGTGGACACGCAGCACCCGGTCGTAGCTGGCCCAGGTCGACGGTCGGAGCTGGTCCTTGCGTGCGCCGAGCCACTCCTCGAGGAACTCGCCGACGGTCTGACGCCTCGGTGCCACGTAGGTGCCGGCGTTGATAGCCGACATGGTGTCGCTCAGGAACGACTCGGCCTCGCGCTTGGTGCGGAAGCTCTGCGACATGTTGCGCCGGCGACCGGTGGTCGGGTCGACCTCACCCCGCCACCGTGCCTCCCACCGGCTGCCCCGCTTCTTCACTGAGCCCATCATTGTGATTCCTCCCCGTTCTGCTCGAGCACCGCGATGCCGACCGGTGTCAGGTAGCCGCCGGACCGGCCGTGGCCGGCGGAGACGAATACGCCGAGCTTCTCGGCGATGCCGAGCCGCTTCTGTAGAGCACGCACGCCGATGTACTGAGCGTCTGCGGCGTCCTTTGCCGGACTGCGTGTCTCCGGGTCGTCGCACGCCCGGAGGTAGTCACGGGCCGTCACGGCATGGAGCACGAGCCGGTCCATCCCCTCGGCATCGGCGACCGCCCGGAGCTGCTCGGCGATGGCCTCGCTCACGTTCACCGAGCCCTCGTTGCTGGCGATGCGTCGGAGTTGTTCACCTCGAAGCCGTAGTGCCGTGCGACGAAGCAAATCGAGAGGGAAAGACCGCAGGAACGTGGTCGTGACCTCGGCGCCGTCGGCGGCCGTGAGCTCGAGCTTGACGACCTGGCCGTTGGCATCGAGCAGGAGGTCGACCGTCCAGCCCGGGAAGTCGTCCAGCCCGGTGATGGTCACCGGGAACTCAGGGATGACCAGGTCCCCCGTGCTCGTCCAGCGGGGTCCGATTTCAAACTGCACTGCGCACTCCGGGTGTCAGGAGAAGTGGTCGTTCGGTCGTTGCTCGCAAGGTGCGCAGCTTGCCACACTGCGAACCACGACGCAACGACACGACCCACGGAGGTCCAGCCATGAAGCAACCGGTACCCGACCCGCACGACCGGCCCACGGTGAACGTGGACGACATCTACGAGAACAAGTGGCTCCCCCTTTCCCGGGCCGGCCTCTACGAGCAGGTCCGCAACGGCACCATCCCGAGCATCAAGCTCGGCCGGCGTGTCGTCGTGCCGACCGCCCAGCTCCGCAAGCTGCTCGGCCTCGACGACGAGGTGGCGTAATGAGCGACTCCGACGTGCATGACCGCTGCAAGGTCGCGGACCTGCCCGACTACCAGGAACTCGATCCGGAAGTCTTCTTCGTGCATTCCAAGGCCACCGACCGGGTCACCGAAGCGGTCGAGCTGCTCGCCACCCTGTCCGATGGGAGCGGTAGGGACCCCGACGGCTGGGTCCGACACGAGGTCGTGAAGCTGCTCGCCGAGCTGGATCGTGTCGAAGGGCTTGCGCCGAGGGGCGCCACGCTCGCCGAGATCCGCGAGGAGGCCCGCAGTGTCTCGTTCTGACGACCAACGGCGCCCCCGAGGGAGCGCCGCAGTCATCCCATCGCCGGCCAGCGTGAAGGACTCCACCGAGCGTAATGGCGAAGCCCGTTGCGGCGCCGACGTGGCCGCCGACCCGTTCAGCGCTCGGGTACTCGACGAGCACCTGGCCGACCGCCGGGCTCGGCGTCAGGAGCTCGAGGAGAGCATCACCGCCAAGTTGGCGTCGATTCAGCGGGACGCGAGCCACCTGTGGATGATCGCTGCGGCGGCCGAGCGGCTTGGTGATCAGGAGATGGCCGACGCAGCTCACGCGGCGCTCAGTGTCCTCAGCGACCTCGTGGACGAGGTTCTCGACGCGGACGCCATCCTCCAGCAGGTGGGCAGGCGTCTCGCTGCCGAGCCGGTTGACGAGATCCCCGACCCGTTCGCCATCGACGACGACGAGCTCGATGGGGGTGCGCCATGAGCAGTCCGCTCCCGTCCACGACGGCGCACCTCGACGCGCTCGTGAGTACCGGCGCCGACGGCTGGC
>ERZ869921.857-NODE-857-length-14984-cov-17.285284_pt1 | contig 14984 bp, 20 predicted proteins | sample MGYA00579310_ERZ869921 | MGnify/ENA primary metagenome ERZ869921 (study PRJEB32216, sample SAMN09231816) | wastewater metagenome | place: USA: Maryland | collected 2016-06-21 | study: EMG produced TPA metagenomics assembly of the PRJNA472060 data set (Reclaimed...
CTTCCGATCTGGCAAGGGAGTGTCTGTGTAAAGAATCGGTTCTCGTTGTGCGATGGTGCGTGTTGCTTCGGCTCGGTCGTGTATTCGTTGGCGATCTCTTGCTGATTTGTATTGGGTTCCGCGTCTGCTGTTGCATTCACGGCACGCTGGCACAAGGTTAGACAGGCTGTGGTCTCCACCGCGATCAACCTCGACTAGGTGATCTGCTGTATCTGCTACTTTGCGTTGACACCAATGACACATCGGTTGCCCTTTGAGTAGTGCTGCACGATTGGTTGCGTACTCTTTGTTGTTTGTTGTTCGTTCTCTTGGCATGGCTCACGCGCTTCGCTTGTGCTGGCGCGCCACTGCGTGGCTTGCCGTTGTCAGTGATGTCGGTCTCATCTGTGTGTCTCCGTGTCTGCTGTGTTTGTTTGTTTGTTTACTGTATGTCAATCAACGATAATGATTAGGGCAAAGGTGTGTAATGCTCCACCCTCTGGCTTGCCCAACCCAGATCCCATTGCATTACACCAGTCTGTTTACTGGTCGCCCCGGCGCATTGCCTCTCTCATTTCGTCTTGCATGATTGAATGCGCGCCGGTCTACCCTCGTTACCGAGTGTCACCAACTGCCGTGCGAATGGCTTAGGTCTTGGATCATCAAGCGATCAATGCTGGCGGGGGACGGTCGAGGTCCCACATTCTCCTTCGCCTTGCTTCACCGTTTCCAGTGATCTGTCCCGCAAGGTACCAGCTATGTAATTAGATCTGAAAGTTGCTCAGAGTGTAGAGAATGTACTCCATGTCACTGGGCTTCCAGACGCTATTGAAGTGCGACCCTGTGTCGAATGCCATCAGCCAGCGCTTCTGCAATGGTGAAAGTTTGCCGCGCTCCGCTTTCAATTCAACTGCAAGCAGTTTGCCGGACACAGGATGCAGCATGATCAGATCTGGGAAGCCTGCGTCGCCTTGGACATTGGTGAGCCAGCGTCCTCGAGAATTCTGTGCCGGTAGATCGTGATGGATTAGCCAGCCGTATCTGCGCGCTACCGAGATCACTACTTCTTTGAGCTCTGCTTCGCTCATGTCTTGATTGACTTTCACTTCTTACCCCTTTTGCGTCCGCTGATTCTGCGTGGATCATCTTTCAACCCAAACCAAACAACAAGCACCAAAGGAAACATCATTATTGCCACAATCAAAACGACAGCAAAATCTTGTTTCATTTCAACACCTCAATGATTCGGGACGCTTCATGCGATTTGAGCAGTTCTAGAACAGCGCTGTCGTCGTTTAGTTCACGATGGATTATTTCAAGCAAACGCAAATCGTCTAACCCTGCGTCTTTTGCAAGCTTCTTGATGTAGCCGATCTGCTTCGGTGTAGCGAATGCTCCGCGTGGTACATGTTCTTGAGTGGATGGTTGCCCGGCTGGGCGATCAGTGGTGGGCGCTAGGTTGCCCTCCAGCCGAGCGACCTTTTCCATCTCTTGACGAGAGGGTCGTGGACCGTTGCCTTGTCCTTGGATTGGGCTATTCGAGATTGCGCGTCCAATTGCGCTCGTCTCCCCGTTTTCGCACCAGCTAGTCATATTGACCCCACGGTCAGATCGTTGCTCATGCGCGTAACCGACTGACATCGGCTTTGCGTCATCGGCGTGTCTGTACAGCTCTGCGCGGAAAATGCAAGAGTCACCGTCGTAGTTCATCATACAAGTCTCAATGCGACCGTCGGGAAATGTTGCCCAAAAGCGCACAAGACGCTGCTCAACTGTTTCGTAGTTGCTTAGATCAAAGCCCATCAGCAAGCCACCCAGACGATCGCGTCATTGCCTGAAATGGTCTTGCGTGTGCGTCCTGAGTCCATCACGAGAGCGTCGCGCACAAGTGATACACGCGAAGGTCGGACAGTGTTGCCGGACATCTCAAGTGTGCGTTCAATTTCTTCGTCAGTGAGTCCACCGAAAAGCTTGATCGCGTTGTAAATCTTTTGACGCTTTGATCCTGACTTTGGGTAAGCCTTGATCGCTGCGCGCTGTGATGTTGGATGCGCTTTCTTTGCTGTGATGATCACATTGCGATTGACTGTAGGCACATATTTTGTGCCACCGAGCCCTGTAGTGATTTGGAATAGTTCTGGCTGATTGTCGGACATGTCGGATGCCTTTTCTATGAGTGCGCCTCTAGCGCTTTGATTGCTAAGTCAAGTGTAGTCACATCGTAAAGTGGCATCGGATCATTCAATGAAAGCGAGTTTTTCATTGTGCGCAAACGCCGAATAATTGATGCGTGAGGGTTTTTGCTGATCGCCATGATGTCGTCCATCAGACTGAATACAGCCATTGTGTGTGATGCTAATGCGCTCGCGTCAAGAACCATTTTTCGAGTTTCTTCGGTAAGTTCACCTTGATTGAATGACACGCCTTCGCTCACTTTACGCTCCATGGTCCCCAGCCGAAGCCGTAACGCTCCACGCCGTAGTTGTAAATTGCTAATCCAGCGAGCAAGTTAGTCTGAGCGTGTAGCAGATCTGATGCTTGGTTGATGATGCCTTGACGCTGCAACCATTTTGTCCATGAGCGACCATTGATCTGCAGCAGACCCCAGTCTTGTGATTTGTCTTTGTTTAGCGTGGTGTTGTGTGCGTTTGGTGTGCAATTTGACTCTCTTTTCATCACTGACTCAAGCACGGTTCGTTGATCTGCTGGCCAGCCGAGGTTGATCGCAAGAGCTGAAAATTGTTCGCACGCGCTCGAATGCGGATCAATGTAGATCGTTGAGCTGGTCGTTGTGGTGGGCTCAATCAGGTACGGCTGGACGCTCATCGGCGCTAAAGCAATGGTCCCAGAAGGCTCGCTAGACGCGTCAGGAGCCCCTGTGAGAGCCGTAAAACCGAAAACGGTACAAAGCAATAGCCCTATCAATTTCTCTGCAAAATAGTTCATTTTTTCTCCAGTGGTATAGGCACGCCCCATGATGAAGCATGCGATCGGAATGCAATTTGTCCTAGTAGGTATTTGCCCGATTCAGGTTCCGTGAAAATCTGTACGAGGATCTCTTGTCCGTTATCCATCACTCCTGTGTAAACGGAGTAGTCAAAGAACTGCGGTTCACTCATAATCACTTGCCTTTCGTCGGTACTCCGACCCTAGGGCATCAGTCAAGCTTTAGGTGGGATTTCCCCGAAGACCTTTAGAAATGCGGATTTCACCCAGATCACCGAGTCCGCAGCTTGTGGCGTGATCTCAATATGGAACCAGTCTCCGCCGGGAGCGCCGTGGATTGTTGGCTTGTCATATTTTTGCCATGCGTAGCGATCACAGCGCCAAGCGCGTCCGAACTTTTCGGGCATGTAATCAAGGATGCACTGAAGACCGAGATCGTTCGCGTTGGCAACAAGCTTGTCGATAAAGACGAGTGCTTCTTTGCGTCCTGCTTTTGGGTTCTTTTCGCTCTTGCGATATGAAAGATCTACAGCTCTGCCAGTGGCGTGAACTGAAAGTGATCCGGGCTTTCCGCGCATGTCGCGCTGACCCCATGAACCATTGTTCCAAAGCGCGCCATTTGAGGCTGCGATTGCTTGACGGATCCATTCATCCATTCCTGCACGCGGTTTTGGTGATGCCCCGTCAGCGTTGCCGATGTAATCCCGAGCGTTCGGGACTCCAGGTTTAGCTTTGGCTACTGTCACGACCGAAAGCCGAGTCTTTAGGGTTTACCCAGCGCAGCAACGGGGGGATGATTGCTGCGATTGCACCTTTGCCGAAGTCGCGAGGATCTGTTGTGCCGGTGGAATAGACCGCGATGAGAGCTCCGACTACTGAGCGCGCGTAGCTGGCGATTAGGGCTTTGTCTTTAGCTTTCATCGTGTTGGTCCTTTTGTTTGTTCTTGAGTCCGTTCGATGCGAGTAATCCTATTAGACCGCCAGAGAGTGTCATGAGCATTGGGTTTAGAACTGAGAAGGCTTCTGCGTCGTTCGGTGCTTGTTCGAGTGGCTGTGTAACAAAGAGCAGACCGTAAAGCAGCGTGAAAATTGATCCGACAAAAGCGAGTGTCAGACCACAGCCGACGATGAGGATTAGTCGAGCTTTGATTTCTTCGTTTGTGTATTTAGGCACAGCGTCCCGTCCCGATTTGTAGATCTGATGAGATGGTCACAGGCTGGTTGCCTGCGCGCACACAATTCTTGCGTTCACGATCAGAGCATCCGGAGCATCCCCACACGACGACTGCGATGAGCATGCCGTAGCCAATGAGGTAACGCAACTTCATTAGACGAGTGGTGGGATTTGTTCAGGGTTGTCTTGATACCAGCGCGACAACGCCCAAGCTTCTACTGCTTCTTCGTATTCTTCGTTATCCAATTTGCGTGCTACGCCGTTCACCGTTTGTATCATTTCAGGGTTTTCGTCACGACATTGTTGCGCGTATTCTTCTTTGGTTTTCATTATGCAGCCTCATAAGTAAAAGCAAATTCTATAACATCGCCAGTAGCAAGAATAAAAGGTGTAGTTGAAGTTGCGTAGGATATGCCGACATAAGTTCCACCAGCACTAAAAGCATTAAAACCAACTTGTGTATTTGTTGCTCCTGATATTGGCCCGTAAACCTGCAAACCGGCAGAACTATCAAACCACCACACCGTACCAAAGCATCGGTTAGAGTTTGCGTCTTGTGCAGTAATTGGAATAGTCAAACTTGGTGAAGTGCCCGTTACTGCTGTTGTTGTTCCACAAACAATTTTTACGCCAACATAAACCAGTTTTTGTACACGCACATAACGCGCTACAACCGTACCGTTACCTAAAGTAAAGTTTCCGTAGGTCGGCGTATAAGTCAATGCTTCGCCGATGCCGTTCATCTCTGCTGCGGTGAGCACCTGACCAGCGGTAAATGGAAATGGGTTAGCCATAATGCTCCTAGGTTAGTGCGTACACGGTTGAGAGTGTGGAACTGTCAAGAATGAAGTCCAGATAGACCTGTGTTGGGGATGTGTAGATAGTGGTTTTGTGTGGCTGGCTGAAAGTAATTTCATGGGCTATGCCTTCAATGGCTGCGGTTTCGGCGACGATTGATGTCGTGGTCTGGCTGGTCTGAATGGTTTTTTCAATGCTGACTACGCTTCCGATATCGAGTGTGGCGACGACATCGCGCTGAGCTGTAGTCAATGTCTGGAACTCTGTTGTGAGACCAGTGAAGACTGCTGTCGGTTGAGGTCGAATGAGGTACAAAGCGAGCGCGAGCGCTGCTGTGTCGTTGTGCAAAAGGCTTCCTAAATAGGACACAGACTGGATGAAATACTCTGCTTGAGATCCAAGATCGTTGATGGTTTGTGGGTTGGTTGGGTCTTGCAAAGTTGAAACGGTTGCACGATTGACGACCTTATCCGCGCCGAAATTGATACCTAGATCCGAATATGGATAATCACCGTTATCGCTAAATGCTGCGACTGGTGTTCCAACAAAGCTTCCGATCCTATTTTGGAAAGTGAACACGCCTGAACGGTTTACAAAAGCGCGACCCTGTTCCGCGTCAATGATGTCGGCGAGGTATTGCTGGACATTGGTTCCCTGTGGGACCGTGTATGCAGCTGATCCGCCAAGTGTTGTTTCGCCTGTCTCTATTGACTGCTGACCGACACCTTGAAACGCATCCACTTCTGGAAGCGCAAGCATCTCAACGACTCGAGCGCTGGAAAGCTGTTCGCTGACATTCCATTCATCTAGTTCTGCTTGTGCGAGTAGATATTGGTTATCTACACAAAACACCTGAACTGTGTCGTTGTTGTCCATGCTGAAGAAATAGTCGTATGTAACGATGATTCCCTGAAAGAGCGACTCGGCTGTTCCTGACGCGTTGTAACGGTAAAAACGAACTTGGCGCATCGGTGCAAGACCCGGCTGATTATTTGCTGGGTCAGCGTTGGCATCGTTGAACGGGTTGAACGCGCCATAGGCGATTTGGTCGTTGAGTGTGAAGCTCATTGTGCCGGGCAAAAACTGGTCACCAATGTCGCGCCTACCACGAAAGATGTTCACAGTTGTCACGCCTGTGGTTACATCGGCAAAAGTTGTACCCGGTCCGAGCGTATAGAGCGTGTTATCTAGAACGCCTTTTAGATCTGAGTCAAGTACAAAACTTCCCGAGTCAAAGCCTGTGTCGATCTCAAGCTTGTACTCACCAGACTGGACAACTGCTGCAGTCATGGTTATGCGACCGCGATGGCTGCTGGACCGTATGCACGATTAGCTGCACGAATGGCATCGATTACTGCTTTGCCTTGCTCGGCTGATGAGTTGAGTCCACCGCTCACATTGATGTTGTAAACCGACCCACCGCGCATTGATGCGAACTCTTCAGCGCTTGAAAGGATGTCCATGTTTCCTTGCTGTGGGCTTAGTGATACAGCGTTTGTGAGGTTCGCAAAGTTTGCTCCAATGCCTTTGACATCTGCCAGCTTTAGGTTCGGGTTTTTGAGCTTGCTTCGAGCGCCAGCAATGGCATCATTGACACCTTGAAGCATTGCTTCGCCTTGCTTGACTCCAGCGCCATAAAACAGGTCAGCACCGAAGACACCGAGCGCATCAGCAAACATGTTGAGCGAGTCCAGCATCTGGTTGATCCCATTGGGTCCTGTAATCGCTTCTGAGCCCCCGTTGATGAGTTCTGTGGCAATTGCGTCTCCAGCCTCTTGACCTGCTGCTAGAACGCTTCTAAGAGCCCTTTCCGATAGACCCATTTTGAGCAGTTGCTCAACCTTTGATCCGAATGCTTTTGCACCGTTGGCTTGCTGTGTGAGCTGGGCAAGGATGGTCGTTCCGGCTTCTTTGGCTGCGTCGGCTGCACCAGAGATTGAGAACTCGCCAGTGACCGATTGCGAGACCGTGGTCTTGAACTCGTCATAGGCTTCTTTTGCCTTTTGTAATTTGTCTTTAGCAATGTCAAGAGCTTCCGTGAATTGCTTTTCAATTTCTTCGCGAGCCTTCTTGATCTTTTCACCCATCTTGTCCACCGCGCCACCAGCACCGGTTGATGCAATGTCAAGACCAGTCACTGCTTCGGTTGCCAGTTTTCCTGCATCGGACATGCGAAGCATCTGCTGATTAGTGAGACCTTGCTGAGTTGCGACACCACCAAGATCGTCCTTTAGTCCAGCCATCTGACGCTTGTAAAGTGCGAACGCTGCGACCCCAGCAACGACTACTGCAATGCCGATACCAGTAGCAACTTGGACAGCTGTAAACGAAGCTGCGAGCGCATAGTTGATTCCGATAGTAATAACGCTGACGGTTTTCCATGCAGCGAGTGCGATGTTTGTTCCGACGATTGCTGCAGCGATCGCTCCGATGGTGGTCGCAATACCAAGGATCACTCCTGCGTTCTTTTGTGCCCAGATTGCGAAGTTTGTAAATGATTTGACCATGACTTCGACTACTGGAAGAAGCGCGGTTCCGATTGCTTCTTTAGCTTCGCCGAGCTGAATAGTGAGGTTCTTGAACTTGCCCTGAGCCGTGTTTGCTGCAGTGGATGCAGCGCCACCAAAAGTTGAGGACAGTGACTGCATTACTTCATCAACTGATGCACCATCTTTGATGAGCTTGAAGAGCTCTGGTGAGAGTTGCTTGATTGCTTTGGTGTTGCCACCGTAAGCCTTGGACACAGCATCAGCGACTTCTTGCACGCCTTTACCAGTAGCAGCCGAAACATCTAGGACAGTTTTGAGAGCGTCCTGTGCGGTTGCTAGATCGCCTGTACCACGGACAAGGCTTGACAATGCCGGACGAAGTTCATCGTCAGCGACAGCTGCGCTTCGAGAAAGCGTGCTGATGAAATCCTCATTTGCTTTGATCTGTCCGTCTGTTGCTCCAGTGGTTGCTTGCAGCTGGCGCGCGAGTTGTGCCTGTGCAGCCTGATCTTCTGCAGCTGCTTTCGCAGTCATGGCAAGACCAGCACCCAATGCTGCAAGAGCTGCCGTTGCTGGGACGAATGCTTTCCTCAGCGCAAAAGAAGCCTTCTCCGCGTTGGTTTCTAATTTCTTGAACTCCTCAAAAGTTTTCTTTAGTCCGTCACCTTGGAAATCCGTGACAATAGGAATGCGAATAGCCATTAGTTGCCCTCACTTCTTGCGATTGCTTGCGCGAGTAGTCGCTCAGTTTTCCAAACCAATCCTTGGATCTCATGCTCAAGAATTGACTCATAGCTCTCAGCGGTTGGATACATGTAGCGCGACGCGCGACCCCAGTTGATGTTGAGGTTTTGGATCAGCGTGTTGTTCCATGTGTATCGGTATTCTTTGCCACCATAGACACGCTTCTGGACGGTTCCGTCTTTGGCTTGGTTTCGTCCAGCCATGTCAAAGATCTGACCCCATGTTTCATTTGACTGAAATACAAACGCTCCGAGAGTCTCGTACTGTGCTCCCTTTTCTAGATTCTTTTTGCGCGCTCTTCGAGTGTCAATTTTGACATTGATTTTGTTATCAACTTTTGCTCCATACCATGGACCACCGCGTCGCCATTTGCGATACATACCAGACAGCGGTGGATCTCCCGGCACAGCCGTTCGTGCAGCTTGAACCATTGGCATAGTGATGCGCTTGTAGTCGCGCGTAATTTCGCGACGAAGATCTGGGGCGAGTTTGTTTAGTTGCTTGAGGGTATCTTTGATCCCGTAAACCTCTAAACCTGTTCTCGCCATGTTGTCACTTCCTGTTTCTTTCCTCTAACACAGTAGTGACAGTTAGCAGGTCGGCAGTGTCAAACTCTTCTTCGTAAAAGCGCGGAGCCCACGAAAGAGCAACTAGCAATTCTGCTAGGAGCCTTCGGTGAGTTCCGCGAGGGTAGGGTTTTCGATTTCCTCAGCAACCACCTCAACGGCATCAAGTCTTGCAATGAACTTGTCAAACTCACCCGGCACAACGATCTTCGCTTGCTTGGATGCTTCCCACGCTAAGAACGCGAGATCCTCAACACCAATACCGTTTGCCATGTCTGACGCTTTACGCTTGAACCGTCTTTCCCATGCAACCAGTGTTACCAAATTGGTCGTCACTTCGTATGGGTCTTTTCCTTCTTCTGTCACCTTTAGGTGCAGCTTCATTTCTTCTCGCTTTCGTGTCGGACCGGTGCGCGGTCAGTTATTAGCTTTCGTCTGAAGTGTAAACGCCACCGTTGAATGTCACGGAGATAGTTCCGAGAGCACCCAAAGATGTGACGATTGGCAGAGCTGCCAAAAAGGTTCCAGTGAATGTCAGGCCCGGGTTGGTTGCTGAATCAGCACCAGTCGTTGGCTTGACAATGACATTGGTGCTAGTGCCGACTAATGATTTCAATGTCGCCCAAGTTTCCGTGGCGGCAAAACTGGCATAGAAGTCAAGCGTGACTGAATGTGATCCGAGTCCCGAAACATACTTGCGTGAGCTGTCTCCGAATGCGGTTGCTTCAAGCTGGTCGTAATTGATGTTCACAGTTGCGCCTGTGCATTGATCGCTGAGATCTACTGCATTGACAGTAACTACTGGTGATGAAAGATAGGTGCTGGTTGCCATGATTACTCCTTGGATGCTTTCTTAGATTTAGTTTTAGCAGGTTTTTCTTCTTCGGTGGTTGATACTTGGGCGCGCACAATAAATCCGCCAGCCAAAAGAGCGTCAATGTTGATGCCATCCTTTGGTGTGTACGGATCACCAATGTTGCCTAAACGCTCAGACGCAATAATGAAATTCATGAGGTTTGTGCCTGAACTTCAATCATCATTTCGTATGCAGGCAGTACGACCCCACCGACATCGACACTGGTTGGGGAGCCTGAAGTTGCTCCGACATTTGCTGTCATAACGGATGCTGCCATGTTCAATATGTTACCCAAAGCGTCGGCGTTGCCCGGACCCATTGAGATGATTTGAACGGGAAATGTCATTTTGGCAATGTTGTAGTTCCACATCGTGAAAGACGGAGCCGAGATGAAGACGCACGGCGGTCGCAAATTGCGCGGATCCGTGATCACTTGCAAGCCAGTAGCGGTTGCCAGTTTCGTTCCCAACGCGCTCATCGCGTTATTGAACAGATCGGTATAGTTGGAAACGGTCATGCGCAGGCTGGGCGATCAATGCCTAGAAGTTGTTTGATCTGACCATTCATCCCAGCAACTGGAGTTTGTCCCATGTCCTGATAGCTAGAAAAAACATCTACGGTGCCACGGCTCTTGTACAACATTCCTGCATACATTACGGTTCCCAGATACACATCTTGCGATGGGACAGTTGTAAGGCTGTCTATGTACCCTGCTTCTTGTCTCCTGCGATAGCAAAAGATGTTCGCTGCAGCTGCACAGGTTGTTACGAAAGCCTGATCGCCAGCTGTCGCAACGGAGATGCCCAGCCAGTCAAGCACATTTTGCTGTGTGATCCATGTGCAGGTCTGTGTGTATGTGACTGTGCCAGTCGCTGCGACACGATCTACATCGCTTGCAGTTTTGGCATACAAAACTTGATTTTGGATCGGAACATTAAAGTCGTACAGCAGATCGCCTTGATCGTCTGTGCCTGTGTACAAGTATTGGGGCAGCGCCCTGCAAACATAAGTGCCATTGAATGTTGCATCTACTGATGCGACTGTGATGGACTCGCCGACTGCAATCTCGCTGGGGGTCAGAAGTTGCAGTACGGCGTAGTTATCCAGCAGATACTTGTGGGTGACGCTGTATATTGCCATAAGCGGATGCTCCGCTCTCGACTAAGCCTGTGTGATCTTGCGGATCATTCCCGGAATAGCGGCGAAGGTTGAAGCGTAGAGATGGTAGCTCATGGTCCTGCCCAGAACTGACGGTACCTCAACTGACATCAAACCGCGAATGCTCTCGTAGTACTCGTAAGCATCGCCTTGACCTTGACCGACTCGAGTGATGATCATGGTCTTTGCAGCGAAGTTGCTGTCCACTACAAGCTGGAGACCCATTGGGGTTCCGTTCCATGATCCTGCGCTTGATGCGCCGAGTGCGTTTTGTCCAGTGAGACCTGCTCCGATGAATGGGAATAGTGGACGCTTGCTTGAATCTACGAGTTGTCCAAGTTGTGCCCACACATCTACTGACACGAACATGTGAGTTGGCATCCAGTTACGACCAGAAGCCACATCGTTTGCTGCGTCATAAACTGACTTCAGCAGATCTTCTGGCGTTCCGTCCCATACTCCCGATGATGTTGCAGCGGTGAGCAAGTTATCTGCTGCGAGATTATCGCTGGCAATCATTGCTTCGCCCATGAGGTCATTGAGGATTAGTCCCATTGCTGCTGGCGAAGTGAAGTCGATGTCTTGTACTGACAGCGTTACTTGTCCTGCGAGCGTGGTCTTGCTTACTGAGTTAGATGCGATCACCATTGTGGTTGCCGATGCTGCACCGAGTTCATTTGCTTGTGCTGCAACGCTGGTGTGCGTTGTGATGGTTGGACGAATAAAAGTTTTGGATTGTCCACCATCTGGATATGCGCGAGCTCCTACGGCTTCAATCACAGGGCGCAAGAAGTTCAGATCCTGCACCAATGGTCCGAGCACCGGAACTGGAAGCAGACCGGGCGTGTCGGTGGTGAGAACATCACCAGCTGCAGCTTGCAAAGGTGTGCGCTGTGATGCGCTGATCTCTGCGATTGCTTTGTTGATGTTTGCAAAGGTGTCTCCACCGATGTGATATGCAGCCATGTATTCGCCTGCTGATGGCAGTGCAAGTTGCTTTTTGGCTTGTGCAAAAATTGGTGCAGTTGGGATTGTTGCCTCGACTGCTGGTGCGGTTTCTTCTGACATTGGTTGCTCCTGTTCTTGGATTACTTCTTGATTATTGCTTACTTCTTCTTCTGGTTGGTGGATACTCGCAGCGACTTTTGCGATATTTGCCATGTCGCCAAATGCGCCGATCGGGACGAGCGATAACTCCATCCAGTCGGCAGCTTCAATGACCATGGTTCCGTCGTCGTCGTAGGAGAATTTTGTCGGGTTTACGCCGACCGAAACTTGATCAATTGTGCCATCTTGAGCCATAACTAGTGCATCGTTGCCAAGCGTGGTTGCACTAATTTTGGCGCTAAATAACATTCCCTGTTCAGTATCTACGCGCTCGGTCACTACGCCTACTGGCATTTCAGCTGAATGATAGAGGAATAGACGGGGTGCTTTGCCTTCTACTGGCAATGAGCCCGGCTTAAAGATGACCTGTGTTCCGTCGCTGACAGTTGCTGGCACATTGTATGGAACTGCGGTTCCTGAAATGGTTCGGCGTGGTGCTTCGCCTGCAGCTGCGTCAAGCGTAAAATCTCCTGCAATAAGTTTGATCATCGGTTCGCCAATCTTTCTTGAGTGTTTTCTTCTACTGGATCGTCTTCACGATCAGCCATGTAATTCTCTTTTAAATATCCTTCTGCATCGAATTCTACATAAGTCCCGTTCGGGAGTATGGAATTCATTGAAAACGCTTCAGCAATTGCTTCCGCGTAAAGCTTCACACCGAAAATGTATAGGTCTGCACGGGCTTGCTCTGATGATTGATAGCTGTAGGAGCCTGTGCTCACGCCAACCAAATATGGCGGAACATTGCCGAGACGCGCCATTTCCAACGCGGAATAGTTAGCCGATTCAATAAGAAGCATTTTGTCTGGGCTCATCGTGGTTGCTTCATACGAAAGAAATTCATTCAGCGCTGCGGTCTGGTTGGTTGCTCGAGCAGCGTTAAATGATGCTGCAAGATCTGCAAGCTCTTGCGCGCTCAGTGGTTCTCCGCCTGTTTGCTTGAGAATTCCAGCAGGGATTGATGAACTTGCGTTCCTGTTGCGCGCTGCTTCCACTTTGAGCGCGGTTTCTACAGCTGAGACGCTGGTGTAGATCAAGCCTGTTGTCGGTGACAATATTTGCAAAAGATCTCGCGGATCTAGCTCAACGCCGTTGAAATAGATTTGATTGCTTGGCGCAAACCAGACTGGACCGGTCTGATCGGTGCTGGTGATGGATCCGACTGGTAGCCGTTGAAAGGACGCAGGATAGCCGTCGCTCGTTCTGCTTGTGATGTGGACGATGCTTCTGCCAAACATGTATAAATCGTCAAAAACCCACGACATGAAATGGGCATAGGTATTTTGTGGATCTGGTTGGCGTAACCATGATCGCGGAGCAAGGTAAACCTTTTCCATGCGTTCGCCATTCCAGACCATGTTGTACATGCGCAACGGCATGCAAGAAATTACGGAAGCCATGAGATCGCGACAGCGAGACACCGCTGGGATGGTCATCAGCTGGTTACGCGCTTCACCTTCGCGCCAAGAATAATACTGATTGAAAACATTGACCGATGCGTTCATGTTGGCGTAACTGTTTGCACCAGCAGCTGCTGCTTTTGCAGGCTGTGGTGAGATCGCTGCTTTGTTTACTTTGCGCGAAAATATTGCCATGTCTTTACTCTTCCATAGATCGGTCGGCTTTTGGTGGAGTCGTGCATCGGGGGACCTTCTCCGACGAAAGGATGACACACGACTCCGCGCCGATCTTAGTTCGCCACCACGACGAGCTGTGGCTTCCCTCGACTGTGCTTATTGCCAGCAACGATTGCGCTTGAGAAAATCATCGTCCTGCAAAGTTCTATCGGTCCGGGCGAACGCTGAGAGCTCACAGCGATTGAGCCTTGTGTCCGAACCGAGACAGCGCGCACGACATGTTCTGCTAATGCCATTTCTCCTGTGTGCACAATTTGGCGTTCACGAATCAATCCTTGGATTGCTGGAGTCCACTTCAAGATTTCTGCATAACCAACCACGACACGCCGACGCTCGATTGATGGTGGGCATTGGAGATCAATCGTTGGTGTGAGCGCGAACTGGATGTTCGGATCTTTGGCAAGCTTGGCGATGTGATCCCAAAGCTGTGTTTGTGTGTCACAAGTGAACGCGACCGTGACCCCGATCCGACCGTCCGGCAAGAGCACTGATCTTGTGGCGTAGTATTGCGAATCATTGAAATCTACTTCTACTGCAACCACTCCCCCAGCTGGAAGTGGCTCAGAAATGACAAGCTGGGACCAAAGACCTTGGGGGAGCCATGACCGATCGGTTGCGATCCATAGGTTCACGCTTGAGCGTAGGAATGACGCGCGATCGGGGAGCTGTGCTTCTGACTCAATCGTGGACATCTCAAGCGTCTTGCCAAGTGCAGGGTTCGCATATGCCCATGCCACAGGGTCCATTGGGTCTAGATCTGGTGGTGGGCTCCATTCCCGAAAATGAAAGTTTGTTGGCTGATGTGTGTCAATCAAACGCAGACCCATTTCTCGATAGCGCATCATGACCTTGGATTCTTCTGTGCCAGCTGTGGACCACATGCTCAGAAGAGGGAACCGTCGTGCGCGCATGGTTGGCGTGATGCCACCATCGATCACTTCTTCGTCTATTCCCCACACTTCGTCCACCAACGCCAGATCCACAGACAGACCGTGCGCTGCGTTCGGCTTGGCTGATCGGACTAGAAGCTTGGATCCGTCTGGAAGTTTCGCAGCTAAACGACCGTATGATCGCGTGAGTTTTGCGCCAAAGTACTGTTCAAGAATGTCAGCAATTTCTTCATAGATTTGTGCTGCAGAGTCAAGACGATGCGCCATCAAAAGCACTGTCTGCTTTTCTCCTCGGATCTTTGGCATTTCGGTTAGCCACCAGCCCGAAAGAGCTCTAAGGGCAACTGACTTTCCTTGTTGGCGCGCACAAGACACAAGTGAGGTCCGAGTCACAAGCTCAACGCCAGCATCATCAGCGAAAGCCAACTGATCACGCAAAGCATTGATCTGCCATTCCATCAACTCAATCTGCATGAACTTGCGAGCCCACTCCACCACAGACTCAACATGTGATCCCAGCTGATCCGGGCTAATCGTCGCCAGTCTCGGCTGGTCGTGACCGATCGCTGCCAGTTCAGGCTGGTCGTCGCTGTTCGGGGAGAAAAAGAACGAAGATCGGAAGAGCGGTTCAGCAGGAATG
>ERZ869921.859-NODE-859-length-14971-cov-16.735385_pt1 | contig 14971 bp, 33 predicted proteins | sample MGYA00579310_ERZ869921 | MGnify/ENA primary metagenome ERZ869921 (study PRJEB32216, sample SAMN09231816) | wastewater metagenome | place: USA: Maryland | collected 2016-06-21 | study: EMG produced TPA metagenomics assembly of the PRJNA472060 data set (Reclaimed...
TGGCACGGCTACGGAATATCCGCCCGTCTTTGCCGTGGCGGCTTACGAGCCACAATGATTCCTTTTTCTCGGACATGGTGACCTCGTGGAATAGAGCCGCGCTGCCCGGTGTGGCGCTATGGCCTGTAGGGGAGTGCGGGGCGCGGCGGTGAAACATTGGCGGAACGGTCGTGCACGGCCTTTACAGTGTCCGGGTTCCCAAGGTTTAACTGCGGATCAAAACGACCTTTTGCAGGACCGCTCCCCACAGTTCCCGACCTCGCCACGGTAATGAGCTGTGACCGGTAACGACACTGCCGCCAAATACGAAAGAGGCCACGCAGATTGCTCTGGTGGCCCCGGTGGAATCCTACTAGGCGGTCTAGCCGCTGGTCAGATTCGTAAACATTGGCGGTACGGTCAGGCGTCTCCCAACCTTCTCAGCACTCTACCGAGCTACTGCCGCCGAATTTGTATCGAGGGGCCGGATCTGATCCCGGCACGGTGTTGTTCACATGCAGTTCGCACTGCCGGTCAGTCCGGCATTCCCTCGAATCGGTGCGTTGCGGACAGCAACGCCAGCCTAGAGCCTACATGCTGGACAAATAGAATGCAAGCCCGTACCTACGCGGTTTCTGGGAGTTGCTTTTAGTCCGCAATCGCCATGCTTCGCTCAGCGCGGAACAGGGTCTCATCCATGCTTTGCGACAGCAGCGCAGCGCCAAAGTCGATAGCCTTGCGCTGGTGTTGCGGCAGGTTGGGCGGGGCGGGTTTGCTGTAGACCATGCAGTCGTAGGCCAATTCGGCAATCTCGCGCGCCTTCGTCCGGTTCGTCGCTGCCGGGTCGCCGAAGCAAAACACCGTTTCCAGCCAGTTCACGACCTGTTCGCGCTTGTGTTCGGTGCCGGTGACCTTCGTCACGATCAGCTCGGGGCCGGGCGACCAAGGATTCCCACGACTGCCGCATAGGGTGACGAGTAGGCAATGGGCTTGGGGGATATGGTGTACCTGCGTGCCTACCCCGCCAACCGGCTCGCGATACGTCGTCTGCCCCGCGATGATGGCTAGGCGTTCGAGGAAGGGGGAGTCGGTCATGGCAGCAATGCTTGAAGATCAGCCAGTGCCTTGCGAGCGGCGGCGGTAGCAGCTTCAATCTCCGCGACATCGCTCAAAACCGCTCGGATTGGCTCGATTTCGCTACCCACTCCATCGTCCCCTGATAGCATCCATTCCATTGCGCGAAGGGCTGTTGCGACCTTAGCCAAATGTTCCGCGAATGCCGCATGCGTCACATTCTCTGCGCGCATTTTGACCGTTTCAGCCGCGTCCTGAACACGGCTATACACATAGTCAAGACTTCCGCCACTCATACGAGTCTCCCGTTAGCTTACGTCGATTTCCCGCAACACATAGCGACCGTTCGCGCCCTTTTTCCATCCGTGGACATGAAATCCCCACCCTGCCGCCCGTATGTCCGCAATAGCGTCCGATTCCGTGATCTTCTTTACCCGAGCCGATACGTTGCTGGCGCTGGTTGTCTGGACGGCGAGGGTTTCGCCTTCTCGGATCGCGAGCAAATCCACTACGTTGAACATATCCTTGCGGCGGCGCGAGAAGGGACACCAGTGCTCAGTGATCGCAACCCGGTAGCCTTGCTTCTCTAGGTGGGCTTTGCTGCGCTGGGTTGGGCTGCTCATGCGGCTTTGAGGAACTTGATTCTGAACTTCCGACTTTTCGCCCTATGCTCTTGTTCACAATAGCGACGGAATGCGGCCTCGTGCAGTTCACCGGGGAGCATTTCAATTCCATGCCCAAGCGTCCCGCCCTTCCACGATCCTTTTTCTGGCCCAACTTCCTCGCTGAACCTGATATCAAGGGACCGGCTAACCTTGTTTGACCAGATCAAAGACAGCCACTTGAACCATCCGGTCCCGCGCTTCCATTCGCGCTCCTCGATATGCGTAGCGGCTACAATCCGCTTCCCATCGTAGTCCTCGAACTCGAAGCACGCCTTCGGCATCGTCTGCTCGAACTCGTAATCGCCTTCGCTGCGCGGGCCTGCGCGCCGAAGCTCCTCGCCATTCAGCCCGTACCAACTATTGCGGACGAACCGATATTCCAGCCATGGCAGGAAATAGCATTTCGACTTCGATGAGTTGCTGTCATGCGTCTGCGGCCCATAGTGGACATGCAAAGCTCGTTCAGCGTATGAAAATCCATACTCCCTTGGGAATACCTCGAAATAGTAGTTCCTTCCCATCCTCGCGATAGTCGCTGCATCCCACGTATTCGCAATGTGCTTGATGCGAAAGTCTGGAATCCAGTTCGGAAGCTCCAGAAGGAGCGTTGTGCGGCCAAGGTAAAACCTAACATGGCATCCTCCAGCGCCGTCCTCGTTACCTCCTGAGTCAAGCATAGCGCCGATTCTAGGGTAATCACCTCCGGATACTGTCAGCGGGCCGTAATGCGTGTCATTGTCGCCCCAACGTCGTTTCTGTCTCATTTTCCCTCTCCAGTCATAGCCCGCACGCGGGCGAGTAGTTCGGTTTCTGAACCGTAGCGGGCGATAAAGGCCAGCCGGTCGCGGTGGATGCTTGGCGTGCGGGGATGGTCTGTCCCTCGATGGTGCCGATGGCAGAGCGGGATCACGTCTGCATCTGGTGACTTCATGCCTGCGCCCGCACCGGCTCGGGGATGATGTAACTCAGGGGGCGTGCCGGGGTTCCCGTCCATCATGCAGGCGATGCAGCCCAGAGCCGCTACGCGCGCGAAATAGGCCGACCTTGCCTTGCCACGTAGGGGTGTAGCTGCCCCCATGTCGGGCGTGGCCGTACGGCGCTTCCCTGCGCGTTGGCGGGGCATTGGTTTTGATCGGGGTGGCATGGTCGAGCGGATCATCGCGTCTCGCTCTTGGTCTTACGGTCAATCCAATCCTGCGTAGGCGCATGTCTGCGGTCATCTTGCGGCCAACGGTTCACGTATTCGCCTGTTGGCATCAGGTAGGCGGATACGCCGTCATAGATGCCGCGTATCTCAATGCTGATCGTGCCTTCGGGTAGATCGTCTGGGGCGTTCATACGTCCTCCGGTGGAAATTCCAGCGCAACATCGCGCTTGCGGTAGGTTTCCTGCATGCCGACGAGGAATTGCGATAGCTGTTTGACCGTCATCAGGCTGGTTACGGGCAGGAACGACATGGCAGCCAGCTTGTCCTCGTACGTCATCAGGCGAATGGACTTGTCGTAGAACGCCCGGAACTCGTCATCCTCGGCTCGCAATATCGGCACCCCTATCGTGAGCTTGCATTCGGCCTTTACCTGCAATGCCGTTTGTTCGCGTAGCTCGTTGGCTATCTGGCTGAACCAAGCATGGGCGATTGCGTTCTGGTCGAGGCTGCGATCCTTCCCGGTTTTGATGGCCACCCTGAGAAACTTGTGCTCCCGCCATAGCTCGCGAAGGTCGCCGATCAACTTGGACAGGGACGGCTCGCTGTTGACGTAGGTGGTGGTCACAGCGGATCAAACCCATTCTTGAAAATCCCGTCCCCCATGCTCACCGCCTCCACGCTCAGCAGCCCGTTGCCGTACAGCGCAGGCTGACTCAGGCAGAAGTTCTGATAGTGCTTCGGGCCTTCATACGTGGTCAGGTCGATGACTACCTGCACAGCGCAGGGCTGGGCGTAGGCGGTCCCGGCGAGGAGGGTTAGGGCGAGGAGGCGGGTCATTGGGGAGGCTCCGGAAGCGGCATCCAATGGGTTGGCAGCCTGAAAGGGGTAAGCCCTACGCGGTCAACTCGAAACATTGCCTGATGCGTATACCCGTCTCTCCCGCGAGTGGTCTCGCATGGCGGCCAGTACAGGATCACTAATTCACCTTTCGGCGCGGTTTCAATCGGCTGCCAGTTCATCGCCCAGCCTCCTTCACCCATTCCCGAACGTCTGCGGCAATCTCGGATGCGCGGGCGCTTTCGGTGTACGTGCCGATGATCGCATCCGCTCCCAGCCACCGCACTACCTTGCTCGTGGCCGCAGGGGCGAATATCTGTTCCTTTGCGACGAATACCACGACGTGCGCGGTATCGCCTCCGACGCTTCGCAGCCGATGGCGCACGGTCAGCGCGACGGATGCAGGATCGGAGTAAATATTTCCGACTGGCGTATGGTGGCGCAGGTCTGCGTTGAATGTTCTGGCTTGGGTCATGGTACTCGTCCTATGCGTTTTCCGTTCTCCTCGGCCCAGATAGCGCGAGGATTGAAGCGTTCCAGCAGTTTCAGGTAGCTCGCCATCAGGGGGAAGTCGCGGCGGTTCTGTTCCTTCTCAGCCTGCAAGTCCCGCACAATCGCGTCCACCTTCCCCGCGATTTCGGCAAGGTCGTCACTTGCCAAGGGCGTACAGGTTCCACGGCCTGCCATTCGTCCCCTTCGCCGTCCCGCACTGGTAAACGCGCGTCCGGGGGATCAGCGCGCGAATGTACCGGTGGCTTGTACTCAGGCATTGCGCAAGCTGGTGGACGGTCATGGGCATGAGGGAGCAGGCGCGCTCTAGGCGGTCGGTGGTGTTCATGACCGAATCCCCTGCCGATACAGCCCTTCGCCGTCTGTGCCGGATTTCGTGTGGCTCTTCGTGCTGAACAGTTCGCGCTCGAAACAGTCCGAGCAGCGGATGATCGTCACCCCGAATTTCTTGAAGTTGATCTGCGTGCGCGGTTCAGTGCGGGTCATGCGGCCATGTACGCGGATTGCCGCGTTGTCCACGCTGAAATGCCAGCCGCAGGCTTGACACTTCGGATCGGGAGCCTTGGCGTTGCTGTCGTCAACGGCAAGGGCTTTGCTGAATTTACCCATGATATTTATCCTCTGCGATCTTGGCGAAGTTGCCGGGGCGGGTGATCCATTCGAGGTCGGCTTTGAACACCCTGTCGCCTTTCTTCGCGGCAGCAGCCCGGCCAGTCAGGAAGTCGGAACGAGCCACGAAGCCAAAGAAGTTTCGCCACTCGTCAAGGTTTTTCAGGTCTTCGTGCCACCGGGCGCTGATATAGCCTTTTCGTGCGTCCGTCAGTTTCTCGACCTTGGGGAGCATCGGCAGGGTTTCGTGGTACAGGGTGACGATCTGCTGAAAGGGGACCGGGTTGCGCTTCGGCTTTGCTTCGGCTTCCAGCCCATCGGGGATCGTCGCGCAGGAATCCTCGATTCCTGCATGTAGCTCTTGAAGGGGATCAGGAATCAGAGAAGAGGGAATCAGAGAATCAGAAGATCCTGCCCGGCTCGGCAAGTCCTTGGCATTGCCTTGGTCATGCCTAGGTTGTGACACGTCAATGCTTGGGGACATACAAGGCAGCACGCTGGCTGCTTCTCTCGGATGCGGGTTCTGGTGTTTCAGGAACTCGGTAACCTGAATATATCCTTTCCCATCAACTACATAACGGAACACGAATCCGGACGATTCGAGTGCTGACAAGCCAGCATCAACGTCCACGGAATCACCGGGGAACAGTTCGAGCTTGATCCGCTTCGGGCGATCTTCTAACCGACCTTCCCGATCAGCCAGCGTCCAGAGTCCAACGAACAACAACCGGAACTCATACGGGAGTTCGATCAGGTGTTCGTTCTTGAAGAAACCCGGTTTGATGTTGCGTGCGCGGCTCATTCGGCTTTCTTCCGTTCCTCAATCTCCCGCACCCGCTCAGGCGAGCGCTGGGCGATCAGGCTGCGCATGCGTTCCCATGCTGTCCGGCGTTCGTCTGGGGTCTGGGCGCAGTGAAATTCCAGCGACGCAATTTCAATCGATCGCTCTAATCTGGCGTCACGTAGGTTCATGCCGATGCCCTCTCTTTCTTGATCTGCATGTAACGATCATAGGCGGCTGATTTAGGCTGTGTCAGCCCAAGCCCCTTGCACCACCAATCGTTGCGCAAAAGGACTTTGCAGAGCCGCCGATACGATGGCGCCCAATGCTTATCCTCAAGCACTTTAGGTGCCTCATCGGGGATTCCGGCCTCATAGCCGCGACCCTTCCAGCCCTTGATGAATACGCGGAACCGGGTGATGTAGTGTTCCCTCGTCTGCTTAGGGAGGGACATGAGCAACAGGTTGGCAAACGATTTCCACGTATGCCCGGGCGGCTTGCTGATCTTGGCGTAGCCTGAAATATTGCCGTTTTCTTGGACGTACAAAGCGCCGCTGTTGACGCCATTCACGCGGGCAATCAGCTTGAACCACGTTGCTGGCTCTAACAGGTGATACAGCCACAATCCGCGCCTTTGATCGTCTCCGAAAGGCTGGCACAAGCGCATGCTTGAAAGCGGGACACCCGCAAGGTGCATGCGGTCATAGATTTCGTTGTGCGGATGATCCGGGAAGTGATGGTGATACCGCCAAATATCCTCAGTCTTCCAGTCGTAAATCGGATAGACGTTGTAAAGCTCGCCATGAACGCGCGTGGTGAATTGCGCCTCCCTGTGCTTTTCTTTGGTCCGTGACGCGATGGTGCGAAAACGGTTCAATGATTCATCGCAGCGAATCCCGATAAATCCTCCGGTCGGCAGCCCTTGCGCGTACCAGACGCCCCACAAAACCATGAATTCCTCGAACTCCATGTGCGGCTCGAAAAATGGGTAAGCGTTAGGATCGGTAACGACGCCAGCGCAGTCGGGGAAATCGCGAACCCACGATTCGCGCTTCTCAGGCTCCCAGGCACACCACGTCGGCTGATAGTTCGACACTGCATTGCGCAGCTTGATCGGCAAACAGACCCAATGCAGGTCGATATGATCCTGATACATACGTATCATGTCGTGCACATGGCTTATCGTCAGGGAGTATTGCGCCTCAAGATCAATCAGGAGCACGCCTACTGTGCGCTTGCGCTCGATTGCTTCGGCCATGACGAGATGGAACATGACCGAGCTATCTTTGCCGCCACTGAAACTGATATAGACACGCTCGAAATTGTCAAATGCGTACTTGATCCTCGACCTTGCCGCGTCAAGCACGTTCACAGCCTGGTATTTCTTGAGGGTAGCCATCAGTACAGGTCCGCCTTCGCATTGATTCCAGCTTGCTCAAGCGTCACAGAAGGCTCTCCGCGCGCTTCCATCCATTTGTTGAGGTAATCCAGCGCGGAATTGTTCGCCGCGTCCTGTTGAGCCTTGGAGAGCCGATTAAAGCCTCCACGGAAGCATGATGGAATGCCGCAAGCGATACAGAGAGACGCTTGTCCAAGCCATGCGATTCGGTTCATCCTTTCGTTGCTCAGGTATTGCTCGCACGAAAAACGCCATTCCGTAATCACGCGACTAAGCGCGGCCTCAAACTTCGGGGTATCGGCCAGCAATGCTCTATAGGCTTCGTGGCATTCATCCTCAGTCATTTCGACGGCAGGACGATTCTCGTAAAACCCGGCGGGGTAGCATTCCCACTTGTCGAACGTGTGATAGATCCGGTTCATTCCAGCACCACGCCTTCCGAGCTATCTGGATCAACATCGGCCAAGTCCCAGGATGCGGAAAAATCCTTGTCGCTGAACATTTCGGCGATGCCGCTGATCTGAGTTAGCCGCAACACTTCGTCGGCATCCATGCCAAGATTCTTGCCAATCTTGTCGTCTGACCAGTTCCGGCGCTTCAACTCCACAACGATATCCGTCATGGCCTCGACGCGATGCTTGCCGCGCGCTCGATTGTGGCGGATGGTCGAAGCCATGCGATCGGTCAAATCGGATTGCTCTGACTTGATACGGACAATTGGCAGGTATCCGTGAATGCGCGAGGCTACGGCTTGTGATTCCTTGCCAACACGGTTGCGATGAAAGCCGTCTACGACCTCATAGGAACCGTTTTGCGGCCATGCGACGATGGGCTGCGTATATCCATCCTCCATGATGGAATGCTCAAGCAATTTCATCTCAGGAGGTGCAACGGAGTTAGGGTTGTAATCGTTGGCGTGAACTTCGTCTGCCATTACCCATTGGACGCAATCGACCGGCTCAGAAGCGAACGGGCTGATTTCGTGCAGGGCGTTACGGGCTTCGTTCAGCGCAGCAACCTTCTCATGCAGAGGAAGGTCGCGAATGGACGATATAAGGATTTCAAGCGGAAACATAGCAACTCCCAGTGAGCCTAGAGGGTGCGCGCGCCAAAGTGCTAGGTTCACCTTGTCAGCCGGGGATCAATCCGTGCCTATGACGCGCATGGTTATTCAACGCCTATTCGGCGGGGGAGTCAAGGGGGTTCCGAGTCCAATACCGCATCATTCCAAGCCTCGCCAGTTTGAACCGCTCCCTGTCGGTCAGGGCGCGAGCGCTTTTGTTTGGCTTGCAGCGACGAACGACAGACGCCATCCTAGACGGGCGCTCGTCGGGGTTGATGACGATGACGCCAGCTATGTCCGGCACCGCCGCCTCCGCATCTTTGTGCTGCCACACTGATTCCGGCATAGCAAACCACATCCCGCGAATGTTTGTCGTCGCCCGATATTCTTGGAAGGCAGGGGACCACTTGCGTTTGCTGCGGTCGCGCTTGAGGTCTGCAATGGATATCTTGATCTCTACTTCGTACAAGAATCCGCTAGCACTCAAAACCAACATATCGGCTTCCCACGGCAACATTCCCCAGCTCACGTTTTCTACGCAAACAAATCGCCGGTAGTTGAAAATGGTGCGGGCAAGAGTCCTCGCAATATCGGCAGACCTCAATCACCTTCTCCAATAAATTCACGAATCTCCCGCAGCATCCGCAGATACGCGGCGTGCAGGAGGGCTATGCGGGTCTCTAGGGCGTCATGCGGGGTCATGGGGCTTCAGTCATCGAGGGGGACGAGGGCGACGCGCTTGCCGTTCAGTGAGTACGGCATCCCACCGGCCGCTGCTGATTGCCCGTAGATCATGGTTGGGGCCATGTCTATCCTAGCCCGGAGTTCGTCGCGTTCGGCGCGCGCCTCGTCGCGGGCTGCGCAGAGTGCGCGGAGTTCGGCGCTGTCGCGTTGGTGCTGGTCACACCAGCCATCAGCAAGCGCACGTAGCCGTTCGATTTCGTTGGCTGCGCCGTGGACTAGCTCCGGCATGGTGGTATTGCCGAGTGTCCGGAGTCTTTCGACCATATCTCTCATATCATCCTCACAAGTAAATTACGCCACGCAGCAACGCGCCGGAGTGTTGGACGCGGCCCTGTAGTCCTGCGGGCGTTGACCCATGTTGGGGTCGGAAGGGGGTCATGCGTCTTTCCGGAGAAAATAGGCGCAGTGGTCGTCTAGCTCTTTGTGGCGACTGATGGTGCCGCCGCCAATTATCGGACGCGATACGAAGTACATGGACGCAGGAAGCTCCGGAATCTTGCGCTCAAACGTGCAGCGACCCGCGCCGCTGGGATGCAACTTGCCAGCGTCCGTTCGGTGCCAGTTGGCGTATTTGCAATGCGTGCAATTCTTCATGCCTTCCCCCGTTTCGCCGCAAGTATCTGAACTTGCCATTGCCGTTTCTCAGGAACCTGCCCACGCCAAGCGTAAACAGCCTGATGTTTTATGCCTAGCAGCTTGGCTAGGGCGTACTCGGTATCAGCCCCGAGCAGCTTCATTGCGCGCTTCGTCGTCATGGGCAAAGCATACATGATCGAAAATAAATGCGCAAGGGGGCTTGACGCAATCCAAATTGCGGTGATAGGATGGCTCATCGAATCACGGCAGGAGAAGGGCGATGAGCAATCGAGTTGACGTGTTGAAGGTGATGGGAACTGACCATTTCAATATGCGCGACATGCGCGAGCAATGGGGTCTTGAGCGTGGCTTGATGTTCCGATGCGCGGCTAGTGCGCGTGCTGTCATCGACAAGGCATCGGTACATCGCAAGTACAGGTTGCAGTCAGCAATCGAGCACCGCAATAACGCGGCTGTCTTGCGTGCCGCGCTCAAAGCCGTACAAGGCCCGCAAGCATGACCACCGAACGCCGCCGTAAACCCGCCCGCCCCGGCGACCGCACCCTCGTCCCAGATCGCCGCACGGAGCATCGCGCCGGATGGGTGGCTGCGGCAATGAATCGATTGCTGCCGGATGGCGCTACAGCGGATTTCTCGGCAGGTTACGCGGAAAACAAACGAGGCGCGGAGTTCGCGCAGGAGGATTGCCATGAACACGTTTGAACGCATGCAGTACAACCACGACAACGCCAGCCCGCGCGACGAACCCGACCCCATCGAGCCGTCCGAAGACCAGATTGCGCGCGCCGTCAAGAACATCCGCAGCGACCGCAACGCGGTCACCGAACTTCTCACGGAATCGCCGTGGATCGCGGAGTGGGCAGATTGGATGATCGACAACAATCCAGCATTCCGCGCCGAAGTCGAACTGTCCAAGGCGGTCACGGACGAGGCAATGCGTATCGCCAAGGCAGACCGCGAATCGGCTGCGCTTGAGGCGGCTATTGATGGGAGTGAATGCGAATGAAAGTATTACACGGAGAGTCTGCGGATCTTACCGCAGAGCAAGTTGCAGAGGCATTCTGGGAGCTTGGTTCGGACGAACATTGCCGATTCTTCGCCCACCTGAACCGAATCGCTGGCGTCAAACTTTGCTTTCAGATGGCCGGAGTGGTCTACGACATGACGAAACTGTCTGACGCTGGCGAGCATGATGCAATCAGCGGATTCCGAACCATGCTTGCCCATGCGCAAGAAATGCACGAGGCGATGACCGAAATTCGCTGCGATGACGCGCGTCGAGGAATAGTGCGATTCGCTGGCACCCGCCGCACAGGAGGCCACGCATGAGTAACCAGCGATTGACGGATGCCATGAACAACGAAAACCTGTCCAAGCTGCGCGACATGCGTGACGCCGCGCTGTCCAAGATTCATCCGCCAATCGAAGAAGAATCTCCCGCTGAGGCTATCGGCGGCACGCTGATCGTTTTTGCCGTGACGGCACTGATCTGCGCGTGGGTGATGGCGGGGATGCCTGGGGTGGCTTCGTGATCCCCGCCCTACTCGCCGCCGCCTGTGTCGCTGCCGTCCTTTGGCTGACGATCAAGTTTTCCGAAGTCACTGCGGCTGACATGCGCAAAGACATGCTCAGGGACGATAGGCAGCCGACGCCCGTTGATCGGCTCGCTGGCTGGGAATTGCGTCTGGGCGAATATCTGGCGCAGCAGCATATCCAGCGCGGCCAGCATCGCGCGCAGGAGCGATTGCGGCAGCACAGTTCGCGGCTCGCGTTCGATTCGCGGGCTACGGTGCAGCCGAAGGTGACGCCGAAACTTCCGAGGTAACAGTTTACGGGGTGAATGCGCAGGCGGCTGATCTGCGCAAACGTCACAAAGTCGAGCGGAAAAAGAATATGGCTTATGCCACGCCGACAGCCGGAGATCAGCACCGGCCACCCGCCCCACAACCGCCACGGCGAACCGTGGATAGGAGGATGGAATGAGCGTATTTAACGAACCGACCGCAATCACCGCAGAGCAAGCGATTTCAGTGCTGCCCGATGGCGATGACATTCACACGTTTCGCAATCTAGGCGCAGGAATGATGCTTGGTGCTGACTGGCGAAGGGACGGGATTATTGAGGTGTTGACAAAGGCCGAACAGATACAGTTGACCGGCGCTACCGCTCGCGGAATGGGGCACGGCATGGTCATTGACGATGACGGGTTGCTGTTCATCGAGACAGACGAGGCGAAATTGGCCGCGCTCGAATCCGAAATCATGGAGGTCGCATGATCCGCCCAACCTACACAACCCCCGCCGCCCGTATTGCCGAACTGGTCAGGGTGCATGGATCGTATCGGAAGGCTGCGGCAGCGATTGGCGTGGAGCACGCCTATCTGTACAGGGTCGCCATGGGCAAGAAAGATGCCAGCGACGCGATGCTGGATGCTATCGGCCTGAACAAGCATGTCTCGATCAAGTATTCGCGACAGGGCTCTTGACTTGTTGCTGCCGTCGTGCAACGATATTGAGAAGGGGGAGGAAGGCGCAAACCTACCCTCCCCCGGATTCGCTGTTACAGGCAGCGAGCTAGCGGCAGTAGCCTATCGCAACGATACAGGCGCCGCAACCTCCCTCCTGTTCAGCCTATCCCGCCGCGCATGTTCGGATAACGGGGTCGTGCGCTCGTGAACGTGGAAACCCGGATTAGAGTCCTTGACCACAGGGAGCCGGACCAAAAGCTCCCGACTCGAAAAATGGGCGTGCTTAACGAACTCAGGGAAACCAAGTTCGAGCGCAAGGCAAAGTGCTATTCAAGCGCTTAGGATGCTTTGTGCTTCGGAATCTAGGGAAACTAACCAGATCAAAGGCTACAAGCTATGCCATTACCAGCAGTAGACAACAAGGGGAGGCGGCTAATTCACGGCTCAAATCCTGAGGTCTATAGGGATCATGTGTCCTATTTGGTCTGGTACGAGGGAATGAAAAGGTCTTGGTTCGCCGTGTACCCAGCGACGATTTTGCAGGAATGCGACATTTGCGGATATCGGTCGATACCAAGGCGAGTCAGTGACAGAAACGACGTTTACAGATGGGACGAGGATATCCGCCCCCACGAAATGAGCAAATACTGCCTATGCGTGGGGTGCTGGAACAAGATTCGACCGCTTCACAAGCGGACAATGGAGGTCTTGGAATGCAAGACCCTGATTAACAAACTGATGAAGGAAACTGGACATGGCAAACAGCATCAAGACAACGGGGCAACTGCGGGAGTTTCTGGTCAACATGCTGATCGGCGTGAAGGATGGGCTTGTCGAGAATGACAAGGCTCGGAACCTGACCAAAATGGCGGCGCAGATCAACGAATCGTTCTACAGCGAAATCAAGATTGCAAAGATCCAGCAGGAAGCCGGGAAAGTCTCTGCCGAACTTGGCCTCCTGCCGATCAACCGCTAACCCCACAGGCGCGCGACCCAACAATTCAGGAGTAGGACAATGACCGCACTCCCCGACACAGACGAGGAATATACGGACGAGTCCTATGCGGCTGAACAGATAGGATCAGACATACTTGACGGCTTAATGCGCGAGGCCGATGAAGGCGCGTATCTGTCGGGGACAGCTTCCTCACAACCCAACGAAACGAAAGGACAATGAAATGATGAAGTTCAAAGCAACAGGCGGCGGGGAAGATTTCAAGCGTTGCCCCGCAGGCTCGCATCTGGCCGTGTGCAACATGGTGGCTGACGTCGGATTGCAGCCTGGAAGCCGGATGTATCCGAATCCGAAGCATAAGATTTATGTTCGCTTCGAGGTTCCTGCCGAACGGGTGGAATACGAGAAGGACGGCAAAAAGATCGAAGGCCCTATCACCATTGGCACGTATTACACGGCCAGCATGAGCGAGAAGGCGACTCTGCGCAAACACTTGGAAGGATGGCGCGGCAAGAAGTTCACCGATGCCGAAGCCGAGGATTTCGATGTGTCTGCGATCCTTGGAAAGGCTTGCATGCTTTCCGTTGTCGAGACCGAATCAGACGGCAAGACGTATTCCAACATCGCCAACATTGGGGCTGTGCCGAAGGGGTTGCCTCCGATGCAGGCTGAGAACCCGTTGCTCTACTACGCAGCGGATGACGAGAAGCAATTCGACAAGCTGCCGGAATGGCTGCAAAAGAAGATCGTCGAGCAATTGAAAGTGACTACAAAGGAAGGCGCGGACGACGCGGCTGCCAAGCAATACGCTTCGCAGCATGACAGCTTCGATGACGATATCCCATTCTGATGGCCACTCCGAAGCAAGGCTATCGGGTAGCAGACGGGGCGCGAGTCCCGTCCGTTACCACCATTATCTCCCGGTTCAAGGATTCGGGAGCCTTGATGAAATGGGCATACACCACAGGACGCGAGCACGGATTCATAGAGGGGCGCGGAGGCGAAGCGCCTACCTCGCTCTACGAAGTGTCTGGGAAGGCCGCAGATATTGGCACAGCGGCTCACAGCATGGTCGAAGCGAAGATCAAGGGGGCGCATCCCGAAATGGCGCAGGACTACATCAATCTGTCGCCCGAGGATCGCGTCAAAGCCCTGAACGCCTACAAGATGTACGAGGAATGGGCTTCACAATCCAGCCTCGTCATTGTCGAGCAGGAAATGTACTTGGTCAGCGAGAAGCATCGTTTCGGTGGAACCCCGGACGCTATCGGCGAGATTGGCGGGAAGCTGTGCTTGGTGGACTGGAAGACCAGCAACGGCGTCTATTCTGACTACCTGCTACAGCTTGCGGCCTATCGGGTGTTGTGGGACGAAAACAACCCCGACCGTCCACTTACCGGAGGCTCGCACCTTTGCCGGTTCGCAAAGGAATTTGGAGACTTCGCCCATCACTACTATGCCGAACTGGACGATGCTTGGACGATGTTCGAGCATCTGTTGAAAGCGTATCGACTCGATCAAATACTGAGGAAACGAGCATGAACACCACCGATCCGGTTGACTTGGAGGCTCTGCGGGGGTTTACGCCGAGGCCGTGGTCGCTTGGCAGGGCGCGAACTAGGAGACACGCATGGGTTTTGAAAAGCGGGTGACAGCGGTGACGGTATGCAAAAGAGGCGAGCCAATCTTCAGTGACTACGCAACGCGCGTCGAAATTGTGGACGAGGCTGCGGGTGAGTTCGTGGAGGTTTCGCAGGCTGGCCGCGAGGGCGGCGGTAAGATCTCCATTGCTCCTGCGGAGTGGCCGGAGCTACGCGCCGCGATTGATGACCTGCTGGCGGCGTGCCGTGAGACTGAATGATGCGGTCTAACGCCCGACATAAGCTGCGTGGCGAAGCCACGTCGGCTTGATGGAGTTGTTAGGGCGCAACCAGCATGGGGCCGTGACGTGAAAGAGATTGATGAGGTAATCGAGGAAATGCGCGACAACGCAAAAGCGACCAATAGCAACATCATGCGCTACTTCGTTGGCAGGATGAAGGATGCGCGAAGCAAAGAAAAAGGCATCGATGAGTTGCTGCATGAAATCAACGCGCGTGGGGAAGACGCGAGAAAGCGAAACGGCGTCGGCTTGAATGAATTGT
>ERZ869921.861-NODE-861-length-14936-cov-7.035011_pt1 | contig 14936 bp, 25 predicted proteins | sample MGYA00579310_ERZ869921 | MGnify/ENA primary metagenome ERZ869921 (study PRJEB32216, sample SAMN09231816) | wastewater metagenome | place: USA: Maryland | collected 2016-06-21 | study: EMG produced TPA metagenomics assembly of the PRJNA472060 data set (Reclaimed...
TATTTGTTCCAACATCTAAACCAAGAATATAAGACATATAATTATTTTTGTTAAAATAACACTCTGACAGAACCAGAGAAATAATTACACCACTAATCAAAAGATTAGTAACTTGTTACAAAAAGGATGACTCATAAATGAGTCAAAGATTCAATTTGTAATTTTGTTAACTTAAAATTTTATTTAAAACTGTATAATAAACATCTGCTGGAGTTAATCCATCAACACAAATTAAAACTCTTTCTTTTCCAAATTGCTCTTCATTACTATTAACCAATTTTAAATAATTTTCATGGAACTCATTTCTCTTTTCTACGCTCATCGAATCATTGGGGTCAACATCATCTCTAGAATCTGCAAAATCAGAATAACCTTTTTCAGAATATAAATAAATAAAAATATCTGGAATTAATGGTTCTGGATCCATCCAATCATACTCTATTTTTTCCATTCTGTGTTTATTTGAATAAACAAAAGAACTAAAATAATATCTATCACAAATAACATAGTCAACAGAATCTTTTATTTTCTCAATTTCCAGATAAGTTAATCCGTGAGATAAAGCATGAGCTAAGTCTCGAAGATAAGGAGTTGTATTTTCAAAGTCTTTTGTTAAGTTTCTTAAATAAGAAAACTCTGAACTTGGAAAATTAAAGAATGCTGCTCCTTCTTGAAATCTGTCTTTCAAATTTAAAACAAGAGTTGTTTTACCAACCTTATCAAGACCTTCAATTACAATCAATTTTTTCATAAAATACCTATAAAATCATAAATTAAATTCTTCTAATTTTTCTATAAAACTTCTTAGTTCCAGTTTATAACTCTCTGGAGAATCTTTGTATGAAGTAATTTTAAATCTTGGTGGTAAGTCGTCTGGAAGCTCTGAAAAAAGCTGGGCTAGGGCTTCCTTAAGATTGCCTTCTTCGAACCTTGCAAGGGCTTGGAACTTACATGAAATACTGGCTGGAAATAAATAAGGCATGACGTCTAGTGAGTAATTTATTCTGTAACGAATAGCAATAAGGCAACCAACTAAATTTACTTTACATTTCTTTTCAAAAGGAAAGAAAGAATGAAAACTAGAAAAATTTATTTGGTAGTTTTCCATTTTCTCAATTGCCTGAAGACACAAAAGAGAATCAAATAATAACTCAGAAAGTTTATTAGGGAAAATATCTGGGTAAGAAAAATACTGTATATCTGATTCAAATTTTCTGTAATTTCGAGGATTTACTCTTTTTTTCATCAAATTTGAACTCAACTTCTGGATTAATAATGTTGAGTTGTGGTCTTCGTTAGGAAATATTTCACTTCCTGGGTCTTTCTTTAAAATCTTTACTTCGGTTTCAATCTTCATTAATTATTTTCAACTTCTTTAATAGTTCATTAAAATCTATGTTAAAATTAACAACCATATAATCTGCAGATTTAAATTCATCGTAGGTGAACGTTGAAAAATAAGAATAATTAAAACAAGAAGAGTCTTCAATTTTTTCTAAAATCTTATAAGATTCAACTAAACCTAATTCAGGAATTCTGAATAACCAACAATCTCTGTTGCTATAATTTGGATCATTAAACAAAACTAATTCTAAAACCTTGGTTTCATCCAAATCTAAAACTCTTTCATAAAAAAATCCATCTAAGTCAAGAATGAAGAATTCATTGTGAGTTGGTTGGATTAATTTTTCAGAAGGAAGAAAAAAGGAGTCTTTTATTTTTAACATTAGTTATTAGAAATTTTAGAAATTATTGTTGATTTTAATTCTAGTTCAAAAATATGCTTATTTAAGTATTCAACTTGCCTTAAAAAATCAGAGTCCATTATCCTTATCAAACTTTCATATTTACTTTCAACGGTAAATAACACATCACAAATTATTGCGACAAGCACAGGAATACTTTCATTAGAAATCTTTAATTCCTCTGAACAGGTCTTTAAAAGATTTTCTAATTCTAGCTTTAAACTTGGACTTTCGGCATATTTTGGAATTGAAATTGCCACTAATTGAGTTGTTCAATTCCCAATGAATCTAAAATAGTTTTTATATTTTTTTGAGACTCATCAAGAGTATTATTGGTTAAGATGGTAGTCTTATGAGGAAGAATTGTTTTTATGTTTTCATACATAGTTTTTCTACCTTTTAAGAATTTTTCAGTTTGATTACTTAGCCCTCTATCTTCTCGTCGTTTTGTCAAAATCTCTTCTTCAACTTCAAGAACATAAAGGGAATAGTCAATATTATAAGACTCAAGATAACGAAACATTTCTTGCTTAAAAAATCTGTCTCCTTCAAACAAAATAGTATAATCTAAAAAAACATTCTCGTCAACACAATATTTCACAAACTCTTTTAAAGATTTTATAGCAACCATCGAAAGTCTATCGGTGCCACAAAACAACACTCCTTCTTCATAGATACCAAGTATAAGAAGTCTTGGATTAAAATCTAAATACTTATAACCTCTAAGAAGTTTGTACTTAAATTCATAACCCTTTCCAATCTGTTCTAAAACAGACTTCATTATTTGAGATTTGCCTGTACCTGGCTGGCCACCAACTCCAATAATCTTCATTTAAAGTCTCTTAAAAATTTAATTTCTTTAGTTTTATGAACGTTCAATTTTACATAATATTAAAATTCACTCTTAAATTTTACTAAAAGAGTGAATTAAAAACCAACTATATCAATAAATTAAATTCATTCTATTAAAGTGTAATTTAATTTAAACTGTGAATTTTTTAAACCTTTAAACAAATTTTTCCTGTCTCTAATAACCCAACCTCCAATATCAACAATATACATATGGTCTATTTTTGAAATAGTATTTTGAATTCTTAGTCTTGGAAACTGCTGATAAGTGAACGGTAAATGCCCTAATTGATGTTGCCAATCTTGAAACACACTAGAATCTCCATTCCACTGGACTGCTTCCAATTTTTCATTTGTCTCTTTGTTTAAATATGTTTTCATTTTAAAATCAATTTTTAATAAAATCTTAAGTTTTCTTTTGTTCTTTAAAAAAATCTTCAGCAAAATAAATTGGATAGTATTTTCCAGTTAAAACACCAATAGCTCCAAAAATCTTATTCCAAAATCTAAAATCTAAATTTGGTTTTTTTATGTAAGGAGTTTGATTATACTGAAATGAATCAGATATTAATGTTAGATCATCTAACAAATAAGCGTCACTAAATTTTTTCATTGTTTAAAATCTTTAAGTAAAATCTAATCTGAATTTAGAGCATTCAGAGCTTGCTCAATTATTATCGACTGAGCTCTAGTAGCAGAAAATGTTAATACAGGTCTCTTTGTTTCAGGATCTCTAAATGAAGAAATATTAGTTGCTCCATTAGCAATTGCCACTTCTGCAAATTGAGAATAATGTTCTTTTCCAAATTTAAAATCTGCTATATTTGGAATGTTTATTTTAAATCTTCTCGACATAATTAAGATAAATCGTATTCTTTTAAACCACGTTCATCAAATAAATTTTCTAATTCATCTTGAACTTCATCCCTATCCAGATCATCTTCAAAATAAATTGTCCAAGCATTCGAATGATGCTGTTGAAAATCAATTCCATGAGCTTTAAAATTAGATTTAATATCAGAAATTATTTCCTGAGCTCTTAATGCATAGTCAAGACCAACCTCTAGTTCAAAATGATTTTGCTCTTCTTCACCCTCAAAATCTGAATCCTCGTTTAATCCAATTCTTTTTTCAAGAATACTTATTCTTTGAGAAATTGACTTCATTTTAATTAAATTATTTCTAAATTAAATCTTCCCTTTTCAGCCAACATTAAAAGAAATTGATGTTTCCCAGCTAATTTTTCTACAGTAACTCCACCTGGAGAAAGAGTGTTTGAAATTCTAAGATCCAAATTCTTTCCATTGTTTGCAGAGCTAAAAATAAGATAACCTGCTTGAGTAGTTGCAGTACTTGTAATTCTAACTGACTTCACTCCGCTAACATCAAGATCTTTTTCTGTCAACAAAATAGCAGTTGAGTTTTCAATTGAGTGCTTGTATGTTGCTGTCATTGCTGCAGCATTGTCTGGTTGTGAAGAAAACTGAATTGTTATGTCCCCAGTTTTGTAATCAATGTAACCATAACTTGTGTTAGCTGAAGTTAAATTACCTAAACCGTCATCAACAATGTTATGTCCTGAAGATGAATAAGCTATAGTCAAAGTTACTGTTCCAGGCACAATATTTCCATAAGCAGTTTTACCAACATACTTTGTAAATCCAGTTGCTCCAGTTATTGTTGTTGTTCCAGAAGTAACTTGAGTTGGAGTTAAAAAGAAATAACGATAAGCTGCAGTAATTAAAGTTGAGTTATCTGGAGCAGTAACACAAACAAGAGTCCAAGCTCCTGTTTGATAATTTATTGTTCCTTTAACATTTGTTCCAGTTAATACTCCTAAACCGTCATCAGTAATTGGAACAGCAGCTGAAGAAACAGTAATGTTAAAAGCGCATGAACCAGGAACTATCAAAGTATTTGGAACAGTTCCACTAAATGATTTCAATGTTCCGTTAGGAGCTGAACCTGGAACTGCCGTTGCTGAAGCTTTTGTTCGTGAAGTACTAAATTCACGAGTTTGAATTGAATTTTCCATTCTTACGATTCCTTAAAAATTAAATAGATAACAATAGTTTATTTAAAACATTATTTATTTTTGAACGAGATTCTTTACTTAAAGAATCTGAAGAACTGATCTCTAAAGAAGGATTTAAATCTCCTTCGTCTCTGTAAAGTTTTTGAGTTAACTTCTCAACAAAGAGACCATTGTTGTCAAAGAATACTTTTAAGTTGGGATTTGAAGCTATACTTGTCAATTGATCCAACATAAGAGTCACATTCAAATTTAAAATCTTTTGAAATCTTTCCATTCCTTCTAAGTCATTATCATCAATAAGTTGCATTTCATATAATTTTATTTCTAGTTCTTCTATTTTATTTAGCATCCTAGAAATACGTGAAATTTGCTTATAAACAATTAATGAAAAAAGTCCAGAAAAATTATGTTTAAAATCATAAACTAAGTTCTTTATATTCTCTAAATCTTCACGCTCTAAACTTCTTCTATTGATGTAGTCATTAGCAGTTTTAAGATCCAAAGATTTTAAGTTATCCTTCATAATCAAATTCTTTCTCAGATTCTAGCTTCTTCATTATAAATTCTAGTTTCTTTAAATCAGTGCCTTCTAAGAATTCTTTTAATAGAACAAACCCAGAATAACTCAAATATATTGATTGATTCAAAGTTTGATTCTTATTACTTTTCTTACTCAAAGCTGCTATACGAGCACCATCTTCATATTCCAAAATATCTAAACAAAGTTTAGAATTGCCATTTAATTCACGAAAATCAGAAAACAATTGTTTAACTAATTTGACAGTCTGAGTTTCTTTTCCAAGTTTAGAGCTCATAAAAAAGATTTATTTAAAAAACATTTCTTATATGACTTGGAAATATTAATAAAGAGTTTATATAACTCTCAAATTAATTTGTGCTTCCTAAACCTCCTCTAGTTGTATTTTTCAATTCATTTACTTTTATTGGTAAAAACTCAACATTTGGAGTATTCTTTAAAAATCTTAGTTGAGCAACTCTTTCACCTTTCCCTAAACTAATAGAATCATTACTTCCACAGTATAAAAATATAAATTTTATAAAGTCTTCTTTTCCACAGTAATCAGAATCAATTATACCAACACCTGTAGGCATGCTAATTCCTTTTTTAGCTAACGAAGATCTTATCTGAATTTCAATGTGATAACCTTGTGGTGGTTCTATGATAAATCCAGTGTCAACTACTACTGGTGTATTTTTCATAAGAACAACATCCATTGGAAGGACAATGTCATAACCATCTGAAAAAGCAGTCATTCGTTGAGGAAGAGGAAGATCATATTTATTATAAATTCGAGCACTGTGATATTTTTCATTTTCCTCTTTAAAATAAAACTTTAAAAGATCTTTGTAATAGTCAGAATTCAAAAGGTCTTTTCCAATTGATTTAAATTCATTTAAAGATCTTGTAAATTCAGAATTGAGTTCTATTAATCTGTCTGGAAGGTCATCTTTATACTTTGATTTATTTAATTCTTCTTGTGCTTCTATTTGTTCCAAAGAACTAATAATAGAATTTATTCTCTTGTTAAGAAGTGCAAGAAAAATTATATATTGACGTTGGTTTTTGTCATGAACAACTTTTTCAAACAGATTTTTTATTTTAGAATATTCTGGTGACAAGGCAGATAATTCAGAGAGAAAGTCTTCATCAATGACCACAAGTGGTTCTTTTTTTCTAAGTCCAAAACTCATGCTAGTGCACCTTTTATATGTTGAGGTAAAATATCAATTATATGTTCTAAGTTTTTTAATCCTGAAAATCTCTTCTGAAACTCATATTTCAAATTTTGTGGTGACATTTTTAATGTATCCGCCACATCTTCTAGTGACTTGCCATTTGTCATTTCTATAAACGCATCAATATAGATTTGTATTTGATTGAAATCTTTTATTCTTGGAAATATAATTTGTCTTCCTTCTAATAAAAGAAGTATCTTCTTCATATTTTCTGCTCCCATCGAGTGATAAAGCTCCATCAGACCTGGAAATTTATCTTCCAGTGACATCACATAAAGAAACTGGCTATCTAACATGTAATATTCTCCATTGTTTTTTAAAAATTCGTAAGGGTCTAATTCTTGGTTTAAGGTAAACAACAGAGCACAACGAGCAACAGAAACTGCTCTATTTTTTAAAATAATAACAGAAGCATCATCTGGATTTAAATTAAGAGAAGTAAGGTGTTTATTTACTGATCTACTTTTGAATGTTGAGGTGTCAAGAAGAGCTTCAATAATGAAGTGTGCTAGCTGATAAATAAAATCACTTTCTTTGTGGTAAGATGAAAATATTTGAATATAAAGAGTCAATACAGCAAAAGAATCTGCACTTAACTCAAATTCTTTTTGTAATATTTCTTCTTCCAAGTCTTCAAAGGAAGTGATTTTATTGCAGTATTCGGCAACATAAAAGGAATGAATCCCTAACACAATTCTTTTATCGAAATAAGAATAAAATTGCTGAACATCAGGAAAATGAAGATGCCTTTTTTCTAGTATAGAAATTAACATTAAATAACTATATGAAAATAACTCTTCAAATACTTCTTCTCCACCTTCGTAAGCGAATCTATTATTTGATCTAGAAAGGTATGAATTAGCAAGAGGGATAGAAAGAGACTGAAGTTTTTTATAAGAAGCAGAATCTCCAGAGTTATAATACTCTGAATAAATAGAATAAAAATTTACCAAAAAATCTAAATCTACTAGTTGAGCTTTTAAGCTCTTCATATGATTTTTTAAATCAACCATGAAATTATCTTTCTATTAAAATCGTTGGTTTTAGTGGTAACTAAAAAATCAGAATTAATTTAAACCTTAGCTCTGTCTTCCCGTAGTCTAAAAAATACTGGGAATCTTAACGAACCATCTTTAGTCTTCTCTTGAAATTCTACTTCACAAAGTCTCCCAATTAAAGATTGAGTTTGATGCAAGTAAGAATAATAAATCCTCTGTGAATCTGAAAATCCACTGCCAACATTACAAAGTTTTCCTTCTAAAGACTCTACTTGAAATGAACCTAAAAAGGAAGAAACTTGAGAAAATAAATCCTCTGCTGTTTCTTCCAACTTTAGTTCCTCCACCGCTTTTTTACACTGCTCTAACGAAGGTTTACCTAAGTACTTTCCTGCTCCTGCAACTACATTGCAAATAGGAAAATCCTGGGTAAAAAATGGTTTAACCTTTAACCAACTGAGTTTTCTTTTACCTTCATAGTTTGAGTTTAAATTCTTAATTACTAAACCTTCAAATCCAGAATCTATTGATTCTTTTAAAAGTTCTTGAAGGTGTTCTTTTGAATTAATTCTTTTTTCTTGAACTATGACAATTTTTGGATTTGATTTTAAAACTCTTCTTAAATTATTCTTTCTCTCCTCAAGAATTACGTCACTTTTTCCTTTTAAAAAGTCAACTTGGGAAACACAATCAAATACATAAAATTTTAGTTTTTCAGATTCTGGATGAAGTTGATGTGACTTGGTGATCGAGAGTGTTGAATTCCAGTTTCCAGCAAATAGTTCACCATCTAAAATAAATCCTTCATTCAGAGCTTGTTCACTAATTGGTAACAAAAATTTAAGATTTTCTTCAGGCAATGGTCGAGAATCTCTTGAAAGAAAAACAGGGATATCACTTGGGCTTTTTATTATGCTCATTCTCATTCCGTCTATCTTAGCTTCAGCAACCCAACATTCATTTTCAAAATCAATCTCCATCTCAGGTGTCCAAGTTTCTGCTGTTTGAACGTCACACTGTGCTTTTAACTGTGGGTAAATTTTTGAAATACTCCCAACAGACATTCCAGTAACAAATTTTTTATCAATGAAGAGTTTATACCAGTGTCGGTAAGAATCGTCAGGAAGAGACCTAAGAAAATCGAGAACTAATTCTCTTGCAGCATAACCAGTTACAAGTCGCCTTGAAAGATTTTCTACCAAAGAATTAAATGCAAGATATATTTCTGAGTCATTGAGAAAGGTAGTGTGATAATTTGATTCTGGTTTAGAATCAAAATCTGTTTCTTTTAAAAAATCACTTGTAACTCCCAGAGTTAACAAGTTGTTGAATACAAATCTTGAAGATTGTTTCAAGAATATATTATTCTTCTTTGATTCTAAAAATGATATTTTTTCATTCCTAGAATTAGTATTTTCTGCTTTGCTCAGAATATCTATAAATTCTGAGACTTGAGTATAATCATTCATATCTGTGTGTAAAAGAAAAGGACTCCTCGCAAAGCCCTTTTATGATCAAAAATTTTAAATTTAAGAAAGTGAAAGTGACTCTTTAGTCACTCCAAATACATTTTCTAACACTTCTTTAATTTTCAATTCAAATTTCCAGGATAAATTAACATCGTATCCTAACAATTTTCCCAGAACAGACATTGGTATATAACCACTTGTTCTTGGTCTTTTCAAAGTTAATTTATATTCTTCATATTTTTCGCCAGTTTCCGGAGAAGGGTCAACTAATTCGCAGAAGAAATCTGAAATTCCAGGAAGACTTTCTTCGTATTTAGAAAGATAACTTAAAGTATTTTCAATAAACATATTTGTGCTAACCTCTGATTCGTGTGAAGGAGAAGACAAATAATAATCAAAAGTGTTTAATGAAGATCCTTCTTCTTCACCAAAAGAAGACTCAGTTGAAACCGAAGTACTTTCCAATGAAGTTTTGTTGAAAGTGTCATTTCTAACAATCGAAGCTCTTACTTTGTCTGTTACAAAACAAATAAGAACACTTCTTAAAGAAGCATAAAGTTGGTCAGCAGTGTAAAGCTCCAATGAATAAGTTGGGTCTTTTTGAAGAGTAGTGATTATTTTCACATACATTTCTTGCAAACAATCTTCATGTTCAAAAATTTTGTTTGTCATTCTATATGCTTGTTTCGCCAAAAAACCAGAATTGTTTGCCACGAAACCAGAAAAAATTGATGCTGCACTCATCGTTGTATCCTTTAAAAAATTAAAAACAAATAATAACGTTTTTCAAACAACACAAAATTCGCGTTTTTTCTTGTAACAACCAAATTAAATTTTGGTTCAACAAAAAATATTTTTTCAAAACCAGACAAAAAACAAGTGAAAATTTTCTTAACTTATTGTTTCCAAATAACTTAAAAAATTTTTGTTTTTTCAAATAAATTTTTTCAAAACTACAGTTTTTAGCAAAATTATAGTTAAAAACAAAAATTAATTTTGTTCATTAAAATTTACTTTTAAAAGATAGTAAAGAAAGTTGTTCTGGTTTGTATATTTTAGTATTTAAAAAAGCTTCATTAAAAACTTCTTTAGACACTTCATTTGGGTCACCATTAAGACCTTCAATTATCCCAGAATTACAACCACTTAATAAGAAGTTATTTCTAACTTTTTCTTTTGTAGCTTTGTCAACATCTGGGTCTAAACAAACAAAGACTGTTTTGAATTTTAGAGATATTTTTGAATACTGAGAAAAGGATATTTTCTTTCCTAAAACAGCTATTCCACTTTTTCCTGCTGCAATTGCTGAAAAACATCCTTCAGTTAAAATACAGAAGTCAGAAACAACATTATTTATGTTGTAGACAATTTCTGACTTTGGTATCGGCGGGTTAATATACTTTGGATAAACTTCTTTGTAGGAACGTGCAGTAAAGTATATTATTCTTGAGTTGTTGTATTCTGGTAAAATTATTCTATTTAAAAATTTTCCTTTACCCATCAACAAACCATAATCCTTTATTAAATCTTCTGTTATGCCACGAGATCTTAAATATTCAAATGCTTCAGAATAACGATTTATTTCAAGACCTATGTCAGACGGATCAAAACCAAGAAAATTTTTAACAGATTTTATCTTTAAATTTGATAATCTATCTTTTATTGTTTCTAACTGGTACTGCTCTGTTTGAAGTTTTAAACCAATCATTGAATCCAAATCTTGAAGTTTACCTTGAACTCCACATCGGAAACAATAATAAAAATTTCGTTTAACATCCAACATCAAATGAAAATTTGTATCTGCCCTTTCCTTAAATTCTTTATCAAGTCTTCTTGAAACACAGTAAGGACAACAAATATAAGTTTTATTCGAAGATGATTGACTAACATCAAAATCTATATTCATTCTTGCTCTAAAAAGTTAATTCAAAGAAAGACTTTTTAGTATAACTTGTGCAAGAATTGAATTATCGATTATAAACCTGAATCTTTCACTATTTAATATCTTTGTACCTTCTTTCCAAATAGGTTCAATAAAAGTATTTCCAGACTTTATTTCTTCATAGGTATAAATTAACAATTCCAAACAGTCACAAAATTTAGTTATTCCGTCTAACTGGTGCAAAAATGGAGAGAACTGTTCTCTGTCTGTGCTCTCTTGTATCTCATCTGGCAATAAACTGAAAAAATAGGAGAGTCTTCCTAATTTTAATTCATCAGAAAAATCAAGAAGTAATGGGAGTTCATCAGAAAATAAACCATCTTCAAATTGTGACTTAATATAATCACGTTCTCCAGAGTCACTAAAATGTTTTGAATGCTTAAATGGATAAGTTACATCTCCAGTCACTGCTTCTCCAAGATCATGGTAAAGAGAAGATTTTAAAATATAGAGTTCACTTAAATTCCAAATACAACTAGAGCAGCTATTATTTGTTAAAAATAAAAAATACTGAGGAAAATAATTTTTTAAATCTTTTAAAATTAAAGAAGATAAAACAGCAACTCCAAATGAATGTTCTGCTACTGACTGATCTTTATTTGTTCTAACTAATGAATATCTTTGAATATTATTTAAATTCCTTGACATAAAAATGTCTGCTAAAACCTTTTCCATTTTATTTCCTTATAGTTAAAATTGCTTTAAAATTAGCGTCTTCATCTGCAAAATCAGATCCAAAATCACATTCAAAGGTTATATTCTTTTCAGACATTCCTTCAAGAGCACCAAGAGTGTCAACATAATGTTTCCAAATTGCTTTTAAAATGTCTTTTCTATCAAAAATATATTTAGTTTCTACTTGAGTTTTCATTATTAGCCCTTCCAATTACGTTTAATATGCCAAAGACTTTTAAGTTTCTTTATCTCAGGATCAATTTTCCAATTCTTTAAATTCTTATCAACTTCTCTTTTTAAAAATTTAACCATTTTCTCTTTAGTGTCCTGAACAAATATTCTCTTTGTTGTTAATGAAAATGAAAAAGAGCTACTTTCAAAACTGTACCTATCTTTTATTTTACACCGATAACTTACACCAGAACCACTTCTCCAAAACTTTTTCTGTTTTCTTTGAAAAGATATCAAACCTGTAAATTTATCCAATGATTTAAGAACAATTATAAAATAACCATATCTATAATGTTTCCAACGATTTAATTTCATTTTAAATTAATTGTTGATAGTTAAATTCTTATTCTCATTTTGTCTGTCTATTGTACTTTGAGAATAACCCAACGTAAAAGCAATATAACACAATTTTTTCATATTATCTTTTTCTTCTTTTGTATTAAGTCCATCCAAAATAGTTTGGATGAAAGAATCCTTTATTGCATTTTCAAATTTCTTATACATAATTTTATTGATTAAGGTTGATAAGGAGCTATTTGAAGATTACTATTTTCTGGTTCTTTTTGGAATATCCTTGAATGTTCTAAATCTGTTGAGACATGAACAATTGCATTCTCTATTCCTTTTCTCATTTTCGCTGTATAAAGTCTCATCTGATGAATTTCCTTTTCTTCAGAATCTTGATTTAATGAAATAATCCCGTGAGCTAAGTGAGCTTTTTTAGAAGACTCTGCCAAATCACCTTTTGTTATTAAAGGTTTTACCCAAGCTTCAACTTTAGGTTGTGATGCTGTTAAAACAGGACAATTATAAGCTACTGCAAGGGATATTAAATCAGAGTAAAGATTTCCTTTTTCATCATAAGAATTAAAATCTCTTCCTCCAGCATTTAAAGAATTCATGTTATCAGCATAATCAAGAACTATCAAATCTGGTTCAAATCCATAATTATATTTTAGTCTATAAAGGTGAGACTTAATTGCAGAAACGGTTATTGAATGAGGTTCAAAATATTTTATAAACAAAGAACCACAATCATTACAATTTTCCAGTCTTCTTTTTAATTCATCTTCTTGAAGATTTAAAAGATCTCTGTGGCTAATCCCTGCCATTGAACTCACATGTTTAAATTCTATTTCTACTTCAGGGACTTCAAGAGTGTAAAACACAACTCTTTTTTTCATCTTAATTGTGTGTGCTGAAACACAACACATTATGGTTGTTTTACCTCTTCCAGGAGGTGCCACAATAGTATAAAGGAACTTTCTAAACATCCCACCCAACATCTTCTTATCTAGATCTGGAAAGCCTGTTGAAATGCAGTTTTCCTCACTGTACTCATTTGTGTATCTTGATTGTAAACTCCCCATGTTGTCATTAAAATGAACTCCATAAGAGAGTGGTTTTCCAACAGATATGCTGTCTTGAATAATTGTTATAGCGTCTTCAAGATTGCCTCCATTTTCAAGAATAGAAATAACTCTTGAAAGACCAATCTTTAATGATTGTTCCTGGATAAATCTTAGAACGTGGTCAACAACATCTTCTATCTTGTCAACTTCCATATAAAATAATTCATCCATCAAATTTAAAATACTTTGAACAGTATCTTGATTTTGATTCGTTTGATTTAAATTATGAGAAAGAAATTGAGAAAATGAGTCTTTGTCTGGCAAGAAATTAAATTTACTAACAAAAAATGTTAGATTTTTACACACCATTTGAAAATAGAAGTTGCCGAAATAGGAAGGTTTAATGAGATCAATTCCATAAGAAAATAAGAATTTAGGATCTCTTATCATCATAGCAAGAATCTTTTTTTGGTATGCAAGGTCAAAATTGAACTGTGTTTGTTCTATCATCAAGTGTTACTTTCTTATAGTTTAAATTCAGGGGAAGGATATTTGTATCCTATAGAACGTGGGTTGTTGAACAAAATCCAAATTAAAAAATTAAGATTTAATACTAGTATTAAATTAAAAATTTTAAGATAATTCTATTCTATAAAATGCAGAGAAATAAAGTCGTATTTTAAATTTTGAAGTATTTCTATTAGATCCTCATAAGTAAAATAGTCGTAAATATAACTTTTTTCATACTCTTCATATAATTCAAAATTAATAAGGTAACCTTTCCGTGGAACATTTTCATTATCTGATTTAAACCTATCTAACTCTTGAATAAAATTTCTTCTGCTTGTTATCTTCTCGTTTTCAGATAATTTAGAATTTATAAGTTTTGTAATTCCGTCTTGGTTTAATACTAAAACTACTTCAGATAAGTTACAACTTAATTCTAACTCTGCGTTTATTTCTTGAAGTTTAATTATAAACTCTTTTAAAATTTGTCCTTTATAGTTCATCGTCTTCAAAATAAGAAATATTAAAAACTGGAATTATAGTTAATCTTTTTCCTTTTAAACTTTTTCTATTTACTTGAATTACTCCGAGTGCTTCATCAAAAGAGTCATACCCGTGACCATAATTTAGACTTTTAACTTTTTGTAAAACTTCTCTTTCTGTTGTCTCACTGTAGCCCATAAAAGGAACTTCAATTTTTAAAGACTCTGGAGTAACTAATTCGAATATTTCAAATTTCATAAAAAAATCAAAGGAAGTTAAAAAAACTAACACTTAATTGAACGTTTGATATTTCATAATATTAAAAAAGCTCTCCGAAGAGAGCTTTAATACAAATAAAAATCAGACATGTTTTAAGAGAAGTTATAATAAAAAGCAAAACTATCATCATACTGGTCTTCTGAAGACTTTAATCTTTTAAAAGTGCACCTTGTTTCTTTTCGTATATTTAAGAAAGCTTCACAAGGAATAACTTTATTAGAAGCGTAGTCTGAATCTTTTGGAGAATCATCCTTTCCCCAAAAAGAAAATCCGTAAACCTTAGCTTTAGGATTTTCTTCAAAAATTTCATCTAAATCTTCGTCTTTTACAAAACGAGGATTATTAGAAACACCAAATACACCATAAATTTCTTGGTAGTCCCACCCCATGTTGTTACAGAAAGAAAGTGCGCTCTCTGGGAACTTATCTCTATAAATATTTTGTAATTTTAACTGAATATCTTTTGGAGTTTCAGAAGATTCTTCTTCCAGTCCTACTCTTTTTTCTAAAAAAGATAAACGTTGTTCGAGTGTTCTGTTCATATTATTTTAAATAAGTGTTAAATCTATATAACCATCTAAAAAAAAAAAAAAAAAAATACTTTTATACCCAA